>Ga0207984_1001312_pt1 | contig 12676 bp, 12 predicted proteins | sample ETNtaG_30_FD_185760 | JGI IMG/M metagenome (GOLD analysis project Ga0207984, IMG submission 185760) | Marine microbial and viral communities from oxygen minimum zone, Eastern Pacific Ocean - ETNP201306PF43B (SPAdes) (version 2) | ecosystem: Environmental > Aquatic > Marine > Oceanic ...
TTGGGGCATTATTCCCCAGCAAAGACGACCAATGGAAAGGCGCAGATAGTTTACACTTTCTAAATGTAGCTGGAGATAAGGTAAGGGGGGCCGAATTTGATATTAATCATGTTGACTCAGTTATTATACTTCAGAAACCTAAATTGTCGGGGTTTATCCCGGAAATGAAATATAAGATAGCCTATACTCTTCAGATAGATGAATCACAGGTGTCGGTGAAAGCAACCACAACAGATCACTTAGGATATATTGGAGAAAGCAAAGGTGTTGCTGCCCAATCTATTGTAACAATAATTAAAGTTTAGTCATGGGCATAAGTTGCCCCACCTTTTCTAAAGTAAATATCGGCCTAAAAATATTGTCCAAACGGAATGATGGATACCATAATATATATACGGTTTTTCAGGAACTGGATTTTGGAGATTCAATCACCATTAAAAAAGCGGACTCTGGGTGTACCATATCGTCAAATGTGGATTGGATTCCAACAGACGAATCCAATATTTGCTACAAAGCCTACACAGCATTAAAAAGAAAATTCCCTAAATTGGGTGGCGTGTCAATCCATATTAAAAATCGGATCCCTGCCGGTAGTGGTTTAGGGGGCGGTTCAGCCAATGGTGCTGCTGTTTTAAAAGGGTTAAACAAACTATACAATCTTGAACTTTCAGATGATGGGTTAGAAAAAATAGGATCCGAAGTTGGGGCAGATGTACCATTTTTCATAAAAGGGGGCACACAATTAGGCGAAGAAATTGGAGATAAGCTGACGCCTCTCCCCCGCTCTGTCGCCGGTGTTTATCTTCTGGTCTTTCCTAACTTATCCATCAGCACAGCTTGGGCATATTCGGGAATAAAAAATAAATTGAAATCGAGAATAGTATTACCTAATTTTGTAGGCTTTTTTAGTGGGGATAACTCCTCACTTGAGATATTTGAGAATGATTTTGAACGGATCGTGATTCCAGCATATCCGGAGATTGGTGCCATTAAGTATAAATTGCTTGAGTTGGGCGCCCGGTTTGCCAGTCTGTCGGGCAGTGGCTCGACTGTGTTTGGGATTTTTGACGAAGACACTTCTGCAAAAGAAGCCGAGTTATTTTTCCACCCTGCACATCAGACCACTTTGGCCAACCCCACTTAATTCTCCTTTTTTGAATCACATTTTCCAATACAAAGTAAGTATTGGGGCGTCGTCTAACGGTAGGACACCTGGTTTTGGTCCAGGCAGTCGGGGTTCGAGTCCCTGCGCCCCAGCAGAAAGAATATGGATAAAAATCTAAAAATATTTTCTGGTCGGAGTAATCCGGTTTTAGCTCAAAAAATAGCTGATTCTTTGGGTATAAACCTAGGCGTACTATCGATCAAAACCTTCTCTGACGGTGAGCTGTGGATTAAGTTTGAGGAAAACATACGTGGTAGAGATGTTTTTATCATTCAACCGACGAATAGCCCTGCTGAAAACATACTAGAATTGGTATTGATTATTGATGCAGCTGTTCGGGCTTCCGCCAACACGGTTACCGCAGTGATACCTTATTTTGGATACGGCCGACAGGATCGAAAAGATAATCCACGGGTGCCGATTTCATCAAGAGTGATGGTTGATTTAATGACAGCTACGGGTGCAAATCGAATCATAACGATGGATTTACATTCAACCCAGATTCAAGGGTTTGCGACTATTCCTTTTGACCACTTATATAGTCGTATGGTTCTAATGGATGCAATTACCAATTTAGGGTTTGATCCAAAAAAATCTGTGGTATTAGCACCGGATGTAGGATCAGCGCGAATGAGTCAAGCATATGCAAAAAGATTAGGCATGCACTTCGCATTAATTGATAAGCGTCGATATGCGCCGAATAAGGCTGAGGTTATGCATTTGATTGGAGAATTAAAAGACAAAGATGTTTTAATCATTGATGACATGATTGATACAGCGGGAACTACAGTCAATGCAGCCAATGCTGCAAAAGAAAATGGGGCAAAGAGCGTGACTGCTATAGCGACGCATGCAATATTGTCCGGTCTGGCCATAGATCGAATTAAAGAGTCTGCAATTGAAAAATTGGTGGTGACAGATACAGTATCTATTCCGGAAAATAAAAAATTAGATAATATGGAAATTGTAAGTGTGGCGCAGGTATTTGGAGAAGCGATTCGTCGAGTATATGATGGTGAATCGGTTAGCGCCCTTTTCGAATTTTAAATAGAGGTAAGAAAAATGGCTTCCTACTACAAACTCCCAACTGAAGAGCGGTCTGATATCGGAACCGGTTCAGCGCGTGAGATAAGAAGAAATGGAAAAATTCCCGCAAATTATTATTATCATGGTGAATCAAACCAAAACCTAATAATTGATAAAAAAATATTTCTACATGCTGTAAAATCTGGTCAACGCGTGTTTGAATGTGAAATTAATGGGGAAACGGTTTTCACTATGATCAAAGATGCACAATACCACCCTGTGACAGAAGATGTAATACATATTGATTTAATGCGTGTTCGTCGAGATCAAAAAATGACAGTTTCAATTCCAATTATATTGGAAGGAGAATCGGTTGGTGCAAGTGAAGGTGGTATCGTAACTCAAGCCACAAACACAGTTGAGATCGAGTGTTTACCTACAGATGTGCCGGAAAACCTAATCGCGGATATTTCTGCTTTAGAACTGAATAGTGCCATGACAGCCGTAGATCTCGTTTTGCCAACAGATGTTTCATTGGTATCACCAGAAGAAACAACCATTGTTACGTGCAATCCTCCGAAAGCAGAAGTCGAGCCTGAACCAGAAGAAGTTGAGGGTGAAGAGGTCGAAGGCGAAGAAGCAGGCGATGGCACAACAGATGAAGAAGGCGAAGACGATAAAGATTCTAAAGATGATTCTGATCAGGGGGACACCTCCAAAGAATCATGATTGCCATTATTGGCTTAGGAAACCCTGGTGATAAATATGCAAACACAAAACATAATGCAGGATTTTGGGTGGTGGACGAGTTAATTCGCCGTCAAAAACTGTCCTTAAAGCCCGGAAAAGGTCCGTTTGTATTTGCGCAGCATCAAAGGCGAGAAGCTCTGATGATTAAACCAACGACCGGCATGAACCTCAGCGGTATAGCGGTAAAAGATATAGCTGATCGATGGAATCTTTTACCGACAGATATTCATATTGTTGTTGATGATGTGGATTTGCCTCTGGGCTCCATTCGAATTCGTCCAAAAGGTGGAGATGGTTGTCATCGTGGGATGGAAAACATCATTTATCAGCTTAGATCGGATCAGTTTCCAAGAGTCCGCTTAGGAATAGGGACTGATGAAAATATGCGACCGGCGGAAAAATTTGTTTTGAAACCATTTCGATCTGACGATGAATCGGAAGCAGAATCCATGGTAAAACGAGGAGCAGATGCTTTGGAAAATTTATTAGTGCATGGTTTAAATCATACCATGAATCATTTTAATTCATAATTGAGGAGACATTAAATCTATGAATTCTAACTATATGTTTGTAATTGGTGCGGCTGTATTAGCCATGATCTATTCATTCTGGAAAACAAGCTGGATTTCCAGTCAGGATGAAGGCACCGACCGTATGAAATCTATTGGTGCAAGTATTGCCGATGGCGCCATGGCTTTTTTAAAAGCGGAATATCGCGTTCTTGCTATTTTTGTTGTTGCAGTTGCCGTTCTTCTTGGATTGGCAAATTCAGGCAGAGCAGATTCAAGCGCTTTAATTTCACTCTCATTTGTTGTGGGTGCCGTTACTTCTGGTTTAGCAGGATTCCTTGGAATGAAGGTAGCCACTAAAGCGAATAACCGTACAACAAATGCGGCCAGAACGAGCTTGGCTTCTGCATTGAATGTGGCTTTTACGGGCGGATCTGTTATGGGGATGAGCGTAGTTGGACTCGGGGTTTTAGGTCTAGGTGGTTTATTCATTTTCTATACCGGATACTATGGGGATGATGCAGTTTCTATAAAAATAGTTTTAAATGTTATCTCAGGATTTTCTTTGGGCGCATCTTCAATTGCACTTTTTGCCCGTGTAGGTGGTGGTATTTACACTAAAGCAGCAGATGTAGGCGCAGACCTTGTGGGTAAAGTTGAAGCGGGGATTCCAGAAGATCACCCCTTAAACCCTGCAACGATTGCAGATAATGTAGGTGACAACGTAGGTGATGTAGCCGGAATGGGCGCGGACCTTTTTGAATCATATGTTGGATCAATTGTAGGATCAATGGTTCTCGGTGCCAGTATTTTAGTTATGGGAGGATTTGACTTTAACTTTGTATTACTTCCATTGCTAATTGCATCAGCAGGAATTATTGTCTCGATAATTGGAACTTTTATGGTTTCAGTTAAAGAGGGTGGTGACCCACAAAAGGCACTTAACCAAGGAGAGTTTGGCAGTTCAGCGATCATGGTGGCGGCTATTTATTTTTTAATTCAAGAATTCCTTCCAGCTGAATTTATTCAAGGGGGCGTTGCTTTTACCAGTATGGGTGTTTTTTATGCAACAGTGATCGGACTGGTTGCAGGCCTTGGAATTGGAATGATTACGGAACATTATACAGGTACGGGGACATCTCCTGTAAAATCAATTACAGATCAATCAGCTACAGGCGCAGCTACAAATATTATTGCAGGATTGGGTGTAGGAATGCAATCTACGGCCATTCCAATTTTAATTTTGGCAGCTGGAATAATGGGCGCCCATCATTTTGCAGGTCTTTATGGAATCGCCATGGCTGCACTTGGAATGCTGGCAAATACAGGTATTCAGTTGGCTGTAGATGCTTATGGCCCAATTTCTGACAACGCTGGTGGAATTGCTGAAATGGCAGAACTTCCAAATGAAGTACGTGAAAGAACCGATAAGTTGGATGCTGTTGGAAATACAACAGCAGCTATCGGAAAAGGATTTGCCATCGGATCTGCCGCTTTAACGGCGTTAGCATTGTTTGCAGCTTTTATGGTTCAAAGCGGTATTGATAGTATTGATATTTCTAATCCGATGGTTATGGCAGGATTATTTGTGGGCGGAATGTTACCCTTTCTTTTTTCATCAATGGCCATGGGTGCTGTAGGACGTGCAGCCATGTCTATGATCGAAGAAGTTCGTCGTCAGTTCAGAGAAATCCCTGAGTTAAAAGCTGCACTTGTTGTTTTGGGAAAAGGTGATGCAACCACGTGGTCAGAAGAAGATAAAGCAACATACGAATTAGGGCTAACCAAAGCGGAACATGGTCGTTGTGTTGAAATATCCACACAATCTGCTATTAAGGAAATGGTCCTTCCGGGAATTTTGGCTATTACATCTCCAGTAGCTGTTGGTTTCATTTTTGGCGCAGAAACATTGGGAGGTCTCTTAGCGGGTGTAACCGTTTCTGGTGTTCTTATGGCTATTTTTCAATCCAATGCCGGTGGTGCATGGGATAATGCAAAAAAAATGATAGAAGAAGGGGTTGAAATTAATGGACAACCAGTTGGCAAAGGATCCGACGCACATAAAGCAGCTGTGGTCGGCGATACGGTGGGAGATCCTTTCAAAGATACATCCGGCCCATCCTTGAATATTTTAATTAAACTTATGTCTGTGGTCTCATTGGTGATTGCACCATTGATTGCACAATAAAGTAGGAGTATTTTATGAGATATTATGAAAGTCTCTATATCGTAAACCCTAACTATGAACAAGAACGTCTTGATGAAGTGATGAAGACCGTTTCTGACAAAATAGGGGAATATGGTTTCTCAACGATTAACCATCGCGTATGGGGTAAAAAACGATTGGCTTATGCAATTCAAAAACACAAATATGGGTCGTTTATTTTGTTACATTTTGAAACGGAGTCGGTTGAAAACTTGGATCGATTTCAACGGTTTATGGTTCTGGAAAAACCAATTCTTCGAAACCAGACAGTTGTACTCGAAGCACGGCCAGAGGTTCAGGTGGTAGAAGAAATTGTTGATGAGTCTGAAGAAGCAGTAGTAAGTGATACTGGCTCTGATAATACCGAAGAAAAGAAACCTAAGGAAGAGGTAGTTGAAACAACCGCTATAGAAAAAGAGGAGCCCTCCGAAGAAATTGCCGAAGAAGCGACCATCGAAGAGGAGCCTGTTGAGAAAGAAACTTCAGAGGATACCGAAGTAAAGGATGAAGTTGAAGAAAAAGTAGAAATTCAGGAGTAAAAAATGGCATTTCAAAGTAGAAGAAAATTTTGTTATTTTAAAGAAAATAGCATTACGGAAGTAGACTATAAGGATGTAAAATTGTTAAGGCGTTTCATAAATGATCAGGGGAAAATTATGCCCCGGCGCGTAACCGGCACCAGTGCAAAAATGCATAGAAAACTTGTCAGAGCTATAAAACAGGCGCGCAATATTGCTTTAATGCCCTACACCAACATTAGCACTGAGAGTTAATCATGGAAATCATTTTATTACAAGACGTAGACACGCTCGGCACATCCGGTGACATAATTGTGGTTAAACCTGGATATGCTCGGAATTACTTGTTTCCACTTGGTTTGGCGGTTCGCTCATCCAAGCGAAACCGAGCATTAGCCGATGAAAAGAAAAAAGTTGCACAATCTCGAGCCATCCGAGAGGCAAAAGCTTATGAAAATTTGATGAATAATCTTAAAAAGACTGAAATTACAATTGAAGTTGAAGTGGGTGGCGAAGATCGCTTGTTTGGATCTGTCACCAGCCAGAATATTCATGAAGCTTTAGCTGAAAAAGGAATTGAAGTAGACCGACACGCCATTCTTTTAGAAGAACCAATTAAAGCATTGGGGATTTATGATGTTCCGGTTAAAATCACAAAAGGGTTAAATCAAGAAGTCAAAGTTTACGTTATCCAAGCATAAGGTTTAACTGTAAAAATAATAAAGCCCCTGTCGGATATCATTCTGCGGGGGCTTTTCATTTGGAGTAGATTCCATCTATATGTTTAAACAATCATTAAAATATTTCACTCATCTTTATCTGTTTTGGATTGGTTTTTTTACAGTAGAGCGATTATTATTTTTAATATATAATGTGGAAATTTCAAATCTCGAATTTTCCCAACTAATCGAACCATTTCTATGGTCAATTCGGTTAGATTTGTCTTCCGTATGTTATCTTATCTCTCCTTTGTTTCTGCTTTGGATTATTCACCTTTTTATTCCGATTAAGAGATTTAGAATCTACCATAAATTATATTTTTTTATTTTAATACCTGTTTTGGCATTTGGTATGATTGCTGGTTTAGAGATATATCACGAATGGGGCTTTAAAATAAATAGGGAAGTTGTTGAGTATTTACAATTCCCAAAAGAAGCCTGGGCGTCATCATTGAACTCACCGATTGTTTTGGTATTTACAATCTATTTTATTTATACCTTTTTCTTTTTAAAGTGGAGTCGGCGAATTGCGAATGCATTACCCAATATTGCTGCAGATGCATCCGGGTTAAATATCAAATGGATAGCCAAAAATGGAAGCGCGGGTATTTTAAGTATTATTTTATTCGGAGTCTGCCTCAGAGGCGGACTTCAACAATCTCCCATTAATCAAAGTTTTGCATATTATTCCACGGATACAGCACTAAATGCAGCAGCAGTTAATACCGTGTGGAATTTCATTTATAGTTACTCACGCAAAGGCCAAAAAACCCCATATCAGTTTTTTACAAATGATGAATTGGATAAATTGATTAAACCAACAGAAGACGATAAGCCATTCCCTAAAATATTTACAGGTAACAACCACAATATAATATTGATTGTATTGGAAAGCACATCTTCAGAAATGTTTAAAAGTATGGGGAATAAAGATCGCTTTACAATCAATATGGATCGTTTAATTTCTGATGGGCTCTTGTTCAGCAACATTTATGGTTCTGAAAAACGGACTGATCGAGGTATTGTTTCTATTTTAAGCGGTTATCCATCACTTCCCCTCCTTTCAGTAGTAAAGCAACCGGATAAATCTAAAACGTTATCATTTCTACCAAATAGATTTAAAAACTCAGGATATGAAACACTATTTATATATGGCGGAGAATCAGAATTTGCAAACATGAAATCATACTTGTTAAATGCCGGATTTAACCAAATTCTTGATAAAAATAGTTTTAATAAAAAGGATATGAATTCGAAATGGGGTGCCCATGATCATATCGTTTTTAATCGTGCTTTGATTGAAATAAAAAAGAAGAAGGAACCGTTTTTCTCAAATATTCTTACTTTATCTAGCCACGAGCCTTTTGATGTTCCCATAATACCAACATTGGAAGGAAGCGATCGCCAAACTTTATATAAAAATTCAGTCATTTATTTAGATCGGTCCTTGGGAAATTTTATGTCTGCTATTTCAAAAGAACCTTATTATGATAATACTATTTTTATTTTTATTTCTGATCATGGCTTCCGAATAGGAGATGCAATCAACTGGTATCCAAGAAGGCATAAAATCCCTCTATTTATTTATGGGAAACCATTAAAAAAAGAATGGCGGGGGAAAGTTGTTTCTGATGTGGGAAGTCAGACGGATTTATCAAAAACAATTTTAAAACAATTTGACATAAATTCAGAAGGATTTGAGTTTTCACGAAATTTGTTGTCTGGTTCAGCCGGATCTGCTTTTTACACATTTAATCATGGCTTCGGTTGGATAGAGGATCAACAGTCTCTTGTTTATGATCATGATTTAAAGACAGTAACCTATTTTAACAAGAATGTTTCTGATTCAATAAATACACATATATTTAACAAAGGACGCGCCTATCTTCAAAATGCCTACCAGGATTTTATTGACCGATAATCAAACTATCAGTTGCCGCAAGATAAACCCTGCCGGTATTTTCATCGACTATGTTTGCTGATGTTTCATTTCCGATCTCCAGTTATCAGACTTTTTCCTATGAAATTCCTGATTCATTATTGAAAAAAGTAAAAGTAGGCGTGCGTGTAAACGCCCCCCTTGGCCGACGAAAAGTTCAAGGGATTGTAGTTGGTTTACAGAAAACATTAAAATATAAAGGGCGCATTCGCCCAATTGAATCTTTGGTTGATGACCAACCAGTTTTGGATCATCATTTATGGAAACTGATTAACTGGCTTGCAGATTATTATAATACACCGGTTGGAATTGCTGCGAAAACGACACTTCCAACCAGCTTGTCCACTCGATATAAACCCAAAACTCAAATGCTGGTAAAATCAACAGGTCAAAAATCTGACTTACCCAAAAAGGCAATAGCACAAATTGCCGTTTTAAATCACCTGAAGACACAGAATGGTTTTATAGCGGTTCAATCGTTGGGTGAATTTGCCTCAAACCCGGTTGATGTGTGTAGAAAGCTATCTGGAAAAAATCTAATTGAAATCAAGCTTGAACCCATCATTCCTGACTTAACGGGGTTTTCCTTTAAACCAATGTTTAAAAAAATTCGATTTTCCGGCTATCAAAAAAGTGCAGTGAATAAAATTTGTACCTCTTTAGATAAAAATGAATTCACCCCATTTTTGCTTCACGGTGTGACGGGGAGTGGAAAAACAGAAATATATATTGAGGCAGCGCGCCATGCAATTAGTCAAGGTAAAACCGTCATCATGTTGCTTCCGGAAATATCTTTAACACCACAAATTGCTGGCCGATTTAGGTCTGTATTTGGTGATGAAGTAGCTATGTGGCATTCAAAGTTAAATCAATCAGCAAGGGCTTGGACTTGGAAACGGATTTGTGCAGGTGATTATAAAGTAGTGATTGGTGCCCGTTCTGCCATATTCTCCCCATTGAAAAATTTGGGATTAATAGTGGTAGATGAGGAGCAGGAGAATTCTTACAAACAAGAATCGCCAGCGCCAAGATACCATGCAAGAGACGTTTCGCTGATGCGAGGCAAAATCCACAATGCAACCGTTGTGTTGGCAAGCGCCACCCCCAGCCTAGAATCTTACTACAACTATATTCAAGGTAAATTCGAATATATTCATCTTCCAGAGCGGTATGGCGGTGCAAAATATCCCCATGTTCATGTGGTTGATATGATGAAAGAATCAGAAGAAACAGATATGTATGGATCTATTTTTTCAAGGATTTTGATAGAAAAGATCTCCGATAGAATTGGGAAAAAAGAACAAGTGATTTTGCTTCATAATCGTCGAGGATTTGCACCTGTATTGAAATGTGCGGATTGTGGCGAAATTGAAACATGTCCTCATTGCCAGGTATCCTTAACATATCATAAATCAGGACAATTTCTTCAGTGCCATTTTTGTAATCACCTCAAGAAACAATTGCCCACCCAGTGTAGGGAATGTCATAGCCTTACCTTAAAACTGGCGGGAGTAGGTACGCAAAAAGTTGAAGAAGAATTAATGAACCTATTCCCCGAAGCGATTGTTGAACGTCTTGATGTTGATACAACCCGGTCTGGAAAGAATATTACAGAAGTATTACAAAGATTTTCCGATGGTGATATCAACATATTACTGGGAACGCAAATGATTGCTAAAGGATTAGATTTTTCGAATGCAACGCTTGTGGGGATTATCAATGGCGATACCGGGCTCCATCTTCCTGATTTTAGAGCAGGAGAACGCGTTTTTCAGCTAATATATCAAGCAGCAGGGCGTTCCGGTCGTGGTCGAATCCCAGGCGAAGTTGTGGTCCAAACCTATAGTCCGGATCATTCGGTGATTAAATGTGCTACCCAGCTAGATTTAAAAAAATATTATAACATCTGTCTTGATGAGCGACAAACTTTAGATTATCCTCCGTTTAGCTGGATGGTCCGATTGGAAATTTCTGGAGAAAATAAAAGAGCGGTAGAGAATGCATCGAAAATAATGGGGCGAAAGTTTAATCGTCTACCAAAAGGAATGACATTGTTGGGCCCCGCATATTGTTATCGAGAAAGACTGCGAAATAAATACCGGATGCAAATTGTGATTAAATCTAAAAAGACTTCAGATCCAAATGGCAATAAATTGCACCATCACTTTAAAAAAGTTATTAACAATAAAGATTCATCCAAGTTACCTGGAAATATTCGCCTAATTGTAGACGTAAACCCAGTTTCTCTATTATGATTCGATTCGTTTTTATTATTAATATTTTCGCGAGCGGCATTTTCGCACAATCATCGTTCTCAGGGCTTAGTAGCTGGACTTTTAGCCAAACTGTTGGCTTTGCTGGTGGCGGTTATTTGATTACGTCAAATAATGGTTTTCGTAACGGCGCGATGCTACCAGATTCATCCCGCCATTTTAAAATAGATTTGGTGAAATATCCTGCAGGTATCAACGGTCAATCCATTATGACTAATGGGAAAATAAATGGACATCGACTTGGATTAAAAATAAGTAGACTTAATTATGGCATTTTCGAAGGAAAAAATATGGACAATCAACCAACAGAAGATTATTCTGCGGGCGATATTCATATTCAGATGGCATACGCCAAACCATCAAATTCCGGCCGTTTAGTCTTTGGGGTTAATGCGGGCTTTTTTTTGAGTCAAATTGAGCATACAAATGCCAAAGCTTTTACCCTGTCCCCTGGGTTTGTTTTTAATTCTCGGATTGGAAGCATGGGCCTTACTCTTGAAAATACAGGCGTGGTTTTTGATTCATATACAGAAATCAAAGAAAAACTGCCCTCATTATTAGTTACATCAATTGTGAGTAAAATACCAAAAATTCCAATAGAATTTGAAATAGACTATCTTCGAGCACTCAATATTGAATCCCATTTAATTACATTCTCAGGCCTTATCCATTTAAAAAACGGACTTATAATAAAAGGGGGTGCTTCAACAAAAAAATCAGATCAAATGACCAATGTTTCATTTATTAATGATTTATTTACGGATATGGGCGTAGGTGTATCATATGAGATAGAGGATATATTTATTGATATAAACTCATACACTTATGGTCCCGGAGGCTTAGTATTTGCGTTCGGGATTTCCGTTAGATATTAACTATAGACTAAACTATTTTAATTATTGATTTGGTAAAATCAATAATTAATTAAGTAATCCCATCCTTTTTAAGAAATTATTTATGTTTTAACTTTAATATTAATAAAAATACAGGAAAAAGACTATGGTTGACATTCGAGATATAAAAATTCTGGAAATTCTGCAAAAAAATGGCCGTTCTACAGCAAGCGAAATAGCTAAAGTAGTTGATTTATCTATTCCAGCCGTTGGGGAGCGTATTAAAAAACTAGCTGATAAAGGGTTGATCGAACGCTTTGTAGCCATACTAAATCATAAAAATGCAGGATTGGATGTGACGGCATATGTTTTTATAATAAGTGAACACTCGGATCATTATGACGGGTTTATTCAAAAAGCAAATGAATGCATGGCGGTAATGGAATGCCATTCTATAACGGGCAGTGGATCGCACATTTTAAAAGTTAGAGTTAAGAATTCCCAAGCTCTGGAAGACTTACTATATGAAGTGCAAAATTGGCCAGGGGTATCTAGAACCCAATCAAGCGTTGTTCTTTCTTCTTATAAAGAAACAATGGATATTGATTTGGGCTCACTAAAAGAAAAATATAATATTTAATATAAGTACTGTTAATTATATTTAGGCATTGCGTATATTTGCACACTAACATGAATGTTATTTACAATTATATCCTAATAATTATAGGTAAATACATC
>Ga0207984_1001315_pt1 | contig 12661 bp, 8 predicted proteins | sample ETNtaG_30_FD_185760 | JGI IMG/M metagenome (GOLD analysis project Ga0207984, IMG submission 185760) | Marine microbial and viral communities from oxygen minimum zone, Eastern Pacific Ocean - ETNP201306PF43B (SPAdes) (version 2) | ecosystem: Environmental > Aquatic > Marine > Oceanic ...
GAACGAGCGATCCGGCGAGGCGAACCTCGGCGATCGTGAAGTTCCCGTTGTTACCTTGGATACGAATGGTGTCGAAGGACTGGCCAGCCACGAGTCCCGCACCCAGGTCGGTACGAAGGTAGTTGGCCGGATTCCCTCCGTCAGGGGCGTTGTTTCCCAATATCTCTTGGATGGCCGTTCCGCCGGGTCCGCCTGTCAGGAGGGCAATGTCATAGTTGTTGTCCCTGTCCGGGCAACAGCCGGTGCGTCCGTAGAAGTCGAACTGCAGTTCGGAGCCCGCCCCCCAGGTGATCTCCTCCAAGCCCCAGTAGACCGTGGGATTGCCTCCGGCCCCATGGAAGTGGGTTGCTCCGCTCCAGTTCGTGGCGGGCATGGGCGCGGTAGGATTGTCCGGATCGTAGGCGAAGGGGTCGCTGGTTGTATTAACCAGATTCCCTCCATGCGCGCTTGCCTGGGAATTCGCCACGTCCGGTGTCAGCGGAATGTTGGTCAGGGCAGCGTGGCCGAGGGCGGCGGACGCCAGGAGGGCAGCAAAGGTGGTCAAAGACTTCATGTTTGTCGCAAGATAGGGCTTTCTGACGCTGTTTTCGCAGCCATAACGTTTCATGGAAAGCTCTATTCTGCTTTTTTTTAACGGCAACGGCACCGGCAGGAGGAGACGAACCGCCGCTTTAAAAACTTGCGCCGGGAGGACCAAAAACTTCTCCTGTCCATGAATCTTCCCTAGCCCTTGCCCTTAAAAAATCAAGATGAGTATACCAGTCTCCATACCACGAATGACTCTGCTTACGCCCAGCATGCTTGCCTGCGCACTAATGCTCTCCCTCGCCCCGGGCTCGGACGCGCAACTCGTCGACATTCCGCTGACACCGGACGTGGCGAATTCCTCTCCAAGCGCGCATGGAGGGAATCTGGCCCATACAACCAGCGACCTCTTCGCCTACGATCCGGACAATCCTACCGCGGCCATGCCAGCCACGAACTGGAGCGGAGCAACCCACTACCATGGGAGCGGAGGCAATCCCACGCTCTACTGGACATTCGATGAAATCCTCTGGAGCGATGGATCCGACCTGCAGTTCGACTTCTACGGGCGCACCGGCTGTTGCCCGGACAGGGACAACAACTATGACATTGCCCTCCTGACAGGCGGACCCGCCGGGACGGTTGTTCAAGAAGTGTCCGGTAACAACGCCCCCGACGGGGGAAATCCGGCCAACTACCTTCGTAGCGACCTGGGTGCGGGACTTGCCACCGGCCAACGCTTCGACACCATTCGTATCCAAGGTAACAACGGGAACTTCACGATCGCCGAGGTTCGCCTGGCGGCGAGCTTCGCTCCCACTTCCATCATAAGTTTCAGCGCAACTCCCGCTACCGTCCCCTCGGACGCACCGGTCACCTTCACCTGGGAGTTCGAGGCAGCCGCGACCGCCGCCCGTATCGTGCCGATCTCTGGCGATCTCGACTCCTTGATCGGGGACCTCCTGCCACAAACCGCCGCAGGCAGCGGCTCGACCCTCCTCAACCCCGGCCCCGATGAGACCACCACCTACCAACTCACCGTCACCGTGGATGGAGAGGATTCGTCCGCCATCATCACCGTCACGGTCGACAACAACCCGATCATCAGCTCCTTTGAGGTCGACCAGGACACCATCACCGCCGGCACCGACATTACCCTGACCTGGGATGCGAGCAACTTCGACGACCTGAGGCTCAACGACTCTCCCGTCGATCCGGACATCACCTCGATGGTGGTCTCTCCCCTGGTTTCCACGACCTACACGCTGGAAGCAACGAATGCCCGCGGCAACACCAGCGCCTCAGTCTCCATCAGCGTTCAAGACGTCCCTGACCCAAACGCGCAGCTCGTTGCCATCCCCCTGACGCCCGACCTCAACGCATCCTCGGCAAGCGGGCATGGAGGTAATCTGGCCCATACAATCAGCGACCCCTTCGCCTATGATCCGAACAATCCTACCGCCAGCCTGCCAGCCACCAACTGGAGCGGAGCGACCCACTACCATGGGAACGGCGGCAATCCCACGCTCTACTGGACATTCGAGGAGATCACCTGGGGGTCGGGCTCCGATCTGCGCTTTGATTTTTACGGACGCACCGGTTGCTGTCCCGACAGGGACAACAACTTCGAGGTCGCCCTGCTGACAGGTGGCCCCGACGGAGCGGTCGTCGCCGAGGTCCTCGGAAACAACGCTCCCGACGGGGGGAATCCGGCCAACTACCTTCGCATCAACCTGGGTGCAGTGCTCACTCCCGGGGACAGGTTCGACACCATCCGCATTGTCGGCAACAACGGGAACTTTACCATCGCCGAAGTGCGACTGGCCGGCCTCCTCCGCACCGAAACCCTGGTCAAGATCACCGATATCAGCTTTAACAGCGCCACCAGCGGACTCAGTATCAGCTGGGAGAGCACCCAGGGTAAACTCTATGATATCCTGGTCAGTCCCGACCTCTCTTCACCGAGAACGTCGTGGGCTGAACTGGGTGGCGCGCAGGACATCGCGGCCGATCCCTCCGGGAGCAATACCCTGGTCATCGCCCTGCCCTTCCCGGGGGAGGGCTTTGTGGCGGTTCGCGAGAAGAATCCTCCGCCCCTTTTCTCGGATGACCTGGAAACCGGCGCAGCGGGTTGGACCACCCTCGTCAATGACGCCTCCGGGAACACGGAGTGGGAGCTGGGTTCCCCCAATGGCTCCACCGGCCCAATCTCCGGGGCTGACGACTCGGCCAACGCCTGGTGCACCAGCCTGGGCAACTATGGAGCCAATTCCGACATCTCCCTGCGCACGCCGGTCATTGATCTCACCGGGGCCGCCGCCGCCCTGCTCACCTTCGACGCCTACCGCGATGCAGATGGGTTTGGCGACACCGCCTCCGTGCGCTTTCTGCACTCCGGCAACCAAACCCAGCTTGGCGCGGACGTGCCTATCGACATGACGGTTTTCGATCTCGATTATATTGCAATCGAGGTGCCCGTTCCCGCGGCCGCGATCGGGGAGGCTGTCCTCATCGAATTCAATTTTGTCAGTGAGGGCAGTCTGGATGCCTTCAGCGGACTCTGCCTCGACAACGTGAAGGTGCAGATTCCCTAGATGGCAGAGCATCCGGAATGTTCGGTCGCCGGGTGGTGGCGACTACCTGTATTTCAGGCAGATACACGCAGCCCGGGGTGCTGCCGACGATTCAGGGAGCAAACCGATCTCAGTTCTTCTCAACGGCCAACCGGAGAACAGGGCCCTGGCGCAAGGATCAGGGTGAGGGATACACGTCTCGTCATACGGGATTCATAGGTGAGGGGGCGAGCCATCCCCCCACCCTGCTTCCTGCACCTTGCACCCTTAACCCGTGCACCGCACCATGCTTCCTGCACCGTGACGGGGTGGATGGTGACACCCGTGAAATGGTCAGCTTCAAAAAGGTTGGTGGCGGCTGGTTGATACATTTTGGCACGAAGGAAGACCTGATTCCTGCACCCTGGGGAGCGGTGCCTGCTTCCCCTGCCTCCCGACGTGTGGTAGGGCTGGAGACGGGGAAAGCATAGCTGGTAAGGCCGTAAACAAAAATGAAGTCAGCAGATCGATATTTTTGGCAGCCCCATATGGTTACAATCCTAGGATTCACATTAGCCGCCGCATCGGTCGTCGCCGAGGTTCCGATTACGGTCGTCGAATCCGGAAATGGTCTTGAGCATAACATTCAAATAGAAGCGGCCGGACGCTTTCGTTTGTTTTTCGAAGCGGAAAAAAACTACGGGATAACGCGCTGGTACGATTTGGCGGGGGATCCGGCAGCATCGACCGATCTGCTTCACAACCCGACCGACTACATCCCGGCCCATGCCCAAGGCGCAATCTTTAACCAATGCCTGAATCCGCATGATCTCATCGCGCATGTTGCCTCTGGCGGTCATCAACACAAAGCAATCCCGCGATCCATACGCATTATCGAAAAAGGCGGCGACCGCGCAGTCCTGGAAAACGAATATTCGCCAATGCTGGGGCGAGTGAACACCGATTTGGTCTTCAACACACGCTACGAAATTTATCCGGACGGTCAGATCCTCGTACAAAACACGATGAAAGCACGAAAGACGCAAAAGGTGACAATGTGGCGAAACGCCATTGTCACCTTAGGCGATCCAACCTACGGCGTTCGAGATCAAAAAGACCTGTCGGCGAAGTTGATCGCCCCCAACCAACTACGCATCAAGGATGCAAATTGGAAACCCAACGAATGGCAAGGCCTTCAAGTAACGCAATCGGATTGGCGCACCTACGACGTGCTCTCAAACACACCCAACACACTCACGGTTAAACCACGCAACGCCAACAAGCGCCCGAGCTCAGGCGCAACGGGAATCAGCTCAAGCCAAGTGAAGCATGGCTGGCTTCGCTGCGACACTCTTACCCAGCCCATTGACTGGCATAAGGGGACCGCCGCCTATGTTTCCGCTCATTGGGACCCTGAAACGCCGGCACCATATTCCAACTGGACAAAGGCCAGCATTCTACTCGTGCCAGATACCTCAAATCCACGAAAAGGGAAGGGAGGCCGCCTACATGGCTGGCGCGGCTGTAAACGCGTCTATTTCGAAACAGACGGATTCGAAATCAAAACCGGCGAGTCCATTACCCAAAAGTTTCTGATCCAACTTGGCAGTAAGGGCTCCCCTGCCCTCATGGACCTAAGTGACTCCGCCATCTGCTCCAAAATCGCCAACGCCTATCTTGTCTCGCAATTACAGGGCAAGAAGGACCGGAAAATCATTGCCGGTGAGGCCGTCGCCAAGCCTTCCAGATAGAATAGCAGTATCACCCTTCACCGTGAACCATGATTCGGTATCGGTGGTCGATGGTAGCATCTCTTTCGAGTTCGTGCCTACCGACGATGCCGCTTTCTTCAGGTTCAGAGTGCAGTAGTCCCGCACCTTGCACCCTCAACCCGTGCACCGCACCCTGCTTCCTGCACCGTGATCGGTGAGTCAGCAAAGTAATGGCTGCTTGCTCTCTCGCGCACCACTTGCCCCTTAAGAGTTACAGGGTATTACTTCAGAAGGTCTGACCGGGACCCGTAGCGGCATTAATTGAGGGTCTGTATGTAGGCGAGAATGTCAGCAACATCCTGAGGGCTCAGGCCAAGTTGATCAGCGGAGAGCATCAGGGATCGCCCAAGGGGTTCGACTTCCTCGATCCTGTCGGAAGGAATAACCTGCACGACACCTCCTTGACTCTGGACGATGAGTGGGTTCCTGGCACTCAGGGCTAGGCCATGAATCTCTTTTCCACCCTTCAATTTGACGCGGCTGCCTGGATAACCGAGCGCAATCCCGGCAGAGGGGTTAAGCACGGCGTGCACAAACCTTTCGTCTCCCTGATTGCTGATCCATCCCATCAAGGTTGGACCGTAGTCGACGCCTTGACCCTCTAGACGATGACACATCACGCAACGCAGCGCAGTCGTCTTCCCCTTGCTGGCGTCTCCCTTGAGGGCAAGAATGGCGGCCACGGAAGGAAGCTTGGACTCACCCTCTGCGACCGGAACGAGGGCCTCGGTGATCTCGATTTTATCAGAATCATAGATTCCCTTCTCTTTCAGGAAGTCGAAGACCTTCAGCTTCCGCCAACGGGTATTGCCCAGGTGAATCAGCCAGCGGGTGGCCTCGCCTCCCACCGTCCCTTGGATCTTCGCGGCCTTTAGAAGCGCGGTGAGCGCGCGGGGATCCTCGTAGAACGCAAGGGTCTCAATGGCAAAGAGACGAGCCTTCAGGGGCAGGGCCGCTTCCCCGGCGCGAACTAACAGGTCGCTGATCGCCTCAAGGGGACGAAGGCGCCAGGTGATCTGGGCAAAGACTTCAGGCCATGCCTTGGGATCCTGAATCGAGGTGTGCTGCTTGATGGTGCGCCATAGCAGGTTGGCATCGGCCCCCCGGGCTCCGAGTCCACAGGCCTCGAGATAGGTGCGATCGCCTGCTTCGCATTGTTGGAGGAGCCGGGAGAGATAGAGGTGCTTGTGCTTGGCGGGAACGTCGCGCAGGGCGAGGGCTGCTTCCCGGCGGACGGCGGCGCTTGGTTCCTTCTGATAGAGTTTTGAGACGAGAACGGTGACGTCCTCTCCGGCGTTACGGAGGGCACGAAACGCGACAAGTCGCGTCTGGGCGTCGGGACTACCCTCGAGCATAGAGCTGACGATCTCCATTCCCCCGGGGCCGAGCAGGGCAAGAAGCCAGATGGCCCGTGCCCGGACGTAGCTATTGCCATGGCTGAGGAGTTCACGCACTGCCGGAACGGCCCGGGACCCGGCAGACTTGAGGATCTGGAAGCCGGCGAGGCGAACGTTCTGGGCAGGATTGCAAAGAAGACTGATCGCACCCTCGATGGTCCCCGGATCGCCCTGGGCGATGCGAGGTTGAAAGCCCTTGGGGGCAATGCGGTAGATCGTTCCCGACCAGGATTTGTCGTGATCGGCGTGACCGCCAACGCCGGAATCAAACCAGTCGGCAACGTAGAGAACTCCATCAGCACCCACCATCACGTCGGAAGGGCGGAAAAAATTGCTTCCCTTGCTTTTGGAGAAGTCAAACCGGTCGAGCGCATAGGCAGAGCCCTTCAACTCTGGATGGTAGCCGAAGACGACCTTGCGACCGGCGTCACAACTCAGGAGCAGTCCGCTATACCTGGAGGGCAGGGCGCCGTTTTCGTAAAAGCAGATCCCGGTGGGCGAACCACCGCCATAGACGTCACCGGCAGGCAGGGTTCCCGGATCCCACTGGCGCCACTGGGCGTCCTGGATGGATTGTCCGGGGCGTTGATCGGCCCGCCAGCCACGCTTGCCGTCCGGGGAGAAGAACCCGAGGAAGCCTCCCTCCATGAGCCAGGTGGTCCGACAGGCGGGCGGGTCATCGTTGTCATTTTGAAAAACATCTCCAAAGGAAGTGACGGTATGTTCGTAACTGTTGCGGAAGCCGTGTCCGATAATGCGGACTTCGCTGCCATCGGGGTTCATTCTGGCCGCGAAGCCGCCCACCCACACATTCCCATCGGAGCTCTTTCTGCCTCCAATGGCCTGGGAGTCGACCACCGGTTCTTCGCCCCCGCGGTAGGGACCGCCGACAAAATACTCATCGCCATCCCGGGTCTTCAGGTGAGCCCCACAGTTGCCCTGGTTGAAATACCACTTCCCATCCGGTCCTCCCACGACAGCGTGCAGACTGTGATCGTGATTCCTGCCGTTGAATCCGCTGAGGACGTTCTTCCGTTTGTCTACCTCCGGGTTGAACTTCAGGTCACCATCGACATCAGTATAAACAATAAGGTGGGGCGGTTGCGCCACCACGACCTGATTGCCGAACACGCTGATCCCAAGGGGAGCAACCAGTTCGGGATCCTGCACAAAAACGTGTGAGCTATCGGCCTTTCCATCCTTGTCCTTATCCTCGAGAACGACGATACGATCTCCTTCCGGGCGCCGATCCCTGTTCTTGCGATAATTTACTCCCTCCGCGACCCAGACGCGTCCCTGGGCATCGGTGTCCATGTTGGTTGGATTGTAGAGCATCGGGCTGGTGGCCCAGACGGTGACTTCCAGGTCATCTGGCACCGCAAGCTGGTCAGCCGGCAGGCTCTGGGGATCACGCGAATTGGGGTTGAACTTGTCGGGCGTCCTTGCGAAGCCAATCGGTTCACGGTCAAAGACGAGGAAACGAACGGACGCGGGCGTGAGTTCAGCACCACGGATGGCCCCCCCGTCATCAAGGGCGACCTTTGTGCGGAAGGCCGCCGCGCCGGCGGGAACCTCGAACCATATGAACGAGTCGGCATGCGTCCCCAGGCCTCTCGTGTATTCTTTCCCGGCAACTTTCATGGGTCCCCCACGATACGTTTTCCCATGCCGGACCGCGCCGACTGTGCTGAAGGCCGCCCGCCACTTAATGGTGGTGAGATCGAGGATGGCACCGTCCTCCATCACAAGTTCGGGCTCGATCCAGTTGGACCAATCGTGGCTCCCGTTGCCTTCACTGGAGACCACCAGATAGAGATTGCCACCCTTGAGCGCGACTTCGATGGGAATCAGGCGCTCCGTGTCGCCGCTTTTGAGGATTCGGCTTTTGTAGAGAGGTTCGGGTCCAACGCTCTGGGCCAGTAATGGTTGCGCCAGAAGGACAACAACCAGAAGAGAGAGGGATAGGAACTTCATGAAGCGGCTGGGACTGATACAACAGCACCATCCCTGCCTTCCAGAAAGAAACGGGAGTTGAAGCCGGGGGCTGAAGGGTTGGTCCGCGATTATGTCCAACTGCGCCCCTCGCACAGGGTTACTTCTTTGCCGGTTTCGGGTAATCCTGGTTCTCTTCCAGATCGGCTTCCGTTGGCTTGTCGGAGGGAACGCCACCCCCGGGCACCTCTGCCCTGGCACACCAGGTAATCGCGTTGAGAACGAGCGTGCGAAAATCGTCGTGGCCCCAGTTCCGGTGGAAGTGTCCCCCGGTAAATCCAAAGCCCCGTCCACCATTCGGCCGTTCGTAGGCCCATGCCACGTGTTGGATCTCGCCCCGATCCATCGACGCACGGACATGGGGATTTCCCGAATGACGGCCATCACGACGATCCATGGTCTTCTTGGGCGGGTGAGCAGAAAGAATTGGCGTGACCCCTTTCATGTCCTCAGCGAAGCGCATATGGAAATACCACTCATCATAAATCTTGAAAGGCTCCACGCCGCGTGTGATCGGATGCTCAGGAAGCTTCTTGAAATCTGCAGTCCAGTGCGGATTGACCGAATAGTGGGTCTCGAAATAGCCGCCCAGCCAGTCAAGGAAGAGCTTGCGCCCCTTGTCGTCATCCCCGGGCTCCACCGCGTAGTGCAGGCAGGCTACTCCGGCCCCATCCTTCAGCTTCACGTCGAGCCCTTCGAGATGCTGATAGGCCAGGTGTTGACCACTGCCACCATTGCAATAGAAGACGATCGCATCGGCATCCTTCAGAACCTCCGCATTACCGGGCCAGTCCTTCTGGAGGTGAACAGAGGCCTCTACGACCTCTCCCATGTGCTCGTTGAGTTGTTTCGCGAGGAGGAGACAGCCAGCGCGATGCTCGTGCGCCCCATAACCGTGGCTGCGTTTGCCCGCCATGAATACGATCTTCTTCTTGCCCTCCGGGCTCGACCCGGCCGAGTCCGATTTGTCCCCAAGCAGCGCGGGACCGGTGAGCGCGAAGAGAAGGACAGCGAGAAGGGCACTAAGGGCAGTTTTCATCAGTTTGGCAGATCGTGATACAGACGCGGTCTTGCCTCCGGCTGCCACGATCGTCAAGACTGGAACCCACGTGTTCAATCCTGCCCCTCCTTGAAACGGAGAAGGCCCCGAAGTCCTTTAACTTCAGGTTCTCTGTGGAGCAGCCCCCCTGGTTCCTGCACCGTGATGGGGTGAACTGCAACCCGAGGTCAACTGGCCGGGCCGTTACTCGCTGGCCAGCCTCATGTATTCATTGAGCATAATCTCTTCACCACTTCTGCCCCAACACTTGACCGACAATATGCCACCAGATCCATCCTCAGCAAAAATCGCTTCCTGAGGTTTCTGACCATTTTCCCTCCAATTGGTGGTCGTCACCTTGCCCACCCCCCACGATGCAGGTGCTTGCTGTTTGGCGGTCGGTTGCTAGCATGTGCGCTGTATCTGACTTGTTATGAAGTTACTAATCCAACGGCTCGCTCTTGTCCTTGTGGTCGCGTGCTTAACGCTCCTAGTGACAACTGTTGTTGCGGAAGAGGGCCTTGTGAACCATTGGAAGTTCGATGGAAACTACAGGGATTCTGTGGGCAAGAACCACGCGTGGGCTGTCTACACAGACGTCAAAGGTCCCCCAACCTGGGAGGCCGGCCGGATCGGACAGGCCGTGACCTTGGGCGACCCCATACTTATACCGTATCCCAGGATCAGTGGGCCTGGCCTCCAAACCAACGCGGAATGCCCGAACACGAATGCTTTTACGGTATCATGGTGGTGGCGACCTGATGTGCTGGATGGTAACGTTGGTGGTGTCAACGGAGCCAGGTGGTCGGGAAGGATGGGAACTCACCACGACGACGTACGGTGGAACGGATGGTATTTCCACAGCTCTGAAGCAGGAGCGGTATACTGTGGCATGACTGTGGCAAAGCGCTTCACGCCCAAGGATCTCCCCGCCGGCACAGTGGTTAAAGGCGTGTGGCAGATGCTGACCTTTACCTTTGATAAAGGCACAGGCAGGTTCTACAAGAACGGGGCGTTAATCGCGACCAAGGCGGGCATGCCAGCCCCCATTCGTTGGCGCGGGTTTCATATGACGCATTGGTTCAACGGCGGCCTGGATGATGTCCGTCTGTACGATCGCTCTTTGGGCGATGCAGAGGTCGCCACGCTCTACAAGTCGGCGGGCGGCAGGACTCCAACCAACCGCAGTGAGCGCAAGGCAAACTAAAACCACCCCACCCTGTTTCCTGCCCCTGATGCGGGTGGGCTGCGGGGGCGAATCCCGATAAAGCGGCCTACCAGTATGCAGAACTTTGATAAGTGAGTCCGGTCTTCGTGTCGTGATAGTAATTATGGGTGCCTCCGTTACTCGCCGCGTAGCTATAAAAGACCGTATCCACTGTGACTTTCCAGCCAAGCGGGCCGACTATATTTCCAATCGTCGCGGAGGTCGCGGGACGCCTCTCACTAAACGAGTTAAGCACTGCCCCAGGCCGCGCGAACCGTTTATCAAGGAATTTATTAAGGTCCTTCTCTGACACCCTGTAGATTGCGTAATGATCGAGGAGGTCTTGCCGGAGGATGATATCAATAGCAGAGGGAGGGATAAGACCCCGTCCTCTCCCAGTCCACCAAATGCTGCTTCTGCTTTTATGACGAGTGTCGGTTCCATAGATGATGAACAAAACCAGAGCGATCACTGTCGGCACTCCGAGGATTGGAATACCAACCTTGAGAAAAAGTCCGCGGCGCGGAGCCATTGGAGGAGGCGGCGGGTGAGCGATTGAGGTCATCCTGTAATTCGCCTGCTAAGCATCTTGGATTTTGTATAATAGGGATCAGGTGCAGTGTCGAAGGTGCACCCCACCCTGGTTCCTGCACCCTGACATCATGATACCAAGAACCGGATCAGATATTTTCGATCCGGGCGGCCCAAAGATGCGACCCAAGCCAGGATTGCAGGCTTTGACAGTTACTCGCTATCGGTTGATACGGATTGGCGCCTAACGGATTTGCCCACAACGACACCAGTCCTGATCTTCGCCCGACCGGATTTGCAAATCGATTCTGTGCAAACCTGCCAACTCACATCCGCCGTCAGCCTGAGTTTCGAGTCAGGTTCGGCATCCCTGGAAACGAGAATCGTTGCCATCGCCATCGCTGTTCCTTCATAGGTCGGCTGAATGTCCTCCCCGTTCTCAACAGACAGAGGCTTTGACCATTGAACATTCTTGAGCGATGTGCCAGCAGGTAGTGTCCATTCGATCCTGGTGGGCAGGTAGGAGTCGCCCTTTTCCGCCCCATAGATGTGCCAGCCGTCGGCCACCTGAAAACTGACAGCCACCCGGAACTCCTCCTCGGGCGCGACGGACGTGTGACTGGCCAACGCCCGCAGCGTCACCTCCGGCGTTCGACTTGATGGTTCGACGGATAGAACGGCCTCCTCAAGACCTCTTTCGCTCTTCGGCAATTGGCGATAGAACCACACCCAACCATGAGCCTTGGAACCGGTTGTCCTGAACGGCCTGAGTTTCCTGTAGAGCTCATCGAGTGGGCGTCGCTGTTCCGCCTGCATCGCCTTGATCTTTTTGACTTCCCCGGGATTCCCGGCCTTTTTTGCTGCCCAATACAGTTTGTTGAGCCGATTCACTTCTGCGTAATACGTCTTATCCCCCGTCTTCTTGAGCTCTTTTTCCAGGACCGCTTTTTCCTCTATTTCTTCGTCCGTCAGCGGTGGCCGCGTGTTGTAAGTGCAGGATGTGAAATCGCCCAGCAGGATGTCGAGCATGCCATCGCTGTCGTAATCGACAATATGGACTTTGGTTCGGTCTCCGTGCCTAGCGGGGACATCGCCCTCCCTGATCTCCGGGAAGCCCGAATCGTTCAGCAACTTCCGCCCCGACGAGAACTTCGGTTTGTCATCTGCTCCAACATTGCGGTGCCAGATGACGTGACCTCGTTCAGATCCGACAACCAGATCCCTTCGGCCATCACCGTCCCAGTCGGCGTAGGTTGCGTTGGAGCCTTTAATCGATGCAGCGCCTTTCTCCATGGGAAGCGACTGAGCCTCCGGGTCAAATTTCGGTGAACTTCGCGTGCCGACATTCTCGCGCCACGTTACTTTGCCGATGCGTGTGGCGCATACCAGATCCAGGTCCCCGTCGGAGTCCATATCATGCAACTCGGTCGTGCAGCAGTAGCCTCCCTCAAGAGGTTTGTCATTCTTGTCCTTGAGGAGTTCCGCTTTGGCAAATCGTCCATCACCAAGTCCTCGAAAGAGATAAACGTCTTCATAGATCGAACCGGTGATGACATCATCGATCCCGTCGGCGTCGTAGTCCACAAACTGTGGACAGAAAGTGCTGCATCATGTGCTGGGAACTGATGCGTTAACTCCACCGCCTT
>Ga0207984_1001319_pt1 | contig 12640 bp, 8 predicted proteins | sample ETNtaG_30_FD_185760 | JGI IMG/M metagenome (GOLD analysis project Ga0207984, IMG submission 185760) | Marine microbial and viral communities from oxygen minimum zone, Eastern Pacific Ocean - ETNP201306PF43B (SPAdes) (version 2) | ecosystem: Environmental > Aquatic > Marine > Oceanic ...
TCAGGGAGAGGGCCAGCCTCCATTGCCTTGAAATTCAGTTCGACCTCTTCAACGGATTTAGGGCCCATCAACGCGCACGAGATATCCGGGTTCGAGAGCACGAACCGGAGTGAGAGCTCGGCAATCGACATCTCAATCTGATCGAGGAAGGCGTAGAGATCCTTCAATTGACTGCGTCTTGGGGGACTCAACCAGACTGCGCCGTGGTTTACCTGTTCGTCGTATCGTCTGGCGAGCGCGCCCTGCTGCAGGGGCGAGCCAATCACGATTCCCATTCCGAGCTCCTTCGCCGCCGGCAACACCGACCTGTCGGCCTCGCGCCAGAGGAGATTGTAATTGAACGCGGTCAGCACCACGTCGAATTTGCCTGTGCGGATGAGGCGTTCCATCTCCCACGCCATAGTGCCGCCCACGCCGCTGTATTTCACGATGCCTCCGGCTTTGAGTTCGTCGATCAGTTCGAGTACGGGGCCGTCCACGTTTTCAAAGTCGCTCCACCAGTCATATTGGCCTGGCCGCTCGGGCTCGTGCACAAAAAGGATATCAATGTGGTCGCGCTTCAGAGCTTCGAGACTCATCTCGACTGATCTCCGGAGGCATTCCTTATTCTGCGGCTCAAAGGGCTTCGGACGGCCGCCGAGTTTGGTGGAGAGGACGTATGGCGTTTCGACACCTTCAAGGGCTTTGCCAAGCGTTTCTTCGCTGTCTGAATAGCCGGGCGCAGTATCAATGTAATTCACGCCCAACTCGAGGGCCCGGAGTGTGGCCGCGCGGGAGTTCTCGAATTCTCTGCCGCCGTGAGTGGTAATGAAAAGGCCGCCGAGTGACAGTTCACTGACCTGTATGCCGGTGTTTCCCAGATCTCGAAGTTTCATAGTAACTGTTCAGCTCCCCCACACGTTAAGTCGGGCAAATCAGAAAAGCCACCTCAGGGCTGCGATGCCAATTCAGTGACGACGACTTCGGTCTTTGCCTCTTTCCTGATCTCCTCATCACTGCGTGTTTCGCCCTTGTTGCGGATGATCAGGTCTTTGCCCCGCAAGAAAAAGTAGAGGTATTTGTGATGATGCTGCTGTCCTTCGCCGGTTAGAGTAGGAACGAGACTGAGGCCATCAATGGGTTGCGGCGGAGCGATGCCGGCCAGGACGGCGAAGGTGGGCATGAAATCCCAGAATGCGGAAAGCTCATCTGTCTTCGTGCCGGGCTTTACTTTGCCAGGCCACCAGGCGATGCAGGGTACGCCCAGGCCGCCTTCAGTCAGTTGGCCCTTTCGGCCCGCATATTCGCCGTTGCTCTTGAAGTGGCTGAATTTTGCGGCCGAGCCGTTGTCGCTGGTGAAAATGACCAGAGTCTTTTCAGCGATGCCGTGAGTCTTTAATCGATCCGTGATTCGGCCAACGTCTCTGTCCATGCGCGTGATCATGGAAGCATAGGCTTTGGCGCTTTTCGACCAGCCTTGTTCTCTGGCATACGATTCGATTTCGGGCACATCAAAATCAGCGTGTGGAATCGTGTAAGGGACGTAAAGAAAAAACGGTCCGTCCCTGGCAGCATCAATGAAAGCCAGGGCCTTTTCAGTCAGCAGATCGTGGCTGTAGTGCTTCCGTTCTTTTGAGTTGTTCGGATAAGGGATCACATCGAGCCGCTGCCCATCAGTCTGCTTTCCGATGAGTCCATCGCGGTCGTACTGATACATCTGGTTCATGTAATACCTGTGATTGTAGGTCTGGTTCGGTTCGCCGAAATAGTAGTCCCAGCCGTGCTTGTAGATCGCGCCGGAGCCGTTCTTGTTTTTGGATTTGACCTTACATCCAATGAAATCATCGCCAAGGGCCCACTTGCCAATCATCGCTGTTTTGTAGCCGGCGGTCCGCATCACCGTCGCCAGCGAAATATCCTTTTCAAGGATCGGCGGATGGTTGCCACCCCCTCCATTGCTCCTGCAGCGGCCGTGGCCCGAGTGAAGCCCGGTCATCAGCGTACATCTGGCGGGCAGACAGAGCGCACTGCCCGCGTAGAAGCGAGTGAAGCGCAGGCCTTCCACCGCCATCTTATCCAGGGATGGTGTCTGAATGATCTTCTGCCCATAACAACCCAGGTCACCATAGCCCAGGTCGTCGGCCATGATAAGGACTATGTTGGGTTTCTCAGCGTGGGTGAGAGGGGCAATAAGCAGTAAGAGTATCGGAAGTAGACTCATTGGAGAATTGCATTTCTCAGGCGTGTGAAGAGGGCCACATTACTCAATCTCGGACAAACGCCCATCCAGCCAAGCTTCAACCGGAGTTTATTCGACTGAGATGTGCGGGCAAGGTTTGCTAATATCATGTCGCATGCCCTTAACCAGACCGTCTTCCGATTCAGGGGATCAAATGACACCGACCATTCGAATTTTCCCGCTCCTTCTTTCCTTTCTTTTCTTCAGCCTGCCCGCCCATGCCGAACGCCCCAACTTTGTCTTCTTCCTGGTCGACGATCTCGGGTACATGGACATCGGAGACAACAATCCGGACACATTTTACGAAACGCCAAATGTGAATCGGCTTGCTGCTGAAGGGATGCGCTTCACGAACGGTTATGCGGCCAATCCGGTATGCAGTCCGACCCGTTTCAGCATCATGACCGGGAAGTATCCTTCCCGTGCGGATGCGACCAATTTCTTTTCGGGAAGGCGAAGCGGAAAATACAAGCCTGCACCGTTGCACGACCGAATGCCTCTGAAAGAGATTACCGTTGCCGAGGCGCTCAAGGACGCCGGTTACAGAACAGCCTTTCTTGGCAAGTGGCATCTCGGCCCCACGCCTGAATTCTGGCCGGAGGCTCAGGGCTTTGATGTGAATGTCGGCGGGCACAGGGGCGGAATGCCGCGCAGCTACTTTTCTCCATACAAGAATCCCCGGATGCAGGACGGACCCCAGGGAGAGCATCTCACAAAGCGACTCACGGATGAGACGCTCAAGCTCCTCGAACAGTTCAAGGGGAGTCCGTTTTTCATTTACCTGTCGTTTTATACGGTGCACACGCCTCTTCGCGCACCGAAGGAACTGGTCGAAAAATACAGAGAAAAGGCAGCGAAGATTACCGGACAGGAATTCGGTGACGAGGAGCAGGTCTTCGGCAAAGGCAAACGGCGAGTGCGCATCCTTCAGAAACACGCGGTGTACGCGGCCATGGTCGAGAGCATGGACACCAGCGTCGGCCGCGTACTGACCAAACTGAAAGAGCTGGGACTCGACAAGAACACGGTCGTCTGCTTCATGTCCGACAACGGCGGGCTCTCGACATCGGAGGGCTCGCCGACCTCAAACCTCCCGCTTCGAGGCGGAAAGGGCTGGCTCTACGAAGGCGGTATTCGTGAGCCTTATTTGATCAAGTGGCCAGGCGTCACCAAGCCGGGCAGCACGAACGATACTCCCGTTATAAGCACTGACTTTTATCCGACGATTCTCGATATCGCAGGCCTGCCTTTGCGTCCTCGGCAACACCTCGACGGTCTCAGTCTGAAACCGATTCTGAAAGGCGAGGGCACTATCGACCGCAAAGCGCTCTTTTGGCATTACCCGCATTACAGCAACCAGGGCGGCATCCCCGGGGGCGCTATTCGAGTTGGAAATCTCAAACTCATCGAACGATACGAAGACGGTCGCGCGCACCTGTACAATCTGAAGGAGGACTTGGGTGAGCGGGAAGATCTGGCCGCTCAGATGCCGGATAAAGTAAAGGAGATGCGGCAACAATTACACGCCTGGTACAAAGAAGTGGATGCGAAGTTTCTGCAACCGAAAGGCGAGGCAAAGAATCCCTGGCGACCGGGGGTGAAATGAACCCAGGGGAGGCCCTGGTGCTTCACGCAGTTCGGAAACGGACTTCTGTCACGACTGTTGCATCACCATTTCCGCCACCTTCTTCCCCAGTAACGCCGACCCTTCAGGCGTAAAGTGCACACCGTCCGGTCTCAGCAACTTATCTGGGCCAGCATCCACGACGACCTGATAGAGGTCGTGAACTTCCACGCCGCATTCCACGGCAACCTGCTTCGCAGCTTTGTTGAAGGCAAGCACGTCAGCCTCAAAGCGATCGAAGCCCTTCCGCTCGTGATGCCACTTTTCATTCACCGGCGTGATCAGAGCCCAGATGAGCCGGGCGGACAATCCTTCCTTCATCCCCGTCAAAATGGCACGCACGTTTTCCGCGTACTGTTGGACAGGGATGTTATTCTCCTCCTGCTCAAACCCTTTCTTCAGATCGTGCAGACCAGCATTCATGTGCACGACATCTGCCTTGCGTGACAGCACCCATTCACCGAGATTGTTCAGGACGTTTTCGCTTGTACCTCCGTTCTTCTCCGGCCCCCAGACATTCGCTCTGCCTGAGAGCTCCTCTCCAACGTATGGCGCGTAACCCACTCGGATGGAATCGCCGATTAAAATGATGTGTTTCATCTCACGGTCCCCGTGTTGACTGCCAACCCGGTCGTTTGATCTATAATGCCCGACCAATATCTGTCAGCGGCAATTTATCAGAACAAAATTTGAAAATACAACAGGAGCACACAACAGGAGTTTTGAAATGAGCAACAGCTTCAATAGCGAGATCACGCTCAGCGTGAACGATAAGGATTACACCATTTACAGCTTGAGGGCGGTCGAGGAGAAGTTTCCGCAGGCGTCACAACTGCCATTCTGCCATAAGATTCTTCTCGAAAATCTTTTGCGCACTGAAGACGGCTCCAGTGTCACGGCCGACGATATCGAGGCCATTGCCAACTGGGATGCCTCCGCCACACCGAGCAAGGAAATTGCATTTACTCCGAGCCGTGTGCTGTTGCAGGATTTCACCGGCGTGCCGGCAGTTGTTGACCTTGCGGCCATGAGGGATGCTGTGAAGCGTCTCGGTGGTGATCCGAATCAGATTAATCCGCTGCAGCCGGCCGAACTGGTCATCGATCATTCAGTGCAGGTAGATGCGTACGGTGCGGCCGATGCGTTCAAACTCAATGCGGATATGGAATTCAATCGGAACAAGGAACGTTACGAATTTCTGCGTTGGGGACAGACCGCGTTTGATAATTTCAAGGTTGTCCCGCCGGATACCGGAATCGTACACCAGGTGAATCTGGAGTATCTGGCTCGGGTGGTTTTCGACGCTGTAAAGGACGGAAAGAATCTAGCATATCCTGACACGGTCGTCGGCACGGATTCGCATACCACGATGATCAACGGGCTCGGCGTTCTCGGCTGGGGAGTCGGCGGTATCGAGGCCGAGGCGGCCATGCTCGGACAACCAATTTCAATGCTGCTGCCTCAGGTCGTCGGTTTTCGGCTTACGGGCAAGCTTGCCGAAGGAGCAACCGCGACCGACCTCGTGCTGACCGTGGTGCAACTACTGCGTGAGAAGGGCGTGGTCGGCAAGTTCGTCGAGTTCTTTGGAGAAGGCCTACAGGGCCTGCCACTCGCGGACCGGGCGACGCTTGCAAACATGGCACCCGAGTATGGGGCTACCTGCGGCATCTTTCCCATTGATGAAGAAGCCCTGAAATATCTCAGGTTGTCCGGACGTTCGGACGAGCAGGTGGCGTTGGTCGAAGCGTACGGTAAGACGCAGGGCCTCTTCCACACCGCAGACACTCCGGATGCAACATACACGGACACCCTGTCACTGGATATGGGCAGCATTCAGCCGAGCCTCGCCGGCCCGAAACGCCCGCAGGATCGCATTCTCATGAGGGAACTGCCAAACGCATTTCGCGACGGTCTCGATGATCTGCGGGTCGCTCCCAAGGCCGAGGAACGCAGCCTGCCGGTGCTCACCCTCAGTGGCGCGGGCACCGAGAAGGCTGCCATCGCCGAAGATGCCTCACTGGGTGAAGCGGAGTTCACTGTCGACGATGGCTCGGTGGTGATCGCGGCGATCACGAGCTGCACGAATACTTCCAATCCGTCGGTCATGCTTGGTGCAGGCCTGGTGGCAAAGAAGGCTGTCGAGAAGGGGCTCGAGTCCAAGCCCTGGGTGAAGACGAGTCTCGGCCCCGGATCAAAAGTGGTGACGGAGTATCTCAAGGCTGCCGATCTGCTGGATGACCTCGAGAAGCTTCGCTTCCATCTTGTCGGATACGGATGCACCACGTGCATCGGGAACAGTGGCCCGCTCCCCGAAACCATCTCTAACACGATCAAAGAGAATGATCTCGTGGTCTGCTCTGTGCTCAGCGGAAACAGAAATTTCGAAGGCCGCGTGCACTCAGCTGTCCGTGCAAATTTCCTCGCGTCTCCGCCACTCGTTGTGGCCTACGCGCTGGCCGGACGTGTCGATATCGATTTTGAAAATGAGGCACTCGGCCAGGACGCAGATGGCAACGACGTTTTCCTGCGAGACATCTGGCCCACAAGCTCAGAGGTGGCCGATACCGTGCAGGCCGCGGTCACTTCGACGATGTTTGAAGAACAGTACAGCGATGTCTATGCCGGCGACGAGCAGTGGGCCAACATGTCAGCGCCCGAAGGAGATCTCTTTGAATGGAGCGACACATCAACTTACGTGCAGAATCCGCCGTACTTTGAGGGCATGACTACCGAGCCGCCGGGAGCATCCGACATTACCGGTGCCCGCTGCCTGGCCGTGCTGGGCGACAGCGTGACCACCGACCACATCTCGCCGGCGGGTTCGTTCCCCGCAGACAGCCCTGCAGGTCAGTACCTCATCGAGCGCGGCGTCGACGTGAAAGATTTCAATTCCTACGGCTCTCGACGGGGCAACCACGAAGTCCTGATGCGTGGGACCTTCGCCAACGTCCGCCTGCGTAATCAGCTTGCACCGGGCACGGAAGGCGGCTTCACGCGTCACTTCCCGGATGGTGAACAGATGTCCATCTTCGATGCTTCTGCAAAGTACCGTGCGGAGGGTGTGCCATTAATCGTTCTGTCCGGCAAGGAATACGGCTCAGGCTCTTCTCGCGACTGGGCTGCCAAGGGCCCGCGCCTGCTCGGCGTGCGAGCGGTCATCGCCCAATCTTACGAGCGCATCCACCGCAGCAACCTGGTCGGGATGGGCGTACTGCCGCTGCAATTCAAAGAAGGGGAGGGCGCAGAATCACTCGGCCTGACCGGTGAAGAGACGTTCGAGTTTGCCGGCATCGAAGAGATGATCGGCAGCAACTTCGCCAACGGCCGCGACCTGACGATCAAGGCCACGGCTGCTGACGGAAGTGAGAAGACGTTTCAGGCAACGGTGAGGCTCGATACGCCGCAGGAGGTGCATTACTACGAGCACGGCGGGATTCTACATTACGTGCTGAGGCAGTTGGCGGCCGAATAGAGATTGCTTCATTCGTCTGCCTCCATTCGTGTGACACTCTTCCATGCGCGACGGGATGCCATGCGAAATGGCGGTCGACATCACAACCGTCCGTCAAGATTCTCTATCCGAACACCGCGCGCCCGGTCGTAATAATCCCACAGATCTTCGAGTCCGAATTCCTGTTCGATGTCTTCTACTGTGACGTCATCCATCATCGATTCCATTACGAATGTGGCTTCGAAACGCTGGATGTGGAAGCGGACGCCGAGTCCGTACTTTTTTCGGACGTCTCCCAGTTTTTCCTGATTGTAATCGAGGTGGTATGCCTTACTGTCAGCGTTGATGTCGGCGACTGCGAACGGGAGGAGGTCATCCTTTCGAACCAGGGGCTCTTCAAAGCCGGTCCACCCGAGTTTCGTGCCGCACATATCCACGATGGCGCTCTGCATCGGCTGACTGATCACGAGAAAGTAACCGTGGTCTCTTGCTATGGATGCCTGCCTTGCGCCGCCATTGAACGCACTGGAAAAGAAAACAATGCGTGCCTTGTTTCGTGCGAGCATCATCGGGACTTCGGGAAACTTCAGATCGAAACAGATGCACATTCCCACAAGGCCGCAATCGGTCTCCCAGGTGGGCGCTTCGACACCGGGCGTGATGTTGTCGTCTTCGATCTCGCCGATCGTCGGCTGCACTTTGTGATAGGCGCCGATGACGTTTCCGTCGCGGCCGATGAGCACGGAGGAATTGAATTTCGTTTCGCCGTCCCTTTCGTACATGCCCACGACCACGTGGGTTTTGGCTTTTGCTGCTGCGGCGCCAAGGGCTTCAGTCAGCGGACCGGGGACAGGCTCACCTTTGGAATCCTCGTGGTCTCGCGGGATGCCCAACTGTCGAGCGCCTTCGGTAAAAACTACGAAGTCCGGGTTGCAGGTGCCGGCCAGCCCGACCTGCGAGACCATCATTTCACGATTGGCCTCGAGGCTGCCGTGGCCTTTGGATGAGATGCTGACGATTCGAACGTTTTTCATGGTGGTGATCCTGGTTCTGGGGTTTTGTTATCTTCGCCCTGGTCCTATCTCAATCTGGTCCAGGACAGAGATCAAAACGATGTGAAGGACGAAGCTTTCGCTCGTGGCCACAGGATGCATTCCTGTGAGCTCTTATCAATCTAACTTGGCTCACAAGCTGGCAGAAGTCTGCGGCCACAAGATGCATTTCCAGCCTCACTATTCGCGGTTCTTTTTCAAGCGGGCCAAGGTTTTTCTGTAATTCTCTTTCATGTTCACGGCCTGTTCCTTCAGGTATTCACGCTCCATCTTGCGCGCATTCCTTGGAGAAGGCAGTTCGGGAATGTCAATCTCCCCAATGGTCAATTGGTCGCATCCCCATTTGTATGCGACGACCTCGCCTTTGCTGATGATCATGTTGACGCCTACGTTCGCCTCAACGATGGGAACTCCGTTCTCACGGGAACGGGCGAGCACGTTTTCATTCTGGCTCTTGGATCTCGAGCCGAAGCTTGGGATGTAGAGTGTCCGTGCGCCATCCATCACAAGGGTCCTGGCAATCCGGGGATTCCAGCGCTCGTTGCAGATGAGGAATCCGGCCTTTCCGAAGGGAGTCTCGAATGCTCGGAGCCGTTTTCCGATTCGATTGAAATCCCAGGAGTGGTGATAGCCCTCTGCTAATTGCGCCTTGTGGTGTCTGCCGCAGATGTTCCCTTTGGAGTCGATAAAAATGGCGCAGTTGTAGACGCCGTCCCTTGTCTGTTCGGCGAATCCGAAGCAGAGGCAGGTCTTAAGCTGCTTCGCGAGTTTCTGGAATCGCTTGATGTATGGGCCGTCCAATTTTTCCGCGGCCACGGGCATCCGATCCGCCATTGATGGTTCTGCGATGATCTCGTTGGTCACATATCCCTCCAGGACGCCTTCCGGTGCGAGCGCTATCTGTACTTTTTCGCAGGCGGACCGCCGAAAGAAATCCTCCATCCGGTCTGCGTTTGCCGCCTTATCCCACTTTACAGGTTTCATGGAAATCGCCGCGACTTTTATGGTTCTATACATGAGCGACAGGAACGGGTGAGTTGGCAATGCTGCGAAGATAGGGTGAAAAGGATTGACTCTCCATCCCGATCTTGCACTGCAAAACTGTTGAAACGCCTTGTACAGCAGGGCGCAAAGTGTGTAACCCGGAATGGGGGAGATTGGCCGGGCGTCTCGCCCGCCAGCCATCACTCAGCCCCAATCGAGAACTGCCGGCTCGTCGAGTGGTAAAGTCTGTAGTTGATCTCCTCGCCGATCTTCTCCCAGATCGCGACATAGCCGTGCAGGAGATCTGCCTTGTCGTCGTACCAGGCACATAGAGTCTTGATGGTGGAATCTTCGGGCCTGACGATTTCCGGCTGCTCGCCGAAGAGTTTCCAGTCCAGCCCGTCTTTCGAGTGGATACGCCAGATCGCCTCCGGTGGCCACTTCTCAGAAATCCACGCATACCAGCCGTGCTTCCCGGCCCGCATCACGTGCGGAAAGATCATACTTTTCGATCGGAGCGTGTCTGGCAGCAGGTTCACGATCTTTCCCTCAGAGCGATAGAATTTCCATTCCTTGCCGTCCGCAGAATAGAGAAGGGCCAGACACCCTTTGCCGCGATACTGATTCGAAAAGAAGAGAAATCGATTCTTCGTCGGCTCCTTCGTATTCAGCTTCGAGAACTCAGGCTGGTAAAACAGGCCCTTTCCATCGGCCCACCTTGATTGCTTTCCAGGCCAGAACTCTTCAATCTCGCCGCGTAGCTTCCCGTGATACACCCACGAGCCGGCCTTCCCGGTTTTCGAAGTAATCAGCGCTGGATAAACACTCCCCTGGCGCGGTGGATACCCATCGCACACGTGAGGGATCAAGATGTATCCATCCTTCTCATGAAACAGGACAGACGGCCGAGTGTACCGCCGCTTGCCGGACGGCTTACCATCCTTATCGAAGACGTCGCTGATGATTTTATGAGGCACAACAACCTCCGGTTTACCCCAATCGGTCGGGCTCGTTCCGATGAAACGCACGAGACCGTCTTCAGGGCCGTCGCCGCGTGTGTTATTCCACAGTTCGAGTTTTCCGTCCGACCTTCTGATGAAAGAGTTGTAGGAGCCAAACGCGGCGGTTGGTTTGAAAGGCTGATCCCAGTACCTGCTCTTCAAAGGTTCGGCCGGCGGGCCGATGCGTTTATTTTCGCAGTGTGCCGGGATTGTAAAGAGAAAGAAGATTGCGGTTAGAGGATTCATGAGCGGGTGGGATTGAGTTAAATGATGTGGCATAGCTTCACGGGGTGTAACCAATCAGAGGGAAGAGGGAAAGGGTTTGTCGCATTTTGGCAGTTCCGAGCACTTCCAAGATCCACCTCATTTCATCGCCGCCCGAATCTTCTCAACACGCCTTCGATTAACTCCGAAATCCGAATATCCAACACGAGAAGCAGAACGAACGTGGATGATCCCGTTTCGATCTTCAATCAGAAACTCCACGTCATCCACAAAACGGAAGAAGCCAGTCCTGCATTCATAGTGCAGATAGCGGTCATCATGCTTCAACAATTTTGAGCGAGGAATGGCCGACATCGCCCTCTGAATCGCCTCGACCGCCTCACTTCTCGTACCGGCAAATTCAAGCGGCAGAACTTTCGAGGCCTTATCGTCCTGCGAGCAGACGCAGTTCGGAGATGAGCCGCATGGCGACAGACGAAAACCATCAAAAGATTCGTTCATTCGATTCTGCGATGTCCAGGCAAGGAAGAGACCACCGGCGGCGATAAGAACAGGGAGCAACAGAACAGAAACAACGTTTCTCCAGACAGTCTTTTGGATTCAGGCATTTGCCAGTTCGCTGAGAAGAACGCCCGGATTCTCGGACCGCATCAATGACTCCCCTATCAGCGCAGCATCGACTCCCCAGTCGCGAAGTTTGCGCATGTCGTCTGCTGTTTTGATGCCGCTTTCACTGACCAGCGTCGGCCCGTCCGGCACCAGTGACCTGAACTTCCGGGTCGTATCCAGACTGACCTCGAGTGTGTCCAGGTCGCGATTGTTAATGCCCAGCAGTTTCGCACCAGCGGCAAGCGCACGCTCGATTTCGGTTTCAGAATGCGTTTCAACAAGTGCATCCATTCCCAGTTCTATTGTCAGGTCGAGGAAGTCTCGAATCTGATCATCGGAAAGAATTTGAACGATCAGCAGAATGCAATCGGCCCCGGCCGCGCGTGCTTCGTAAAACTGGTAAGGATCGATCATGAAATCCTTCCGCAGAGCAGGCAAGCCGATAACATCTTTGACTCTCTTAATAAACGAGAGCTGGCCCTGAAAGTATTTCTCATCCGTCAGAATCGAAACTGCCGCGGCACCATTTGTCTCATACATTTGTGCGATGCTCTCCGGCACGAAGTCTGGTCGAATCAGTCCCCCCGAAGGCGAAGCCTTCTTGAGCTCCGAGATAATTCGGACCCGTCCAGGTACCTTAAGCGCGGCCGCGAAACCTCGTGGTCCTGCTTCGGTCTTTATCTCTTCCTCTAACTGCGACACTGGCTTAATTTGCTCAGCCCGGTCTACCACCAGGCGAGTACTTTCAACAATCTCGTCAAGAATCATTGGGCGTAATGAGTAATGAGTAATGAGTAATGAGTAATGAGTAATACGTAAGATGAGAGGACTATCGCCATGCGAGGCCGCTGTGGGCTAGCGAGCTTGCCCCACAGTCTGTGAGGCCACCTTGCACTGACAGCTCAGTCCCCGGCATTCTAAAGCACACACTCCCATTTGGAATCTGAGTTCCTGCAGCAATTACGCATTACGTACGGATTACGCATTACGCATTACACGGTTACGGTCCAGAGTCTTGTTTTTCTTTAGGCAAAAGAATGGAAGGCAGAAAAATGGAAGGCAAAAAAATGGAAGGCGAGAGCTCTTATGAACAGATTCCTCTTCTTCATTCGTTGTTTCCCTGAATCCTCTCACTGTATTGGTTGCGGCCAAACGGCTGCGATATGCATTACGTACTACGCATTACTCATTACTCCCATCTTTGCCCATGGCGATCCACGAGGATAGAATCGGGCCCATGACGTTCGAAGAGATACTCGCTCAGTGCAAAGGGGCTGCCGCTTCGGATCTTTTTGTCAAGGTCGGATGCGCGCCCTCGGTTCGTGTGGATGGAAAGGTGCGATTCCTCCAGGCGGAGCCAGTCACATCAGAATTCACGAGATTAGTCGCTGAGACTCTTCTCAGCGGTGACCAGTTGGCGCAACTGGACAGCACCCGCGAGTTGGACGCCGCGTACACGCATCCTGAGTTCGGCCG
>Ga0207984_1001323_pt1 | contig 12608 bp, 10 predicted proteins | sample ETNtaG_30_FD_185760 | JGI IMG/M metagenome (GOLD analysis project Ga0207984, IMG submission 185760) | Marine microbial and viral communities from oxygen minimum zone, Eastern Pacific Ocean - ETNP201306PF43B (SPAdes) (version 2) | ecosystem: Environmental > Aquatic > Marine > Oceanic ...
GCAAGGCTCTCGAGGGCAGAACGTACAATCTCCCCCTTTGTTAACGGCAAATTTTGGTTTGTTTGTTTACAGAAATCCACAATTCGTTTTGGCATGTCACCGGAAGCCAGAAATAAATGGTGATCCGGATCTATTAAAGCTTTAAAAGGTTCAGCTTGAGCTGCAATTTGCGAAATCTCATCATACGACATCTGCTCACCCGAACGCGACCATGTACGACGGCATTCCTGAACGAGCCATAGCCCCATGATATTTTTAAGGAAGCGAAAGGTATTATCTACTCCACCTTCATTGGTGAAATTCAGATCAAGAGCATGTTTAGTTATAATTGGTTCCTCAACCTCAATACCCATTAGAGACCAAGTTCCTGAACTAATATAAGCCCAACTTTCGTTCTGTACAGGAACTGCAGCCACTGCCGAACCAGTATCATGGCACGCGGGAGCAATTACTCGTGTAGGTTGGAAGGCAGTCTCATTAGTAATGGATGGGAGAATCATCCCGATGTCCGTCCCTGGCTGAATAACCTGCGGAAATATGCCAAGCGGAATATTTAGAACCTGACACAGTTCAGCCGACCAATTCTCTTTTCGTGGGTCATATAACTGTGTAGTTGTTGCATTGGTAAATTCCGATACTTTCTGACCTGTTAACCAAAAATTAATCAAATCCGGAATTGTTAGAAATGTTTCAGCAAATCGAAGAAGAGGAGAATCTGTGAGTACCATAGAGTAGAGCTGGTAAATCGTGTTAATTTCCATGAACTGGCAACCGCTAAGTTCAAATATCGACGGCCTTGGAATCAGGTCAAATACCTTCTCCAATACACCAGTAGTCCGAGAATCTCGATAATGGAAAGGTAAACCTATCAAGTGCCCTGTTTTGTCAAGCAAACCGAAATCGACGCCCCATGTATCAACGCCAATCGATTCGATGTTAGAACCATTCTTTGCGCATATCGAAAGTGTATTTTTAATTTCTCTCCATAAGCTGATAATGTCCCAGTGCAAGTTATCGAGAATTTGAATTCCACCATTTGGAAAACGGTGAAGAACCTTCAGTTTGATTTGTTTCCCGTCAAAGCAGCCTAATATTCCACGGCCACTTTCAGCACCCAAATCAAAGGCAAGAAAGTCTTTGCTTTTGTCCATCTTAATTCTTCCCGAACATTATAAACTGATTGCTTCAAGTATTAGAGAACACAACTAAATAATCAACTTCTCGTGACAGTTTTTTCATTCAGCGAACAGTACCTCTAAAAAAACATCTATATGTCTTCCAACATACTAAATTCGTCACCCTCGAGATTTTGCTGGGATTTACCTCGGATGATGTAAACGATCTCTCCAGTGTCCAGATGGTAGTTTAGGCTAAATCTCCTACCTACTGAAAGCTCACTTGAATCGATAAAATCACCATGACATATCCACTCCAATTCAGAATATGGAAAGCTAATAATTGAAGCTTAGTCTGCTGCAACAAGAATTTCATCTCCCAGTTGGCACTCCAAAATCATCGGTACAAGCAAGATTATAACATTTTCAACCTGTCTGAAACAGTGATTTTCTGGCTCATACATTATATGCGAACAACAAATTCGCACCCTTTTTGGAACCAATTCTGTAGAATTGTCTCCTCGGAATAAGTCCGTTTGGCCACTATTCCTTTTGCCTTAGATAAATCAACAGTTTCGCTGATAATGTGATCCCCAAAAAAACCAGTCTCTTTGATCACATTGCCATCAGGGTCAACAATTTTCGAATTTCCATGCGAGGAACCAGATGAATACATATCAATGGGATTCGCTGGTGTATTGGCCATGATGAGGTAGATACCATTTTCAGTCGCTCTTGATATCGGCATAGCAGAATAAGCAGAAAGCTTATGTTCGTTTATTAGACTCGATTCAGAAGAGCAGAAAAAGCAAATCTGTGCACCCATTGCAGCTGGTAATTTAACAAGTTCAGGATAACGAACATCATGACAAATGATAAAACAGCAATCAACACCCGCCAAGCGTACAATTGGCAATTTTCCACGATTGTTAACACACCATTTCTCACCAGCAAGAAAGGTTTTAGCGTATCTATATCTTAAATTCTCCACCCCAATCAAAGATTGCTAAGTCATTATACCAACTTCCATTCTGATAACTAGCTGAACCCACAATCACGTTAATATGATACTTTTTACAAGCATCACTGATGTGAGATTCTGCTTTTGCGAAAGTAATTGGCAACATTTTTTCCCAATACTCGGGACGACAACAGTATCCGAACAAACATCCTTCCGGAAAAGCCACGATATCAACATTATCTTCAGCACACAATTGAATAAAATTTAGTACTTTCGATACATTTTCTTCTACCTTTTCACCAGATAGTAATTGACAAGCAGCAACCCTGATTAACTTTTCGAGCATATAATATTCCTTAAAGCATTGGGCAATATAAATCTTTAGAATATTAGTATAAAATTCTAATTTGTGGGGAATTCGAACTGAGGATATAGAATTGATTAGTATACTGATTATAACTGATAGATTTAGGCAATTTCCCACTTGCAATATCAATATCGTCATATACTACTTGCAAAGGCATTTCAATAACTCGGACTTTACCATTGTAATCAAGAACAAATGCTAGTTCACGGTTATTTAACTCTCGACGAACAGCAACCCCTATCGGCGCAATACCAATTCTACGGGAAATAACTTTTCTGTGTGTTACCATGTCAATGATGCTTAAATTATCCGAAAGTGTATTGACAATATAAAGATATCTCCCATTGTCCGCTGTAGCAACAACATTTGGGGCACTTCCTACAACAATATCCATAATACGATTTTGGCTCCGGACATCAATCACAGAAACACTATTACTTCCTGCACAGGCAACATAGAGGTGATCCCCATTTGGGGATAGTATCAACCCAGCCGGCTGTTCACCAACACCAATACGGCGTACACGCATTGGTATCGATAGATCCACCACCGCTATCTTATTTTCCCGTTGTAAACTCACATACATCGTGGTTCCATCGCCAGAAACCACACAATCAGCTGGATAATCACCAACTGTAAATTGATGTACTTCCTGGTTAAGATTTGTATCAATGACAGATACCTGATCCAAATCTGATATAGTCACGTAAACCTCTGGTTTTACTGGGTTAGCCGCGATGCCAAGATGATGGCAATCTGATGAAGTACATTTCAGGATTACCTGACCAATTGTAGTATGTGTGTAGGCATCAAGTACAAGAACCTGATTGCTGTTTTCGTTGGTTACGTAGGAATTTCGGTTAGCATGGGCAACCCGAGTTGGTTCATCAATTCGGTTACGAATCTCCACTTTACTTCGCGGAACTGGACTGAGATCAACCCTAAGAAATGCAAACGCTTGCTTAGTTTTAGCAGTTTCCAAACGACTTAAGTATCCATCTGCAACAACTTGAATAGGATACATCCCTTCTTGATCATAGGATAAAATGAAGTTTCCATTTAAATCAGATAAAGTCTTATGTTTTATTGTTTGTAAACGGGACCTGTTGATTGGCAAACCGGTATAAGCATTATTGACTGTGCCTATGATACTTCCCAGTTTAACTACTCGAATTGGTAACTTGAAATTCCCTCCATTACCAGTGAAACTAATATTAACCATGTACTCAGCCGCGTCCAGCTGAGACCTGAAAATTCGCACACTCACATCTTGCGATTGTTCTTGGTTTACGATGCCACTTTCGGGTGTTAGTTGTATCCAGTTTTCTGGTGATTTCGCCGACCAAGATAAAATTCCTTTTCCTATATTTTTCACCTTAATTTGCTGTGATTCTGAAAAATCGCCAAAATCAATCTGTGAAACCGAGAAATCCATGACAGCCTGTGTAACGTTAGCAACGATTTTGACGGTCTTGCGTCCAGCATTGGTTCCACTTACTGTAATAATCGTATTATATTGGCCTGGGTCCAGAATCATACGATCAATTTGTAAGGTAGCAGTTGAAATTTTAGTGGTAATCTTCCCTGACCGTGGTTTAATTTCCAACCAATCTGCCCCCCCACCAATCTGCCAATCCAAGAGTCCTGTGCCACCATTACGAATTTCTATTGTTTGGGAAATATCGTTGGGGCCAAAGGTAATTGACTGCGGGGCAATAAATAATTTTGGTACTTCAGGAATATCTAATGTTACCCGAACAACAATAGAAAGGTCTTCTTCTGATTCAACAGTAATTACTGCACTGTATGTATCCGGTGAAAGATTACGGTCTACATGTACATTGATGATTTGATCTCGATTGCCCCCAATAGCACCGTTTTTTACATTTAAAGTAACCCAGTTTTGATTAGCAAACGCCTTCCATTTCAAGATGGCGTTCCCTGTATTGCTAATTTTTAATGGTAGCTCCACAGCTCTTTTACCGAAGTTCATCAGTGTTTCAGAAACGCTTAGAATGGAAATGACGAAAGTAATCTGTTCAATATCCGATTGTTCACTTTCGTTCTTTTTATCATCAACAGAAGTTATTAAGTAAAAATAAGTTCGATCTGCGGTGACACCTTGGTCAAAATATTGTAAACGAATTGAATTACCTAAGAGAATATAATCCCCTTCTTGCTCCGTTGCACGATAAATATTGTAGCGGATTGTAACTCCTTTAGCTTCTTCTGCTACCTCCCAAGTAAGATCTATACCCTGATTTATTATTACTGCTTTAAGATTCTGGGGGATAGGAAGAATAACAGCTTCTTCATTAGAATCGTCACAGCTTGATAGAAAGAAACAAGTGAAGAAAAGTATAACAATAGCAGTTCCATTTACCAAAGCGCGGGGATGAATACTACTATTGAATATATTTGTATTTGCTAAAATTGAGATAAGCCAAATTTTCATTCTGACTTCACTGATGAAATTCCTGCAAATTCCTAGCTAGAATTAAATTATGTCTTCTGTGGGCGAATCCGATTTTCAACCTGCTTTAATGTTGGAATAGCGGTAAGTCCTCTTCCTTCCACTGCAAATGAGGCAACACAATGTGCAAAATTTAAGGCACTTACTGATGAACCTGTATCATGATAATTGATCAGAAATGCAGCCGCAAATACATCACCGGCACCTGTTGGATCTACTTCTTTTACTGAATAGGAAGAAGATTCAATAACCTGACCGTTTTCATAGAGGATTGCACCATTTTTGCCTCTGGTTAACACCACGATTTTAGTCCATTGAATATACTTTTCTAAATCTTTGGGATTGGCAAGGATATCTTCATCACTTAAAACGAGAATATCTGTATGCGATAAAATCATTTCTGCCGTATCCCAACGTTTAGGGCGAACTTGGCGACCACTACCCCACTGGCGCATCCATCCTTGCGGGGTTACCCCAATCAACGAATGCTTAAAACATCGTACCAGTTCAGGATCAACTTCATCAGCAATCGGGCACAAATAGACGATACCGGTGTCCTGTAATTCAATTGGTATGTGACTAGGTTGTAATTTGTCACCAATTCCCAGAATCATTTGGTGGCGCTTACCATACTGATCGTATTGATTATCAAAGATTGTTGTTTCTATAGAATCATGGTATGTAACATTGATCCGATCTAGGACAGGGTTTTTCCGGTTAAAATCCTCAGCGACAGAAGTCACAGCATGTGTTCCTAAACCGAGGTTTCGGGCAGTAACAGTAGAATAAGCAGCACCTCCCCCGATAGTATATCCGTTTGGCGTGACGTCTTGGCAAAAATGTCCAATTGCTAAAAAAGCAGGTGGCATTCTCAACCTCTCTTTCTAGTTGATTTCGATAGCAATTAGTATAAATTGTGAACGGGTATAAAATCCATTAATTATTAGAATGAACATATTTAGGAACAATTGGGGAGGTCAACAGAAAACTGTGCATCTAGAAACGGAGAGATAAAGTCAGCCAAAATTGATTATTACCAAAAAATCGCGTGTTTCCTGTTTAAATCTTAAAGGTTGAATTAAAAATCCCTACTCGTATTTTGTATGATTGTTATCTGGCAATAAATCCGTTTTGGTTGACTTGTCGATTGAAGATTTTCTGATCTAACTTCAAACCAAATCCAGCAGTTTTTGGAACGTTTACAAACCCATCCGTTATCGTATAAGCAGAGTCATCTATACCAAAAATAGAGGCTTGATCCCACTCTACAAACTCAAACTGCTGGATACCTGCGGCAAGGTGACAGGACACAAAATTACCATAATATCCTCCATAGTGGTGGGGAGCGGATCTAACATTCCATTGATCCAATTGTGAACCAAGTTTTAGCCAAGGCATGAAACCATATCCAAAAATATCATATTGGATTACATCAACCAATCCATTACGTGCCCAATCCAACAGATTTGGTGAAGCAGATCCCTCACCATCCGCAATTAACGTTTTTAATCCTTCTGCATGGATCCAAGCTTTAAGATTATCGTAGAGTTTGGGATCCTCGTGAAAGGCCTCCTCCATCCAATGTATATTAGCTTCCGCTGTCTCAGCTAATACACGTTTAGTCAGGTTCAAATTATACCCATTATTCGCATCCAATAAAATCTTAGCTTGAGTGCCGACAACTTCTCGAACTGCATGAACCACCATGATATCACGCGCTGTTCCACTTTCCAACGCCATATGCATAGCACCTCTTCCAACCTTAATTTTAAAATTGCTATGACCATACTCACGTCCCTCTTTGGCTTCCAAAGCAATTAAATCAGCAGCTTCTTCGTGATTGGTGAGATGAAGATCATCAATGTAAAGCGATGTATCATAGCAAGATACAGTGAATACATCCTTTTCATGAATACTTTGATCCAACAATGAATAAATCGGTTTATTGGCAAGTTGACCAACTAGATCCCAGATTGGATACTCAATCCAATGGAATTGCCTTTTAACACCCTTTGTCAAATCAAATATATCCTCTATATACAATCCTATAAGTGATTGCGCCTGTTCTTTGCCAATGTTAGCCCGACCAAATCCAATTGTGCCATTGTCAGCAAAGATAGCCGCAATTGGTAGTTTGACAAAGATACCATGCTCACCTAATCTTGAGTTACATCCAGCTTTACGTGGTCTTTCACCAGATAATTGGGCCCACTTTATACATTCAATTTTTGTTTTTGTCATGTTTGTATGTATTCTGTAACAATAGATAACAACAATAACGCACTAAGAGAAGAACAAAACTAAAAACTTGACAAAGCCTTCAGCAGAACCTGAAGGCTTTGTCATATTTCTTACAGATCTACTGCTTTGCCAGTTTGAAATGATGTGCTTGCTGCTAGCATAATACGAAGTGTTTCTAGAGCATCACTGTAAGGAGACAGAATTTCCGAGCTATCGCCGGCTTTGACAGCATCAATAAACACACGGTCTCTATCCTGACCATCGGAACCACTCAGTTCTTCCTCCTGATCCTTTCTACGAATGGTGTTTGATCCGCCAATAGTAGCAACAACACCACGGCAAAACACCTCAAGATGAACTCGACCCCAATTTTCCATTGCACATGAAGAAACAATGTTGGCAACTGCTCCGCTTTCAAACTCAATATTTACCATGCTAATGTCATCAACATCATAATTAGGAATATCTGTCATACTACCACTTGATGCAACACCATGTACCAACTTTGCATTCCCTAATACAAAACGAGCGAGATCAAATATGTGAGTCGTCTGTTCGACGTGCTGACCGCCTGATTGAGCTCTTACACGCCACCATGGAACACCTGGCATTCCTCCCATCCAATATCCTAACGCACCAAGAATTTGCGTTTCCTTCTCCAGTTCCGCTTTGGCATGCTGTGCATTTCCACCATAACGCCAATGATAACCGACACTAGTAATAACACCACTTTTTTCCACATGATCATTGATGATAACCGCAGTATCTAGTTCGCAAGCAATTGGCTTTTCGACAAACATAGCAACCCCTTTTTGGCATGCTATTATTTCTTGTTGGCCATGTGCGAACGGTGGGGTGCAAATATACACAGCATCAAGTTCTTCCGAATCGTACATCCGTTGATAGTCCGCATAAGCGTTACCACCAAATTCTTCAGCACGTTGCTTAGCACGATCCTCAGAGACATCACACATAGCAACAAATTTAACGTCGTCAAAGTTCTTCAGATTATTCATGTGGGCGCTGGCCATACCACCAGTCCCAATGAATCCCAATCTTACTTCTTCCATCATTTCTCCTCCCAAACAAAATAGAACACACGATTCGACAAAGAAGTACAAAGTTATGTCGAAAAGAATTTTGTACTTAAGCATCATTTGCAAAAACTAACTTATATAATCACAATTTTATATCGGCAGAGAAAATAATTAAACCTTTTTATGATTTGTTAGGCATGCAAAACAGATAAACTAATTTCAGACTAATAAATAGCAAAGTATAAACTGATGAAAAAAATTGAAAAAGGATGCATACTTAGATAAGCTAATAACAGCTAGAGAGGATCTGAAAAAACACTTTGATTTTCCAAAATTCGGGTATTTCCCTGAATGCTGCTGAAAAGGCTGATTGCTCACCATTTTTCCTCGGAGGCAACAAATGAGCGAACGTGTCGCTATTGTCACAGGTGCTGCAAGCGGCATCGGGCAAGCAATTGCCAAAGCACTTACACAAAATAATGTGAAGGTGATTATCGCCGATCTGAACGAAGAGCGGGGAGAAATCGTAGCTGAATCTATTGGTGGTTATTTTGTACTTGCCGATCTATCTCAACGGATTGATTGTCAAACCTTGGTAGATCATACACTAACACATCATGATAGGATCGACATTCTAATAAATAATGCGGGATTTCAGCATGTAGATCCTATTGAAAAGTTTCCCGAAGACACTTGGGAGCAAATGTTATCCGTAATGCTAACAGCACCTTTTTTGTTGACTAAGTATGTTTGGCCAAAAATGAAGGCAAACGGTTGGGGGCGTATCGTCAACATTGCTTCTATCCATAGTCGTGTTGCTTCTCCATTCAAGAGTGGTTATGTTACAGCAAAACATGGCCTTATCGGACTCACACGTACTACAGCACTAGAGGGTGGCGCGCATGGTATCACAGTCAATGCCCTATGCCCAGCCTACGTCCGAACGCCACTAGTTGAAAATCAAATTGCTGAACAAGCTATTATTCATGGCCTTTCGGATCAAGAAGTGGTTACGCAGGTGATGTTAGAACCAGCTGCCATTAAGCGGCTCATCAGTCCTGAGGAAGTGGCTGCTCTTGTCGTGTTCCTCTGCTCCGATGCGGCAAGTGCTATAACTGGTTCAGACTGGACAATCGATTTAGGTTGGACAGCACGCTAGTTTCAAAAAAATATAGAATTCGAATCATTTTGGATTTTATTTTATCGTTGATTAAAAGCGAAGCATATAAACTCATGTTATGTATTTATTGTTTTCAATTTCATACTGTATGCTGAAAGCTGACACACCGATCCTTCGAAACAATTTTTCACTCCTGATTATAATTCGTAACTAAGATTTGTAACTCCCCGTTAGCTTCTACATGTAATTGTGTCGATTATTTTTTTCAAATCAAAGGACATATTATGTGGTTGCTTATCGACCAAGCGTCAATCCGTTTAGGCATAAGTCGGCGGACAATTCAACGTAAAGTATCGCGACAAACTATCAGGTCCAAAAAGAATGGAAACCGTCGTTACGTCTGGGTTGACCCCCTGTTTCTAAGAAAAAGCTAAGCTGTTTTTTCCCTAAAGGCCTTCTTCTCATCAACATACCAAAATGCCCTTGCAGCATTACCACAAACACCAAATTCCCTTCAGTTTAGCATCGCTATAGAAACTAATTTTAAAGCCATTATATTTCCTAAGATAACCATGGATTTAATGCTGTCATCTGGCTGAAGCTATTAAACTTCAGGAACCAAATCAGTCGTGATCTCAATAATTTCAAAAATCCATCCACTAGGTGATTTTAGAAACCCTACTCGGCGCTCACCAAAACCTGCGGAAACTTTAGCTATAGGAAATATCTCTACCGCGCCAGCCGCAACAGCTTTAGCAACATCCTGATCTAAGCTATCGCTTATATAAACTAGATGTGTTATTCCAAAAGGTAGAGGTTCTGGCAGTAAATTTTCATAAACTGCTTTTTCTGCCAAATGAATGTATTTATCACCCATTTTAATTAATGGTATACGATAAGACTCCCCTTCAAACTCAATGGTTTCGTCAAGAATAAGTTCATTGCCAAACTGCTGATGAAATTCTATTTCACGCTCGAGATTTGGAACTTTGATACCAATAGTCCATATACCAGTTAACACAGCTGATATTCCTTTCCTATTAATCTAGTTAGTTTTCCACATTTTCAGTTTAAAATTGTTAGAAATGCAGTTGTTTTTGTTCAAAGACATAAACACATTATATATCATAACAATGAATAACTATCACCGATATAATCAACTAACTGCAAACTGATTTAGTATAATATCAAATAGAAGACAAGAAACATTCACCCAATCTGCCATGAACATAGTAATTCTAGTCATTATTTCTATGGCACTTCCACTACAACTGTAGAGTATAATATAGAGTAAAGTCCCACTTCCGAAATTCGCTTGTAAACAACGAGTTTCTCATAGTAACCCTATCTTTGTTGTCATATTGCTTGACTGATGTTACGTTGAATCAATAAACGCACAAAAAATAAAGGAAGGACCTTCATAGTGACAGAAACACCCGAAAACCCCCGTCCATCACCACCTTTGCAGGACCTCAATACAATAAGACATTTTCCTAAGTATGATAAACAAGACTGGCATGAAGTTTCAGAATACATTCATAATCATATCTTGGTTAGCACTGGACAGTATCCAAAATTAGAGGACACTCCACTTAGAACCAAAATCTTTGATAAAATTGAGCGGGAAGATTACACGATTGAAAAAGTTTACTTCGAATCTTATCCAGGATTCTTCTGCACAGGTAATCTTTATCGTCCTACAGGAAAAAATTCTCCCTTCCCTGCTATAGCAAGTCCGCATGGACACTGGGCACGCGGACGTCTGGAAAACACAGAGCTGGGATCTATTCCTAGTCGCTGTATAAACTTTGCAAAGCAAGGGTACGTCGTCTTTTCATATGATATGGTAGGTTACAATGATAGTGGCAAGCAAATCGAACATAGACAATTTAATGTAGGAACACAAGGGGAAATCTGGGGCATTAGCTTGATGGGATTACAATTACAAAATGGTATTCGTACGATCGACTTTCTCCAAGAGTTGCCTGATGTGGATTCGGACCGGATCGGTTGCACTGGGGCATCAGGAGGTGGCACACAAACTTTCATGTTAATGGCGATTGATCAACGAATTCAAGTTGCGGCTCCAGTTAACATGATATCCGACCATATGCAAGGTGGTTGTTTATGCGAAAATTCTCCGAATTTGCGAATTGACTTCAGTAATATGGAAATTGGAGCGATGATGGCACCTAGACCTCTGTTATTAGTATCGGCAACTGGTGACTGGACCAAAAACACACCGGATGTCGAGTACCCCGCTATCCTATCAATATACCAACACTTTGAGGCAGCAGAAAAGGTGCATCAAGTACAGATTGATGCCGATCATAACTACAATCAAGCCAGTCGAGAAGCTGTATATGAGTGGTTTGGAAAATGGTTTTTGGATAAATCAGATCCAGTTGAATTGAAAGAGGAGCTTTCTGAAATCGAATCGGATGAAGATCTGCTGGTATTTCATCATCGGTCAATCCCCTATCACGCACTTAACATGGATCAACTAACGGAGTCACTCATTCAAAGTGCCAAATTTGGTATTGAATCGAGAAAACCAACGAATGCATCTGAGCTCAAGTCATACCAAGAAGAAATGGGGAAAGGACTGTACCACGCACTCGCACTTCAACCATCACAAAACTCTTCTGAAGACCTCATGCAGGAATTGAGTAACTCAGGTAACGCTAAGGAAGCAACTTTAATTGTTTATCAGCAAGGTGATCTTGAAACTTTGACAAGTCAACTGATCAACATAGAACACTCTGTGTTTGCTCTACAACTACGGCCCTCCATCCGGCAAGTAGATGACCAATTTTTCACAACTTACAATCGAACGGATCAAGCACTATGGGTACAGGATATTCTACTAGCACTGGGTAAAATAGGAGAGCGTTTACCTCAAGCAAACCACAACCTTGTTGGCATAAACGGTGGAGGAATATTTGCCATGTTGGCTGCGGGATTCTCAAAAGCAAATCGTGTTGTTATTGATATAGAACAGCTCAATACTGAAACTGACGATGCTTTTGTGGAAAAACTGCCGATCCCGAGTATTCGTCGTGTAGGGGACTTCCGTACCGCGGGAGCTCTGATCGCTCCAAGATCGCTGCTGATTTTCAACACTGGAAGTCAATTCCCAACCACTTGGATTTCCGATATTTATCAAGCCGTTGAAAAACCAGATCTACTAAGCATTTCCACAAATAAGGAAGCTCATATTGCCGATTGGTTCAGTTTAGCCTAAATCTTGCAAATTCCTAGCATACCAAATTTGGTAGCCGCAGACAATTCTGC
>Ga0207984_1001325_pt1 | contig 12607 bp, 27 predicted proteins | sample ETNtaG_30_FD_185760 | JGI IMG/M metagenome (GOLD analysis project Ga0207984, IMG submission 185760) | Marine microbial and viral communities from oxygen minimum zone, Eastern Pacific Ocean - ETNP201306PF43B (SPAdes) (version 2) | ecosystem: Environmental > Aquatic > Marine > Oceanic ...
TTGAAACCGCAGGTACGTTTTTGATACAATACTAATAATGATGAAACTTTCGAAGATGAAAATAAAGTTGAAACCGCGGGAACACTTTTGTTATAATATGTATGTAGAATGAAAAAAGAGCTTAAAAAAATTATCAAGAAATTAACCAAATCAGTCGGAGCTTCACCAGCTTTCCTGAAAAATGGGATCAAAAACCTATTCGTGATAGGTGCGATAGATAAAGTTGGTTTGATAACAGTTCTAGATTCGACGCCTTTGATGTGGCCAATCAATCTAAGACTGAATTTCACTAAATTTAACGAGGTAAAAAAAGTATGAACATTTTCACAGAAATAGCAAAGATTACAACTAACGAAGAAATCAACGCAGTTATCGATGCGATCAAAGCACAAGCTTCAATCGTCAGGTCTATAGAGGCAGCGAAGAAAAAAGCTGTTCTTGCTGTAGGAGATTCAGTTACTTTCACAGGTAGAAGAAATAAAAAGATGGAAGGCATCATTACTAAAATGAAAATCAAAAACGCTATCGTCAAATGTAAAAATAACCAAGGTGAAGCAGTTCTTTGGGATTGCCCCTTAACAATGTTGGAGGTATCATAATGAACGAAGTCAAACTAAACGAACTTCCATATGACGCAGAATTCTTAAATGCTCTAGGTGAGCTTGAACACAGGATCATAGAAGATTACGAAAGGTTCACAACGGCAGGTGGAAAAAAAGAATGGACAGAAGTGAAAATAGAATTTACTGAAAAATTCAAAAACGGACTTGGATATCTTCCAGGCACCAAATATCTCAAAGTGATAAGTGAAAAATCTGTTTGGGGTTTCATCAATCTCAAGAACACAAAATTCAAAGAAGGAGATATTCTCAAAGGAGCAGGTTACAACGCTCCAGCTCTTAACAAAGCAAGAGGTAATATCTTTAACGACAATTACGAAATATCTTGGACAGGTCCAAAATACCTTCCAGGTTCAACAGGAATGCCACATTACGAAATGAAAAAGGGAACAGCATGAACGCAGAATTAACACTAGGCAAATATCATTACTGGGATGAAAATCTCGGAGATAACATTAAAAGGTTTCACTTCTTTGAAGATGAAAAAACAGGTAAAGATGTTCACATAAATTTCAGCCCCTACTACATGGTTGTTCCAGAAGATATAGAAGCAGTGCACAAGTTTGTAGAAAAGACTGGTAGAATTCCAGAAAGATGGGATAACAAAGGAAACAACTTTCACAAAGGTGACATCTTTAAAATATTAAAAAGGATTTGTCCTTGTGGAGAAGTTGATTGTCCAGAAGCATATGAACATACAACAGGTGGTTATTAATGATAGGTCTTAAAGAAACAACTAAATGGGATAAGGTAGATCACTTTACAGTCCCAGCACATACTTACATACTCAATGAGGCAGGAGCTTTGAAAGCTTACATCATTGCAGGAACAGGTGAGTATTACGAATTCAAGAAACCGCTAACAGCGTTTTCTAAATCAGGAAGGACTTTTAAAGAAGTTGAAGTAAATGCAGGAGGATTGTTTTAATGAAAGACACAAATTTTTTAAACTTTATTACTAAAATGTTTTACGAGAATTGCTTAGAGCGATCTCTGTATGGAGAAGAAGAATATCCAAACGCAGATGCGTATTACAAGAAAAATGAAAAGTTTCTAAAACAAGAATATAACAAATTAACAGGAGAAAAGTAATGGCAATATATACAGATTACATAGCACACGAAATAAAACAAAATCTGAAAGAATGTAGTGAAAAGCCTAAACTCGATCATGGTTATTTCACAACACCATTTGAACCAATTGTGGAAAAAGTTGGTAAAGTGAATTACGGCGAAAGCAATTATGGATCAGGACCATTGACAAAGACAATTTATGTTGAAGATGCTTATGGCACACGATATAAAATCTCAGTTGAGAATTTGAAAGAAGTCAAAGGACATGGACACATAACTCATGCTGAAGCTGACAAGCTTGGATGGTTTGGAGCTGGAGTTCATTGGGATAAAGAAGAAGGCATCTATAAAGAAGATGATGCTGAATATGTTTCATGGTTGAAAGAAGCGAGAGAAAAGAAATTTCCTTCTTCACCACAATTTAAGTTTATTATTTTAGAAGATAATAATGGGTAACTAAAAGTTTTGAGAGGAGTCCCGAGTGGTATTTGGAAAATTGGGTTTTGTAATGATATATACTGAACAAGTGAAATTCCCTATCTGTACTGATTCCTCTCTCTTATATTTATAAGATTAAAATTATGATTTCGAGTGAAGATAAAAAATATATTATGAAGTTGGTTAAAGAATTGATTCCTGGTATTCTTATGGAAATTAATTTCAATCCCAGCATAAAAGAAGTTGGGCACTCATTTCATGGCCCTTTTGAAGCCAAGTTAGTAGAGAAATTAATAGCCGCTGATCCTAATTTTACTACACCCGAAGAAACCAGGTCTATTGAAGATATTAAATATAAAGGAAACTATATCAATATCAAGTTTGGTTTTGATAAAAAAGGAAACCCTAATATTTGTTCTATGCATAGATTATTCAAGTATTTTGAGTCTGGCAAAATAGACTCATATTATATTTTAAGCATTGATGCAAAAGGACCAGAATATCATTTATTCAATGTTTATGATTATCTTGATTACACAAATTTTAATTATGGACCCGGTCAATTAATGTTGAAAGATTTAAAGTTTAAGGAAGTCTATACTTTTAATGATGAATCTAGAAGACTTACAAAATCAGAAACAATTCTCAAAATGGCAGATATGTTTAAAGAAGCATATGACCGACACATTTTACTAAAAACAAAACAACAGAAAAAAATAGAAGAGATTGCCAGTGCATATAAATAAAATACATTGCTCTGATTCCGTACAACTTAAATTAGATTACCAAGTTGATGCTATAGTTACAGACCCACCATATGGTATTAATTATGATGATTGGGACAAGTATGATAATTGTGTTTCGTTTGATAAGAACACTTGGAAAAATATTTCTGACAATCTAAAACCAGGCGGATATCTAGCAATCTTTGGTGCCGCCAGAACATTTCATAGATTGGTTTGTGCTGTTGAAGATTCAGGATTAAATGTTAGGGACCAACTCTTGTGGTTACATTCAATGGGTATGCCCAAAAGTAGTAATGTAGGTAACAAATTACCAAAATGGAAAGGTTGGGGAACAGGGTTAAAACCTTGTTATGAGCCCATTTTACTTGCTCAAAAACCATGTTCAGAAAAAAGTATTGTAGAAAATGTTAAAGAGCATGGTGTGGGTGCAATTAATATTGATGAGAGTAGATTATCATCTGGCAGATGGCCAGGAAATATTTTACATGATGGTAGTGATGAAATTGAAGATGAATTTGCAAAGTATGGTGAACGAGGCAACAACTGGTCAAGAAATTATGGAACAGAAGATTACCAAGGTAGGCAATATAAAGGTGGTGTTTTTGGCGGTGGCAGATTCTTAGGTAATACCACATATGCAGACAAAGGAACTGCTTCAAGATTTTTTTATAATGTAAAGGCGTCAGTAAAGGAAAAAACACACGATAGAAGAATTGAAAATGACCACCCAACTGTTAAACCAATAGATGTTATGAAATATATTATTAAAATGATAACACCAAAAGATGGAGTGGTGTATGACCCATTTACAGGAAGTGGAACAACACTTGTTGCTTGTAAAGAATTGGGATACCCGTTTGTTGGTTGTGAGATGGAACAAAAATATGTAACTATCGCAAATGAAAGAATAAAGGCAAACCCAAATTTAGATGAATTCGCTTGACAATACCATGAAACTAATGTATAATAACATTACTTGAAAATGAAAGAAGACAAGAAAACTATATTGCCACCTGGTGAAGTAGCAGAACATTATCAATTTAAACATAAACCAGTAGATTGGTATATAAAGTGGATTGCCACAGTTTTTATATTAACAGGGATGACACTCAGAACAACACAACAATTTATGTTTATAGATATTATTGTATCATTGATTGGAGCTATAGGTTGGATGGTAGTAGGAATTATGTGGAAAGATAAATCACTTATATCACTCAATGCAGTGGCCACATTAATTTTACTTTACGGATTTATCATAGGACTAAATTATGTTTAAGAAAATGATTTTACCAGATGAAACAGAATGGCTTCCTGACGGAATTCAAAGACATTATCATTTTGATAATGGTTGGAGTGCATCAGTTATATGTAGAAAAGAAACATCTTCTGGTGGTAAAGAAGGCCTTTGGGAGATCGCTCCATTAAGATTTGGACTGATGTTACAAGGCGAAGGTTTTGATATGGGACTGTATGATGTTAAGGGTTGTTTGAACGATATTCAACTTCAAGAAGAATTACATAAGATAAAAAGTTATGGTAGAAAAAACAGATTTATAAATAAATTAATATGGCGAAAAGAAAAATAACAAAAACGAAAAGAAAACCTGTTCGAAAGACTAGAGCTGAAAGAAAATCTTTAGATGATATACATTATGGTCCAGAACCTGATGTAGATTATTTTGAAGATCATTCAATACATGACTACTTCAATTGGTATAATTATATGTGGGACAAAAGAACTTCTATGGAAGTATTGACAAAGTATGCTAATAAGTTTGGTTATGTGAATGCTAAGAAATTTAAGAAGTTGAGTGTGCCTCCTCAATTAGCTTACTTAGTAACTGGTTTAGAAAAAGGATTAACATTTCCTACACCCAAGAAAGCAGAAGAAGGTGAAAGTGGTAACGAGTATTATCAAAAATATCTACATGCAGAATTAAGGAAGTGGAATAAGAAAGCTCATAATGTTTATAATATGTATCTTGGGAAAGAATTGAATTCAGATATTAAGAAGAAAAGAAAAACAGTTCAAGAGAATATCAATAACAAAGTACAATTACTATTAGCAGAAGTTGATTATGCTATTGATGTTTGGGATATAGAACCATTCGATATGTATAAGTATCTATCAGAAAATAAAGCATCTGCGATGATGGCTAAGAAGATACCAGAACAATATCAAGAATTAATAGATGAAGTCAAAATGGCTGTAAGTGGTAAATCTAAACAATTAAAAGAAGCTTATGGTTTTATGAATAAAAGTGAAAAGACGGCATTCATAAATTTCCTTATAAGAATACAAACTGATTCAGAACGCTATGCTGAAAATCATAAGCCTGTAAGAAAACCAAGAAAGGCCAAACAAATATCAGCAATAGATAAAGTCAAAAAACTTAATTTCTTAGACGAAGATTTGGAGAACAAAGTAAGTTCAATAGAACCAAGTAAAATCATTGGAGCAGACATACTGTTCTTATTCAATGCAAAGACAAATCAGCTGTGCTACTATCAGGCGATTGATCGTGGTGGACTAGATGTTAAGGGAACTACAATAAAGAATTTTGATACAGATACATCAGCTGTCAAGAAACTAGGAGCTAAGACAACATATTTCTTAGACCGTGTTTTAGGCGGGGGTAAAATTGTACTAAATAAGATTATGAATGAAATAAATTCTAAGGCCAGTAAAGTTACAGGTCGAGTTAATAATAATATGATAATACTAAAGGTGATTTAATTATGCCATTACCAAAAATGCCTAATGATGCAAGCGTCGCCGAAATCTTTTCGGAAGCATCTAAACTAAAGGCCAAAAAGGACAAAGTAGAATTTCTATCTCAATACAGTCATAGAAAAGATTTAGAACATATAGTCAAAGGAGCATATCATCCTGCAATAGTTTGGTTAATCCCTGACGGACCATTACCAGAAGGTGTGCAGTTTTCTGATGTGCCAGCAGTTGATTTAGCTGACGATAGATTGATTAGAGCATACAGGCAATTTCAATATCTTGTAAAAGGTGGGCCTGATATGAAACAATCTAAAAGAGAAGAGGTTTATTTAAACATTCTTAGATCAGTTCATGTATCAGAAGCTAAACTTCTTATGTCAGTAGTAAGTAAGAAGATACCAGGATTTAGTAGAGCATTAATGCTTGAAACTTTTCCTGATTGGTTACCCAAATCAAACACTTTAACTGAATAAATACTTATATGGCTGATGTAAATAACAAACTAGGATTAACATCTGATGAAAGAATTGTTTCTTATTCTACTGGAATAAAAAATAGTTTCGCAGAGATAAGAACTTATGATCCAACATATGGATTTTTAAAAGTATATGATCCTATGGTAAATACACAGATAGAGTTTTTATGGGATTCTGGAACTTCTACATGGAAAGGAACAGGAGTTCATTCTGGATATACAGTAGATATATCAATAGAGGAGTTATCTCCACTTACAAAACAGATTGATGATGATGTTCCAGAAACAGCAACAACAGTATCTAGGTTTCCTGCATGAGAAGAAGTTCTAATGCAAGACTAATACGAAGAAGAAGACTTGCGTGGCATCGTCAAAATAAAACCTTGACAAATCCGCGAAAGCATGAGAAACTATATAGTGATGAATAGAAATTGTTCTATTTATTTTATTAGTTTAACAACATTATGAGGAATATATAATGGAAGTAAAAATAGTAACAGCTCAAGACTTGGCTGGCGCAGTTTCAATTATAGATGTATGCTCACAAAGAGGTGCATTTAGAGGTGAAGAACTTGCCGGAGTTGGTCGTTTAAGAGAGACTTTCTTAGCTGAGATTCAAGAACAACAAGGAGATGCTCCAGCACCTGGTGCAGTAGCCACTCCACAAGTTGAAGAAGAACCAGCTGTAGATACTGACTCTGACGAATAAGCTTATAAGTGAGAGGGGAGTGAAGTATTAAGATTGTGCCGATTTCTCGGCGAACTAACACCCCTTGATCTTTTAATAGACAATATGTACAATGCCAACAAAATTAAGACCCAGTGGAAGACGATGGATTAAAAATCCTGATACAGGCCGATCAACAAATAGTTGGGAACCTGAACACTATTATATTAAAGGCATTTCTCAAACAGAATTATTTGAAGAATTAAACAAACACAATACTAAACCTAAAGTTAAAGTGAAGATTAGAAAAGAACTTGTAAGACGAGGTATAACAATAGTTAAGAGGACACAACATGGCTGAGATTAACGATTTCGGATTTACGGCGGTAGATCAAGACGAACTAAAAACTAAGACTGGCGAAGATGCTAGTATTGGTAAAGAAGTCGCTGATCAACTAAAAGCAGTTGCTGCATCATCTGCAGGTCAAGCTAACTCAGCTCAAATAGAAGATTTAGATGGTAAGGTTGACTTACTACAGAAATTAATTAGTAATGCACTAGGTGAACTTGACGATCACAAAGACAATCTAGTAGCAATAGACACAAAGAAAGAATTAGATTTTAAAGATAGATTGATAGATTGTGAAAAACTCATTCTACCACTATTACAAAATCTAATGAAGAACGAAGAAAAAGAATATATTTACTGGCCCAATCGGAGAGCCATTATTCAATCACAAATTGACAGATTACAAAAAATTACAAGAACTAGTTGAAACCGCTAGTACACTTATTATATAATGATACACAATGGAACTAACAACATATAAAGTCTTAACTGGACTTGCATATATCACATTAATAGTAATAGCCACTTATGTCTCTTGGAAAAAGGGAGAGAAAGAGGGTTCTGTTTTTATGCTTCAATATTTAAGAGAAAATAAATTTTTTAATGATACTGATTATTATAAATTTATGAGGCATGTAAGAGCTGACAAAAAGATTGTAAAGATTAATGATATAATACCAAAAGAACTTAAAAAAAAGGAAAAGAATGATGAAGACAAATGAAGAACTTTATCGAGGTAAAAAAAGAGGTCTTTATGATCCAAGTGAAATAGAAGTGTTTTTTACAAAACTTGGACAAGAGATTTATAAAGTAACAGATAATAAAACACACAAATCACAAATGACTGATGAAGATTGGATTTTGTATTGTAACACTGCTAGTAAATGTGTCAGATTTGGAACCATATGGGGGCCAAAAGAAATGACAGATTTTAAACAAGATGAATTAAGTGTGCTACAATTATTTTTAGATAAGAGGGAACAAAATGCCTAGGCACTTAACAAAGAATGTAGCTGAAATTGTAATACTACAAAAGAATTTAAAAGACTTACAAGGTCAATTAGCTAATGCTCAGAAAAGAATTTTAGAATTAACTCAAGACAAGAATACGGCTACAGAAGAATTGGCCAAAGAACGACAACTACTTCTTGAATTAGAAAAGGACTTTAGTAAGTCTGAAAAGGAAGCAAGTGATAAAATTGCAAAACAGATTGAAGATTGGCCTGATGTTTTAGATTCTAAACCTAAAGCTTCTAAAAAACCTGAAAAAAGTTTTAAGCCACCAAAAGTTCCGGCCGGAACTTTCTATTTAGCTAAGGAAGGTGAGAAGTGGACTAGAATTAAAGAAGATGGTACTATTGAATACATGGATATTCAACCAGGTGAATGGGAAGATTAATGCCAACTTATACATTAGAAGATAAAGATACAGGTGAACAACATGAAGTGTTTATGTCTTTTGGTGAAATGCAAGAATACAAAGAGATTCACAATTTAAAACAAGTCATTCAAGCACCCAATATAGTAAGTGGTGCTCGTGTAAGTACTGGAAAGTTAGGTGGATTTAAAGAAGTTTTACAAAAGGTTGGAGAAGGCCATCCAGGCAGTGCTGTAGATAAGCAATTCAATCGTAGGACATCAAAACAAGTAGCCACAGATAAAGTAGCTAAGAAACATGGGATCAAAGATGTTTAATCATTTAGAAGGGTATCCATCTGTTACCTTACCCGTAAAACAAATAGACGGGAACAGATATTATACAACTCCAGAGGGAAAGAATTATCCATCAGTTACAACAGTCACAGGTTTAATGAATAGAGTTTGGTTGGCTAAATGGAAAGCAGCTGTTGGTGAAGAAAAGGCAAATGCTATTTCAGGTAAGGCAATGGCTCGTGGCTCAAGATATCATTATCTTCAAGAAGATTTTTTAAACAACAAACTTACAGAAGAAAGAATAAACTCACTTACTCCTTTAGATTTAATGATGTTTAATCAGACAAAAGAATTAACATCACGCATAGGAGATATCTATATGTTAGAAGGTTCTATGTATAGTAATGATCTTGAAATGGCAGGTAGAGTTGACTTGATAGCAGAGTTTGCAGGGAAGGTTTCAGTTATTGATTTTAAAACATCAACAAAAAGAAAAACACCTAGTAAGATCAAAGGATACTATATGCAAGAAACAGCATATGCAAAAATGTTTGAAGAAATGTATGGAGTTCCAATTAATAGAATAGTAACTATTATTGCAGTTGAAGAAACAGGCCAATCACAAATGTTTGTTGATGAACCTAAAAAATGGATAGAACCATTAAAAGAATTACGAGCTCAATACAGAGAGGAATATGGTATATGATATTAACTAAAAAGAAATTTACTACAGCAGTTGAAGAACTAGTAATAGAAAAGAAATTAAGTTATATAGATGCCATAGTATATTTCTGTCAAGAGAATCATTTAGAACCTGATTCAGTTAAAGGATTAATTACACCACCATTGAAAGAAAAGATAAAAGCCGAAGCTGTGGGTTTAAGATTTCTAAATGAATCACACGCGAAGTTACCAATATGAGACCACAAAAACAAAAACCTTATCACCAAAGAAAACACTTTGATAAAAAGAAAAGAAAACCTAGACCTTTGACTTTTGATCAAATGTTAAGAAGATTTAAAAAGAAAGTTGAACGAGCAGGAACATTACAAGAAGTTAAAGACAGACAATACTACGAAAAGCCAGCACAGAAACGACAAAGAAAAAAGAAAGTAGCAATTCGTAAAGAACAAATTAGATGGGAAGCTGATCAACTTCCTTCACAAAGATATAAATGGTATTAAACATGACAAGTAGAGAAGGATACGACGCTTACTGTTTATACTTAGCAATCAACAATCATTTCTATAGTGACAGTTATGATTACTTTAAGTATAACGGAAAGGTGTCAGCAAAGTTAGAATCTTTTATGAAAAGAAAAGACAGATATCATTTTGCTAAGTTAGCTCGAAAATATAATGATGAATTAAAGGATTTTCTAGTTGCTAACTTCTCAAAAAAGAAATACTATGTTCGTGAGTTATTAGAACAAGAATGTGAAAAGAATTATATAGAGTTTAAGAAAAGAAAACAGAAACTTACATATCTTATTACAGAAGAAATGAGATACTTGTTTGACAAATACAAACATATAGATTTCTGTATAGGTATTAAAGATGGTCAACATTCTAATATACTAAGAGAATATCTAGGTGGTAGAATAGCAGCTGAAACATTAGTAGCTGCAGATAGAATATTTGGTATCTTTAATGATTATGATACTATGATGAATGAGAAATTTATCTGGCCTAAAACAAGAAAGAGATTAGATAGTTTAGCTCCATTCTTAGAATTAGAAAACAAGAAATTACAAACAGTATTACAAGGCATATGGCTATAGCATACATCATAGGGAATGGTCCTTCTAGAAAACAAATAGCATTAGAGAAATTAGATGGAGTAACATTTGGTTGTAATGCTCTGTATAGAGATTTCTCACCTGATTATTTGATTGGTGGTGATGCGACTATCATCAAAGAGATATGTGCATCGGGTTATCCGAACGATAATCAATGTATCTTTCCAGATTGGGATCCTATTCCAAAAACTTATATGGATACATTATTACAACCATTTAAAGATCAAAATTACCGGATAGAAGAATCTGATTTAGACAAACACGATCATATACAGATATTCGGGTTATCAGAAGATCCCGCAGAGGACATGCAAGTTCATGTTTTGGGTGTTGATATCAATTGGAATATAATAAACATGCGAGGCACAGATGATGATCCTGGCTTTTCTGTAAACTTTTTTACAGGAGCTCAAGCTATGACACAAGCATCTATAATGGGTTTTGATGAGGTAGGGTTGATAGGGTTCGATTCAATATGGAACTTTAAACCTGATACTTATCAGAATATCTATGCTGGAACTAATGCATATGACAATGTAAAAGAGACAGCTAGATTAAGGGTTGGGTCTAATAATCCCAACAGTTTAATAGGTACTCAAGAAGCACAAATCAAAAAAGTCCTTGACCGATTTGAAGAATGCGAGTATACTATATATAAGAGTGGGAAAAGTTTTCCACTCAAATACAATAGTTTTATAAAATAGAATACAATAATAAGAGGAAAATACAATGTCATTCAATGAATTAAAACGCAGTCGAAGCGGGTTCGACAAACTACAAACGGCTTTAGAGAAAGACTCTGAAGCATCTAAAAGCTTTTCAGACGATAGATACTGGAAACCAGAACTAGATAAATCTGGCAATGGTTATGCAGTGCTTCGTTTTTTACCAGCTGCTAATGGAGAAGAACTTCCATGGGTCCAATATTGGGATCATGGGTTTCAAGGTCCAGGCGGGTGGTTTATTGACAAGTCTTTAACAACTTTGAACAAGCCTTGTCCAGTTAGTGAATATAACACTAAACTCTGGAATACAGGTGATGAGGTTCAAAAGGATCAAGCTAGGAAACAGAAACGTAGGTTACACTATGTCTCTAATGTTCTAGTTGTTTCTGATCCGAAGCATCCAGAATACGAAGGTAAAGTAATGCTGTATAGATACGGCAAGAAAATCTTTGAGAAAGTAAAGGATGCAATGCAACCACAGTTCGAAGATGAAAAACCACTTAATCCATTTGATTTATGGGAAGGTGCTGACTTTAAACTTAAAGTTAGAAAAGTAGATGGCTACTGGAATTATGATAAATCAGAATTTGCAGCTTCGGCTCCATTGTCGGAAGACGATTCTGAACTTGAGTCCATCTATAACAAGCAACATTCTCTAGCAGAGATTATTGCTCCTGACCAATTCAAGTCTTATGACGAGATGAAAGTCAAGTTGGAAAGAGTGTTAGGTATAACAGGTACAGTTTCAGGTGCTACTGCAGAAACAATTGCTGATGATAATTCGGCAGGAAACGTAGCGACAGCTGATGAACAACCTTGGAGTGGTGTTGATACTATTTCAACAACTTCAAAACAAGAAGATAGTTCTCTATCTTACTTTGAAAAACTTGCTCAAGACGCGTAAGTAATTTTCAAATAGTTATAAATACTTATACCTAATATCGGGAAAGGGGCATCGTGTCGGCCTCTGTATTCACTAAGACTTAGTGAGTGGGACTTTAAAGAATGGGGATTCTTTAAATCAAAGCGGAAAGGTATCGGAGCGGCAGGCGGTATCGTAGTAACGGCGGGCGAACGGGGCTAGTTCTACACTCTTATACAATAGAGTTTGATCCTTGGAATGCAACTCCACCTATTTGACTAGTACCTGTATTACTGATGATTGATTTGTTGCCATAATTATGGTTGATCGAATTAGCTGCATTGAAATTCCCACCACTAGTAATTGGTGGTGTAGTAAATGCATTTAAGTCATTTATATCTCCATTGAGACCAGAAATCTCTGATCCTGAAGTAGCTTGGTTAGCCGCTATTCTTGCTTCTACATCTG
>Ga0207984_1001326_pt1 | contig 12587 bp, 8 predicted proteins | sample ETNtaG_30_FD_185760 | JGI IMG/M metagenome (GOLD analysis project Ga0207984, IMG submission 185760) | Marine microbial and viral communities from oxygen minimum zone, Eastern Pacific Ocean - ETNP201306PF43B (SPAdes) (version 2) | ecosystem: Environmental > Aquatic > Marine > Oceanic ...
TTGAAGGTGAAGACGGAACTGATTATTTCGCTCATTTTGGAGAAATCCAATCGGAGGGCTTTAAAACATTAAAAGAAGGACAGTCCGTTACTTTTGAAGTAGCAGATGGAGAAAAAGGTCCTGTAGCAAAGAATATAGTAGCTGCTGCTTAAATACATACAAAAGTAGTTACTTAACCACTTTAAATTAAAAATTAAAGATGAGTAAGTTGAGTAAAAAAAGAAAGGCTGTGTTAGATGGCCTTGATACAGCTGTAAGTTATAGTTTGCAGGAGGCAACCGATATTGTTAAAAAAACAGCTCCTGAAAACTTTGATGCTTCTGTTGATATGGCAATCCGACTGGGTGTTGATCCAAAACAAGCTAACCAGATGGTAAGAGGAGTTGTAACACTCCCTCATGGCACTGGTAAAGATTTGAAAGTGTTAGCACTTGTAACTCCTGATAAAGAAGCTGAGGCAAATGAGGCAGGCGCTAATTTTGTTGGCTTAGACGAGTACATTGAAAAAATCAAAGGCGGATGGGTTGATATTGATGTAATTATCACTATGCCATCTGTGATGGGTAAGATTGGTGCATTAGGAAGAGTATTAGGTCCTAGAGGATTGATGCCAAATCCAAAATCAGGTACGGTAAGTAATGATGTAGGTAAGGCAGTAACAGATGTCAAAAAAGGTAAAATTGATTTTAAAGTTGACAAAACTGGGATTGTGCATACTTCTATCGGGAAAACATCATTTGATGCGGAGAAGCTTGCAGAAAATTCTGAAGAATTAATTCAGACCATTGTGAAGATGAAACCATCTGGATCAAAAGGGACTTATATTAAAAGTATTTCTATCTCAAGTACAATGGGGATAGGCATTTCGGTTTCTACAAATGCTTATTAAAGGATAAATAAAGATGACAAAAGAAGAAAAGAATAAGTTTATTGAGGATCTGGATGTTCTGCTTAATGAGAATAAAAATTTTTATTTAGCAGATATCTCAGGGCTTACAGCAGAAGAGTCTAGCGATTTGAGAAGATTATGTTTCAAAAGAGATGTGACTTTGAGAGTAGTGAAAAACACTTTGCTGAAAAAAGCAATGGAAAGAAACGATTCTAATTTTGAGGAGTTTTATCAAACATTAAGTGGTAACACTTCTATTATGTTTACAGAGATTGGTAATTCCCCAGCAAAAATTATTAAGGATTTCAGAAAAAAACATAACAAACCTATTTTGAAAGCAGCAATTATTGAAGATTGCTTCTATTTAGGAGATGAGAATATAGATGCTTTAGTAGAGTTAAGGTCGAAAGAAGAGCTTATTAGCGAAATCATTACCATATTACAATCTCCAGTCAAAAATGTAATTTCATCATTGCAATCTGGAGAAAACAAATTATCAGGAATCTTGACTACTTTGAAGGAAAAAATAGATCAAGAGCCAGCAGAGGAATCAAAAGCAGAAGAGCCAAAAGCAGAAGAGACAGCAGAGGAGCCAGCAGAGGAACCAAAAGCAGAGGAGCTAGCAGAGGAACCAAAAGCAGAAGAGCCAGCAGAGGAATCAAAATCAGAAGAAGATAAAAAAGAAAATTAAATAAAGAGAATGCTTCCAACATTTATAATTAATCAAAGTTGAACAATTAAACCCCAAATAAAATGGCAGAATTAAAAGAATTTGCAGAACAGTTAGTGAATTTATCGGTAAAGGAGGTAAATGAACTAGCAAACATATTAAAAGATGAATATGGTATTGAACCTGCTGCAGCAGCAGTTGCAGTTGCCGGTCCGGTAGCTGGAGGAGGTGAAGCAGCTAGTGAGGAACAATCAGAGTTTGATGTAATCCTTACAGCTGCGGGCGGTTCTAAATTAGCAGTAGTTAAACTTGTAAAAGAACTTACTGGATTAGGACTAAAAGAAGCTAAAGATATTGTTGATAGTGCACCAAAAGCAGTAAAAGAAGGTGTTGCTAAAGATGAAGCAGAAGCTTTGAAGACTCAGCTTGAAGAAGCAGGTGCTGAAGTAGAATTAAAATAATTCTACTCGCAAAATAAAGGTTCAGATCTTGTAATAATATAAGGTCTGATCTATTTTGTTTTTTTATAGAAACCGTTTTTTAATTTAAAGATTACTTCCTTGACTAATACTAATATTTCAGAAAGAATAAATTTCGAATCAATAGGAAATCAGATAGATTATCCAGATTTTTTAGACATACAATTAGAAACATTCAATAATTTCTTCCAATTAGGGACAACAAGTGAAGAAAGAAAAAAAGAGGAGCTTTATCAAACCTTTGAAGGTATTTTCCCAATTACAGATTCTAGAAATAATTTTGTTCTAGAATTTGTTGATTATACTATTGATCCTCCAAGATATTCTATTGAAGAATGTATCAATAGAGGGCTTACTTACAAAGTGCCCCTAAAAGTAAAGTTAAAGCTATATTGTACTGATGAAGACCATGAAGATTTTGAAACCATTATCCAAGATGTATATTTTGGGAATGTTCCTTATATGACGCCAAAAGGTACTTTTGTTATCAATGGCGCAGAAAGGGTGATTGTGTCTCAACTCCACAGATCCCCTGGGGTTTTCTTTGCACAGAGTTTTCACGCAAATGGCACCAAATTATATTCAGCAAGAGTAATCCCTTTCAAAGGATCTTGGATTGAATTTGCTACTGATATCAATAATGTCATGTTTGCCTATATTGATAGAAAGAAGAAATTGCCGGTTACCACTCTTTTAAGAGCAATCGGATATGAAAGCGATAGAGACATCTTGCAAATTTTTAATTTGGCGGATGAAGAAAAAGTAACAAAAAGTGGTTTGAAAAGATTGGTAGGAAGAAGATTGGCTGCTAGGGTTTTAAAATCTTGGATTGAAGATTTTGTAGATGAAGATACAGGAGAATTGGTTTCCATTGAAAGAAATGAAGTAATTATTGATAGAGAAACTGTTTTAGAAAAAGAGCATATCAATCAGATTATTGATTCCGGTTCAGTAACTATCCTTCTTCACAAAGAAGATGCTAATGCTGCCGATCACGCACTGATTTACAATACGCTTCAAAAAGATCCAACCAACTCAGAAAAAGAGGCAGTAGAATATATTTATCGCCAACTTAGAAGTGCTGAGCCGCCAGATGAAGATACGGCAAGAAGTGTAATTGATAAATTATTCTTTTCCGATCAAAGATATAGTTTAGGGCATGTTGGTCGATACAGAATAAACAAAAGATTAGGAGTAGATGTTCCAGAAACAAAACAAGTTCTAACCAATGAGGATATTGTTTCCATTATTCAAAATTTGATTGAATTGGTAAACTCCAAAACAGATGTAGATGATATCGATCATTTATCTAACAGAAGAGTAAGAACAGTTGGCGAGCAACTTTCAAGCCAATTTTTTGTAGGATTAAACAGAATGGCAAGAACGATTCGTGAGAGAATGAATGTAAGAGATAATGAAGTGTTTACTCCACTTGATTTGATTAATGCTAAAACACTTTCTTCTGTAATTAATTCCTTTTTTGGAACAAGTCAGCTTTCTCAGTTTATGGATCAAACCAATCCACTGGCAGAAGTTACACACAAAAGAAGAGTTTCTGCATTAGGGCCTGGCGGTTTATCCAGAGAAAGAGCGGGCTTTGAGGTACGTGATGTACACTATACGCATTATGGAAGATTGTGCCCAATTGAAACTCCTGAAGGACCAAATATTGGACTGATTTCTTCCCTTTGTGTTTATGCAAAAATTAATGATTTAGGATTTATTGAAACCCCTTATCGTGAAGTAGAAGATGGGGTGGTGCAATTAGATAAAGAACCAATCTATATGAATGCGGAGCATGAAGAGGATAAAATGATTGCCCAAGCAAATGCACCAATTAATGAACAAGGAAAGTTTAAAGGTAAAAGAATTAAATCAAGATTAGAGGCAGATTATCCGGTTGCAAGTCCAAAAGAAATAAAATTAATGGATGTGGCACCAAACCAAATTGCATCTATTGCGGCATCTCTTATTCCATTTTTGGAACATGATGATGCCAACAGGGCTTTGATGGGATCTAATATGATGCGACAAGCAGTTCCGCTTATGCAAACAGATGCTCCAATTGTTGGAACTGGATTAGAGCCACATGTTGCAAGAGATTCTAGAGTGCTTATAAATGCAGAAGGAAATGGAGTAGTAGAATATGTAGATGCTTGTAAAATTACGATTCGATACAATTATACTCCTGACGAACAACTTTTGGTTTTTGATGAGAATATAAAAACTTATGAGCTTACTAAATTCAAAAAAACAAACCAAAGTACTTGTATGAATATCAAACCTATTGTAAAAATAGGGGATAAAGTAAAAAAAGGACAAGTACTTTGTGAAGGGTTTGCAACTCAGAATGGAGAATTAGCTATTGGTAGAAACTTAAAAGTAGCATTCATGCCTTGGAAAGGATATAACTTTGAGGATGCTATTGTTCTTTCAGAAAGAATTGTTCGTGAAGATTTATTTACTTCACTGCATATTGAAGAGCATAGTGTTTCTGTAAGGGAAACAAAAAGAGGGGCGGAAGAACTTACAGCCGATATTCCGAATGTAAGTGAAGAAGCTACAAAAGATTTGGATGAATATGGCATGATTAGAATAGGTGCTAAGATTAAAGCGGGCGATATTCTTATTGGAAAGATCACACCAAAAGGAGAGTCCGATCCTACTCCTGAAGAAAAATTATTAAAAGCGATTTTTGGTGAAAAAGCGGGGGATGTAAAAGACGCTTCTCTAAAAGCCAAACCATCCTATGAAGGAGTGGTTATTAATAAAACATTATTCTCAAAATCAGTTAAAGATAAAAGATTAGTTGCACAAGATAAAGATGAAATAGATGTGCTAGAGTTAGAATTTCAAAAGAAAATTGCTAAATTGAAAAAAGTACTAATTGATAAATTATATACATTGATTGGAGGAAAAGCTTCACAGGGGGTAACGAATGTGTTAGGTGAAACGATTATTCCAAAAAGCACAAAGTTTACGCAAAAACTACTTCATGAAGTTGATTTTTTAACAGTAGACACTAAAAAATGGACTACTAACATTAAGCATAATCAAATAGTAAATCAAATTCTTCTTGGGTATATCAAAAAGTATAATGAGATTTATGGTCTTCACAAAAGAGATAAATTTGCTATTACTGTTGGGGATGAACTACCAAAAGGCGTTCTGCAATTAGCCAAGGTTTTTGTAGCTAAAAAACGAAAAGTAAAAGTAGGAGATAAATTAGCAGGACGACATGGAAACAAGGGTATTGTGGCTAAAATTGTAAGAGATGAAGATATGCCATTTTTGGAAGATGGAACCCCAGTTGATATTGTATTAAATCCTTTGGGTGTGCCTTCAAGAATGAACCTTGGTCAGATTTACGAAACCATTTTAGGTTGGGCTGGTCAGAAATTAGATAAAAGGTATTTTACTCCTGTTTTTGATGGCGCTAGTATTGAGGACATTAATAAAGAAATGAAAGAAGCTGGATTACCAGCTTATGGAGAAACTTATTTGTATGATGGTGGAACTGGAGAGAAATTCGATCAACCCGCAACAGTGGGAATAATCTACATGCTAAAACTAGGACACTTAATTGATGATAAAATGCATGCTCGTTCTATTGGTCCATATTCCCTTATTACACAGCAACCACTCGGGGGTAAAGCGCAATTCGGTGGACAGAGATTGGGTGAGATGGAGGTTTGGGCATTAGAGGGTTATGGTGCTTCCAATATTTTACAAGAAATGCTAACCTTAAAATCGGATGATGTAATAGGAAGAGCAAAAGCTTATGAAGCCATTGTAAAAGGAAATCCTTTACCAAAAGCAGGAATTCCAGAGTCATTCAATGTATTGTTACATGAGCTTAGTGGATTAGGATTAAAAGTATCTTTTGATTAAAAATATTTAATAATATTATGCCAATAACTAAAGATAAAAGACAACACAAAGATTTTTCACACCTAAAAATCAGTTTATCTTCTCCGGAAGATATATTAGGAAGTTCCTCTGGTGAGGTGTTAAAACCAGAAACTATAAATTATAGAACATATAAGCCTGAAAGAGATGGGCTTTTTTGCGAAAGAATTTTTGGGCCAGTAAAGGATTTTGAATGCCATTGTGGTAAATATAAAAGAATCCGTTACAGAGGAATTGTTTGTGATAGATGTGGGGTGGAAGTAACTGAGAAAAAGGTAAGAAGAGAAAGAGTTGGGCACATCAAATTGGTTGTTCCGGTAGCTCATATTTGGTATTTCAGAACGCTACCTAATAAAATAGGATATCTTTTAGGGCTTCCAACCAAAAAGATGGACATGATTATCTATTATGAAAGATATGTTGTGATTCAAGCAGGAGTTGGCGGGCTAAATGAAGAAGGAGATCCAATTAAGGATAATGATTTTATTACTGAGGAAGAATATTTAAATATATTAGATGCACTCCCAACAGAAAATCAGTATTTGCCTGATGAAGATTCAAATAAATTTATTGCTAAAATGGGTGCAGAAGCAATTGCTGATTTACTTGCACGAATTGACATGGATGCCTTGTCGTTCGAGTTAAGAGATAAGGCAAATACGGAAACTTCTCAGCAAAGAAAAACGGAAGCACTTAAAAGATTGCAAGTAGTAGAGGCCTTTCGTGAGGCGAATCAGCATACCGAAAATAAACCAGAGTGGATGATAATAAAAGTTGTCCCTGTTAATCCACCTGAGTTGCGTCCACTTGTTCCACTAGATGGAGGAAGGTTTGCAACTTCTGATTTGAATGATTTATATAGAAGAGTTATTATCCGAAATAACAGATTGAAACGATTGATGGAAATCAATGCTCCTGAAGTAATTCTAAGAAATGAAAAAAGGATGTTGCAAGAATCTGTAGATGCACTTTTTGATAATTCCAGAAAATCATCTGCTGTAAAAACAGATGGAAACAGGGCACTGAAATCATTATCGGATAACTTGAAAGGAAAGCAAGGTAGATTCCGTCAAAATCTTTTAGGGAAAAGGGTAGATTATTCTGCTCGTTCGGTAATTATTGTTGGTCCTAATTTGAAACTACATGAATGTGGTTTGCCGAAAGAAATGGCTGCAGAGCTATACAAACCATTTATTGTTCGAAAACTGATTGAGAGAGGAATTGTAAAAACAGTAAAATCTGCCAAAAAGATTATTGATGCTAGAGAACCAGTAGTTTGGGATATTTTAGAAAATGTAATGAAAGGACATCCTGTACTTTTAAATAGGGCTCCAACTCTTCACCGATTGGGTATTCAGGCCTTTCAGCCAAAAATGATTGAAGGAAAAGCTATTCAGTTACATCCACTTGTATGTACTGCATTTAATGCCGATTTTGATGGGGATCAAATGGCGGTTCATTTACCACTTGGTACGGCTGCTATTTTGGAAGCACAAATTTTAATGTTGTCTTCTCATAATATACTAAATCCTGCAAATGGAGCTCCAATTACAGTTCCTTCACAAGACATGGTGCTTGGACTTTATTATATGACAAAGCAAAAAGTAACTGCAGATCAGGTAAAAAATGAAAAAGGAAAAGTAATAGAAAAGGCGGTTATCGTTAAAGGAGAAGGAATGACTTTTTATTCTGCTGAGGAAGTGAATATTGCTTACAATGAAAAAATTGTAGCACTTCATTCCATCATAAAAGTGCGTGTAAAAGATGAAAAAGGAAAAGATTATCTTTTAGAAACTTCAGTAGGTAGAGTATTATTTAATGAATTTGTTCCTGAAAATATTGGTTTTATTGACGAATTACTAACCAAAAAAGCTTTAAGAAACATTATTGGTGATATTTTAAGTAAATGTGGTGTAGCCAAAACAGTTGAATTTTTAGATAACATTAAAAATATTGGTTTTCAAATGGCTTTTAAAGGTGGCCTTTCTTTTAATTTAGGGGATGTAGTTGTTCCGCTAGAGAAAAAACAAATGGTAAAAGATGCTTATGAAAAAGTAGATGAGGTGTTTTCTCACTATAATTTAGGTGTAATTACCAATAACGAAAGATATAATCAGGTAATTGATATTTGGACTAATACAAATGCTCGATTGACCGAAACTGTAATGAGCCAACTTAGAACCGAAAGGCAAGGTTTCAACTCTCTTTATATGATGTTGGATTCTGGTGCAAGGGGTTCGAAAGAGCAAATTCGTCAGTTATCTGGAATGAGAGGATTGATGGCCAAACCACAGAAATCAGGTGATCATGGAGATTCTATTATTGAAAATCCTATTATCACTAACTTTAGAGAAGGGCTTTCCATTTTAGAGTACTTTATTTCTACCCATGGTGCCAGAAAAGGATTAGCCGATACGGCTCTAAAGACTGCAGATGCTGGTTATTTGACAAGACGATTGGTTGATGTTTCGCAAGATGTGGTGATTACAGAAGAAGATTGTGGTACTTTGCGTGGGCTTGTAACTACTGCCCTTAAAAACAATGAAGATATTGTAGAAACTTTATCTGAAAGAATTATAGGAAGAGTTTGCTTGCATGATATTTACAATCCAAACGATAATAATGTTATTGTTGAATCGGGAAGTGAGATAACTGAATTAATTGCTAAAGAGATTCAAGAAGCAGAAATTGGGGCAGTTGAAATTCGTTCTGCTCTTACTTGCGAAACCAGAAAAGGAATTTGTAGCAAATGTTATGGTAGAAGTTTGGCTTCTGCAAAAATGGCAGCAAGAGGAGAGGCAGTTGGTGTTATTGCTGCTCAATCCATTGGAGAACCGGGTACTCAGCTTACGCTAAGAACTTTCCATGTTGGGGGTACGGCTTCTAGAGCTGCAGCAGATTCGAGTATTACTATTAAAAATGATGGTAAGATTGAGATTGAAGATTTAAAAACCATTAAAACGAAAAAGGCTAGTGGTAAAGATGTTGAAATTGTAATTTCTAGAACAGCTGAACTTAGAATAATTGATGAAAAATCAGGCGTTACGATTGCTACTCATATTATTCCTTATGGTTCTAATATTTACAAAAAATCCGGAAAGGTTGTTAAGGGAGATGTAGTTTGTGATTGGGATCCTTACAATGCACTTATCATTTCTGAGATTGCTGGAAAGATTCAATACCAAGATATTGAGGAAGGATATACATATAGAATTGAATCGGATGAGCAAACAGGGCATCAAGAGAAAGTAATAATTGATAGTAGAGATAAAAAGAAAAATCCTGTTATTGTTATTCAAGCAAAAGGTAAGGAAAGGTCTTATAGTATTCCTGTAAAAGCGCATATTTCGGTTGATGAAGGAAAAACAATAAAGGCAGGAACAGTAGTTGCTAAAATTCCAAGGGTGCAAGGTTCTTCAGGTGATATTACGGGTGGTCTTCCAAGAGTTACAGAGCTTTTTGAAGCAAGGAATCCTTCTAATCCAGCAGTAGTTTCTGAGATTGATGGTATTGTTTCATTTGGAAAGAAAATCAAAAGAGGGAATAAAGAAATTATTGTAACCTCAAAAACTGGTGAGGAAAAGAAATTCTTAGTGCCCCTTTCAAAACACATATTAGCTCAAGAGAATGATTTTGTAAAAGCGGGAACGCCACTTTGTGATGGCGTAATCACGCCAAGAGACATCTTAGCAATTAAAGGACCCGCTATTGTTCAGAAATATATTGTGAATGAGGTACAGGAGGTTTATAGGTTGCAAGGAGTGAAAATTAACGACAAACACTTTGAGGTTGTGGTAAAACAAATGATGAGGAAAGTGGAAGTGGTTGATTCTGGTGATACTAAATTATTGGAAAAACAATTGGTAAACAGAATCGATTTCACGGAAGAAAACGATTGGATTTTCGGTAAAAAATACATTGAAGATGCGGGTGATTCAACCGATTACAACCGAGGGCAATTAATTACTATAAGACAGTTAAGAGAAGAGAATTCCCGACTTAAAAGAAAGGATATGAAGCCCATTGATTCGCGTGATGCTGTTCCGGCAATTTCTCGTCCGGTACTTCAAGGAATTACCAGAGCTTCACTGCAAACCGATAGTTGGATTTCAGCAGCTTCTTTCCAGGAAACTACAAAAGTATTGAATGAAGCAGCTATTAGAGCGAAAAGAGATGGTCTTAGAGGATTGAAAGAAAATGTAATTGTTGGGCACAAAATTCCAGCAGGAACTGGCCTTATTGATGGAAGCGATTTAATTGTTGGTTCACAAGAAGAATTTGATAAATTACTAGGGGATAAAACAGCAGAATTGGCACAAGAGAAAGTAACAATAACGGAAGAATAAAAACTTATTATTATGTCAGAAGAGAAAAAACAAGACGGACTAAACATTGAATTAAGTGAGGAAGTAGCTGAAGGGACTTACAGCAATATTGCTATTATCAATCATTCTCCCTCTGAGTTTGTAGTTGATTTTATTCAAATGATGCCTGGAGTTCCAAAAGCAAAAGTAAAATCACGAATTATTCTTACACCTCAACATGCTAAACGCCTTATGAAAGCTTTGAATGATAATATTTCAAAATTTGAAGATCAGCATGGCGAGATAAAAGATGTTGACCCTACTGGTGGTATCCCTATGAATTTTGGTGGACCTACTGCAGAGGCTTAAAGAAACTAGAGGAGCAATCTTTAGTTTGAAATCTTGCTGTAACATGTAAATAGGTGTTAGGTTGTAATCCTGCTACGATTTTATTGATTCTTCATAATATAGTCTAAAATTACAAATACTCCCAGAATGACAGATGCAATGCCGTTCGTGGTGAAAAAAGCTAAATTTATTTTGCTTAAATCATTATCTCTTACCAAAGTGTGTTGGTAAATAAGTAGTGCTGAGAATATGGAGAATCCAATCCAATAAAATTCTCCAGAATTTGCAGTTTTGCCAATATGAGATAGAATAAGTATTGCGATAAAGTGTAGCACTCTTGATAAGATTAATGCGTTCTTCTTCCCTAGTAGAACCGGAATGGAATGTAGCTTTTGATCTTTATCAAATTCTTCATCCTGCATGGAATAAATAATATCAAAACCACTTACCCAGAATAGTACTACAAATGAGAAAAGAATGGGAATAATAGCAAACTCACCACTAACAGCCAAGTAAGCACCAATAGGAGTTAATGATAACCCTAGACCTAACACTAAATGACAAAGAGCTGTAAAGCGTTTGGTAAAGCTATATCCTAAGATAATAATAAGCGCAATAGGAGATAGTCTAAAACATAAGGAATTAATGAAAAAAGTAACCCCAATAAATAGCATGGAATTAATAATTACAAATATTAATGCGTTTTTTGCAGTAATTGTTCCATTTGGGATTTCTCTTAGCTGTGCTGTTCTCTCATTTGCCTTATCGATATCTCTATCAATATAGCGGTTAAAGGCCATAGCTGCAGATCGAGCAGAAATCATGCAAAGCACAACATACAGTAAAGTTAGCCATTCAAAATTGTATTGTTGACTTGCTAAGAAGAAACCAATTAAAGCAAATGGCATTGCAAAGATTGTGTGGCTAAATTTTATTAAGGAGAGGTATTTTTTCATGATTAATTAACCATAGAGATTGTAGAATCTTTTATAATTAACCAATTATTTTCAAATTTCTGTAGGTCTAGCCAAAATACTCCAAAAGGATGGTCTTCCTTTCTAACAAGCTCCCATTTACCCTTTAGTACTGCAGTATTCTTGGTGTTAAGTTTCAGATTTAAAATTTCAAATTTTAATACTCCCATACTTTCTCTTGTTGGATAACTACTTTTATATCTCTCAAAAGTATTTTCCCATCCATATGACGGCATATGTTCTGCAGAGGTAAAAATTAATTTCTCTGAATTCCAATAGCCTTCCATAAAGCCTTCAATATCTCCTTCATTCCAGCACTTTTGTTGGGTAGTTAAGACCTTCTTTATTGCATTAATCTCATTAGCATTCTGTTTAATAGTGTCAGTAGTTGTTGTATTATTCATATTGCAAGACAATAATACAAGAAGGAATAAGCTAAATGGTTGTTTCATAATTTTCGCTTCAAAACTAATGAAATTTATCTATTATATTTTACGATATTTGCAAACAATTATGAGTAACACAAAACCGTCCATACCAAAAGGAATGCGTGATTTCACATCTGAAGTAATGCAGAAAAGAAATTACATCTTTGAAACTGTGCAATCAGCTTTCGAACGCTATGGTTATGCTCCAATTGAAACGCCAGCTATGGAAAATATTGCAACTCTAACTGGAAAATACGGAGATGAAGGTGATCGTTTAATCTTTAAAGTTTTAAATTCAGGAGATTATCTCTCAAAAGCTACTTTAGATGAGGATACTACTTCAAAATCTATAACTAAACAGATTTCTGAGAAAGCATTACGCTATGATTTAACCGTTCCTTTTGCTCGTTTTGTTGTGCAAAATCGTAATGATATTACTTTTCCATTTAAGCGATATCAGATGCAAAATGTTTGGCGTGCCGATAGACCGCAGAAAGGAAGATATAGAGAGTTCTATCAATGTGATGCAGATGTTATTGGAACAGATTCTTTGCTTTGTGAGGTTGAGTTGGTTCAACTTTATGAT
>Ga0207984_1001331_pt1 | contig 12559 bp, 6 predicted proteins | sample ETNtaG_30_FD_185760 | JGI IMG/M metagenome (GOLD analysis project Ga0207984, IMG submission 185760) | Marine microbial and viral communities from oxygen minimum zone, Eastern Pacific Ocean - ETNP201306PF43B (SPAdes) (version 2) | ecosystem: Environmental > Aquatic > Marine > Oceanic ...
TCTCTGCCGTTTATCAAATATTTATCGAAACCTCTGGAAACTCTGGATATTTCCGGAAACTTTCCGGGAGATTTATCTAACGAGCTCCTTGCATCGAGCGCCGGGCAACCAAGGTAACCGGCGGTCGCGCGCTAGCGTTTACAATAATAACATACAGTAAAATATAACCGCCATAATCCCTCTCCCTGTCCCCCTCCCTGCCGGCGCCGCAGGTTGACAACCCGGTCGCGCAAACTAGCATTCCGGCGCAAAGAAATACCCACCCGCGCGCCCCATCAGAGAACACTTCAGAGTTAAGAGAGATGGAAACTGTTGCATCATTTCTGCCGTCTCGTGAACGGCTTTCGAAGGAGGCTTTTGTGGCGCAATACAAGTTTCCTTTCATGGTCCAGCAGCCGGAAAAGGAGAGCGCAAGAAAGGACGACAAATTCGAATTTCAAACGATTCAACTCACCGCAGACGAGTTGGAAGCAACCGCGAAAAGGCTGATGCCCAGAGATCAGCCTGTTTACCGGCTCGTCAAGCGTGGCACGAATGCATTCGAAGGCATGATCAACGTGGGGAGGGCCGGAAACAATGATATCGTTCTCGACGTCCACGCTGTCTCAAAGTTTCACGCCTACTTCTCCACGGACGTTGGGACCGGCCATTGCTATCTGACCGATGCCGAGTCCACCAACGGCTCCTTTATCAACCGGAACAAGCTCACCCCCCATAACCGGTACGTGCTGGACAACACGGACGTCGTCTCATTCGCCGGCACTGTCGAGCTGAAGTTCTACACGGCCGAAGGCTTCTTCGATATGCTCGCTATCGTGGCATGAGGCCTGGCTGAGCGCGTATAGATGACCCATGCGCCTCCTCTGTCTCACACTCTTCTCCCTCCTTCATCCCGGCGGATTCTGTGAGACCAAAAACTACCGGGAAGTACCCAGTCGCATCGACCCCAACATCAAGCCCGAGCTCGACGAAACCACATTCGTTTTATGGTCGTTCGACAAAGCGCTTCTGCATGATCCCACTGCCTGGCAGAACAGCCCGGTCAAACATGGCAACGTAACGCACGCCGAAGGCAGATTCGGGCGTGCGGCTGGATTCGACGGCGGCACGTCACGGCTGATCCTCAGCAAGATTGGCGGGCTCTCTGCGGATACGATCAAGAAGGGGCTGACGATCGAATTCTGGTGCCGCCTTGCCGCGGAGCCCAAGGCTGAGCAGGTACTGCTTGAAATCCCCTCCAGTGGCGCTTCGCCGGCAATACGCCTGTCATTGTTTCCGGGGCCGGTGATGAGGTTCTCCGGCGCTGGCCTGCTGGACGATCTTTCTGATTCCACGATGCCTGTTGGGGAATGGGTGCACATGGCGGTCACCGGATACACCCAGTATCAAGTGAACGGCATCTGGATCGATTCGACCGGGCTTGCCGTCTATCTCAACGGCAAACGTTGGCTCACCTCAACCGTCAGAGGGCATTACTCTTTTCCGCCGGCCGGCACGCGGCCGATGATGGCCCTGGGAAACAACTTTCGAGGCACGGCCGGATTCAAAGGTGAAGTGGACGACCTGAAAATCTCCTCCGGCACGCACAATTTTTATGAGATCGTGAAGCAACCATGGGTGGACGGCCGGCGTTCCGTACCTTTCAAACGGACCCATGAATTCTTCCGTTCGCCCAGAGACGTTCTGATTGAGGATGAACTCGAAGGACCGTTTGCCCTCAGGAAGGAAAAATCGGACGAAGAAGCCATCGAGGATCTGGACGCGGATTTCGACGACCTCGGTCTCGAGCCCTCGTTTGTGCCAAAGGCAAAGAAAGCCGAACATTTCTTGAGAATCGTGCCCGGCGTCAAGGGCAACGGGCTCCTCCTCAAAGACCAGCGGCACCTCATTCCGCTCGAGCTGCCGAAAGACTACCGGCTCACCAGCGGCACCCTCGAGTTCTGGTTCAAGCCCGGCGACTGGGACAACCTCACCCGCAGGCCGCACCGGAACAGCACGCTCCAATACAAAAAGACGAAGGTCCACCTGCTCACGATCTTCGGCGACCCGGGCAAGCCTGAAGGCGAAGAGCTTCCCGAGCCGATTCCGTTAATCAAGGTCACCGCCGACCGCCTGCGAACCGAGCGTGGCAACCCATTCGACCTCATGCCCTACAAATGGTCGCACGCGGCCGTCGTCTGGGGGCAGACGGTCGAACACCATCAACCCAATTACTGTCTCGATGGCAAATGGGTCGGCTGGGATCACCGGGTAGGCGTCTGCAAGAAAGCAACGGATGAAGTGCTCGCCAAAACCGCGCCGACACACATCCAGCTCGGAAGCGCATTCAAGACCCACTACGACGAAATTCGGCTTTACCGGCATCCGTTCATTCGTAAAGAAATCGCCAACGGGCACCGCACCTTTACCGGGGAAGAGATGTCCCCTCTCGATCTGGCCGAATGTGACTACGGATTTCGTTATTCGGCCGGCAAGCTTCGCATCAGGACCGCTGTCAATCTCATCGATTACGAAAGCACGGCCTCAATCAGGCTGGCTCTGTTCGCACCTGATGGCCGCAAGATCGATGAATCTAAGATCACCGAATTCAAGATCGGAAAAGGCAGCACTGAGCTCACCGTTGGACAACTGCCGGAAGGCGACTACGAATGCCGCGGCGATCTTTTTGACAAGGACGGACGCACCCAGGGCAAGTTCAAAAGCACCTTTGTTCGCGCGCCCATTCCCTGGCTCAACAATCGCATCGGATATTCGGAAACGCCGCCGCGGCCGTTCATTCCCGTCACCGTGAATGGCCAGAAGGTGCAGGTGGTCGAACGTGAATACACCATCGGCTCGGGCGGTTTTTTCGATCAGGTGAAGGTGAAAGGGCAAGAGATACTGGCCGTGCCGATGCGAGTCGTCGCGAAGCTGGGTAAAGAAACGGCGACCGAGATCCAGACCGCGGCGAAGCCTGTCCGCGTCGACAAGAACTCGGCGAGGTGGTCGGCCAGGATTTCGGCCGGCCCATTGAATCTGCAGGTGAGCCCGGTGATGGAGTTCGACGGCATGGCCAGATTCGAAATCGGTATCTCCTCCGAGATTCCGGTGAGAGTTCGTGAGCTCTCGATACAGATCCCGCTCAAGAAAAAATACGCGGACCTGCTTCACGCGCTCCCTACGGGAGGCAACTTCCGCGGTTACGAAACGGCCGGTTACCTGGCCGATGGTGAAGGGGTCGTCTGGGACAGCCTCAACTGGTCGAAGCGGGGTTCCATCTCGAAAAAGACGGCCGGCAACTTTATTCCGCAGCTCTGGCTCGGCGGGATCATCCGCGGCCTCTGCTGGTTCGCGGATAACGACCGGGGCTGGGTTCCGAGCAAAAAGAAACCGGCCATCACGATTTCACGCTCGAGCGAAGCCGTAACCATCGGACTCCACATCATTGCGGAAGAATTCTATCTCGAGGCGCCGCGCAAACTCGTTTTCGGCTTGCTTGCCACGCCTCCGAAACCGCTGCCGAAACAGCATCGGCAATACAACCGCGGCAACAATAAGGTCATCGGAGTCATTGGCGGACGGCACATCAGCAACGCCACATTTGCGCCTTTTCTCATTCCATTCAAGAAGATGCACTTTGATTACTGGCCGAGAGACTACAACTGGAAACTCGCCGAATCCGCAGCGAAGGTGCAGAGGGAAGCGGATATCGGCAAGTACCCCATCGGCGGCGCACACATGCTTTACCACGATCGGCGATACGTTCCGGCCGGGCCCCACAGCGCGTATTTCAATTGGGAGTGGGGCAACGGATGCTCCTTCCCGCAATCAAAGGTCGATTGCCTGGTCTACTACATGAACGAGTGGATTCGCCGCGACATCATGGACGGCCTCTACATCGACGACGTCTTCCCCATGCCCGATACCAACACCGCAACGGGCGCGGCATACGTCCTGCCGGACGGCCGAGTCCAGCCGGGCAACGCTCTCTTTGCATACCGCGAATACCTCAAGCGCCTTTACACGCTCACCAGCGAGCTCGGTAAACCGCCACTGCTGACCACCCATCAGACGAGCTCCATGAGCATGCCGTTCCAGGCATTCTGCACACTCGCTTACGATGGCGAGGATGTCGGTCGCTTCGGCAATACCAGCGTCACTTTCATCGATGCCTGGCCCCTCGACCGTCTGCTCACTCTCGATGTGCCCGAGCGTACCGGGGTCATTGTTTCGTTTATGTACAAAGAGGAATACGCCACTCGAAAGCGCAACAGGGACCACTGGGCGCACATGGTTCACCGCATGTATCGTTCGGCCTGGGCCGTGCGCTTTCTGTTTGATTTCAATCAGTGGTCGCCGCAGTGGGATCTGGTGAATGTCATCCGCAAGTACTCCGAGCCGGATACCACAGCCTTCCTGTTCTATAAGAAGGAAGCAGTCAAGAAGACTGATGTGACATTCGACAAGCCGCTTCTCGAGGAACACCTGCCTAAGAGAAGATTCTGGCGGAAGAAACGACTCCGCGACGAAATCAGAAAAGAGCCGGTTCGCGTCACGGTGTACAAGAAACCCAAGACCGCCCTAGTGGTCGCTATAAACTTCGTAAAGCTCCCTGCAAGAACTGCCATCCATCTGGATCTCGAAAAAATCGGCATCCCCACCGAGGCCCATCCAAAAATCAAGATCGCCGATGTTGATGCCTGGAAGCCGCCGGCCGGCGATGACATTCAAAAGCTCAAGAGCAACCTGCCTAAAGCCGAAGAGACGCCTCTGCAGCAGGAGGTGTCAGAAGGCGAAACCGGCTCACTGGATCTGAAGGCGCTGGAACGCAAACCGGAAATCCTCGATATCGAGAAGGGCGTCCTGCGGGTGACCGTGAAGCCGCACGATTTTCGGCTCATCGAATTGAGCTGGTGACGCGGCGAGTGGGGCGTCTGTGCCGAAGAGAAAGATCCGTGGCTGGCCGATATCATGCTGCCAGTGTGCAATGAATTGGATTTCAGAAACACATCCTGAAATGTTGTAGAGGCCCCTTGAAAGATCTCCCATGTCTGAATCCTTCCTTTCCGTAAACAGCCTGAGTAAGAGTTTCGAAACTCGCGCGGAGCCTCTGCATATCCTGAATGAGGTCACCTTTGAGCTATCGCTCGGAGAAAGCCTCGCAGTGATGGGGCCTTCGGGTTCGGGCAAGAGCACGCTGCTGCACATTCTTGGGACGCTTGAACCTCCGAGCCGCGGCGAGGTGCGGATGGAAGGCAACGATCCGTTCGAACTGGATGACGCCGGGCTCGCAGCATTCCGCAACGGCACCATCGGCTTTGTTTTTCAAGAGCACCACCTGCTGCCGCAGTGTTCGACCCTGGAAAATGTTCTTCTCCCGACGATCGTGGCCGATGCAAAATCGGATCACGAAAAACGTGCCCGCGAACTTCTGGAGAACGTCGGGCTTTCCGATCGCATTGAGCACCGACCGGCCGAGCTCTCTGGCGGAGAACGACAGCGAGTCGCCATCGCACGGTCCCTGATAAACGAGCCAAAGCTGCTCTTATGCGATGAGCCGACCGGCAATCTGGACCGCGTGAACGCAGAGGCCGTCGGCAAACTTTTTCTCGATATCTGCGAGCAGCACAACACGGCAATGGTCGTGGTGACGCACAGCACAGCGCTGGCTGCCACGTTTCCGAAACGGATGGAACTGCTCGATGGTGAACTGCATCCGATGGAGTGAGCCATGCATCTGAACACCCTCCTTCTTCGAAGCCTTGCTCATTACAGGCGCACCAACACAGCCGTCATTCTTGGGGCGGCAGTAGGCACAGCCGTCCTGGCCGGTGCATTGATCGTCGGCGATTCCGTACGGTGGAGTTTGCGTGAGCTGACCCTCGATCGGCTTGGCAGTGTGGACGTTGCCATCGTTGGCGACCGATTCATGGGGGAGGGGCTGGCAGAGCGGCTTGCCGTCAGCGAAGCGCGGCCGGCCCCAGCCATCATGTTGCGGGGCACGGTGTCGAATGCTGAGACACGTTCCCGAGCGACCAGGGTGAACGTGATGGGGGTAGACGATCGTTTCTGGCACTTGGGGAAAGATATTCCCGAAAGAATGCCCGGACGCCGTGAGGTCATCCTCAATGAGCCGCTCGCAAAAGAAATTGGGGCAAGCCTCGGCGATTACGTTCTGCTGCGCGTAGAGAAGCAGAGCTCGATTCCCCGCGACTCCACGCTGGGTCGCAAAACGGAAACTGTCAGCGCGCTCCGACGCAAGGTGATTGCCATCGTGCCTGCTGAAGGCTTCGGACGTTTCGGCCTTCAGCCCAGCCAGCATCTGCCGCTTAACGCATACCTCCCACTCGCACCATTCCAGAACGCCATCGGGCAGCCCGGTAAAACGAACGCCGTGCTGTTGCCCAACCCGGAAAACCTGGACTTGAAAGTGAAAGAGAAACTCACCCTCGAAGACTACGGTATTCGAGTGCGCCAGGGGGAAGGCCACGTCACCGTGGAAAGCGAGCGTATGCTGCTTGAGCCCGCGCTCGAGAGGCTGGTGTCCGGGCTTGGAGTCGAAGCTGAGGCTGTTCCTGTCTTTTCATATCTGGCGAACACGATCAGGCTGGCGGGCAGCATCACAACAGAAACTGTACAGACGAATGGGGACAGCCGACCAGATACAAAGACGAGCGTGAAAACGATCCCGTATTCGTTAGTCGCTGCGCTGCCGGAGGAGGTGCTCACATCTCGCTTGGGATTCTCTGCGGGGCCGAACCAGACTGACGAAGATTCCGTTTTCCTGAACACCTGGGCCGCGGACGATCTGGGCGTGAAGCTCGGCGACGCGATTGAGATCTCCTTCTACGTGAGCGGCCCCAATAACGAGCTGCGCACCGAAACGACGCCCCTCAAACTGGCGGGCATCGTCACCATGGAGGGACTCGGAAGCGATCGTTCACTCACCCCCGAATATCCAGGCATCCACGAAGCCAGGACGATGGCCGACTGGAACCCGCCGTTTCCGGTCGATCTGAAATCTGTGCGACCCAAAGATGAGAAATACTGGGAGGACCATAAGACGACACCCAAGGCATTCGTCTCGCTGAAGACCGGCCAGAAACTCTGGAGCAGCCGCTTCGGCCGGCTGACCGCCATACGATTCTATGCAGCCGACCTGAAAGCCGGGGAAGTCGGGGAAGCGATTCTTCAGAAGGCCGATCCCGAAGCGTTCGGACTCAGCACAATTCCTGTAAAAGAGCTCGGCCTCGCAGCGAGCAGTGGTGCGACGGACTTCGGAGGGCTCTTTGTTGGTTTCAGTCTGTTCCTTATCGCATCGGCCGCGGTCCTGGTGAGTTTGCTTTTCCGTCTCGGCATCGAACAGAGGGCTCGTGAAGTGGGCCTGCTGCTTGCCTCGGGGTTCACTTCAAAGCTGGTGCAGCGCCAGCTTCTCAAGGAGGGAGCCCTGCTGGCCGCTATCGGCGGCTCCATCGGTCTGGCCGGTGCGGTCGCTTACGGATGGCTAATGCTCGAAGGGCTGCGTACCTGGTGGGTCGATGCGATCGGGACGCCTTTCCTGAAACTGCACGTGGCGCCGGTCTGGCTGGTGGCCGGTTTCGCAGGCGCATTCTCGATCGTGCTTTTCTCCATCTGGTGGACAGTTCGGAAATTAAGCAAGGCATCTGCCAGAAATCTCCTGGCTGGCGGCGGCGGACAGATGGAGGGGACAGGCAAGGGCCGGGGACTGAAGATTGGAACAGCCTGCATCATACTTGCCGCTTTCTTGATGGGCGCTGCCGCCGCAGGCGTTTTGGATGATGCGGTAATCAAGGCCGGTGGAAAGACAATGAGCCTGCCCCTTTCCGCACTGGCCTTTTTCTCGTCCGGATCGCTCCTGCTGGTTGGCACGCTGGCCCTCCTGTCGAGCTGGTTTCGCCGGGAGGCGGATCCGCGACCGGTCGGCAAAGGCGCGGCCGGTCTCGCCAGGCTGGGGGCAAGAAATGGATCGCGTTATCCTGGGCGAAGTATCCTGACCGCTTCGCTCGTCGCGTGTGCAACCTTCATGATCGTGGCTGTGGCGTCGTTCAGACATGACCCATCGCATGCCGAGCCCGACATCAAGTCCGGCGATGGAGGATTCGCCCTTTTGGCCGAGAGCGACCTGCCCATCTACCAGGGATTGAATTCGCCAGGTGAGCGATCCAGGGCCGGCCTGGCGGATGCGGAAGAGACACTCACAGGCACCCGCATATTCCGCCTCCGCCAGCGCAGTGGTGAAGATGCCAGTTGCCTCAACCTCTACAAACCGCAGAAGCCAAAGGTACTGGGCGCACCAGCGGAGCTCATCGAGCGTGGCGGCTTCAAGTTTCAATCGACATTGGCATACAAGGGCGAGAATCCGTGGGCCCTGCTTGACGAAGAACTCGAGCCCGACGTCGTGCCTGTCTTCGGGGATTTCAATACAGTGATGTGGATACTTCACCTCGGGCTTGGAAAAGAGATGAAGCTGCGCGCTGAAAATGGCGAGCTCGTAAGGGCCCGAATCGTTGGCATGTTCATGGAAAGCATTTTTCAAAGTGAGCTGGTGATGTCCGAAACGAATTTTCTGAGACTGTTTCCAAGTGAAGCCGGTTTCCGTTCGTTTCTGATCGAGACGCCTTTCGAAGGCATGACGGAAGTCTCGAACGCTCTCGAAGGCGGCCTTGCTGACTATGGCTTCGATGCTGTTTCGACCGGCAAGAAACTGGCAGATTACCTTGTGGTTCAAAATACCTATCTTTCCACGTTCCTCACCCTCGGCGGGCTCGGACTTGTGCTGGGCACGCTTGGCTTGGGCACGGTCCTCCTGCGAAACGTGCTGGAAAGAAAAGCCGAGCTGGCAATGCTCCGTGCCCTTGGATTCAGGGCAGGCCAGTTGGCTTTCGTCGTATTGGCAGAGAACGGTCTTCTTCTGGTGGTCGGTCTGGCGGTTGGGACAGCTTCAGCCCTGATCGCGGTTGCACCCCACCTGCTCGGCGGTGGCGCGGATGTACCCTGGGCCTCTCTGATCGGAATGCTCTGCCTGGTCTTTATTACCGGGATGGCATCCGGAACAGCCGCAGTCGTTGCGACGATCAGAAATCCGATCATCAGCTCACTCAGAGGTGAATGAGATGAGTGACGATTTGCAGCAACCGGATGAAGAGGAAGGAAGACAAGCGAATTCAGGAGAAGGGCAGGCAGATTCGGAAAAAGAGCTTGCCAATCCACCCCGGCAACCCATCAATCCATCATTCCAGGATTCCAGCTTTGCCACATCCCTGGATTCCAGCGCTCAGTCCCAGGATTCAAGCACCCCGGCAACCCAGGATTCCACCACTCCACCGCTCCACCACTCCACCGCTCCACCTCCAGACAGTTCTGTTGAACCCAGGCCACCGTTCCCATTCCTCAGCATCGTCGTTCTGGTGATGTGCCTGTTTATGTATTGGCTGACGGTACCGGCGAATGCCCTCGACCCGTCGGTCAATCTGCTGATCAAGTATGGAGCAAAGGTAAACCATCTGATCGACCAGGGGCAGCATTGGCGGCTGGTCACGACCATGTTTCTTCATGGGGCTTGGTGGCACCTTGGGGTGAATCTGTTTGGCCTGGTGATGCTGGGCACGTGGGTGGAATCGGCCTATGGACATCGCCGATTCCTGTCTGTGCTGGTGGCATGCGGCGTGGCCGGCTCGGCAGCCAGTTACAGCATGAGCCCGGAAATAGGGGTCGGGCTTTCCGCGTGTCTGTTCGGCTTCATGGGCGTGCACATTCTCTGTCTGCTGAAGCTGCTGCCGATCTTTCACGCCAGGACGGGAAAGATCTCGTGCCATCTGCTCATCTCGCTTTTGATGGGTTTTGTCTTCGTGGCGTTCAATCTTTATGTGGGCTGGATGTTTCCACAGATAGACAACTTTGCGCATATGGCCGGGCTGGTAACAGGTGCCGTGCTCGGTCTGGCTCTGCCCGTTCCCGGACGGCAGAAATCGACGACATTCACTCACCTGCGATTGACCTTCTCCTTCCTGATATGTCTTGGGCTGGTCGGCGGCGCGATGGGGCAGATGTATCAATATTCGAATTCCGTGACCGATGCAGAATTGGAGAGCGACCTCGCCAGTGTATCGAGAGAGGTAGAGAAGAAACTGCTGGCGAGTCCACCCCAAAAACCTCCTTCGGCTCCCGGCATAATGAAAGGCTGGCTTAATAAAAGTCAAAGCGAGCAGCATCTCCGGCGAGGCATCGCTTATCATCGCAAAAATGACCTCGAGAAGGCTGCTGGAGAATATCGCAAGGCCATCGAGCTCGATCAGAAATCGAAAACCGCCTACTACAATCTCGCCCTGATTCTGATTCACAAGAACCAGCAGGACGAAGCCATAGCGCTGATTCATAAACTTCTGCTCATCGACCCGGAGTATGTCCAGGCTTACATTCTGCTGGCGGATGTCTACAACATCAGGGGAATGTTCGAGCTGGCCTATGAACAGTTGATGACTGCGAAGGATATCGCACCGGACAATGCTGCAGTGAGGCGTGAGCTCGGCCGGATAAGCGCGAAGTATGGGGCACACAAAGAAGCGCTCGAACATTTTCGTGAAGCCATCCGCCTGAATCCAAACGACTCCCGGACAGTATTCGAAATGGGATCGCTCTTCGTAAAAACCGGACATGAGTCCGAAGCGAGAGCACAGTTGATCCAGTTGAGGGAGCTGAACCCCCGGCTGGCGAAAGAACTCGAGAAGCGAGTGACTCGCCGGTTTGGGAAGGAGTAGGGAGGGGACCTTCTTAGTTAGGGTCTGCCAGGAAACAAGTGTGTCAGCTCATTCGATACTGATACTGGATGCTCGATGCTGGATGCTGTCAGGTCTCTGCATGTGTCTGATCTAAAACCGGGGTCGTAAGCGAATCGAAATAGCGAGAATCCAGAATCCAGAATCCAGAATCCAGAATCCAGTATCCAGTATCAGATGGGGCAGATAGGTCTATTCCGTGACATACTCTTTATCGTTCTCTTAATCCTTCCCATAATCGGATCCTGATCTTTCAGGCACTGTAACACGCGGCCTCGGCAATCCCGATCAGGAGAAAGATTAAGATAACGATTAAGAGAATGTACCTGTCAACAGTTGATCCTCCTCAAGCTCACACCATTCCATCATTCCATCCCAACACACCATGACTTTTCCCAACACCCGCACTCTGAACACCACCAGATCAAACTTACTCATCACTCATTACTCATTACTGCTTACCCTCATTCCCTGCCTCGCGTGCAGTGAAGACGCCTGGATAAATCTCGTGGCAGACGGCGGTGTATCGCACTGGCGAACGCCCGGAGACTGGACCGAAGTCGGCGAAGTATCCAAAGACCCGGCCAATGAACGGAAGCTCACGGTCAAGGAGGGCAAGGACGTCATCTACAATGGTCCGAGAGGCCGTACTCGAAATCTGCTCAGCAAGATCGAGCATGGAGATATCGAGGCGCACATAGAATTCATGGTGCCGAAGGGCTCGAATTCCGGAATCTATTTCATGGGCCGTTACGAGATTCAGGTGCTCGACAGTTACGGCAGAAAGACGGTCAAGCATGGCGATGCCGGCGGCATCTATCAGCGCTGGGATTCGAAGCGGGGCAAGGGAAAGCAGGGCTTCGAAGGGCACCCGCCCCGCGTGAACGCCAGCAAAGCGCCCGGAGAATGGCAGACCTTCGAGGTCATCTTCCGTGCCCCCAGGTTCGGTCCCGATGGACAAAAAACAGCGAACGGCAAATTTGTCAGAGTCGTCCTTAACGGACAGGTCATCCACGAAAACGTGGAAGTCACCGGCCCAACCCGTGCCGCGGCCTACCGCGATGAAAAACCAAAGGGCCCAATCATGCTGCAAGGAGACCACGGCCCGGTCGCCTATCGGAATATTCGGATACGCATCCTGAAGGATGAGTGAGATCGTATGCAGCAGCGGCCATCTGGGGAGTGCTCCGACTTGTTCGGGCTTTCGGAGCCTCCAAGCTACCTCCTCGACGCCCTCTTCAGTCGCTGCTCCGCCAAGTGGCACGTCGCCTTAATCAGCTCAGTCCTGGTGCTTTCATCCATCCCGAGACAGCCGAAAACCACTTCATCGAGAGTGGCGCGCTCGGGGGATGGGGAGAGCGGGGCGTCCGGGCCGTTCCAGCCGCAGTCCTCGAAAATGTTTCTGAATGGGCGCTGCAGGTAGGGGAACAGAACCTCGTCCCAATTCACGTCGGTGGTGAAGACCTGGCGGAAGACGGGGAAGACGTCGATGTCCTCGCCGTATGTATTCAGCACGCCCTGTCCCTGGTTTGTGCGGCCGAAAATCTCGCTCATCATTACGCCGAGGGTGGAGCTCAGATAAGCCATCAAGGCCAGTTCTGAAAAAGATTCTTCGTGAACGATCAGCCCGTAGAAACTGTTCGCGACCGCCAGCTCCGGATTGTAGAAGCAATTGAAGTGGTCGTGATGATGGCGGCTGATGAGAATCTTGTATCCGTTAAATGCCTGTCTCGGCAGCTTCCACCAGGGCGACCGGCGGCGGGGGCCAGAACGGTTGTGGTAAC
>Ga0207984_1001334_pt1 | contig 12540 bp, 6 predicted proteins | sample ETNtaG_30_FD_185760 | JGI IMG/M metagenome (GOLD analysis project Ga0207984, IMG submission 185760) | Marine microbial and viral communities from oxygen minimum zone, Eastern Pacific Ocean - ETNP201306PF43B (SPAdes) (version 2) | ecosystem: Environmental > Aquatic > Marine > Oceanic ...
ACGAAGGTGTATGACCTGAGAACTCACTTTCGCGACAAAGTGCCGGACACCATCACCATCTCCCAGCACCTGATTGCGAACGGCTACCACTCGGAAGCATACGGGAAGATCTATCACGGTGGCTACAACGACAAACTGTCGTGGAGTGTCCCTGCCATAGACGCATGGAAACTCGGCGGCAAGGGGTTCTTAAACAAGGAAACGGTGAAACGGATGAATGCCGAGAGAGCCGAAGGCAAAAAGAAAGGTCTGAAGGGAAAGGCCCTTTACCGCTACGCACGGGGCCCGGCAACGGAGGGAGAGGACGTGGCCGATGAAAAGTACACCGACGGCGGAACAGCCGCGGCCGGCATCAAGGCCCTGCAGAAGTTGTCCAAGGGGGATAAGCCATTCTTTCTGGCTATCGGTCTGCTGAAGCCGCACCTGCCGTTCACGTGTCCCAAGAAGTATTGGGATTTGTACGACCGATCGAAAATCAAGCTCGCGGATAATCCATTCGCTCCGAAGAACGTGACACCTTTTTCCATGCACAGCTTTGGTGAGCTGCGGAGCTACTCTGATATGCCGAAGAAGGGCAACGTGCCCGAAGAAGACGCCAGGCGCCTCATCCACGGTTACTACGCGTGCGTCAGCTACATCGATGCTCTCATTGGAAGACTTGTCAAGGAAGTCGAGCGCCTCGGCCTGAAAGACAACACGGTCATCATCGTCTGGGGCGACCATGGCTGGCACCTGGGCGATCACAATCTGTGGTGCAAACACTCGAATTTCGAAAACGCGACCCGAGTGCCGATGATCGTCCGCGCGCCCGGACACAAACCGGGCGGCAAGACCTTCGCCCTTACCGAATTCGTCGATATCTATCCGAGTCTGTGCGAACTTGCCGGAGTGCCTCTGCCCGGCCACCTGGAGGGAACAAGCTTTGTGCCCCTCCTCAGCGATCCCAATCGCCCGTGGAAGAAGGCCGCGTTCAGCCAATACCCGCGCCGGGGCAAGAACGGCGTGATGGGCTATTCCATGCGCACGAAGCGCTACCACTACGTTGAATGGCAATCGCGCAAGGACGGGACCATCCAGGCAGCCGAGCTGTACGATCACGATAACGACGCGGATGAGAATGTGAACATCGCCAGCAATCCAGAGCAGAAGGATCTGGTGGCCAGACTGAGCGCCATGGTGAAAGGTGGATGGATAGCCGCGAAGCCACAGTGATGCGTAAAGACGTAATGGCGTAATGACGTAATGAGTAATAGATTCGGTCCCTGTCACTTCTCCCCGAATCAGGCTATTTCTCTGAAACAGAATTACTCATTACTGATTCCCAGATGAGTAAACTCCACATCGGCACACGCAAGGGCCTTTTCATCTGCTCGCTCCGGAGATTTCGGATGACGTCGTTACATAGAATCCTGGGAATCGCATCGGTCGCGTGCTTCCTTCTATGCAACTGTCAGGAACAGAGACAGACCTCCGACGGCAAGCTGGTGCGCATAAGGAATCTCTCCCCGGCCCAGGTCAATGATATCCAGTTCAATCTGATTCGAGATGGTGAGGAACTCATCGATATCATCCCGGGCGAACCAGTCATTCTCGAAGTGTTAGCCACGGATCGATACGGCAAGACGTATTCAACGGAACGGGTAGCCGTCAACGGAAAACGTGTCCTCGGACAGAAGTGGATAGCGGTGATTTGCGACCTTGCGGAATACGATTCGGATTCGAGGGAGATCATCCCCAGTGGTGACACGAGCAAAGTGCGACAGGGCTATGACATCACCGTTCGCTATGGCAACCCTGAAAAGCCGGACAAGATCTTCAAGGTAAAGAAGCACTTTCCTGCGGACATGGACGCGGTCCTGGGGCCGCCCCCGGAAAACGTGACCAGGATCTCCTTCAACGTGAACGAAAATGATGGAACGAGATTTCTCGTTCCCGGCAGGTCATATCCCCTCAGAGTGGAAGTCCTCGATAAAAATGGGAGAGCCTACAGGACCGGTCGCAAGCCTCCGCTTATTCCGGTGAGCCGGCTTGACGTCAAGACAGAGAAGATGACATGGAAACCGGGATCGCTGTCGCTCGTCGGTGACGACAGTTTCGAAAAGACGAAAGGCCATCCTTACATTGTCAGCGTAAGTTACCGCGGCTCCAAAGCAGACCCTGTACGGCGCGAGTTCATCTCGGACTTTGCCGCGCTGCGAGGGCCTGAGCCGGACGAAGTGAAATCGTTCTCCTTAGAGTTCGTAAAGAAGGACACCAAACACATTATCCCCGGCGCGGCAGAGAAACTCGTTGCTACTGCAAAGGGGCCCCATGATCGGATTTTTTCTACCAGCTCAAGTAATCTGAAACTACCGGTCAGCCGATTAGATGTCGCTGCTTCAGCTTTATGGACTTTTGATCCCCGAAACATGTCACTGACCTGCAGCAGCGACTATCGCAGTCTGGTGGGTAAGAAGCTGGTAGTGACCGCGGTTTATAAGGGGCGACCAGAACTCAATATCACGCGAAGTCTGTCACCGGATTTAATGTCCGGCCTTTTGAGGGAATACCATTTTCCGGGGCGAGCCAACAAGTTGGCGTCATGGAGGCATCCAGTCGCTCACATCAGAGCCATTAAACCGGGGCAGGATGGATCGCGTGGCCGAGGTGGAAGCGATGGATCAACTGGCGATAAAGCCAAGGACGGTGATGGCTCTGGAGGTCGGGGTGAAGACGGAATGGAGGGCAGTGATGGTGATTCCGGATCGGATGGCGGCTCCGGCCCCAACTTCAGAGTGGCTGCGGCTGAGGTCATGACACTGGACAAAAGCAAACGGCTCGCCCTCTTCATCATCGACGGTCCCGCAGGCTCGGAAGGCATTTTCTTACGGCGACTGAACCAGCCCGCCATTCTTATTGCCTCGAAGGGCGGGAAGGGAGGCAAAGGTGGAGACGGGGGTGCAGGCGGTGACGGAGGTGATGGTGGTTATGGAGAAACGCTGTACGGCGACGGCGGCAGAGGAGGTATTGGAGGCCGCGGTGGCGATGGAGGGGACGGAGGCAACGGTGGCAACGTGCAGGTCTACGTCTCGTCGCCGCCGCTCCGCCTGCTGTTCAATCCGGAATCCATCGGCGGCAAGGCAGGACGCGGCGGTTCCGGTGGTTTCCGAGGTTCCGGTGGAAGTGCCGGCGCCGGCAAGAACTGCGGCAAGAAAGGAGCCAACGGACGCTCCGGTTCGTCTGGTCGCCCCGGAAGAGACGGCAGGGCAGGTCAGGCATTTGTGCAGGTCAGCCCTGAAATCTGGAAAGCCGTCAAGGCTCGGACACCCGAGACTCTCCTGGACAGAATTCTCTTTGTTGAAGACGCGAAGTAAGACTTGGGCTTAACAGGTCACTTAAAGACCGCGCCGTGATCGATCGCCTTGAAGCCCTCCGGCCATTTCGTCGCGTTGTTGTAGATGGCAAGTTTGAGATAGGCATCGTTCAGGTGCGCATCTAACAGGTCTGCGCCTCTCAAGTCTGCGCCCTGCAGGTCGGCGCCTCTCAGGTTCGCCCCTTTCAGGTTCGCGCCGCTCAGATCTGCTCTGGGCATTTTTGATTCGCTCAGATCCGTTTCGCTCAGATTCGCATTACTTAAATCTGCATGCTGCAGCTTGCTGCGGCGCAAAAGGGCCTTCCAGAGGTTGGCTCCCTTCAAATCTGCATTCGACAGGTTGGCGTGGTGCAGGTTCGTTTCCTGAAGGGTGTTCCCCTTCACCACCTGCAAGACAACAGGTCTGAATAATCTCCACCAGGGCCCTTTTTCTTTGCTGGTAATCCGAATCATCCAATGCTCCCTTATGAACGATATCGTGAACTGTGATCTTTCGACCTGGATGCCAAGTCCTGTGGCGCTGTGAACTCCTTTTCTGTCTTCATTTTCCATATGCCACGGGCCCGCGACCGTGGCGAGGTACAATAATAAATCATATTTTGAGCGCGGAGCACGCGCTTAATCCATCCAGGAACGGTTCGAATCCGGAAACCAGCGAACGGTGACCTTTTTCTCTTTTGTCCAAAACCGGACGCCGCCTTCGCCTGTAATGTCTCCGACCCCAAATTTGGAGTCGTTCCATCCTCCGAAGGAGAAGGGCTCTCTGGGCACCGGGACGCCGATGTTGACGCCCACCATGCCCGCGTTGGCTTTGCGGGAAAAGTAGCGCGCGGCTTCGCCTGATGAAGTAAAGATGGAAGCCGCGTTCCCGTACGGGTTGGCGTTTTCAACTTCGATGGCTTCATCGAGGCTCTCGGCGCGATGAATGGCCAGGACCGGACCGAAGATCTCATCGTGCGCGATCGGCATCTCTCCGGTGACATTGTCGAGGATCGTGGGACCCACCCAGTAGCCTCCCTCGCAGCCTTCGACCGTAGCGTTGCGACCGTCGACCAGGACATCGGCACCCATCTCTTCCGCCTGATCGATGTAGCGATGAATGCGTTCCACGGACTCCTGATTGATGATGGCGCCCATCTGGTTGCCGAGTTCGATGGATTCAGCGTACGCCTTCATCCCCTCAATAAGCGGATCTATCTTACCGACTCCAATCATAGCACTGACTGCCATGCAGCGTTGACCCGCGCATCCAGTCGCGGAATCAACAATGCCCGGCGGGCTGATATCCGGGTTCGCGTCCGGCATGAGTACCGTGTGATTCTTCGCCCCGCCCAAAGCGAGCATCCGTTTGCCGCTCTGGCTGCCCCGGACATACACCTGCCTGGCCACCTTCGATGACCCGACAAAGCTGACGGCCTCGATGTCCGGGTGATCGCAGATTGCCTCGACGGCCACGCGACCGCCGTTGACCACGTTAAAGACACCGTCCGGCAGACCTGCCTCTTTGAGCAGCTCAGCAAGGCGCAACGCGGAGAGAGGCACCTGCTCAGAAGATTTGATCAGCATCGTATTGCCCGCGGTGATCGCGATGGGCACAGTCCACAACGGCACCATGAACGGAAAGTTGAACGGCGAGATCGAAACGACAACACCAAGCGGCTCGCGGGAAAGCCCGCAATCGACACCGTTGCTCACTTCCTGTGTGCCCCCTGCGATCAGGTTCGGCATGGAGCAACTGTATTCGATGACTTCGATGCCCTTTTCGATGCCGGCCTTCGCCTCGCCCGGTGTCTTGCCGCACTCGAGCGCGGCGAGTTCGCCAAGTTCATCGAGGTTGTCTTCGAGGAGCATCTTCAGCCGGAACATCACCTGCACACGCTTTTTGATGTTCGTCTCCGACCATATAGGAAACGCTGCCCTGGCCGCATTTACGGCATCGTCGATATCATCAGCATTGGAAAGGGGAACGGAAGCGATCTCCTTTCCGGAATAAGGCGAGTAAACCGGGACGAAAGTTTCGGTACCAGGTGTCTGTCTTTCGCCATTCACCCAGTTCTGGAGAGTGCCGAATTCACGATCTGTTCTGAAAAGTGCAGGCATGGTGGAAGAGTGAAATGCTGGAGTGTTGGATGGACGAGAGGATGCTGCGAAGTTGAGCATCTATGTGTCTGGGCTCTTAACTTGACAATGTTAACTTCAAGAGGCCACGGGCTTGTCCCGTGGAGGCTCACGTTTTTTCCTCGCGGTTCATGGCAACAGGCGCACGTTAGGGCTCCCTACCACCGGAAGAAACGATAGGGATCATCCCATGCGGTCGGCGTATCGAGGTAAAGACCGGTAGACCATCTTCCTTCCGTTGGTGGTGGGCAGGCCGTCATGGAAATCTGAGAGAGCCAGACAGTACCTGCGCTGCCATGCCAGATCTGGAAACGCGTTCGGTTCTTCGCCGTTGTGTTCGATTGAACGATGAAGGAGAACTCCTTCCAGTCCTCGGGAGGGGCGAAACGCTGATACTCGAAGATCGACCGCCAGTTGGCGGTGTTCTGTATCGTCAGGGATAGAGAACTGCCGCCCATACCTTTTGACTTTGCCCTGAGAGTGATGCGGTACCATTGACCCCTTGCCACGGGGACATTGTGCTGGGCGAGCATGACACTTCCCCTTTTGTTCTCACCAAATCCCTGGCTGGTGATTCGCAAACATCTCTGAGCGGAGTTCGGCCCAATATTCTCAAGCACGCACGACGCCTGTTTGGAGTCGGTTGTGAAGCTCCAGGGCTCTGGCATCTCCCGGCCTCCCTTCTTCACGCGAAAGTAGCCATTCTTAACCACCGACTCTCTCACTGCTCCGCTGACTGGTTGTGAGAAACGATCCAGCAGGGGAGTCTCTCCGCGGATGCCCATATTGGCGAGGAGGCGCGACAGCAGGAAGCTGGCACGCCGGTAGGTCCGCCGGACCCCGTGCATTTCGGCTTGCAAAGGTTTTGCTCCCTGCCTCGTACCCACTCGATAGGGCACAAGCTGGCAGAAGACAACGTTAGAGTTTTCAGCATGCGCCAGCACACCATTGCCAGCGACTGAGAGTCCCCCGGTAACGAGCGGGAGTTCTCTGGGGTCGCGGTTGTGGACATCCGCCGGGCTGACGCCTGCCAGGAGTGAGCCGGCGCCGAAAGGCTTGAAGTGGGTGGCTATGTGCTCCTGCTTTTTTGTGCGCACGGGCGAAGGCAAAAACCTGCCGGCCTCTTCTCCATCGATTCCAAGGGCGAGAAGGTTTCCTCCAGCCTCGAGCCATTGGGCAATCTCTTTTGCATTCCGGGCCAACGTCTGCCCGGCCCCCTGACCGACAATGAGAACTTGATCGCGAGCAAGCCGGCCACCCTGATACGTATCACAACGAACACCTGCCCGTACGAGGTGGCGCTTACCAGATGGGTCACCCGCATAAACAGCGCGTCGAAGTGGAGGCTGCTTCCAGTCCGCGATGTATCTGAGCAAATTCAGGCAGAGGCGCTTTGCTGCGGGCTCATCTTCAGTTCTTCCGGTCACGTCCATCTGGCAGAACAGCACCATCCCCTTCCCTTCACGATATTCCATCAGCGGCGCATACTGCAGGCTGAAGCCACCATCAACGACAGGCATGAAATCGCCGCGGGCCGGCTTCTCGATGAGCACTGTTGCTACGTTGCCGCGGTTGCCGACTCGCCAGAGCCGCGGAACTTTCAGACCGCACCACTCCACGGTTGGGACGTAGTTGAAGCGAGAGTCCAGCTCGTAATCCAGACGGGGCGGGACGATGGTGGACTCTCCTCGCCAGTCGCGCAGATTCTCGTCATTGAGGCCCGAGAGTGCCGGATGGTCCGGTACTCGCTTGAAGACGCGGCGCAAGCCGTACTCCTGCACGCGGAATCCCAGGCGTTTCTCCAGGGCATCCGATGTCTGCTCGAAAACCAGGACTCTCAGGCCCTCACGAACACGCCCAATGTTCGGGGCCGGCCCTTCGATCGTAAGGGCGCCTTTACCCACGATTAGAGTTTCGAAAGAGGATAGATCGTCACCTGCTTGCACAGTCTCGAAACGAATGCCCATTTCACGGAGCAAGCTGCCCGTCTCCCCTTTGGGGTCAAAGACAGCCAACTTTGCAGGCGCTTGGGGCTTGGGCATCTTCGGCAGAATGTGAATCGTAAATTCATCTTTCTGCGTCTCTCCAGAGCTGAAACGGACGGTCATCTTCAGCCTGTACGAACCGGGCGGAAGGTCCTGTGGCAGCGGCGCACTGAGTGGGATGCGCAACCGCTGTCCGGTCTCTACTCGGACCTTCCCCGTTTTCGTAAACGTCTTCGGAAGCGGCAGGGAGCATTCATAGTCGCAGATCACGGGGACGCGAGAGTTGTTGATCACGATGAGCTGCTTCTCAATTCTCTCGCCGGGGAGGAAATTGTGGTTCTTGCTCGTGAAGCTGTCCGGCTTACCGCCAACATAAGCCAGGAGCGGACCGTTGTTGCGGATCAGAGCCTGGGCCGCAAGTGTTGGAAACCAGTCCGATCGCTTGAAGGCTAAATCCATCCGCTCGTACCGTTCCTCGATGTAGTCCGGGCTGAGCCCTGGACACTGCAGGGCCTCCCAGTCAACGGGGATTTTCTTCCGACCTTTGTCCACTCCGTCTCGCATTTTCCAGAAGATGCTGTGTTCCCACGGAGACATGGCCGACACTCCCCAGGTGCGGAAGGCGCGCCAGTTGTCGGTAAGGTACCTCGCGAACACTTGGTATCGCTCATCGAAATCTCTTGAGCCGACTCGATGGGGATAGTCCCATCGGTGCCACAGTCGCCCGGAGCGAAACTGCTTCGCCTCCCAGCGCAGGTTTGTCTTTTCCTGTTCGCTGATCCGGTAGGCCGAATCGCCGATAAACTGCGCATTCCATTCGGCAAGACAGAATTCCCACGGCACTTTCGCACTGCCGAATGTACGCTTCCCCTTATACCACCCCCGGTACATCGTCCAATCCCACGAGAACGGCGCGCCAAACTCGCAGGTAAATGCCGGCTTCACGCCCTTCGTTGCCCAGTGGCCGAACCAGTCGGACATCTCCTGAACGGGGACGAAGTTTGGATAGAAATTGATGGTGTGCATCGGCCCGAGGTTCCCGGACGCGTGGTGGTAGACGATGCGGCTCGTGTCCAGTCGCCTGACGATGGCTTCAGCCCGGACGGCTCTCCTCACATTTTTCGCCGACCACTCGCTGCGCTTGTCATGAATGCCGTCTATCAGATCCGGATTCATGTCTTCGCTGTATCCGGTGGCGTTATGGCTCATGGAGTACATGACGACCGACGGATGATTCTGTGCTACCCGCACGTAGAACTTCGCGTGGCGTAGATAGCCGTTCGTCTCGTCCGCCTCCGATGCCTGCCAGTCATAGTGACCGAAGTGCGGCTGCGAAAGGGCCACCAGCATGCCCACATCGTCCGCGGCTTTCAGTATCTCTTCAAAGCTCAGGTGCGATCCCGGCTGGCAGCCGTAGTTGTGCGTGTAAACGAAATTGATGCCAAAACTCCGCAGACGTTCCAGGCTCTCACGCGCGCCCTGGTAAGTGGCCCACGCGGCTCCGACTTGTGCGTTGTCGAACGGGACCGCGCACAGGAATATGCGAGTGCCATTCAGGTAGAAATCCCTGCCATCGATCCAGAACTCCCTGAAGCCAAAGCGAACGGGGTGAGAGACGTCGTGCTCCTGTCCTTTCTCCCCAAGCAGTGTGACCTGAAGGTCGAACTGATTCTGAGGAGTATGGATATCCCAGAATTTTTCCGGCACCCATTTCTCGGTGAAAGTGATCCGGCCGTCCTGGAGATCGGTCTTCCGGAATCGGCGGCTCGTAAATTCCTTGACAGGCTGACCCTTCTGTTTGATGAGCGTGCGGAGCCTGTGAGACCCCTCTGCGAGCCCGTGAAGAACTGCCTCAAATGTGATTTCCCCTTTTCTCGTCGAGGTATTCACTTCTGCGCCACCGATGCGGGGGCCGGACGGCCTGGCTTCCAGGAAGACGTCTCCGCACAGCCCGCGCCGAGCCACGCTGCCTTTTACCTTTCGGGCGGAAGCGGTGTCGTTGTAAGACAACATGACCGCTTTCAGTGGCATGGCCAGAACCAGCAGGGACAGAACATGCCGCTTTCCCGGCCGGCACAGATTGGTCAGGTCGATTTCCCCTCTCGGGAATCGCATTTCGCCGGCCTTCCTGCCATCCACATAGACGGTAGCAAAGGAGTTCAGATACTTCGTGGAGAAGATGACGCTCCGTCCTTCCCACTTCGCGGGGATTGTGATCTCCCGCTGGTACCATGCTGAACGGATGTCTCTCAACCGCGTCGATCTCCAACTTGGATGAGCAATGACCGTTTGGGAATCTTTCTGCATGTAGTTCGTGATCCCCGGCCAACTTCCCGGGACTTTGAAGTAACCCCATTTCTCAGTTGGGGGCTGATTGCTTTGGGATGCCGGCTGCCAGAGCCACAAGCCGTTAATGCAGATCCTCTCACGCGTGCTGGTGGATTCCCGCTCTGCTTTATTCAGATCCCAGACAGCTTTTACACCGTCAGGCAGCCGCGCATTGGCCTGGGCAATGCCATCACGTTGGGATGTAAACAGTGCCATGGCTATGAAGACCCCCGGCCAACTCGAAAACGGATTCGTCGATAAGTGATCAAAAGGGCGGCAGCGTTTCATATCGTGATTATCCGAAACGTATGTCTATTGCACCAATTCCATGTGGCCAGATTGTGCAAACATATTGAGAGCGAAGAGCGCGATAGGCAATTCGTGAACTGACAATGATTGTATAGAGGTGGCGTGCTTTTCCATCTGCGCCTGGGTCAAGAACCACAGGCTGCCGTCTTCCTTGAGGCGGGGCCCGCGATGCCGCTATGATGGGGCCGAATGTTGGAACAGCAGACCAGCTCCCTTTTTTACATGAGACGCTCCGTACTCCTAGCCCTGGCTATCATTGCCGGATTGCATGAACTCGCCTTGTCGAGCCAACCTTTTCTCGGTGAGACCAAGGAACTCCCCGGTGATGAGATCGTCCGGCTTTGCGTTTCGAGGGATGGGTCCGTGATTGCGGTCGGCATCCGCTCCTACGGCCGGAACTGTTTTCTCTTTCGCGCTGACGGAATCCTGCTCGGTGCCGCTCGAGTGGACGCGCTGTTGCCCGAGGTGTTTTGCGGGGCCAACGAAACACTGATCGCGATTGACGATGCGGGGATAGCGAGGAAGTTCGCCCATGGTGCTCGTACGCCACTGGGCCCGGGAAAGCCACCCACGATAGCGGAGGCAACAGAGATCGCGTGGTCGGCCCAACCCGTAGCTTTTATCGAGACCGGCGCCATCTCCGCCCTCTCCTTCCTGCGGAAACTGCCGACCGAGATACAAGGAGGCTGAAAGGGAAACCATTGGGGCCACCTCGACTGGGAGACTTACAGGACGCTCGAAGACTTCCAACATCCGCGACAGCTCGTGAAGTGCTGCGTCTCGCCGAACGGTCACTACCTGGCCATTGAATGGCGATCGACCTTCACGTTCCGCCGCCAGCCGACGGAGCGTCCCGACGCCGCGACCATCCAGCTAATCAGTGGCAAGACCGGACAGGCCCTTTGGGAAAAGCCCAGACCGGGCAAGCTGCTTGGCGTAAACGAAGGGGGCGAAGTCCTGTGTTTTGCTGAAGCTGGCAAGGCTGTCGCCGGAAAGCTACTGATACTTGCCGACAGCGGAGAGCCTGTGCGGAGAGTCACTCCTCCTGGACGGCCGGCCGAAGCAGTCGGGATTGGACCTGGGTTCTTCCTCGTACAGTGCCTGACCGACGAAGAGCCCGACGGCTTCGTGCTTGCCACGAAAGCCGGCTCTTTTCGCGAAATTCCAGTGACAGAGTTCACCTCGGCCGCGAGCCTGAGGGAAGGCATAGTTGCTGTGGGATCACTTTCCGGCACGGTCACTGGTTTTGACAGCCAGGGAAAGAAGCGGTGGGAAGCCGGCATGGGAGGGCCGGTGACCGTGCGCAGCCTGCGGGACGGCACGTTCCTCGCCGCTACAACATCAACGATCGCGCGTTTTGACAAGCAGGCCAAGGAGCTTTGGCAGGTGTCGCTGGCTGACTTGGTCGCCGTCCGAGAGAGTGCCAAGAGACCTGCCGGGAAAGAAATCGTGAGCACGACGGTTGATGCTGACCGCCGAAGGCTGGGCCTTGCCCCCACGGAATCAGCCAGGCTTGTCGAAGAGGGAGACGATCCACGTGCCCGCCAGTTTTCTGTTCTGCTTAAGCGTGACATCGTCCACCAGGTCCTCTTGACGTGGCAGGGGGAGTTGCGCGGGTCGGTTCGCATTGATGGCGACAAGCCCGTCGAATGGATCTGGCCATCCGCAAGCAGTCGCCACCAGGTCGGGGCATTCATTCTTCCTCCCACCTCGGCAGGGAATGCCAACGTTTCCGTGACCGCGACACGCCTCCACCAGGTCGAGGTCCGAGATTGGAAACTCGCTGGCCAAAACCTGGGCAGAGCGTCCCAGCCGACATTGACCGAAGGAATGGAGAGCCCCATCGACGATCTGCGGCTCTGGGTCTTCAATCCACCCTACTACGCCCAGATGATGGGCACGCGGCCTAAGCAGGCCGCCCAGAAATGGATCCCAGCCGCCATAGCGCCAAGGGCTCTGGCAGACGGCAACATGCCGGACCGCGTCATGGCAAAGGACCGTGCGCCGTGGTGGTACGAGATTCGTTTCCGCTCTCCTCGGACCGTGAGCTCTCTCCTCGCGATAGAGGACCTGAGCGCCTCGTCGAGTTGGGCCACGGAGGGATTTGTCTCCGCCCGTGCCGCCAAAAGCGAAGAGTGGAAGGTGCTGGCCCGTTTCCGTGGCCGAAGCGCCGGGCGCGCGCTGTCATGGGCTCCGGCGAAGGTGAGCGGCATCCGCTTCCACGTCACCAAAGGCGGCAACGCCTGCACGGAGGCAATGGTGTTTGGGACGGAGGATTCCGCGGATCTCGAGGAGATGGAATGACGTCAACGCTCCCAAGACTGATCGCCGCCTGCGTCATATTGCACATCCCCCTGGCCAACGGTGAGACCAGTGAGATCTACGTCTGCCGGTCTCCGTCGAAAGGACCCGTTGGCTCCCCCACTGTCGTCAAGCCGGGGCAGACCT
>Ga0207984_1001338_pt1 | contig 12514 bp, 12 predicted proteins | sample ETNtaG_30_FD_185760 | JGI IMG/M metagenome (GOLD analysis project Ga0207984, IMG submission 185760) | Marine microbial and viral communities from oxygen minimum zone, Eastern Pacific Ocean - ETNP201306PF43B (SPAdes) (version 2) | ecosystem: Environmental > Aquatic > Marine > Oceanic ...
GGAATGTGGAAGTAGACCCAGAGATTCCTGATTAAAACTTCGCCATTACCAATCTACCTATTACTCTGGTGGTTGTGGCATTGATGTCGCACTTGTCCTACGTTCACCGGCTTTACAGATATAAGCAAAAAACAGGCTATGTGTCCACGCAGAAGATGATTGTCTTGAAGTAGGTATCCGAACCATCCAGCAACTAACTGTAGCTAACCTGAGTGCCGGATCAGCCAGTGTGGGTTTCCAAACCGATGGTGTGGGCCGCAGTTGTCTGCAATGGCGAACTAGTTATGGCCAGCACGGATCAGCAAAGATCCTGGTCATTGAACCTAGGCAATCTGAAGAGCGATTCCGGCCAAAGTTACCAGCCCCAGAATGGAGAGACAGTGGGCTTGAAACTGCTAGGCGATAGCACCATCCACCAGCAGACGATTACTGATAACGGGTTGCAACAGTTGAAGACCATCCGTTACCATCAGCAAAGTGGTGGCGTTCTCACCACTGCAGATCGTTCCGATCAATCCCAGTTGGGAGCCAATTATCTCAACCCATTCAACCCAGAAACGTAGATCCTTTATCAACTGAGCCAAGAAGCAGAAGTCAGCTTGCAGATCTACACTGGTCAAGGACGTCTAGTCAGGAATCTGGAACTAGGCTGGCAATCGGCCGGTTATTACACGGTGGCATCGGAAGCGATCTATTGGGATGGACGCAACGGGTCAGGAGAGTTGGTATCCAGTGGAATCTACTTCTATCGCTTGCAAGCTGGAGATCACATAGAAACACGTAAGATAGTAATTCTTAAGTGTCGAACTATCCTCAACTGCTTCATTATGGCCATCCTCGAGGCTTCCTGCCACACATCCGATTACAAGCGGGACTCATGTTTGGACCAGTTCACCACCCAGACGGATGAAGACGATAAGGCCATTACGGTGGTTCTATCGTTTCTCTTGGAAATAGCAACTTCTGACAGAGAGCCTATGCCCGTAAAACGTTCTAGTAATTTATCATTCAGGGAGCTAAATGATAAAACATAAAATTATATCTTTATTCGGTGCCGGCTCTATTATTGTATGTTTCACTTCCTGCCAGTCAACAGGAGAGTTCAACATTGACGCGGTCCGTACATTGACAGGAATACAGAATGGTCGATACATGGCAGCCTATAATGGTAAAGATGCTGCTGTAGCCAGCCTGCACACTGAAGACACTGTTGTTTTACCGCCAAACTTGGAATGATGAAAGGTAGGGAAATGGTATAGGATGCTATAGCCGCTGAAATTAATGCAAGTGCAACGGATTTGGCTCTTACCACTCTGTATGTTTACGGGAGCGAAGATTTGGCCTACGAGATAGGCAGATATGCTCTTGAAATTAAACAGGATGGACAGATCCTCATGCAGGATTCGATGAAATACATAGTCGTATGGGAACAGGTTTCAAAAGACAATTGGTTGATAAAAGTGGACATCTGAAATACAGACCTGACACTCAAATGAAACTCTAAAAAAGGGCTCTGGAGCCAAGGCGATCAGTGAGGTTTCGAGGTTTTTATACTGGCAACGTTTCCAGTATGAATTCTTTTGTTGAATCATAACGGTAATATGCAGAATAAAAAAGGTTGTACGATCACTCCCAAGAATTCAGCGAAATTATTCATCTGATTTGTTGCCAGCAACAGCATCGGCGAAGCGAATGCCTAGGTCCAAATAACCTTTACTGTCATAATGCCAAGGATCCGAATTGTCATACATATCGGTCGAAGTAACAAGAACAGCATTGTGGTCTTCGTTTACGAAATCCACTTGGGCTTTTCGGGCGATCTTGCGGTGGGGCCACACTTTCCAATCCGCGATCTGCCCAACAACGACTTTCGTTTCCATATCTCCAAGTTCTTTGCGGATTAAATACATTAGCAAAGTTAAGTTGTCTTTGTACCTTTTGGCGATCTTTCGTTCCGATGCGTCGCTTTCGCCTTGCATCCAAATAATTCCAACAGGAATAAGGCGGTCGGCTTTGCCATCGTTGTCAATGTCCGTATCCCGGCGAGCATTAGCCATAGTAGCGAGAAAATGATCGTATTGGTTTATATTTGTTCCATCGCCATTCCCACCTTCCCAATTTGGAGCCCAGCAACCAAAGCGTTTGGCATTCTTTGTGTCAGCATCAATCGAGGTGCCACCTCGTGAGTACTTAATCAAGGCAATATTGCGATTGGGGTAAACTTCTAACAGGCGTTTAGCAAAAGTGATTTCAGCGCCGAACCGTTCAGAATATTTATTTGTTTTGCCATTAGAACTAAAACCTACCCCATGGCCTACATTAAGGGGAGACCATTTTCCATTACCATCAGCTGGGGTTCCATCTGCGGATGTGTTGCCGTGAAAGATCCAAACTTGCGGTACTCCTCCACTTAGTTCCTTGGGAAGTTCTTTCACGTAACCATATCCATCCATATTAGACTGACCACCAAGGTAATAAACATGGAAATCCTTACCTTCAAAAACTTCCTCTTTTCCATCAGCAAAAACAACCAAAATTAGCAATAAAAATAACCAAGAAAACTTTCTCATGTTAGATCCCCAAATAGAATGTCATTATTATAGATGCAATAGAGAGAAAAAAGGATTAGGATTGTTTCTTATCAACGACATGGGAAATCAATAGAGGATGCCGAAGCAACAGATCTTCCTTTTCATAAATCTTACACCTTTTTGATTTTATTGTTAGAGCTACTGGCTTAACCGAGACCAGGATAGGAACGGCTGTACATAAAGGGATTAATTTTTTACATTAAAATGACCCATTTCATTTATCGCCTCAACTTGGAGTTAAAGTAAAAATAACCATTTGAGAAATAGTCAGTTTTTAAGTTTGAATTAGGAATGCGAAAAATAATTATGTTTTTATTTTTTGTATGGCTCAGCCCATTATTAGTTGCTACTAAAGCTAATGGTAGCAATATCGCTGTCAACTTCGCCGATGATGATAGCAGAGAGACATTTCTGGGCGGACAACTGATTGGACCAATCAATACTAACAGTAAATACTGGAATAGTTCGATTGATTGGGACTCTGATTCTCTAAAAGCAGGTAGGATTAATGACCTCATTGATAATTCAGGTGTCCAGACAAGCGCCACTGTGGCTTGGAAATCACAAAACACCTGGAGAATCGACAACGAACCCTCGACTACAGACAACCAAAAGCTGTCAAGGAACTATCCTCTTATAGAAACTGCCCCGACGTCCGATGAACACGATCTCCGTGGTCACAGAGCTGTTTCATTTCTTGCTCGGTTAAAGGACACCAGTCATTTAGCAAATTGAGATTTTCGTCTAATTCGATCCGGTCGTTGGGGGCGGTGAGTCCAACTGAGACCGCGCTGTTGGAGAGCACAAACCGATAACAATCCTGGGCTGTCGGCGGCATTGTATGTGGGGTATCCTCCGCTGTGCTTTTCAGCAGCGTACCCCAACGGAGTCCGGTAAAGGTAACAACTGGTATGTTCAGCGGAACTGTCACAGGAAACACCTCCTGTTCGGCCCCACGGTGGGCGGCATTGTAGCGGATCATCAATAACGACGCCTCTTGCCGTTCCGCCCGTCGAGCGGCTAATCTTCTCTGATGTGTCGTTAAGCCGATAAATCCGATGACCCCTTCATCCCTGGCTTGCTGGATCACGCCTAACGCACCGTCCTTTCCGCTGATGGTTTCCCACTCATCTTCCGTCTCCACATAATAAAACGTCAACACGTCAATCCAACTGGTACCCAACCTCTTCAGCAGTTGATCCAGTTCTCTTCTGGCTTGATCCTGGCGACGAGCAGAGAATTGAGTGGCGATAACGATTTGGCTTCTTTGGCGGTTCGAGAGTTGTCGAATCGCTTGGCTCATTCCGTCCGGATGACCACACCAATTGAGATAGTTAATACCTCGATCAATAGCGAGGGCGACATCCTGAGATGTCAGGTGTGTGTTGCCGCGGGTGGCGAGTCCGAGTCGACACACAGGGACACCACTCCGCGTTACAATGTCAGGTGAAAAAATCATTGGTTTTCCTCTCAGCTAAATTGAAGCGGAGTCCATGGTAACATAAGAGTCCAAACTGAGAAAACCTGCAAAACACGGTTTCCTTATAAGGAAATGAGCCAAGAGATTTCCAAGGAATCTTATGGTAGACTACGCCATAACAGAAGCGTGAACCGGATGGCACTCACTATTCCGGTGTAAAGGGTAAGTCGCAGTAAGAATCAAGCTATAGCTTAACCGTGTTGCGCAAAAGATAGAAATTAAATATATGTATTTAAGTTAAGACTAAAATACAGGAGGGCTTAGCAGTCTCCACGGGTTCAACTCCCGTACTCAATCTTACCATGGGTAAATAATGTGATTACATATGTTCGTATCTGGTATTACAAATCTCGAAAGTCATAAAAAACTAGATATTTACTAGCCTAGATTTCAAAAAACTCTGATTAATTCGATAAATTCAATGGTCAACAAGCAAATAAACTTATCTTTAGGATTTGGAGGCTCATTAATGATAAAAAGTCAACTTCAACTTGCTCTTTTTTTCTTTCTTATACTTAATTCTGTTTTTTCTAATTCGGTAACTTGGCCTGAGTTTATGGGACCTAAAAGAAATGGTCTTTCGTCTGAAATCGATATATTTAACAAAAAGAATAATACCGTACTTCAGGCGAAATGGGTTAAAGCACTGGGCTCTGGTTACTCGGGAATTTCATTTTATGGTGAAATTGCAATTACTATGCATTCAGATCATAAATTTGATTATGTAAAAGCCCTTAATACCAAAATTGGCGAACAAATCTGGCAATATCAAATAGGACCGACCTACAAGGGCCACGGCAATTCTCAAGATGGTCCACTATCAACACCTATAGTTGATACTAAACAGGTTTATTGCTTGTCACCATTTGGTGTTTTATTTAGTCTTGGACATAGTACAGGACAATTAAAATGGGAAGTGGATTTGGCTAATCAGTTACAGGCAATTCCTCCTCATGGGGGATTTACAACCTCTCCAGTTCTCTTTGAAAATAGCGTTATCGTATTAGCTGGGATCGAAGATAATGGTTTTGTAATTGCCTTAGATAAATTAACAGGTAAAATAAAATGGAAAGCGGAACAAGATAAAGCAGAATACCGTTCACCAACAATAGGAAAGTTGAATAATAATTATGCCCTTCCTACTGCAGGTGGAGAATTGCTTTATTGTCTGGATCCTAAAACAGGACAAACTAAATGGAAATATCCAATAGAAGGTGGATTAACGAATACGGCCATGCCAGTCTTGGTCAAAGAGAACTGGATTTTACTTCAAACCCAACAGCAAGGATTAATTTTGCTTGAAGTAAACCAAGACCCAATGCAATCAGACATAAAAATTGTTTGGAAAAACAAAAAGATTAAGAATACTGAGCGTTTACCACCCATACAAGACGGACATATTTACTGTTATAGTGGAAGATTTTTAACTTGTCTATCTCTGATGGATGATCAAACTAAGTGGAAGTCTAGAGCTCCAGGGGATGGTTTTTTGATCGGTGTAGATAGGCATCTAATTATTTTGACCAAGAGAGGTAAAATTCATTTGGCTAAGGCAGATTCAAGTCAATATCAAGAAAAATCAACCATTCAAATTTTTAAAGATTTAGCCTGGACACATCCTAGCTTCTATCGGGGACAAATTTATGCTCGAAATTATGGTCAAATAGCATATATTGACATTGTTGACGAGTCTAAATCAACAAACGTGCAAGCTAAAGCAAAAATACAAAAATCAACAATGGGTAGATTCAGTTGAAAAATCTTCAAAAATTGAGAGAGCAACGCTTATTGATGAGTTTATGAGCCAGCAGAATGCATTCCCTGTTATCGAATCTAATAATATTGTTCATTTCATTTATCGAAGGGTAGCTGAAGATTTGGCCTTAAACGCTGATCACACTGGTATATGGGACGAAAATCCAATGAATCAGATAGAAGGAAGTAATTTTTTTTATTCAACCCATAAGCTAGAGCCAGACGCACATATAAAATACCGATATATAAAAGATTTAGAGGAGAAAATTTTAGATCCACATAACCTTCAGCAGATAAGAGAATCAATTGTTGATGAGGTCGAATCTTTTTCTTGGTTTAGCATGCCTGAGTGGGAAGAAGAAAATACAGAAATTTTGAGTCAGAAATTTGAGGGTAAGATAGAAAAGAAACAATTACAAAGCCAAATAATGTCAAGTAACCGAGAATTAGCTATATATTTACCTCCAGATTATCATCAGTCAAGAGATGTTTATCCTGTCACTTACATACATATGGGAAAATCGGCCCAAGATGTAGGTCAAATCCACTTAAAAGTAGATCAACTAATTCAAGGGAAAAAAGTACGACCAATAATACTAGTAATGATAGATGAAAATCCGAAAGGATTTTATGATGAACTATTCTGGAACACTGAATCGGTAAACCAATATAGTTTGATGCTGGTAAAAGAGTTGGTACCCTACATTGATCAACATTACAGAACAATCCAGCCCCCTGAAAGTAGGATAAACTTTGGCATTAGCTTTTCTGGATATATTAGTCTTCTGACAACAATTCAGCATTCTGATATTTTCTCTCGAGTATCTTGTCAGTCTAGTGTCTACTGGGCTGGGAAAAGGGAAAAACGGATTAATCACTCAAACACCAACCAAATCAATAGAAATTTATATGGATTGGGGACGATATGATTTGAAAAGGAAAGATATGGATGTGAAAGGAATCAGAGAAAGAAACCAACAAATATACGATCAATTACGAAAGGAAGGCTATTCAGTATTACCACCGGTAAATACGTCAATTACATAGATCCATATCTGTTAATACAAGCTTAAAAGAGACTACCGATGAATATTCCAGGACCACTTATTAAAGCCGAGTTTATAGAACGACCGAATCAATTTCTGACTCGGGTTAAACTGAATGGTAAAATTGTTGATAGTCATTTGCCCGATCCCGGTCGCCTAAAGGAACTTCTGGTCCCTGGTGCCGAATTATATCTGCGCCCAGTTTCGACTGAATCGGACAGGAAAACACGATATACCTCCGTCATGGTGAAGCATGATGGTATTTTGATTTCGCTTGTATCGGCCTTACCTAACAGATTTGTTCAGGAAGGTCTAGAGTGCCGTCAGTTGCCAGTGCTGGAAGGATTTCGTCTTGAAAAGGCGGAGGTTTCATTGGGAAAGCATCGATTTGACTTTCTTTTAAAGACAGCTGAAGATAATCCTTTTTATCTAGAAGTAAAATCAGTAACCTTGGTTGAAGATGGCTTAGCAAAGTTTCCGGATGCAGTGACCGAGCGGGGTACGCGCCATGTAAAAGCCTTGGAAAATATGGTTCGTGAAGGTCAACTTGCTGGCGTTCTTTTTGTTTGTCAACGTCCCGATGCTCAAAAATTCAGTCCAATGCATGAACGAGATCCCAAATTTGCTGTCGCATTGGAAAGGGCCCATCAAAATGGCGTACAGGTCTGGTGCATTACCACCAAAATCACATTGGAGAACATGACCTATTTTCAGGAAATTCCGGTCTGTTTTAATGATTGATCAACAACATAACCCATCCATACCGATCCGGACTAGATTTTAAGCCGGCGTGGGTGGGTTAATTTCGGCTTATATTATCGTCATCAGATTAACCCACCTCTTTGCCTTTATACGACAATCGTGTTAGCTTTTCTTTGCCAGTAACAACAATTGGCACTCAAGAGGTTACCAATATCATTCAGTTGTCCCTTGACTTGAATAATTAATGCTTATACTCTGTTGGTGTTATCATCTCACAACATTCATAGTAGCTTCAACTTGTTAGAGATGTTTATCGTGAAACTTATTAGCTGGTTGTTGTGCTAACCGTTTTGGTTTGTCAGATCATTAGCTTGTTGAAGTTGTTGAACTGCATGATCTCAATCTAAGAATGGAATAGCATTGGAATGGAAATTATGCTAGGTCTTGAAAGACAGGAGCTTTAGGAACTTACTTTACCCCAATGAATAACCAACCCTCACCACCGTGGCTTCTGGCAGGGGCAGCGAAGGTCGTCATCACAGACGAAAAAGCGGTTCCGGCCAACGACCCGCTCTACGCAAAGGCACTCGTCCTGAAATCGGGTGATACAACCGCGGTTTTGGCAACCGTCGACGCAGTGGCCATTGCCGAAATCGGCTCGATACAGAACTGTTATCTGGAGACGGTTCGATCCCGGCTTGCCGACGAACCGGGCATAGATCCTGCCCGCGTCATCGTGAACGCCAGCCACTGCCACGGCCGTGTCTGTACCGACGTCGTCGAGCGAACCGTTCAGGCGGTTAGAGAAGCCCACGAAGCTCTGGTACTCGTGACCGTCGGTGTCGGCTCCGGTCACGAAGATCGCATCTCCGAAAACCGTAGGCTGAGGCTCAAGATCGGCAAGGAAGCGGACGTCCGTCATGCCTACTCCCTGCCACCCGACGAGGAAGTTGCGTCTGTCGGACCGATCGATCCCGAGATCGGTCTCCTCCGACTCAATCGAGAGACCGGCGAAACACTCGCTGTCGTCTACAACTTTGCCGTCCACCCCATACTCGGCGTGCCAAATGGGAAAAACACAGCCGACATCACCGGATTCGCATCGCAGGTCATCGAAGACATGGTGGGTGATGGCGCGATTGCCCTGTTCGTACAGGGCGCAACGGGGGATGTCAATCCGGTCTGGTACAAGGATGTAGATCACCCCCGTGACGCGAAGACGCTCGGCAACATCCTCGGATTGAGTACGCTGGAGGCGTTGGGCGAGATCCACGATCATGACAGCCGGGAACTCAACGTCATCCGCGAGATGCTCTTGTTGCCTAGAGCCGACCTTTCGAAGCACATCACCTCGCTCGAGAAGGAACAACAGGAGCACCTGCAGATGCTGAAGGGGACGACCCTCAACCTGAAGACGTTCGTTCCCCTACTCATCAAACACCGTCTGTCGCCGGAATACCCGACCTATGCCTCCCACCGCTATCTCCACGAGAGGGAAGCCGGTCGAGAAGATCTGGACCTCTTCGATGAGGAGAACCGCCGCGCTCTCAACGCCTACATCGACAACATCCACACGATGGAGCGGCTCACCCGGATCCAGACGAATATCAACCTGCTGAAAAGGCATCAGGTGCGGTTCAAAGCGGAGGGCAAAACGGTCGAGGTCGAAGTCGTCGGCCTGCGCATCGGCAACTTCGTCCTCGTGACGTTCCCTGGTGAGTTATCCGTTGAGATCGGTCTCGGCATCAAGCAGCGATCGCCCCATCCCTACACATTTGTGGCGGGTGTTACGAACGGATACATTTACTACACGCCCACCGAGGCGCAGCTCGAGAACCGGGGAAACGCACAGGAAGACAGCGACTGCCTGGTTGCTCCAGAATGGCAGGCACTGTTCGAACAGAAGGTCGACCAAGTCCTGAAGAGGCTGTAGCAATCCTTTTGATGCGGTCATATAGTCCTAGGCGCGAAACACATGCTTAAACATTACTTATAGCTATGGGAGTTTTGTATAGACAATGCGATAATACATCGGATTAACAATCTTAGTTAGAATCCAATCTGAACAGGAGACGATTGGCGTCTCAACCAAAATATTGGAGGAAGATCGACGAAATCTTTAGATTCTAACCTTATTGATAGGAACCATATTCTTAGTACTCCCTTTTGATGGTAAAGCCATCTATCTCAACGGAAAAGACAGTGGTGTTACAGTGTCTGATTCGGATAGTCTGGATACACCCGATGAGATTACGGTTGAGGCATGGATTTATCCGTTGAATGTCAATGTTGATTATCCTGAAATCGTACTTAAAGGTTATGGGACAGCTTTTGAAACGTGTGTGCTAAAAGATCTTGCTATAGATTGGGAGTTTCACATAGGTGGATGGAAGACCGTAAATAGCGGTGCCGGTACTATTTCGTTGAAGAAATGGTTTCATGCCGCAGTTATGATGGCAAAGCGACGAAAGTCTGTGTCAATGATGCTAAAATGGGCAACGCTGGTCATAGTGGGGGTTTTGGCAAAATGATGCACCTGTCCTGATTGGATATCGCTTGCGCGATATGAAATCCCGGATATGTTCTTAGAGGGTATTATCGGCGATGTTGCTATTTACAACCGAGCTTTGACGGAAAAAGAGATTCGAACTGATATGGAAGAAGGGGTTTACCACTTGCTGTACAATCTACTGAAAAATTGTCAACCACGTGGGGTCGCATAAAAGCTGACTATTAGTGTTCCAATAGAATTAGTTCAGTCCAAATTGCACATCGACCTGATGTCGTGATAGGCTACTATATTCAAGAACCAGATACTGGCCCAAGCCTCAGCTATCTCGCAGAATATCCTGTCGCTCTTGAGATAAGCCTTCCATTAAAAATCTGATTGGCACAGCGAGCCTCCACTTGGGGTGCGATGCGCCCGATTTGATTGAACCAATTACTGCCAACTCTTTACCCCAACAAGTCGCTATATGCCACGGAGATACATACATTACGTCGGATAATTTTTCAGCGCAAAAGATCAGCTTCCAAGACAGCGTAACATCGCACCCCTCGCCATGCAAAAGGTGCCTGCACGATTCGTCAGAACCGATTGCTGCCAGCAACCCCAGCTATTCACCTCAATGTGGTAGTCATAATAGAATGCACTATCTAAGTGTTCTCCTGATTTGTCTGGATTCTAAGCATGACTTAGTTAAACAGAGAAAATGATAATCAAAGTTTATAAAATAAACCTATTGCTAACTTATATGGAGCCAGCTTGGCCAAGGCTGGGGTTGGCCAGTCAGCGACCAAACACTGGAAGTCACCATAGACACTCTGAAGTTGGATCTCCCGATAGGCCTGAATGTGAGGTAGCACGTTGAAGGGCAACACACTATAACACCGATTACAGTTGTAGGTATTGTGATGGGAAATATTCAGAATGTTATGATGGTTTATTCCAGCAAAACTGCCGTTTAATATAATATTAATCCCAACGCAAAATATGTTACCCTAATGTGCCAAACGGTCAAGTCTTAGTTGATGTCTACATATAGGAAGTGGGAGCCCTAATAGATTGACAGTTGACCAACTTGGATGGGAATTAAATGAATAATTTTCCACACGAGTTGGAGGACTTTTATTAATAATGGTTCATGGTCGGACATCCAAGAGTACCGTGGTGTTGGCATTGGATGTTTCAGCAGTTTGCTATGGAGCCTATATCTTAGCAAAAACTAGACAGTAATATGCATTGTCAGATTGGATGTAATCACGGAGGAAATCCTGATGACTAAACGTAGCATATTTGACCTCTTTACAAAATCCCCTTTTGGTGCGATACAGAGTCACATGAAAAAAGCGATTGAATGTGCCCAACAACTGGAACCACTTTTTTATGCGGCTTTTGCTGGTAATGGGGATGAAATCCGACGGATCACGAATATTATCGACCAATTAGAAAATGAAGCTGATCAAATTAAAAACGAGATTCGAAATCATTTGCCTAAATCAATTTTATTACCAGTTGATAGAAGAGACCTATTGGACTTAATCCACACACAGGATGCCATTGCGGATTCCGTGCAGGAAACAGCCGGATTACTTACCTTAAAGAAGTTATCTTTTCCTACAGAGCTACAACCGGAAGCTTTGGATTTAATTAGGGAGATTCTTGTTACCTGCGATCTAGCAGCAACAATTAGCAACGAAATGGATGAACTTACCGAATCTACCTTTGATGGCCCTGAAGCCAAGAAGGTTTTGGTGATGATTGACCAACTAGACGACGTTGAGACAAAATCGGATGTAATCGGGATTACCCTCGCACGTCGGATTTTTGCCATGGAGGACCAAATGACTCCTGTAGATGTTATGCTATGGTATCGAATCTTTTATATGGCGGGTCAGGTAGCAAATAATGCGGAGAGAATGGGTAATCGTGTTCGCTTACTAATTGCTCAGGTTTGACTAGGGATTACTCCAAACTCTTATGAAGAGACGAAACAGAAATATAATCTTCCATACTGCTTGAGCCTCTAGCAGTGTTACGTAATTGTAAATATAATGCTACAGAAAAGGGAAAAATGGGAATTGAATCAATCATCATCTTGGCTCTCGCTTTGGGGTTTGGATTTTATATGGCGTGGAATATCGGTGCTAATGACGTGGCAAATGCCATGGGTACTTCAATTGGTTCCGGGGCGCTAACACTGAAAAAAGCCGTTCTTATTGCAGCTGTCTTTGAATTTTCTGGGGCATTCCTTGTTGGATCCCATGTCACTGAAACTGTGCGAAAAGGAATAATTGATCTCAGTATCTTCACCGAGATGGAAAATGGTACTAATATCTTGATGTATGGGATGTTGGCGTCATTACTTGCTGCCGGAGCATGGTTGCAAATTGCCAGCTACTTCGGATGGCCAGTTTCAACCACGCATTCGATTGTTGGT
>Ga0207984_1001342_pt1 | contig 12479 bp, 7 predicted proteins | sample ETNtaG_30_FD_185760 | JGI IMG/M metagenome (GOLD analysis project Ga0207984, IMG submission 185760) | Marine microbial and viral communities from oxygen minimum zone, Eastern Pacific Ocean - ETNP201306PF43B (SPAdes) (version 2) | ecosystem: Environmental > Aquatic > Marine > Oceanic ...
GCATTGCTTCTCTGATTGTGTCGTTTCCCCTGAACGAAAATGAAAGGTTACTCACCCCTCCACTTATTCTGCTTCCAGGGCATTCTTTCTTTATTATTTTCGTAGCCTCAATGAAATTTTTGGCAAAATTGTTGTGTTCTTCTATTCCTGTTGCTATAGCTAAAATGTTCGGATCAAAGATTATATCTGTCGGATCAAATTTTAATTTTTCAATTAGAATATTATAAGCCCTTTTGCAAATCTGAACTTTCCTATCTACAGTTTCAGCTTGCCCTTTTTCATCAAAGGCCATAACAATTACTGCAGCCCCATAATCCAATATCTCGGAAGCCTTTGCAATGAAATCTTCTTCACCCTCTTTAAGAGATATAGAATTTACAATAGCTTTTCCTTGTACACATTTGAGTCCAGCTTGAATTACAGACCATTTTGAACTATCAATCATTAACGGAACTTTCGAAATATTTGGTTCTACAGATATAAGATTTAGGAATTTAGTCATACATTCTTCACTATTAAGTAAACCTTCATCCATATTTACATCAATGATATTTGCACCATTTTCAACCTGTTGTAGCGCAACTTCCAGAGCATCTTCATAATTTTCTTCTTTGATCAATCGTGAAAATTTTTTTGATCCCGTAACGTTGGTTCTCTCGCCAATCATCGTAAAATTACTGTCGGGCCTAATAGTGAAATTTTCAAGTCCGCTGAATTCGGATAATTCCAAATTATTTTCTTGATTGTAATTTCTTGGTTTATTTTTTTCGGCAGCCTCTACAAAATGAGATATATGATGCGGGTCAGTTCCACAACATCCACCTACAATGTTTACTAGTCCAGATTCACACCATTCCTCAAGATGTTTACACATTGATTCTGGTGTTTCATCATAACCTCCAAATTCATTAGGTAGTCCAGCATTGGGATAGCAGTGAACATTCGTTGTCGCTATTTCTGATAATTTTTCTACATAAGGTCGCAAATCTTTAGGACCAAGAGCGCAATTCAGGCCTACACAGACTGGTTTTGCGTGTTTAATAGAAGTCCAGAAAGCTTCTACAGTCTGACCTGATAAAGTTCTTCCACTAAGATCTGTGATGGTTCCAGAGATCATTATTGGTAATTCAACCTTCTTTTCTCTGAATACGTTTTTTATGGCCACAATAGCAGCTTTGGCATTTAGAGTATCAAAAATTGTCTCAACGACTATGATGTCTGCACCACCGTCTATCAATCCTCTGACTTGTTCTTCGTAAGATTCTCTCATTTCATCAAAGGTAACGTCACGATATCCCGGATCCTCAACTTTAGGTGAAATAGACAAAGTTTTGTTTGTAGGTCCCAAGGCTCCAGCAACAAAACGTGGTTTTTCTTTACTTGAAAATTTTTTACACGCCCTTTTTGCAATAGATGCCGCTTTTTTGTTCAAGTCATAGCAAAATTCTTCAGTTTCATAATCAGCTTGTGAAATTCTATTTGCATTGAAGGTATTAGTTTCAATTATATCACACCCAGCCTCCAAATATTTTCCATGGATTTCAGAGATTACCTTGGGTTTTGTTAGACAAAGAATATCATTGTTGCCCTTCAGGTCCGAACTGTGCTTGGCAAATTTGTCACCCCTGAAATCAGGTTCATTTAGTTCATATTGCTGGATCATGGTACCCATTGCGCCATCGAGGACGAGAATTCTCTTCTTGAGAATTTTACTAAGCAAAGATTTCTTATCAGTCATAAAGTGAGGTTTTTATGCAGAATTCTCGATAAATCCTAGATAATTCTTGCAACATATTAATTGACGATTGAAAATTGTAGGACATAATGTGTTCAACATTAAGTCCGACAGGTACTGTTATTCCCAATTCTTCATTGTTGTTCAAGATATCTTTTAGAATATCGGAGGCAATTTCCAACGATTTGCTAGGCATGTTTTTCTTGTCACTAATTAACCGTTTTTCTGTTTGAGATGGAATTTCGACACCTAGCCATTTAAGAAAATCAATGTTCTTTTTCGAGGAAACGGGGGCAAAACTAAGAAGAATTCTTCTTGGAAGAACACTGTTCACTTTACATAATTCATCATAGTACTTCAACATTTTTTTAACTTTTGTAGCGTCGTAAAGAACTTGACTGGTAAAGAATTCAATTCCATTACTTCCTTTCTGGAGTAACCTTTTGGATTCGATTTCTCGGCTTGGAATGGTGATTCCTCCACAGAAAATATCGAACCTACCTGTGTTGAGATCTCTAGTAATGTATTCAGCAGATTCATTGACGGAGGGTCCAGGATATTCTATATTACTTGTTTCACCCCCTACGAGAATTAAATTTTCAATGTCATAATCATAGAAAGTTTCCTTTATCCAATTCTTTTGATAATCAAGGTTGTTGTGAACCATAACTCGATTAACAATGGCTTCGATTCCTACATTATCTTGTAATAATCTTCCAAATTCCCTTGCTTCGGCCCTTTCAAGATTTTTCACAGGTCTGGTTCCACGTTCGTTCTCTTCATGTACTTCAGGAATATTTATGGCGTCAATATGAGTTTGTGAAAGCAAGGAACTGATATTTTCAGCGTATGAATTAAGAGTTCCATCCTTCTCACGTGGAGGTAGAATTTCGTATGCAACTACGGGCCTTTTTGGTTTTCTTACTTTATCTCTGAATCTCATATATACCTACACTAAATTTTCCGTACAAACCATTGTAACGGTTCGATTCAAGAATTTCCCATATTTTTCTCTGAATTCTTGTAGAAAATCATTAAATTGATCTAAATTTGCACATTGGATTTTTATTATTAGATCGTAATTTCCAGTTACCGCTGAAACTTCTGCTACGTATTTGTGTTGGAAAAAATCATCACCAAGGTATTTTTCAGGAGATCCATTCACCATGACGTATGCTGAGAATCCCTTTCCCATTATTTTCGGGTTTAATTCAGCCCTATATCTTAGGATTATGTTATTCCTTTCCAATTTTTTAATTCGATGATGTACTGTACTGGCAGGTATTCCTGTTTCTTCGGAAAGAAATTGAACAGAAGCCTTGGCATCTTTCTCCAGGATTTTCAACAATTGGATGTCCTTTTTGTCTAATTCCATAATTAACTCTATCCAATATAGTTTATAAAACTTATCATTTTTCCAATCTTTATTTTATATATTAGATATTATCCAATTTAGATACTTTATCATTGGCAAAATTATATATAGTTGGTCAAATCAGAAAATCATGGTCTTATCAGCATCAAATGCTAAAACACTAGAGGATGGTAATCCTGACTACAAAGTCGCAGATTTGTCATTGGCAGATTTTGGAAGGAAAGAAATTGAACTTGCAGAACACGAAATGCCCGGCCTCATGGCCTGCAGGGAAGAATTTGGTTCCTCGCAGTCTTTGAAGGGAGCTAGAATTATGGGTTCTCTTCACATGACTATCCAAACTGCAGTCCTCATAGAAACCCTAAAAGAATTAGGGGCAGACGTGAGATGGTGCTCCTGTAATATTTATTCAACTCAGGATCATGCGGCAGCAGCCATAGCGAATGATGGTTCGGCATCGGTTTTTGCTTGGGAGGGTGAAAGTCTGGAAGAGTACTGGGATTGTACATTCAGTGCCCTTACATGGCCAGATGGAAGAGGGCCAGACATAATTGTAGATGATGGAGGTGATGCTACTCTTCTAATCCATAAAGGAGTTGAGCTTGAAAATGGTAGTAACTGGGTAAACACCACTTCGGAATCTGAAGAGGAACAAGTAATCAAAAATCTTCTCAAGAAAATAAATTCTGAGAACCCGAGTCATTGGTCAAAAGTGGCAGATGCCATGATTGGTGTTTCTGAAGAAACAACCACAGGTGTTCATCGATTAATCGAAAGAGCAAATGAAGGAACACTTCTTTTCCCAGCAATAAATGTAAACGATTCTGTAACTAAATCTAAATTTGATAATGTATATGGCTGTAGACATTCTCTTCCAGACGGTATCATGCGCGCTACAGATGTCATGCTCGCTGGAAAGAAAATAGTGATCTGCGGCTATGGAGATGTTGGAAAGGGATGTGCCCAGGCTATGAAAGCAGCTGGAGCTCGTGTATTTGTCACGGAGATTGATCCCATCTGTGCTCTCCAGGCCTGTATGGAAGGTTTTTCAGTTGTAATTTTGGAGGACATGTTAGCCGAGGGCGATATATTCATTACAACCACTGGAAACAAGGATATTATCTTGAAGAAGCATATGTCTAAAATGAAGAACAACGCAATTCTCGGCAATATCGGACACTTTGACAATGAGATTGACGTCAGCAATCTGAACAAAGATAAAAGCATAACGCGCACAGTCATCAAGCCTGAAACATCAGGGGCTGTAGACAAGTATACATTCAAGTCAGGTAATAGTATAATCCTTCTTGCACAGGGAAGGCTTCTGAATCTTTCCAATGCAACGGGTCACCCAAGTTTTGTCATGTCCAATAGTTTTACTAATCAAGTGTTGGCCCAGATTGATCTTTGGGAACAGAGGGCCAATCCAAAATATGAGAAAGAGGTCTATGTTCTTCCAAAGGAACTTGATGAGAAGGTAGCCAGACTTCATTTGGACAAATTAGGCGCAAAATTGACCAAACTACGCTCTGAGCAAGCAAGTTATATCGGCGTCTCTGTTGATGGACCATACAAGCCAGAGGCATACAGATATTAGGAGAAATATGGGCGCAAAGCGAATCTTCACGTCAGAATCCGTTACGGAAGGCCATCCAGATAAGGTATCCGATAGGATTTCCGATTCTGTACTCGATGCTTTGTTGGCTGGAGATAAATATTCTCGGGTTGCTTGTGAAACGTTGACAAATACAAATCTTGCTGTCGTAGCCGGTGAGATTACATCTGAAACTAATGTAAACTATGAGAAAGTAGTTAGACAAGCAATCAGAGAGATTGGTTATACTGGTCAAGAAATGGGATATGATTGTGATAATTGTGAGGTCAGAGTACATCTAGACCAACAATCACCAGATATATCGCAAGGCGTAACGCAAGGTAAAGGACTTCACAGAGATCAAGGAGCAGGAGACCAGGGAATGATGTTCGGTTTTGCATGTGGTGAGACCCCAACATTGATGCCAGCTCCGATTTACTACGCCCATAGACTTACTGAAAGGCTGACCGAGGTCCGGAAAAAGGGGGTTGTGGATTATTTTTATCCAGATGGTAAATCACAGGTCACTTTGGCATATGAGGGGAATACTCCGACCCATGCTGATGCAATAGTCATAGCTCAGCAACATGCAGATGATGTTGAGCATGATAAGATTGTTGAGGATGTTGTGGAACATGTAATCAAACCGACTCTTCCATCAGAATTATTGGATCCACTACCGGAATTCCACATTAATGCCACAGGGCGTTTCGTAATAGGTGGACCACATGGTGACTGTGGATTAACGGGCCGTAAGATTATCGTTGATACTTATGGTGGATATGCACCTCATGGTGGGGGTGCCTTCAGTGGGAAGGATCCATCAAAAGTCGATCGTTCTGCAGCTTATGCAGGTCGCTGGGTTGCTAAGAATGTAGTTGCGGCTGGTCTGGCAGAGAGATGTGAAGTTGCCCTGGCCTATAGCATAGGTGTTGCCAATCCTGTATGGATAAATGTCAAGACCTTTGGAACAGAGACCGAATCTGTAGAGAGTATTCGTTCTAAAATTGAGAGTAATTTTGATCTAAGGCCTCGTGCAATTATTGAAGACCTTGATTTACTGAAACCAATTTATACAGACACTTCCGCATATGGTCACTTTGGCCGTGAGAATCCTGATTTTACTTGGGAAAAGACTGGCCAATTATAGAAAACATGATATTCTGGTTCACTGGACAGCCAGGAAGTGGTAAGACCACTTTAGGAAAGGCATTGATTGAGAGGTTGGACAATTCATCCCATATCGACGGGGATGACCTAAGAGGCTTGTCTCATAATGTAGATTATTCGGAACAAGGTCGGATCAGTAATATTCGTACGGCCCAGTCAATTGCCATGTACTTGGACAATAAGGGCCAAGATGTTGTTGTATCCATAGTTGCTCCATATCGTTGGCTAAGAGAAGAGTTCAAGGAGCGTCACAAGGTCAATGAGATTTATTTGCATACGACAGAGAAAAGGGGCAAGGAACAATTCTTTGCAAAGAATTATGAGCCTCCACAGGCTAATTTCCTTGACATGGACACCACAAATGTATCTGTTGAGGATTGTATTAATCAAATAGTTAAGGAGTTCTTGGAATGAAACGCGCTCTATTCATAGGAAGATGGCAACCCATTCATGATGGGCACAGATGGTTGTTCAATCAGAAATTGGAACAGGACATTCCTATTCTGATTGCAGTACGTGACACTCAGATTAGTGACAGTAATCCTTTCTCTACCGAGCAAGTAATCGAGAACTTGGAAAAGGAATATACGAAAGAAGTAGGGAATGGGATGGTCAAAATCATTTCTATTCCAGATATTGAAAGTGTGAATTATGGACGTGGAGTAGGATACGAAATAAATGAATACACGCCGCCCGATGATATTAGTAAGATATCAGCAACCGAAATTCGTAAAAACCTGAAAAAGTAGTAAGAAACATATTAATCCAAGTTCTTTGGGTCTTGAATGGACGAGCAGGTCTCAAATATTATTTCGAGGGAAGCAGAACGCCAAAATAGTACGATTGAGTTGATTGCATCAGAGAACCACGTGTCTCCAGCAGTAGCTGAAGCCGTAGGCTCATGTATGACCAACAAGTACGCGGAAGGTTATCCAGGTAAGAGATATTATTGTGGATGCAAGAATTACGATGAGATGGAGGTTCTGGCACAGGAAAGAGCCAAGAAATTGTTCAATTGTGGTTATGCTAATGTCCAGCCCCACTCTGGAGCATCTGCTAACATCGCGGCATTCTTTGCATTCATGCAACCGGGGGACAAATATGCTAGCCTTGTTTTGTCAGATGGTGGCCACCTTAGTCACGGTTTGAAGATCAACATATCTGGAAAATATTTCGAACCAGTCCACTATCCACTTGTCTACGATGAGGGTAGTCCTGATTTTGAGACTATAGATTATGGTGCAGTTCGAGATGTTTGTCTGGAACATAAACCAAAGATGTTACTTTGTGGCTATTCAGCCTATCCACGCACGATACATTTTGACAAGATGAGAGCGATAGCTGATGAATGTGGAGCCATATTGATGTGTGATATTGCCCATATTGCAGGTCTTGTGGCTGGTGGAGTTCATCCTTCTCCCTTCCCCCATGCTCATGTGGTTACTACAACTACACACAAGACATTACGTGGCCCTCGTGGCGGCCTTATTTTGACTAATGATGAGGAAATATCGATAAAGATAGATAGAGCTGTTTTCCCAGGCACTCAGGGTGGTCCTCTGATGCATGTCATTGCAGGTAAAGCCGTATGTTTTGGCGAGGCCTTGGACCCTTCTTTCAAGACTTATGCTAAAAATATTGTTGAAAATGCACATGCCCTTTCTGAGGCATTGGTTAGTAGAGGATATAGATTGGTCAGTGGTGGTACTGACAATCACTTGATGTTGGTTGATTTGAGGGAGAAAGTACCAGAAAATACAGGAAAGGAAGTTGCTATCTGGTTAGAAAATGCAGGTATGATAACTAATCACAATGGTATTCCAAAAGATCCGCGCCCTCCAATGCAAACAAGCGGCCTTCGTCTTGGAACACCTGCGGTAACTACTAGAGGCATGGGACCCGATGAAATGGACAAGATTGCCAATTGGATGGATCTGGTTATTGTTTCCAGAGGCGATTCTTCTGTTCAAGAAAAAATCAGAAAAGAAATATCTGTTTTTTGCTCTAATTTCCCTTTACCGCACTAAAATTCGTCTTTTGAGTCGATAGCAAACCTAATTAATGTGGTACTTAGAATCCTGTTCAGATGAGGCGTGCTGTAGCAATCCTGCTTGCCATTCTTCTATTGCTGCCAACCGGTGCACAAGCAGAATGGGCTATGTTTGGCAAGGATGCTAATCATACCGGTGTAGCGGAAGTAACAGACCGGACTATTCAGAAGAGAACGCCCGTTGTGTCTTGGGACCGAGGCAGTTCTTCTGAAGAAGTATATTCATGGGGCACATCCATAGGCAATTTTGAGGCCAATATTGATGGGGATCCCTATGATCGAGAGGTCTTGCATATTGCGTATGTCACAGCCACCGAGGATGATGATTCGTTGGTTGGTAAATTGATTATCAGGGATGGTGGCAGCCCCGGCAAAGTAATGTGGCAAAGGGATCTGGGAACCATAAGGAATCAGAACAACCAGAGCCTACAAACAGATTTTGAGAATTTCGAGGCAGCCTATGGGACTCCTGCAATAGCAGATTTTGATGGTAATGGACTGATGGATATTGCAGTGGTGACAACAGATGGCGTAGTGCATTTCTTTGAACCTGAAATAGAGTATAATTCAGCAAATGAAGGTTATGATGCCGAAGATAATGGTGAGCGCTGGTCTCATGAAACAGATATAACTGTAGTCCGCAGCAATCCAGCTATTACCTCTTTTGATGGTGGCAATGATATTGTTATTTCAGGAATTGACCTGGAAAATGACGAGATCAACATAATTGCAATTGATGGATCCACAGGGGACAGAATATGGAAATTCACTGCAGAAGGAACTGAGATTTCTTCACCAGCGGTACTGGATGACAGCAGTAATCGTAAAGTGTTTGTTTCAGTCTATAATGATGGTCTGGAGGTATATGCGATTCAGGGAGGTTCAGCAATATCTGGATGGACACCCAAAACAATTGGTTCTGTTGTCGACCCTGATGATGCCAATCAGCATCCTCTCCTTCCCAGCGTTGTAATCGCAGATATCACGGATGATTCTGGTAAAGAGATATTGGTCCCACAACCTCCAGCAACAGATGACGGTGATGCACAACTTTGGCTGTTCAAGCCTGATGGGGACTATGCCGATGGTTGGAATTCAGCTTACGAACTTGAGAATGGAGGTGATATTGACGCTACTCCTGCAGTGGGAGATATTGATGGTGACGGTGATTTGGAAATTGTTGCCGTAACGTGGGAAGATCCAAGTGCCACCACTAACAACGAACTGACTCACGTTTGGGCCATTGGGAACGATGCAACCCTGGAATGGGAAACTGAATACGATACAGATTCGAGTGGTGGTTGGGATGATGATGAACATGCGATTTCTTCCCCCATCCTAGCTGTAATCTATAACGAAGATGGCAAGAATAATCTGGATGTGTTCACATGTACTACTCCCAAATGTTTTGCTTTGGACGGTAATGATGGCCTAGATGGTGGAGGACCCAAGGATCAGCTGTGGGACATCACATTGGAGGGCCGTGGCGGAGATAATACAATCTTCACATCACCTGCAGCATCCGATGTTGATGGTGACGGGCTGATTGATTTTGTGATTGATGGTGCCGTTTATTCTGCTGACCTTGCCGACCTCACATTGCGATCCTCAGATATTGTAATTGCAGATTCGGATGGTAATCCAGTTACTGAAGTGGAGGAAGGTCAGGAAGTTACTCTTTATCCTATCACCATCCGTAATGATGGAAATCATGACGCTCAGGACGTTGATATCGAGGTCAGATTGGATACCTTTGATGGCAATCTTCTTCACGAGGAGAGCATAGATATCGAGGCCAATTCGATTCAGAATCTCGCCAATTTCACTTGGGTGGCCAGTGGGCAGGGAACCCATAGCATCTGGGTCATGTGTTTGATTGATACAGATGATAATGAGGAAGTACGTTATGACAACAACAACGCTTCTCGGTCTTTGCTTGTAAAGCCCCAGTATGGCTTGGAATTGAACATTACCAATTCATTTGAGACTGTTGATGTCAATCAGACTGCAACTTTTGACATAAATATTATGAATATGGGCTTGCAGACCGATAATTATACGATCTCGGTCACAGTCATGAACCCTGAATGGGATATCAGTTATCCGTCTGAGGTTAGCAATGTTGCTAGTAATACCACAGTTCAATTCAGTGTGAGTTTTGTTCCCGGTTCGAATGTTACTGCCGCTGTACATGATTTTACGATCACAGTTGCATCGGAAGGTAACAGTAGTCGAACGGATTCAGTGGCGGTGGACGTCAGCGTGAATCAATACTATGGATTGAATGTGGAAATGCCTCTGACAAATCAACGGGTTTTCCCGGATACTACGCTTTCCTATCTGGTCCGGATTACGAATCAAGGCAATGGGGTCGATACTTTTGATCTCTTTACTGGAAATGACTGGGGCGCCGAGATCAGAATTGACAACTCACCTTCCGGAGAGGTGTTCCTAGGTGCCGGTAGAATGGTCGAGGCCGAATTAAGGGTCACAACTCCTAGTGATAGTTTGGTTGGCGACTACAAGGAGCTTCCTTTCACGGCCATATCTCAGGGAGATTCTAATATTTCAGAATCAGTGTTGAGCAACACCTCGATAGGAATTATGATGGCCGAAGAGGCAATTGTGGGAGTCCTTCCAGGAAGTAAGGCCAGTTTTTCACTTGAATTTCTGAACCCGACCGATCAAACCGATATTTTTTCAGTTTCAATAAGTTCAGGAGACCCTGAATGGGACACTATAATATCTCCAACCAATATCTCATTAGGTAGTGGCTCAACGGGAAATGCATGGGTCAATTTCACCGTTCCCAATACTGCTGAACCCGAGACCTCCTATCCAATGATATTTGCTTTTGGCAACAATCAGACATTGGATGCAATAAATGTGATATTGGAGATTGTGCCACTCAGCGGCCCTCGTCTCTGGTCCGTGGATAATTCATTCTCAGCTTATGCCAATCCAGGAGAAACAGTGTACTTTGATGTTCGTGTTGTCAACTATGAAGATCAAAATCTGGATGTGGTGCTAAGCTATCAGGAGGATTTGATGGAGGGCTGGAATGTTCTATTCAACAACCAGTCAACCTGGTCCAAATCCATTCCGGCTGGTGGCTCGACTTCCGTTAGTGTTGGGGCAACATCACCCAGTGATGCGGAGGCAATCGACACATTCTGGTTGCGGGTCATTGGTACGTCTTCCGGCTTCGACCCTGCATATTTTGATGCCAATATCACGGTCAATCAGGAATTCGGTATTTCTATCAGTTCCAAAAGTACAGTAACGCTATTGGGCAATGTCAGTGAATTGGTAAAAGTTGCAATAACCAATACAGGCAATGGACCGGACACGTTTGAGGTTGCTTATTCGGGCCTTTGGGTTCAGAATGAAATGGATACGTTTGCCTTTGAAGGATTTGAAACCAAGGAGATTACGATACTCGTCAACTCGGGGATGGTCGCTCCGGGAAGTGAAAGCACGGTTTTGGTACAGGTCAATTCAACCAAGAGCCGGATTGCAGGTAATGAGGTCTCGGATACAACCACGTTATCATTCATAGTTACTGGAATGATAACCTATAGTGAATGGGGTTCTGGACCTGTCAGTCTGAATCAAGGTGAAACACGTTCATTCGATGTTGCTATCCTGTCCCTTTTCGATTCAGGTGTTCCTACTTCTCGGGTGATAACCGAGGTTGGCGGTAGTGCTGAGACCTGGGTCTCCTTTGATGACACAGAGGAATACGAGGGTGAGGATACGTTGGTCGTTCCGGTTGGTGAGCCAGATCTTTTTTCAGTTACCGTAAATGTTCCGGAGGTTACTGCTGCAGGTAATTATCTATTCAGTTTGACCGTGACCGATTATAATGATAATAGTCATGTGTCAACTTTGTGGTTTACAGTCAATGTCATTCAGGATTTCAACATCACGGTCGAAATAATAAGCACGCCACCCGTGGTCAATCCAGGTTATAGTGCTGAATGGTTGCTGGATTTGACCAACAATGGTAATGGTATTGATTCGATAACGATGAACAGTACGGATGCTCCAGAAAACTGGCCTTCCACATTCTCTGATTCAGTTGTGGAACTGTTGTCGGATCGCAACAAGATAATAGTCTTCACTCTGGAGATTCCAGAAGGGACCAGTTCTGGAGAGTATTTCCTTTCAGTCGATGCTCAATCCTTAGGTACCTCGGTTTCCGTACCCCTGAATATAACCGTTAATTCAGTCCATAGAGTCTCAGCATCTGTTACTTCCGAGATAGAGCTTACTGGCCAACCGGGAGAAACCATCTATTTTCAATTTGACGTGACCAATATTGGGAATACCAATGATACTGTCTCTGTAACGGCCACCGGTACCATGATGTCCCAAGCCACTCCTACTGATTTTGGCTGGAGCACTAAATCCCTTTCAATATCAGAGACTGAAAGTAATTATCTCAAGGCGACCGTACCTATGAGCAATGATGGTCCCTGGACCGCAATCGTCACGGTGGCATCTGAGGGAGATTCCTCGCAGATATCCACCCTTCAATTCAAGTTGTTGGGAG
>Ga0207984_1001343_pt1 | contig 12479 bp, 7 predicted proteins | sample ETNtaG_30_FD_185760 | JGI IMG/M metagenome (GOLD analysis project Ga0207984, IMG submission 185760) | Marine microbial and viral communities from oxygen minimum zone, Eastern Pacific Ocean - ETNP201306PF43B (SPAdes) (version 2) | ecosystem: Environmental > Aquatic > Marine > Oceanic ...
CGGCGTGGCACTGGTACTCTCAAGTGCCTCCCGAGAGTCTGGTCGATGGTCGTAACATGATCGAACAGCAGGCATCGCATTTCGGAACAAAGGGGGCTCGCCTGAATCACGCAAGGAAATCCTTCAAATGGAATAGCGTGGTCAGAGCCACCGGTGCCTGGATCCTGTTCGACTTAGGGGGAGAATACGAACTCGATGAGCTGCATGTGTGGAACTACAACGACAAAGACGGGAATACGCAGCACGGGATGAGGGCGGTCGAGATTGCCTATGCCAGGAACAAAAAAGAACTGTACGCTCAGAAATGGCGGAAGTTTCCTTCCCAAGTCATCGATCGGGCATCGAAGGATGGAAAGGAAGGAGCGGATTCGGTCATCGACTTCAAAGAGAAGCGGGTGCGTTACGTGTACATTCACACCCTCGGAGCCGAAGGGCAAGGAAATTGGGCCGACCCGAACACAGCGAGTACCTCAAAGGACGGGGTCAAGGAGGGACGAAACCAGATCGATGCCGCGACGGGAATGGGCGGCAGCGCATTTGATCACCGTAAATTCACTATCGGTCTCGGGCAGGTGCGTTTCTATGGCAAACCGCGTCAATTGCCCAAACCTGAACTGGCCATCTCGGAGGGGCGGCTGAAGCTTGCGGTACAGGGGTACGATGATGCCCAGATTCGTTACACACTTGACGGTTCCATTCCCTCAAAGACTTCGCCTCTGTATCGGTCGCCCATTGCGATCAGCTCGGATGTCGTTTTGAGGGCCAGGGCATTTGGTAGCGATTTGCGCACCAGCGAATACGTGCCGGTCAAGGTGCGCGTGGGAGAAGTTGTGATGGATTCGGCCATTAGACGGGATTTAACTGACGGCGACATGGCTGGAGTCCAGGCCGCTGTCCTCAGCGTGGAACTATACGACTCTGATACGGGCCCCTATCTGAAGCATCTCGATATCAACGGGGAGAAGCTTGTCCCCGTGCCGCAGAGCAAGAAGAATCAGTTTGATCTTAACTTCATCCCCCTGCCGCAGGACAAACTGAAAAGCCTCAAGGCCAGGAATCACATCAAGTTTTCTGGCGGTGCCGGAGATGCCTACAAGCTGCGCAACGTGACGATGTACGTTCAGCTCCCTGATGGTACCTGGGCAAAGAGTGAAACGGATACGAGAATACTCTGCAGTCAGACCAGGCGGAATTGGGCAAGAAGCGAGGGCATCGTCATGAACCCCATTCAGACAGATATCCAATTCCCTGCCCCCAAGAATCGGCCACCCCGTTAACAGATTAGGGACACATAGGAGACAGGACTTCAAACCATGACTAATAAACTACGAGCCATCGTTCTAATGCTCGCCGCTTCGTTCTGCGTTACGTCAATTGATGGTCGAGGACAGCGACCCGCGCCCTCTCCATCACGTTATGCCTATGTGCTGAAGTTCGACGTCAAGGCGTTACCGAAAGGTGTGACTATTCGTGAAGTGACAGACAAACTCGGTACGAGGCATTTCATTACCAACACCAGCGATGTCCCTCTGATCATCAACGAACGATTCCAGGGAAACCGCATCGTCAGTGGCGTCAAACTCGTATCAGGAAAGGTCTGCCACTATTGCCCTGACGGTGTTCCGATGGCAGGCAAACGCCATCTCAAAGGCTGGCAGGCACCCTTCGGCGACATCAAGCAAACCTTGATCACATTGCCGAGGCCACCGGCGAGAATCTATCAGGGCCGCAAGCCTGGCTTGTCCAAAGAGATTCCGAAGCCGGAGTCATTCTCGATCAAGGCAAAGTTCAATGGCAAGTCATACGAAATCAAAGGCATGATTCACTACAAGTTGAATCCCGCCTATGACAAACAGGTCGATTAACACTCTCTGCTGACAGGTTCCGGGTAACACCGATAGCCGTCCAGCCATGCCTCTGTCACTGTTTCCGACGCAGACCTGCGAATCCCATCGAGCGTTCTCCCCTTGGCTACGAGTCTGCGGCTGCCGTTGGCCGTCTCCGGGTTATGCTCGACGCGACACGTGGCCGGGTGGGCGGCAGGTGAGCTCTCGATCAGGAAGGCGTCGTGTGACTCAAGGGAGTCGGGGGCGAGCTGAACGAATCGGAAATGGCGGCCATCTCCTAAACGCACTGAAGCCCTTGTCGCCAGGCCGATACTTCCGCTCTCGGCCTCCAGACGAGGGGCGGCTGGGTCTTGCTGAACTCTGAAATTGAACAATCAAGTCGGAGAGGTAGCCTACTCCGGCAACCTATGCGAGTGCGGCGTTCCCGAAACCTGGAATGAGAACAACACGATGTTTCGTCTCTTTATCTTTGATTTCGATGGCACCGCCCTGGGTGGACACGAGCCTTACGATCAGTTCCCCGAGCCTTTTGCACGTTTCCTGGACAACTTGCAGGAAGTCGGTGCCTCATGGGCTACGTGCACGACCTGGCATCCGGCCGGACAGGAACGAGTCTTCCGCAACAGTCATCTCTCCAGCAGGCCTGTCCGCGCCATCGGAAGGACGGGTCTCGCCTGCGGCTTATATACAGGCGAGACGCTGGTCATGGACGCGGAATGGGATGTCCGTTTTCTTGATATGCACGCCCGATATGCGGAGCAAGATCTGCCTAGGGTCAGAGAATCGCTCTCCTCTTTTGACAGCGTGCTCTCCGTCAAGGAAGGGTTCGACTACATTCTCTCTCTTCGACTGACGAGTGGCGTTTCATTCAGAGAAGAGATGAGTGCTCATCCGGAACTGGAAAAGGCAACCTATATCCAGGCTGCCACAGGCGCGGAATCAGCCCAAGTCTTCGGTGCACACATGTCGAAGGCTTTAGCCGTTGAAGAATTACAGAAGCTTGTGAACGTGAACCCCTGCCAGACAGTCATTGCCGGCGACGGCCTGAATGACCTTCCTATGCTGACACCAGACCTCGCAGGCGGCCTGGTCTGTCCTTCGAATGCGGTTGAGGAAGTTAAACAACAGGCAGTGTCTTCCGGTGGGATTGTTTCCGATTTGCCATTTTCCGAAGGAGTGATGGACGCGCTCCAGCAGTTGGGCGCATTTCGCGCTGCGAATGCTTGATCCTGGGAAATTTTTCGCGGATCTGTAGCGGGATTCGATTCTCTGATTGGCAGATAGCAATTCCTGGCCGTTCATTCATTCGACTGATTCGGAAGATACCTTTGAATGGACGGCCTCCCGCTTCTGACCTCGCCCACCATTGGACACGTGATCCTGAAATCGCTCTTCTGATCTCTGAAATTGAACAATGAGGTCGCAGAGGTAGCCTGCCCCGGCAACCTCTGCCTTGGCGGCGACTGTCATGGGGTTTCTGAGCTTCAATGTGCTGCACTCCCAGCACAGGAAGATGAGACACCAAGAACCTGCAGAACATCCTTGCGTTACTCCAACCCCAAAGCGGGATGAACTGCAATCTCGGCCAACACACCGAAATGATCGCTGGGCCAATTCTTGCCCTCAGGTTTGTTTAACACCACTTTCGCGGCAACAACGCGGGCATAGCCACGATAATAGTGCGGCGAACCAATAAAAATGTAGTCGATTCGACGATGATGATTCGAGAGTCTCCATACTCGCTCGGTCGTCTTTCGTGCGTAGTCGTTTTTGGTCGTCCACGTGTAGCCGTCTTCGCGATTGCCGGCCGCTTCCCAGGCGTCGTAGTAATGAGTACTGCGTCGCTCTAAACTTTGGCGCCCAGTGAGAAAACGGATGCTTGCTGAATCCGGTGTCGCGTCAAAGTCGCCAGCGATGATCGGCGGAAATCCGGCCGTGTCGCTGATTTCTCGAATGAATTTGTCGAGCGCAACCGCGTCTCGTTCGCGATTCAATTCACGATCGAATTGCCATCGAGCCGTGCCAAACGTGGAAACAAAACAGAAGCGGCCGACAGGTGATGGTGCCGCAACCTCAACCGCCAATGCCTTCCCACTGCCGGGCAGTTGTCGCAGGCCCTTTCGCTTCATCGGCCAACGAGAAGCCACCGCAACGTCCAGCCTTCGGAGTTTGTTCGCGTTGCTTCCATTGGCCTCGTGATCCAAATGGTAGTTCATTCCTTTCAACAGTTGTTTCACTTGATGATCCTCGCCAGGTTTCCAGCCAGCTTCTTGAAACCCGATGACATCGGGTTTCAGTTCTTCAATCTGATGGCGCAGCAACTTCATTCGAATCTCGTACGGCGCGGCATAATTCCAGATATTCGCCGTAAGCACCCTTAACGGACGATCAAGCTTCGCACTGGTCCCGGTGTCCTCGCCATAAGCTGCAAGGACTGCAGCCACGAGAATCCCTGTGACAACGATACGAACAGACGTATTAATGAGAACTGCGCTGCAAATGGAATGCGCTGGGATAGCTTGGGGAGGAGAGGTGACGCGAAAGGAAATCATAAGGCCAGATCTTGAATGATGAGAAAGATGAAGGCAAAGGAACTTCGTGACGTACTTTTCGAAGATTCATCGAGAATCGTTCAACTCGAACTTCGGTTTGGCGGCCAGCACAAACATCTGGCCCGATCGGTTCAAGTAGTAAAGCCGGTCATCCGCCAGGAGTGTGGAGGCATATACGCACGGCCTTCGCACAATAGCACAACCCGTCGGTTGTTGGTAGATATAAGTCGGCTGGATTAATGATTGACAATTGGCCGTACGATTGTGGGTCGGATCCGCGACTGACACTGGTGGCGGGGGACACCCCTTGATGTTGGCCGACGCTGTAAGGATTCCCAATGAAGCACCGTACGCTGTTGATCCTGCTCATCACCTCTTCCCGTCTGTGCGTAACCCCGATCGCCGCGGAGCCACCGGAAGACACCGGAACGTACCGTCTCTACCCGGGCATTGCCGCGTATGTCAACAATCCGAAGGGTGAGGCGTTCGATCTGTCGATCGAACTCCGCGACTGAAACGTGTTCGCATCGGGGCCTCGTGAGGTGATGTTGAAAGTCTACGACCCTGAGGGTCAGCCCGTAGTCCGTCAGCTTATCGAGGACGGCATTGTCTCTCAGGGCTACCAACCGGCGATCGGCGGATGGGACCAAGAGGTGGTATTACGCCGGATACGGTGTGAATATCGAGCTGCCGAAACCCGTGCCAGTCCAGCGAGGAACGAACAACACGGTGCTGATCCAAATCGTATCGAAGCCCACGAAGGCCGAGGACGTCGCACTCAGCTACCGGATCGTGCCGTGTGTTGGCAAGATTGATGGGGAGAGTTGTACCTGGCCTCTGTCTGCGGACGACGGGAAAGCAAAGGCGCGCCCGAGGCCGTCGCCATAGTCGTCGGCCCCTACATCGAAGAGATCCAATCCAGCGGCTTGCAGGGCCGGATTGGAACTTCGGAGTTTGGCACATTAAAACCTCCGCAGTAGCTCCCGAATCCAAAACAAGAAGACCTGCCCCAGAAACCTGCAGCCACGACTGTGCATCTCGATAACAGTCAAAGAAGGAACCTCAATGAGACTCTACCAGTTGGCCATCTCTGTTCTGACTCTCCTGGCTACTGACGCGGCTGTCGCCGAAGTGCGTGTCTCGGAAATCTTCAGCAGCAACATGGTGCTGCAACGCGACAAGAGTGTGACCGTGTGGGGAACGGCGGATGCCGGCGAAGAGGTGACCGTCGCCATTGCCGGCCAGTCACACACGACGACTGCCCGCGACGGTCGATGGAAGATTGCTCTCGAACCACTCGAGGCGGGCGGGCCACATGAAATGGAGGTCACGGGCACAAACACCATCGTCTTCAGCAACATTCTGGCTGGTGATGTGTGGCTCTGCGGTGGTCAGTCCAACATGGACTATGACATGAGTGTCTATATGCGCTGGCCAGGAAAAATAGGTGAGGCCTACACCTCCATTGCCGCGAACAGCCCATCGTACCGAGATCTGCGTGTGGTTCTCATGAAGAAGGCGGCAGCGCTGCCAGACGAAACCGCCGTTGTCCCGGTCGAAGACGACGACGTGTTTCGAGGGACATGGCAGAAGTGCTCTACGGAGGTGACGCCTCGCATGTCGGCGACGGGTTTTGTTTTTGCTCAGCGACTGCAGGCGCATCTGAAGATTCCCGTAGGTCTGATTGATGCCAATAAGGGCGGCAGTCCTGTGCATACGTGGTATGCGCCTGAGTCGCTCAGAATTCTGGATGCTCCGCGCGACTCAATGAGGAACATGTACAACGCCATGATCCGCACGTATCGGAATTTTCCTATTAGAGGAGTCATCTGGTATCAGGGCGAAAGCAACGCCTGGACTGTGGAAAGCAGTCGGAACTATGCGGCGCAATTCAAAGCGATGATCCGAGGATGGCGGCACGACTTCAACGATCCACAAATGCCATTTCTGTTCGTGCAGTTGGCGGCCTATGAACGAAATCCGTTCCACCAGGGAGTGACCTATCCCATTCTGCGTGACAGCCAGGCTGCGGCTCTCGAACTGAAGCACACCGGTATGGCGGTCGCGATTGATCTGGGCGATCCGAAGAATATCCATCCACCGTACAAACTGGCTCTTAGTGACCGCCTGATGCTTGCAGCAAGGAAGGTCACCTACGGTGAAGACGTGGTTTCCAGCGGGCCGACCTTCAAATCGTTTCGAATCGACGGCGGCCGTGTAGTCGTCACTTTCAGTCATATCGGTTCCGGTCTGGCGATTCGCGACGTGACTCTGGCCGGCAGGAAAATGCCCGCCGACAGACTTGTCGGCTTTCAGATCGCTGGTTCCGACGAACAGTTTCACGAGGCGGAGGCTACCATTGATGGCGACACCGTCGTGGTCAGCAGCCGGGACGTGAAAGTCCCCGTCGCAGTTCGGTACGGCTGGCGCGGCTTCCCCTATACCAATCTCTATAACAGAGAAGGACTGCCGGCCACGCCATTCCGGACAGACGATTATGAGATCGTGATCAACCAGAAACATGTCGATCTCTACAACCGTCGTCTCTATCTGCCGAGAGAGCTGTTACGGACTCAGATGACGATTGAGCAGAGGGCTCAGGTCGCAGTGATTCATGATCGGCACGTCACAGAAGATGTCGAAGCCAGAATCCAGGAACTGAGAAGAGCCTACGAAGAGGTCTATAAGACTGAGGGCAGAGGTTCGTCGGCGTACCGAAAAGCAGTCAGCGATTACAACGACTACCTCAAACCGATACGCGCCCGCATCGGCGATGAAATAAGAACAGCAAGAATCTTCGAATGACCGCTTAGACAAGTGGCCTTAGAAATCTTTCCGTCGCCGCAGCATGCAGTTCCTCACGTCCTTGCTGCGGGAAGTGTCGTATAGGTAACGTGAAAGAAGTTGGCGATCACCTGCTGAGCCTAGTGGCTGTTGCGCCACACCAGGTAGATAAGGAAGCATCCGTGGGGTCGGGGGGCCATTTGCCATTTGATTTGCTATTCGTTGCCAGGCAAATGGTCCCGAATGCTCAACACAAGCCATCCGAAGCCGGCAACCCATAAGGGGGAATCACTTTACTGACCGACATTTCTGATAGCGGATTGCGATGGCGGTGGCATGTGCCCCGGCCTACTTACACTGGAACGATCCGTCGTCCCACGGGCCGTACCATCCACAACTGTTTGCATCGAGATGACGTTGATGTCCCTGGTAGGCGGTATGTTGCTGATCGTCCGAAAAGTTGACGTGGACAACAGCCTCGCCAAGGTTGAGGACCAGTCCTGTGCCACTAAACCAGGCATCCTTCGAGCCGGCCAACAGGCGCGCCAGTTGTTGGGTCTCCTCAGCGCTATGGCCTGGACACGACACCACAATACAACGGCTGATGTCCTCACCTTTCAGAAACCGTAGAGGCTCGGTGCTCGCACTCATCGCAAAAGCCAGTCGGCAGGTGTCATACATCGTTTCATCACCGCGAAAAATCTCCGCCACACCTGGCTCTCGATAACAGGTCAGAAACGATGCCCCAAGCACGGCTATACCCAATTGGTCATCAACGTTTAGCCAGTTGCCAGCAAAAAAACGTGATTCGTCCGGCTGCAGGATGCCCTCCTCCCCCACATAGCGCCGGGGTGCGTTCTGATAGAGTAGACGTTCATCGTCGAAGAAGGTGATGGTGCCGCTGGACATCTTTTCCAGGGCCACGTCTGCCAGTGCGGTGCGCCGTTCCACGTAAACGCTCCGCCCATCCGGCAGAGCGATGAAGGCACATTGTTGTGCAACTTTGCCACCGGCCCACGCGAGATCCAGCATGACGCCGAACCCTCCATCGATCGCCTTAGCGGAATGTCGGATATAGGCGAGCGCAGGGGCTGTTTCATGACCCGCATCAGGCAATTCGGAAACCATGCCAATGAGGTTCCAAGGCATCGGATAACAGAGAATATCCCGGTTCAGCGGCATGGTCATACCCAGGACCGCAGGAGCGTCTCCCCGCCCCTGCCAACAGAAACTGGAGATCGAATGAGCCGTTCGCTGAATGGCAAGCCCTGCCTGGTCCGACACATAAGCCCCCGTCGGAGGCGTCACAGCGTCCAGCTCAGCGTCGGTAAAGCTGCCAAGCCCGAAGCGCCGGCACATCAGGTAATTCTGAGTTAACCCCCAGAGCGATTGGAGATCGATCGGAAATCCGATCCAGCCATTCATCGGCAGACCTGGTCTTTCTGTGATCGTATTCTCATAATGTTGGACACACTGCAGAAAACAGGCGACACGATCCGGTGTGGGCCGCAGAAAGGCCAGATTGCAGGCTTGAATGAAAGAGCCCCTGAGGCCGGGGGTGTAGTCCGTCCCCGCCGGGTACAAAAGGGCTCCATTGGGTAACAGTAAGAACATCAGCCGATCGAGAATAGGATCGGCGTTGAAGGTAACGGCCTCCGGTATCGGCGTGTCCGCAAACAAAAATGCGATGGCACTTCGCACCATCTCGGAAACCGAAGCCATGTAGTCGGGGTGAATGAAACCATGATGCTCGAGGGTGTAGTCAGGAAAGACGTTGGCGCCGGTAACCTGTTCCCGAAGCGGCTTACCGTCCAGCAGTACATCCGATTCGACATCTTCCTCTGTCGCATAGGCATTGACCATAAACTCGGCGCCCTTCTCTAGCCATGCCCGGCTGTGAGGATGATGGCGGAGCATGCAAGCGACAGTCGCCAACCCCCCACCGGTCCAACCGTTATATTCAGCGGGTGCGTTGCCAAACAGGGTCGTCGAAGGATGTTTATCAAGAAAGGAATCGGCTTCTTTTGCCAGCACCTTGGCGGTCTGCAATCGGGTCTCGTCGTCGAGGCGATGCCAGAGCATCCATGCGCCGATTGCCAGCATATGCATGAAGCGGGCTGACGAGAATGCCGGCCATATTGGTCGATGCTCTGGGGTCCCGTGATTGTATACGCCGTCAGCACAGGCACTGACCCAGGTGTGCAGAATGGAGATGGCAATCTCTTCGAGTCCCTCCGAGGTCATGTCAATAGCGGCCCGATCCTCTGAAGACGAAAAGCGAGCGAAAACGGCAAACGCGCTGATAGATCCGCTCATCACATGACCACAGTAGGGAATGTCGATCACAATGGTCTTGCCGTCATCAATCCCCTTTTCCTGGCGGTTCGATTCGAGATGCTGAAGGGTTCGTTGGATTTGGATGCCCAAGAGCCGCAGCAATCGCGGCCCGACCGTCCCCGATCGATCCAGATGAGGGATGACAGGTGCATCAACACGATAGGATTCGTCATTCAACATTCATAGTTCTCCGTTGCCCTGGAATAGAGGGCTGGGAGGGCTGGGATCAGATCTCCTGGAGCCAGCGAGACGCTGGCGTACCCAGGAGATTCACTTCGAAAGGCTCGCGTTCTTCGTAACTTCGATGACAGACGGCATCGGCGAGGTCTTCTCCAATGCGTTGAAGCGATCCCCCTACTTCCCGATGCAGTAGAGGAATTTATCTGACCGCAGCAGAATCCGGTTGCCAGTAACTGCAGGGCTGGCGTTGAACCTGCTGCCGTCACGCAGATCGTTCGTGCTCAGCAACTCGAACTTCGGTTTGGCGGCCAGCACAAACATCCGGCCCGAGCGGTTCAGGTAGTAAAGCCGGCCATCCGCCAAGAGTGTGGAGGCATATACCTGGCCTGCCCGATTCAGTCGTTCCTCATAAAGAAGTTTGCCGGTGTCAGCTTGCGCACAGTAGGCAATGCCCAATTTCTCATACGCCCAGTACAGATGGCCGTCGCGATAGACTGGCGAGGTGACGTTCGAGCCCTTGTTGCTCGTCCACAGGCGATGCGTCCTGGTGAACGTCTCCCCGTCCGCCGGCACGAACTGCCAGTCCGGCAATTCCAGAGCGCCCACCCAGAAAGTAAACAACACCATCGGCGGCCACAGCGCTGGGAACCATGTACCAAGTGATGTCGGTCTGGCAGGTCCAGAGTTCCTTGCCCGATGTTGGATCGAAGGCGAACACCTTTCTCTGACATGCCACTACAAGCTCGTCGCCACCCGCTTTCGTCTTCACTACCACTGGCGTGTTCCAGGCTTCTTTTATTCCACGTGCGCGCCATTTTTCGGCTCCGGTTCGCCTGTCCAGCGCGATGAGCGATTGGCTTTCCACGCTGGCGTTGACGAAGACCAGGTCCTTGTACAAGACAGGAGACGCGGCTGTCCCCCAGCCACCCATATTCGTGCCGACGTCCGCCTTCCAGAGTTGCTTGCCTTTGTGGTCAAATGCAAAGACGCCGGTCTTGCCAAAGAAAGCGTAAACGCCCTCGGCATCGGCGACCGGCGTGTTTGCAGCGTAGCCGTGATCGCGGATACGGTCCTTTTCAGGCAACTTGGCCTTCACGGGGCTATTCCAGATTATCTTACCATCGTCACGCCGAATGCATATGAGATGACGTTTAAGGTCATCAAGGCTTCCACCCGGGCTGCCCGGGACTAAGTAGCCTGTGTATGAAGTCAAGTAAATGTGATCACCGAAAACAATTGGGCTCGACGCCCCCGCACCGGGCAGAGCTGTCTTCCAATTGATGTTGTCATTCTGGCTCCACTTTACCGGCAAGCCGGCCGCACTGCTGACTCCCATCCCAGTAGGTCCGCGAAATCGAGGCCAGTCTGTGCGTTTAGTTTCGTCTTTTACAGGTTGAGCAGAACAAGCGTTGTAGAAAACACTCGACAATGCGATAACGGCAACAATCCATCGTTTGATTTGAGGCATGAATTCTCTCCAGGTTGTGTCCGCCAAAAGCGATCGGACGCCAGCGGTGAAGCTACATGAACTGATTCCAGAGATGCATGATACGGAGCGGTTGAATTAGTGTCGCCTCGAACCAGGCAGCGGAGTGGGTATTTCCCGCCCAGGAATCGAATTGGGCAGAGCCAACGGGACGAGATTTGCCAGTGTCAATGAAGGAGAAAGAAATCAGATGGTCTGTTTGGAGGAGTACCAATATGTTTAGCCGTTCGTCGCAATCGGTGCAGAAGATGGCAATGGTGGCTATCGCTGCGATTCTAACTGCGGGGCACGCCTCCGCTGAAGATTCGCCAAGTCAATCGAGAGGTCTACTCACCCGGCTGCGGATCCATGGTGGCATCTGTGTTATTGCCGGGGCAAGGTCCCTCAATCTGGCGCAAGAACTCGCTGGAAACAGCAACTTCTACATCCAGGTCCTTCAGCCCGATCAAAGTAAAGCCATCACCTGGGGAGCGGCGGTCGCTTCCGGTGAATACCGGGAAAGAATTGGAGTTGTCCATCGCGTATTCGATGCAGACCACTACGGCTCCGGCCTGTTCAATCTGGTGATCGCTGATGCTCCCAAAGCTGCAAGCGACACTGCTGATCTCAAGCGAATTCTGGTTCCGGGGGGCACGCTGGCCGTCCGGCAGAATGGTGAAAGTACCCCTGGACTCGATCCCAAAGTAGCTGGGCTGATAAGCCTTCAGGCAGCAGATGGCTGGCATCTGTTCCGCAAGCCTGCCGAGCCGGTCGTCAAATATTCTCCCTGCGACAGCCTGCGCTGGAGGGCCGGGTCGCGATGGCAAAGAATGATGTATCACGATTTTCAGTCCGTAAAGTTCGGTGAGGGTAAGTTCCTCTATCGCGAAACCATGGCCAGCTCAGGAGGAGGATATCGCTTCGAGCTTGTCTGCCGGGACGCGTTCAATGGACGAATGCTCTGGAAGATCGAGGAGCCGCCTTTCTCACGGAAGGATTGGAGCAGTTACCTGCGCTATCGCATGGAGCTGGCTGTTCATGATGGCAAGGTCTATACCGGGCTGGGAAAGGACTTCGTCTCCCTCGACGCGGTAACAGGGAACACTGTTACGACACTTGCCAAAGGCGGGCGCCCGCGCCAATTTAGAATCCACCAGGCAAAGTACCTGCTCGTTGACGGTAAAATACTTGACCTTGAGAGTCTCAAAGAACTGGGGCGTTACAAAGGAGTCAGGATTGTTGTTTCTGGAGACAGGATCTATGCCACCAACCAAGGCCGAATTATCACTGCCTATCGCATTCCGGACGGTGAAG
>Ga0207984_1001344_pt1 | contig 12472 bp, 7 predicted proteins | sample ETNtaG_30_FD_185760 | JGI IMG/M metagenome (GOLD analysis project Ga0207984, IMG submission 185760) | Marine microbial and viral communities from oxygen minimum zone, Eastern Pacific Ocean - ETNP201306PF43B (SPAdes) (version 2) | ecosystem: Environmental > Aquatic > Marine > Oceanic ...
ATAAAGTCCGGGTTCAGCGGATCGTAGGGATTATCCGGAAGAGGCTGCAAAATGTCGCAGGTCCAAGACATAAGACCGAGGATCACAATGAGAGTAAATCGGCTGAAGGCTATTGAGTGAGTCAACTTTTTCATGTCAAATCAAGTACTTTTAGGGAAATCCACACTTTTAGTCGATTGGATTCTACACCTGAGAAAGTTACATAGATGTGATGCAATTCACATTCCATATTCGAATGATGATTTTCAAACAAAAACCGTCAATCGAGAAGAGGAAATCAAAGGGATTATTTCTTCGTCAAAGTCCAGACTTTATCCCAGTCAGCGCCGGGAGGATTTTCCTTCAGATGTTCACACCGCTCAATATAAATACGGCTGGGATTTGTAGGGCGCATAGGAAACATATCTTCCAACTTATCGGCGGCTTTAAACGCTTTCAGTGCCTTGTCCCATCTCTGATTATAATAAAATTCCAACCCTTCGTGGAATAAGCTCATCAATTTCGCTGTTTCATCTGCCAGTTTACCCTTTTCTGCCAGCAATTCGTAGGTCCTTACGGGCACTGTCTTCCCCTTCACACGGACATAATCGAGCGTCCGCCATTCAAACTTGTCTTTGACAGGTTCATACGTGGATTCACTGGCCTGAATGTAAATTCCGTACTGCTTGGCTGACGCTTCTAATCTGGCGGCAGTATTAACGGTATCTCCCATCATGGTATAATTCATCCTCATGTTGGAACCCATATTACCTGTCACCATGTCACCGGTACAAAGCCCCACACGATGGCGGAGATTGTGAACCAAATCCGGCCAATCTTCTTCAGATGCCCATTTCTTCCTCAGCTTTGCAATCCTCTCCTCCATTTCAATCGCCGTAAGGCATGCTTGATACTCGTGATCCTCCACCGGAATCGGAGCACCGTAAAAAGCAACGATAGCGTCGCCGATATATTTGTCAAGAGTGCCTCGCCGAGCCAGCAGGATATCTGTCATTTCTGTCAGATATTCATTCATGAGGGATACCATTCTCTCCGGCTCCATCACTTCGGTGAATGATGAGAAGCTTTGGATGTCAGAGAAATACGCTGTGTGATAACCGGCTTCACCACCCAGTTTCGGTTCTGTATGCTGCTCATACATCTGATCAATGAGCTCTGGGGATACGTAGGTGCCGAACGTGCTCTTCAGGAACCTCTTGTCTTTCTGCTCAACGATAAAGCGGTATAATACATTGGTGATATAGGTAGTGAAAACGCCGAAGATAGGTGCCACCACTGGTATGTAGGTGGATTCGCCCATCCCAGGAACATCGATACTGTCCCAGCTGCCAAAAATGAGCTTCACAAGCCAGAAAGAATCAGTGGTAAAGGCACCCACGGCTATGCTGATGAATATCAGCAGCTCTACAAGGATGCTCAATCCGGCAAAAAGCGGGTTCATGGAGGCAAGAAGGATATATGTAATCAACGCGAGAATGGCGATGAGGAAGAGATGCGACAACCACGATTTATCTGACCACTCCATATCGCCGCCGTACATGGAGATGAAATTCTGATCTATGATCGTCTGGAGAGCGTTGGCGTGAGTCTCAACTCCCGGCATGAGCTTCTGTTCTCCGGCAAAGCTGAAGTACGGTGTCCGCTTGGTATCGTGAAAAACCTCTACGGAAACACCGATTAGTACTATTTTACCAAGGAACGGGCTCTCTTCCAGACCGCCCATGCCGGGCATATAATAGGCCCAATGTGTCGAATCAATAAACATATCCATCCAATCAATGTCGGCATCGAAATCTCTCAGATCGACATCTGCCACATCTACAACTTGAAAAAGAGAATATGAATCGAACGTACCCCAAGGATCATTTTCCCCCGTTTGTGCTGCTGATGGAGGTCCGTAGTAATTGACGTAAAATGTGGATGTTTCGCTATACGTTGGAATATCGATATCCTCGAACCAGATGATACCCTTTTCGCTATCTCCTCCCAGCCGCATAAGACTATCTGGTGGAAAATTCAGGAACTCCTTGGCAGAACGCATTGCGATAGTAAGATACCACGTACTGGGATCATCTCTTAGCACGTTGAAGGCGTAGTAACGTCGAGTGGTACCGTCCGGGTCTTGAGTTTCATCCACCAGAGCAGTTTGTGGATCGGCAGACATTATTACTTCATTTGGAAGGACAAGTTCAAAACTTCTTTCGAGGGTGTTATAGCCAATTTTTGAGGCAAGGATGACGGCAGTGCCCATCTCCTTCGCCTCAAGAATAGCCTGAGCAAAAGCGCTGTCACCATGGGTGGGAACAAGTTCACTCAATCCTCGATTCATCAACTCACCACGGATTTCCTTAAGAGCAGGTTCTTCCGCAAGGCGATCCGGAGCATCAAACTGAAAGTCAAATACGACCGCTCTGGCACCGGCTTTAGCGAGATTCACAACGACTTGTGCCCACACTTCCCTTGTATACGGCCACGACCACGGAACATTCTCGTAAGATTTCTGATCAAGATCAACAATGACCACGTCCAACCCCTTGTCCCATTTACCATTTTCGTTGGAATCGGTAAACTCTTCACTTTCTTCCCACACTCCATTATTATTAAGATCAGTGAACGGCTCTGCTTTCTTGGGAATTGGCTCCCGAGATGCCCAGCCGGAAAGAGGTCCACGAACACGAAAACCGAGGTCGTAAATCTTGGCTTCCAGACTATCAAAAACGTGCATCCTGTGAAAGAAAATAATAATAAGGATAGAGATTAAGGTGAGGCCTAAGCCTACAACTTGCTTCTTAAGGATTTTTATTACGTCCATCGGTATCTCTAAAATAAGTAATTCACGGAAAACTTCACAGCCAAGGTTCCTAAAGCGAATTCACTGTCTGATTGATTAGCTTTTACAGAAAATCCGGCCTTAGCGGATAACCTTTTCCACGGTTTCCATTCCACTCCCCCATTGATACCATAGTTTCCGAACTCGGAAATTCCAGTTGCTCTAAGGCCATTTAATCCACCCATAATCTTAAGTTTATCTGGGATCAGGAAGTAAGTAGAATTTAAGCCCAAACTGGTATAAACAGTTTTCAACCCTCCTTCTCCAGCCGTCATAGACTCGGGTAGTTCAAAAGAATAACTGCTAAGATTTAAGGAAGTCCGCAGCCGCTTGCTAAACTGAATATTGGTGCCAAAAGCGACTGTCCTAGCTGCAGAATTGGATGAGAGAAAATCCTCATCACGCTCTTCAGTAAGTTGGTCTTCAACTGAGATAGAACTCATGGTGAATGTGAATTGATAGCTGACCTCTCCCGATCGAATGGGAACACTTAAAGAGAGAAGTGAATTTTTCGTTTTCAGATCTTCTCGTAGATCTTCTAAAGCCAGTGAATCTACCCCAGTAGAATTGGTATACCAGACAGAATCAAGCGAGGTTTTACCATTTCCTCTGTTGATAGACTGGAGATTGATTACCGCTGACGGCAGGTCAATACCGGGTGTAAACGTAAAGTTCATTGTAGTCGTTCCTTGAATTTTAGGATCAGTTTGCGTCAGCAGTACTTTATTATCTTTGTATTTATAACTGGCTTGTAAACGAAGCTTATTGTGGAATAGACGAATTAGGTCTGAAATAACGAACTCCCTTACGTTAATTGTTAGATATGGGTTTGCCAATGAACTGAATTCAGGACCTACTTGTGAATAAGACATTTCAAAAGTGTTTTCGTAGTAATAAGCCCTAAACTTCATTCTATAGGCAGCAGACGGCATTCGTAAGTAGGCTTGAAGAGGGGATTCTTCATACAGTTCCAGATCTACAGGTACCAACGGTGTCATATATTGATTGACAATAAAGAAGTCCTGTACTGTCTCAGGATCTATCATCTCTTCAAGAGTGAATCCAAGGCTGGTGACCGCACCGAATTCATCGTAAAGGCGACCCACGAAACCGTCTACAGAATCGTCAAGTGCCGTATCCATTTCTGCCAGAGTTAGTGCACCATCCCAAATATTCTTATTGAGTAAGCTCATTGCCCAGGCGATATCGAACGTCAATCTACGGTCATCAAAAGCAAAACCTGCATCAAACCCAAAAACAACGTTGTCCTGCGGATCATCATCAGCCCAATCAGTAGAAGGCAATACGTACTCACCTACACCTTCGAGTGCAGACTCAAATCCTGACAGAGTATACTCACCTGAATCGATACCTGCTTCACTCACATAATTTTCCCAGTTGGGAACTGTAAATATTGCGTTATTGATCTTTCGATATACCGAAAATGGCTGATCCTTGGCTTTGTGAAAATTCAAACCAAGATAGTATTGATTCTTGTAGTTCAGCATCAATCTATAGGCTTGATACGATCTTTCGAAAGTATAGCCCACTCGATCCAGATAATACAACGGTAAGCCGGTTCCCTGACTCTGTATATCAGTTATTATATAAGAAGCATCACTATCCGTACGTCCTTGTACAGTTCTCTCAAGCTGCCCGCTGACCAGTTGGAGTCTTAAAAAGTTCAGGTTTACATCAATACCAAATCCTCGTACTCGTTTACCATCTATAGTATATTGAGAAAGTACAGGCGTAAAATCACCAAGATTCACAAGAATATTACTTCCTGACTTTATTGATAAGGAATATCTGTTTCGAGGTTGACGAAATTCACTCTCTTCGGTAGAAAGCTTTAGGTTTGCTTTGAACCTAAGCCAGTTCCAACCTCCGTCAAGATCTATATTAGTAATTCCTAAACCTAGGGTTTCAGTATCAATTTGATCCAACGAAAAATTTGATCTTACCTTGCCAGAATAGGAAAATTCTTCAGAAGCTGTCACCAGGCGGGAACCCACACCTGCAACAGTAAACGACCAAATGGTTGGGTTTAACGAATACCCATAAATATTACGCAGTTCAACACTTACAGTGTGTACACCCGCATCGAGAAGAGGTGGTTCACAAATGATAATTTCTGGAGTAATTTCACATATATTAGTCACATCCTCTTGATCGATAAATACCTTTACTGCATCCAGGTCTATTCCCACCACGCTAAAGAGTGAAACTGCAATCAGCACTTCGTCAGGATCGAGGATTTCATCTTCTTCCGGACTAATAATTAATACATCAGCCTCAAGCAATGTTGAAGTGGATTCAGTTGCCTCATCAAATACTCTACCTATATTAGGTCCAGGTCCTACAGGCATCTGATATGGTGTCCCAAGAGGATCTACCATGGGAAATGCGATTGCTGAAAAATCAGTCAATGTAAATATTATAGCATATTCCAACCCCTCTTCTTTAACATGACCTGCTGGAATAGTACCAAACCAGGTTCCATCAGAAAACCGCAAATGAATTTCCTGGAAGCTATCGCTCCCCATTACTCTGTGTAATAGCCGGGCGTTAATGACAGGTGTATTTCCAATAATAACTGCCTCTAAAGTGAATGGTTCACCAGCTATTGGGGGATCAGGTGGAACATGATAAAGCGTGACTTGTGCTGTTAGATTACCAACAGCTAGAATGCAAAATATACCTCCGGATATAATCGTCTTAAGCATCCGGGTCATAGGGTATAACCTTAAGTAGTGCAGTACAAAAAAATGATTTTTCGGTCAAAAAAGTTGTTCACTGAAACTTGATGATGAGTTCTTTTTCCTGACCGTCGGCATCTTGCAACTGAATACGGAGCTCGTGAATTTCCTCCTCTTCTTCAATATCTTCAGGAATATCATCAGGATCGGTGGTGTTAACTGATAGTGTACCATTAGGTGTTGAAGATCCAGTTTGATCAGCTCCTATATTTGCTACTTCACCTGAAATCAGATTCTGAAGTTCTACTAACCCTTCAATACCGATAACTTTGTCTCCTAATAGAGGATCGGACATCATCCAGAATTCAGTTCCCTTTACTGATGCCACTGAGGTAGGAGTAGAAATTACAAAGTCACCTTTGCGCTGTTTAGAGACACCTGCTTTAAGAGTACCGGCCATCATATCTACTTTTTTCGACAGACCAGCACCACTTCGAGTTCCTCGGATCTCTAAATCGCTGTTCGATTTCACTTTTAGCATACTCTTATCGTCAAGATATACTATAATCAAGGCTCCATTTGATCCTGTTCTGACAAAATCTCGATCGTTCAGGACAACACCTTTCTTAAGTGGTTTAAAACTTGATTCACCGGCTGGCCTGACTTCGACGCTGCCCTTTATTTTAGTAACAACTGCAATTCGTTCAGCAGCTATCATTGATGAACTCAAAATAATTAGAACAAGTATCCAAAGAATTGCGGAATAATTTCTCATTTTCATTATATCACCCCTTTACTCTATGGTGATATTTACAATTGTAGCCGACTCATCAGCAATCTCACTGAAAATAGAATGAACTTGATCCTCTCCTATCCCTGAACCGTTCAAACTATATGATCCATTGGGAGAAAATCCTTCCAGACTTCCATCATTTTCAAAGTAAACATTGAACTGCTGCTCGCCTAAAATATCCTTAAGATGCTGAAGTACCGGATGCAGCATATCTTCGCCTGGCTGTCGTGGGGCAGTGGCATCCACCATTACGAAGGCAAAGATGGGACTAATAAAACTTTCCGTTCCGATTGTCGTCGGAAGATCTTTTTTAACCTGCCAAACGTAAATAGATCCCGGCTGAAGTTCTGGCGCCATTACCGGATACTGAAACATTGTAGCGATACCAACTGATTCCCAACCTTGTGTTTGATCCAGTGGAAGGATGGTGACGTCTTCAATAGCTTCTTGAGGAGAATTGTGGACATTTGGATCAAATTCAGCAACTCGGAGATATGAATCACAGTTAGGACAAGGCTCAGTTTCCCACTGGAAAACTGGATAAGGACTATAAACCAGATTCATGCTGGTATCTTCCAGTGCTCCACCAGGTGCTATTAGAGCCAATGATGTAGGAGTAGTGATTATAATAGATTCCGAAACTTGGTCTGTAATTACTAATCCTCCAGTCTCAGAACTTCCACTTTTTAGAATCACATTAAAAGAATAGGTTCCGTTTGGTAGTTTTCCAGTGGAGAGAATTGAACTTTTCATGCTTTCGAATTCTGCCATATCCAGTTGTTCTACAATATGTATCTTTCCATTCAAATCTACAACATTGGATCCCATATCGTATATCTCGCTTGTCTCTATTGTCAAGTCACGATTATCAAATCGTATATCCGCCAGCATCCTGAAAGGATCAGTTTCGATACTTAAAACCGTAGTAGGTTGATCAATACCAAGAGAAGGTGACCGTAAAGTCATTTCAAATGCCAAACTTACCCAGACATTTGAGTAATCATTACTCTCTTCAGATAATCTGTACCCAAAGAAAAGAACATCACTGGAACCCGTAGTCAGATCTATACTGCTGATATAATACATTTCGTAAGGAACAAAGCCTGGATCAGGTACAAGTTTAACAGATTGTGCAGAAAGTTGCAGCGAGCAGAAGAGTATAGTTGTGAGAATAATTGGAGACTTTTTCATAACTTTGGCTCCTGATTTAAGTTACTCCCTTTATATGAACAATCCTGTGACATAAATCATCTGATCTCAGAAGGGAAATTAACGAGCTGTATGAATTTATGCCCTCCCGGAAGGTAAATCAATCAAATAACAAAAAAGATTAACGTTACTTTAAAAAACATTATTTATCTACCAAAAATGAAAACCCTTAAAGGATAACCTTCAAGGGTTTAGAAAAATCCCCGGCGATGACCTACTCTCCCACCTCGTTACCAAGGCAGTACCATTGGCGCTGCAGGGCTTAACTACCGAGTTCGGAATGGTATCGGGTGTGCCCCCTGCGCTAAGATCGCCGAGAGAAAAATGAAATTGGTCAGAGTGAATTGAGCTCATTCTCATAAATCTGAAGAGAATACAGAAAGTTGAGGAAAAGCCTGACGGCTGATTAGTATCACTCGGCTGAATTCGTTACCGAACTTACACCTGTGACCTATCAATCCCGTAGTCTACGGGAAGCCTTTACTCCCCCGAAGGGGAAGGGAAACCTTATCTTGGGAAGGGTTTCGCGCTTATATGCTTTCAGCGCTTATCCCAACCGAACGTAGCTACCCAGCGATGCCTCTGATGAGACAACTGGTGCACCAGAGGTTCGTCCGTTCCGGTCCTCTCGTACTGGGAACAGCATCCCTCAAGTTTCCTACGCCCACGGCGGATAGAGACCGAACTGTCTTACGACGTTCTAAACCCAGCTCACGTACCACTTTAATGGGCGAACAGCCCAACCCTTGGGACCTTCTCCAGCCCCAGGATGTGATGAGCCGACATCGAGGTGCCAAACCGCCTCGTCGATATGAGCTCTCGAAGGCGATAAGCCTGTTATCCCCGGAGTACCTTTTATCCGATGAGCGACGACCCTTCCATACGGAATCGCCGGATCACTAAGTCCTGCTTTCGCATCTGCTTGGCCCGTCAGCCTTGCAGTCAAGCTCCCTTATGCCTTTGCACTCTTTGCACGATTACCGACCGTGCTGAGGGAACCTTTGAGCTCCTCCGTTACTCTTTAGGAGGAGACCGCCCCAGTCAAACTACCCACCTGACAATGTTTCTCGCCCTGATTCAAGGGTCGGGATTAGAATTCCGGAAATATAAGGGTGGTATTTCAAGGATGGCTCCATTCCAACTAGCGTTGAAACTTCATAGCCTCCCACCTATCCTACACATACAGAACCAAAACCCAATGTCAAGCTGTAGTAAAGGTTCACGGGGTCTTTTCGTCCTGCCGCGGGTAGCCGGTATCTTCACCGACGCTACAATTTCGCTGGGTTTCCAGTAGAGACAGCGCTCAAGTCGTTACACCATTCGTGCGGGTCGGAACTTACCCGACAAGGAATTTCGCTACCTTAGGACCGTTATAGTTACGGCCGCCGTTTACCGGGGCTTCGGTTCTGAGCTTCTCCCGCCGAAGCGGGATAACACGTTCCCTTAACCTTCCGGCACCGGGCAGGTGTCAGTCCCTATATTTCGTCTTACGACTTAGCAGAGACCTGTGTTTTTAGTAAACAGTCGCCCGAGCCATTTCACTGCGGCCTCTTTCGACTCCATCTGCCCGAAGGAGATTTCATCTAATCGAGGCACCCCTTCTCCCGAAGTTACGGGGTCAATTTGCCGAGTTCCTTAACTGGAATTCACCCAAGCACCTTAGAATACTCATCTCGCCTACCTGTGTCGGTTTGAGGTACGGTTACCCTGTCATCTTGTTTAGAGGATTTTCTTGGCAGCATGATTAGGGTCAGTTTATGGGCTAGGCCCTCCTATTCGTGTCTCGGGGTTAAGTTCCGGCGGATTTGCCTACCAGAACCCCCTACTCACTTAAACCCGGACAATCAAAACCGGGCTGACCTTTCACTTCTGCGTCCCCCCATCACTCAGACAACAACAGGGTAGTACAGGAATATTCACCTGTTATCCATCGCCTACGCCTTTCGGCCTCGGCTTAGGGTCCGACTAACCCTGAGCAGATTTACTTTACTCAGGAAACCTTAGGCTTTCGGTGACTCGAAATTTCATCGAGTTTATCGCTACTTATGCCAGCATACTCACTTCCATCTCCTCCACCCCGCCTTCCGGCAAAGGCTTCACAGGTTAATGGAACGCTCCCCTACCTCTTCCCGATAAATCGGAAAGACCATAGCTTCGGTACCGGGTTTATCAGTCCCGGAGATTATCGGCGCAGGATTCCTTGACTAGTGAGCTGTTACGCTTTCTTTAAAGGATGGCTGCCTCTAAGCCAACCTCCTAGCTGTTTAAGCAATCCCACATCCTTTGTCACTTAACCCGGATTTGGGGACCTTAGCTGTTGGTCTGGGTTGTTTCCCTTTCGGCCATGAAGCTTATCCCCCACGGCCTCACTGCCACGGATCATAATCTTGGTATTCGGAGTTTGGTTGGGTTTGGTAACCTTGTAGGGCCCCTAGTCCATCCAGTGCTCTACCCCCAAGATACTACCGTAACGCTGCCCCTAAAGGCATTTCGGGGAGAACCAGATATCGCCGAGTTTGATTGGCCTTTCACCCCTAACCACAGCTCATCCCCCAGGTTTTCAACCCTGGTGGGTTCGGTCCTCCACGACATGTTACTGTCGCTTCAACCTGGCCATGGCTAGATCACTCGGCTTCGGGTCTGCCGCATGTCACTTAATCGCCCTATTCAGACTTGCTTTCGCTACGGCTCCGGTTTTAAGACCTTAACCTTGCGACATACGAGCAACTCGCTGGCTCATTATGCAAAAGGCACGCCGTCATCCCGATAAATCGGGACTCCGACCGCTTGTAGGCATACAGTTTCAGGTTCTATTTCACTCTCCGTTAGGAGTACTTTTCACCTTTCCCTCACGGTACTAGTTCACTATCGGTCACATGGGAGTATTTAGCCTTACCAGATGGTCCTGGCAGTTTCACACGGAATTTCACGTGTACCGTGTTACTTGAGAATAGTATCCAGGAAGATCATTGATTTTCGCCTACAGGACTATCACCTTCTATGGTCGGACTTTCCATTCCGTTTGGCTAATCGCAGATTTTTTGACTCCCCGAGTCGTCCGCAACCAACTCAGATACTACCTCACAACCCCATAACCGCAACGCCTGCGGGCTTTAACACGATTATGGTTTGGGCTCTTTCCCGTTCGCTCGCCGCTACTTAGGAAATCACTTTTGTTTTCTTTTCCTGGGGTTACTAAGATGTGTCAATTCACCCCGTTGACTCATCCCATCCTATGTATTCAGATGGGTGTATCCCGGTATTACCCGGGATGGGTTGCCCCATTCGGAAATCCTCGGATCTAAGGTTGTTTGCACCTCACCGAGGCTTATCGCAGCTTACCACGTCCTTCATCGCCTCCATGTACCAAGGCATTCACCGTATGCCCTTAGTAGCTTTACCTACATCTGCCTGTATTCTTCAGTGAATGAGCGTCGATTCACCGCTGACCAATTGTCAAAAAGCATCCCGCTGATTGCGGGAAATTTTGTGGAGCTGACAGGGATCGAACCTGCGACCCCCACAGTGCAAGTGTGGTGCTCTCCCAACTGAGCTACAGCCCCATATTTTCTACAGCTGGGTAGCCGGAAAATTCGATCATCTTATCAAAGAAAGTGGGCCTGGGAAGACTCGAACTTCCGACCTCACGCTTATCAGGCGTGCGCTCTAACCACCTGAGCTACAGGCCCATAATCATCCAGCAATAGCAGGAAATAGCGTTCTTCCCACCCAAAATTTATGGTATGCGCTGGCCGCCGAACAGGTTCGACCGTATCTGCCAATTGGCAGATTTCTCCCTTGAAAGGAGGTGTTCCAGCCGCACCTTCCGGTACGGCTACCTTGTTACGACTTCGCCCCAGTCACCAGTCTTACCTTAGTAGGTTCCCTCCCGAAGGTTAGGCCACCTGCTTTGGGCACTACCGACTTCCATGGCGTGACGGGCGGTGTGTACAAGGCCCGGGAACGTATTCACCGCGTCGTGCTGATACGCGATTACTAGCGATTCCTGCTTCATGGAGTCGAGTTGCAGACTCCAATCCGAACTGAGGCCGGTTTTATGGGATTGGCTTCCCCTCGCGGGTTCGCGACCCTTTGTACCGGCCATTGTAACACGTGTGTAGCCCTGGGCATAAGGGACATACGGACTTGACGTCATCCCCACCTTCCTCCTGGTTATCCCAGGCAGTCTCCTTAGAGTCCCCACCATAACGTGCTGGCAACTAAGGACAAGGGTTGCGCTCGTTGCGGGACTTAACCCAACATCTCACGACACGAGCTGACGACAGCCATGCACCACCTGTGACAGTGTCTTTGAGCAAGCTCGCAGAGGGCTCCGCTTTCACGGAGCTTTCACTGACATGTCAAGCCCAGGTAAGGTTCTTCGCGTTGCATCGAATTAAACCACATGTTCCACCGCTTGTGCGGGCCCCCGTCAATTCCTTTGAGTTTCAACCTTGCGGTCGTAGTCCCCAGGCGGAGCACTTAACACGTTAGCTACGGCACCGAGGGGGTCGAATCCCCCGACACCAAGTGCTCATCGTTTACGGCGTGGACTACCAGGGTATCTAATCCTGTTTGCTCCCCACGCTTTCGCGCCTCAGCGTCAGTATTGGCCCAGAGAGCTGCCTTCGCTTTAGGTGTTCCTCCTGATATCTACGCATATCACCGCTACACCAGGAATTCCGCTCTCCCCTACCAAACTCTATCCTAGCAGTTCCCTGACCAGTTCCCCGGTTGAGCCGGGGGATTTCAATCAAGGCTTGCTAAGACGCCTACGCGCCCTTTACGCCCAGTGATTCCGGACAACGCTAGCACCCCTCGTATTACCGCGGCTGCTGGCACGAAGTTAGCCGGTGCTTTCTTGTGAGGTACCGTCAAATGCCCATGCTATTTACATGGATACTGTTCTTCCCTCACGACAGACCTTTACACTCCTAGAAG
>Ga0207984_1001345_pt1 | contig 12468 bp, 7 predicted proteins | sample ETNtaG_30_FD_185760 | JGI IMG/M metagenome (GOLD analysis project Ga0207984, IMG submission 185760) | Marine microbial and viral communities from oxygen minimum zone, Eastern Pacific Ocean - ETNP201306PF43B (SPAdes) (version 2) | ecosystem: Environmental > Aquatic > Marine > Oceanic ...
CGCTTTAACAGTATTTGCTATCCCGCCCTGTAAGTTGTCGCTTAAACCGGCGGCCTGCAGGCAATAAAAAACCCGCTCGACGCTTAGCGCCAAAACGGGTCTGTCACCCCTTTTAGCGGTATTTATATAGCGCCCGCAAGCAGTCAAATCGGCGCTATGGGAAGTCTAACTAATACGTTTAATAAGTAAAGGCTTGCTGGGCAAATGCCATGAAATAGCCATGTCCTGGGAGGCAAAGGCGGGAGTAGGATAGGGCAATGAAGCCCCTCACCTCCATCTTCTTGCTGAGTAACCAATGACTAGTGTTGCTGGTGCCAACTAAATCCTACATCTGGGGTTGGATAACTGGAGTTCTCGCGATTCTGATTGGGATTCTTTACGCCTATGGTGCCGCGGTATCTTTCCACGTAAACATTGATATGAATGGTATGTCTGTCGATGAAGCAGAAAGGAGTCGCTTGATTGAGTTTTCTCTCGCCGCGCTAGTATGTGCTAGCGGTGTTCTGATTATCCTGAAAAAAGCACTCGGTTGGTATCTGCTGTACCTGATGTTGTTCCTACTCGGCGCGGGTTTTTTCTTCATGCTCTTTCTTGCAACTTTCCAATTTATTGTGGGAGAAGAAATAGAAGTCCTTTTCATCGGTATGTTTTCTGTTCCAACCGCGTTCTTTTTTATTCTCTTGTGGATACAGGTAAGATACTGGCGAAGTAGAAGAGCATTGTTATGACCCACAGTTAGTTTCCTATTGGCGCGCCGTCAAACGATTCTCCGTGCGTGGTTTTCAAAAACACAACGCCTAAGCGCTTAGCATCAGTAAAATCTATTCGATGTTCAGAAGAGTCATTCCATATGTTCTTGGGGGCGTTCTGCTGGCATTGCTGCTGTGGGGTTTCTGGATCGAGCCGTCCGGTCTTACAAAGAAAAACTATCAAATCGCCCTGCAGAACTGGCCCAAGGCCTGCGATAACCTGACAGTCGCCGTCGTTGCCGATCTGCATATCGGTGCCCCCTACTATGGGCTTGCCAGGCTCCCCGAAGTCGTCGATACGGTAAACGCCATACAGCCCGATCTTGTTCTTCTGGCAGGCGATTACGTAACCCACAAGGTTCTTTTCGGCACAGCCGTTGCCCCGGAGACGGTGGCACCAGGTCTTGCCGGATTAAAGGCCAAGATGGGCGTATTCGCGGTATTGGGCAACCACGACTGGTGGGTAGGCGGACGCCGGATACGTCACTCCCTTGAACATGCCGGTATTACCGTACTGGAGGATGCATCGGTCGAGATCGTCCGCGGGGGTTGTCATTTTTTTCTTGCCGGAATTAGCGATTACTGGGAGGGTTTTCACGATATAGGTAAAGCCCTTGCTGGCATCCCGGACAAAGCCGCAATCATTGCACTCACCCATAACCCGGATGTGTTCGTTGATATACCGCAAAGAGTCGCCATCACCTTCGCCGGGCATACCCATGGCGGGCAGGTCAATCTGCCGCTGATCGGGCCGCCAGTCACGATGTCGCAGTACGGCCAGCGGTTCGTATCCGGCCATATTATCGAGAAGGGCCACCACCTTTTTGTCAGCCCCGGCCTTGGCACAAGTATTCTGCCGGTGCGGTTCCGGGTGCCGCCTGAGATCTCAGTCGTGACTCTGCAAACAGGTGAAGGCACTAAATAAAGAACCTGAGGGATCAGTGTCAAAGGGATTTCTGGAGCCAGATACAGCACCTAGCCAAAACGAATTGGTAGCCTAATATTCAGACATAAGACTCGCCGTTTAACATTCATACACCTGCAGGCACCACACTCTCGGCACGACACACATCTGCAGGCGGCTGTGCCTCCAAGCGTTTGCGAAACTGCAGATGCCGCTGGCGGTTGAGGTTCACCAGCGGGTTCCACAACCGCGCCACCCAACCCATTCGAATCAGTGCATACCACAGCGGGTTGGATCGCTTGTAGAGGTACGACGCGGCGAGGTACGACGGCACTGCGCTCCAGTCCTCCGGGCGTCGTCGCCAGATCGAACCGTGTGAGAACAGCGTCTTGTAACACCACTGGTAGCCCGCCTCGAGTTGCTCGGGCGTCATGTTTTTCGGTTGATACACGCAGTGGGCAGTGTCGTAACGGTTCCAGTCCTGGTGCAGCAACCGCCCTTCTGCTGCCAACTGGCGGAACAGCGGTGTGCCAGGGTAGGGTGTCATGATGTGGAAGGTGGCGCATTCAAGCTTCGCCTCCTCAACCCAGTTTACGGTGCGCTCAAAAATGTCTGGCCCATCGTGATCGAAACCGAGCACGAAACTGCCGTTTACCTGGATGCCGTTATCGTGCAGTACCCGGGTGCGGCGCAGGTAATCCTCCGGGGCGGGCGTTTTCTTGCGCGCCTGCACCAGGTTATCCAGACCCAGTGACTCGTAGCCGATAAAAACACCAGTGCAGCCAGAGAGTGCCATCTCGCGCACCAGCGAGGCATCGTCGGTCACGTCGATGGTGACCGCCGCGCTCCAGATGATGCCAAGCGGCTTCAGTGCACGGCACAACTCGCGCAGATACTCCTTTCGTGAACCGAGGTTGTTGTCCACAAACACGCAGTACGGCTGACCATCAGCGGCGATTTCATCGACTACCTGCTGGACCTCGCGCATGCGATATGGCATCCGCAAACCATCAGTCGACAGGTAACAGAAACCGCAGCGGTTATGACAGCCGCGCGTTGCGATCACCGAGGTAGTGGTCAGGAAACTCTCCCTGGGGAGCAGATCTCGCCGCGGTGGCGGATCATCCCGGTAGGGCCGGGTGAAATCGGCGCGGTACTCAGACTGCAGCTGGCCGCGTTCGATGTCGTGCAGAATCTCGGGCCACAGCAAAACGCCATCGCCGATTGCGATGGCATCGGCGTGCGGCTTTGCCTCCTCAGGGCAGGACACCACATGCAGGCCGCCGAGGATCACGATTGATCCCATCGCCCGATACCAGCGCGCAAGCTGGTAGGCACGCTCGGCAAAAGTCAGGTGCACGCTGATACCGACGACCTCGGGCAGCGGATCGCACGGCGGCGGTCCCTGCAGCAGATTTTCATCGTGGTAGCTGAGTTCCCAACCCTTGGGTGTCGCACCAGCGATGCTAGTCAGTGCCAACGTCGGGGTCAGCACATGCTTGCCGAAGCTCGCTATCGGGTCCTTCGGGTAAAACGGGTTGAGCAGCAGCGCGTGGCGCTGTTGCACAGTGCGCGGCTGCGCATCCGGCAGCACTGGTGCCTTGACCATCGGCTGCGGGATGAATTTTCGGCTCATTGAATAACTCCTTTAATCGTGGGGATGTGCTCCAGGTGCACGATGCGGCCGCGGTGTCGTACCGCCCGCGGCGTGATGCCTTCCTCGCGCAGTCGTTTGGCGACCTTGGGGAACAGCGTGATGTGTTCGAGCTCGAGTGATGTGAGAATCCCCGGTCGTATCGCAGCCAGGCGTTCCCTGACGCGCGCGATACCTTCGTTAGTGCTAAACGACACCGTGACGCAGGCATTACATGACACGCCCGCTGTAATCAGGTGTTCCAGTGCGCGAAACGGCAGCGCATAACTCGAGGCCTTTGCCCCTGTCAGGCGGTGATACTCCACGGGACTCGTGCCCTTGATCGACACGCGCACGTGAAGATTCTTAAATCGTGCGAGCTGCTGTGCGAATTCAGCATCATCACCGAGCGTTATGGCGTTGGTTTCGAGCACGAACACGTACGGTGATTGATCGACCAGCTCGAGCAACTCGAACAGGTGCTGTCGACCGAGTGTTCCCTCGCTCGCCGAGGCGGAGATGAGTTTGTGGCCGTGTTTTTTTGCACTCGCATCGAGTGCGTCGAACACCTGCTGCGGTGTGTAAAATTTTCCGGTGGTGCCGGGCTTGCGCACTGGCCTGTCGCTGAAGCAGAACTTGCAGCGCAGGTTGCAGCCGACCTCGGTAGCACTCGAGGTGCCACCGTAAAACCGCAGCGGTCGTGCCAGGCTCGCGTATTTGCGCCGGTTGCCGGCGACGACCACCTTTTCGGTGGCCGCCGCCAGTGCAACAGGGTCGTAACCGCGCTCGTCAGCTCGACTCGTCATCGCGCTTGCGGTACAGCAGTGAATTTTGCAGACCCATGACTGCCTTGGTGACACCGGGGATCACCTTGCCCATGAAGGTGTAGCCGCCGTCACGCTCGGCACGCTGCCACTCGGCCTTCGCCAGGTCATCGAGGTTCGCCTCAGGGGCGCGTGTGTCCTCGATGCGACGTGTTACCCGGTGCAGGCGTTTGAGTGCCTTGGATTTTTCGTCGTAACCGAGTTTTGACTGCTCGACTGAGTCCTGCAGATGACCGATCGTCTCCTGCAGCGCCTCACGGTCGATCGGGTGTGGCCGACCGTCCTTGCCACCGACCGCGAAGCTGAACCGTGCTGGGTCATCGAACCTCGATGCATCGCCGTGGATCAGCTCTGACGTCAGTGCCAGTGCCTTCAGGGTCTGTGGACCGACTCCCTTGAGCAGCAGCAGGTCTTCGAAATTATCGATTTCGCTGCCGTGCGCCATCGCCAGCACTGCGCCGAGGCGTTTGAGGTCGACATCCTGCTCGCGCACCTCGTGGTAATTCCCCAGGGTGATCTCACGTGCAGCATCGAGCACTGCACGCGGTTCATCCTGAGTCATCTGTACGATGTGCTGACGCGCACCATCAGCGCGTGTGTCTGCGAGGTTGAGGATGGACTCACCGCGCTCACCGACGATACCCGTGTGCGGGTCATCGACAAACGAGCGTACTGACGGTGAGTGCATGTGGTAGCGGCGTGCACGCCGGCTGGATGTGTCCATACCCTGCGTTATGCCGGCCCACTCACCCTCATCGGTCAGGATGACGTGCTGCTGGTACAGCGAGTAGCCGTCCTGCACGGCGTTGTTGTCGACGCGTTTCGCGAGTTGGCACGACCGCACCAGCTCATCACCCTTGAGGCCATGTTTATCGGCCACGCGCTCGATCTGTGTCGGCGCACGCCAGGCAGCTTTACCCTTGCCCCCGAGGATGTGTACACCGAGCTCACTCGAGATGGGGTTAATTTTCCGGCGCAGTGAACCGAGCACTGCTGCTGTGACGCCTGAGCTGTTGTACTGCATTCCCGCGACAGCTCCGAGGGCTTGAAACCAGTTCGGATCGCTCATGCGGGTGAGCAGCTCCGACTTACCGTAATTCTGGATCACCGATTCCACGACGGCTTTACTCAGCTCGCCCATGTGTTCGGTGAACCACGTTGGCATGCGCCCGAAATGGAGCGGCATGCCGATCACTCCTGAATTGATCATTTTGATCTCCGATCATTGTGTTGCGGTTGAGGCGCGGACGATGTGGGCCCACACTGGCTGCCCGACCGCGCCGGTATTGCCCGGTCCGCGGGGTGGGTGTGGTACCGGGCAGTACAACTGCCTGCCTGGCACCTCATCCGCCCCCACACCACCGGGCACCAGCCAGCATCGCACGGTGATCGCTCGAGGGCACATCATGTACTCTTATTTACACCCGTTAAAAATCAATCAGTTAAAGCGTTTAATACAATAACTGTTATATTCAACAAACTATTTGTTATGTAGAGATGACGATGCGGCGGCTTCTTTTCAGCTGGGTCGGCGGTGCCGACTGGAACGCCCGTGACGGCAAGGTCAAAGAGCCCGGGCCGATCGCGCGGACACTGGCGGACAAGGCCTGGGGTGCGCTCGATGAGGTGCACCTGCTGAACAATTACCTCGAGCGCAAACCGGCCGAGCTCAAAAAGTGGCTGGCTGACAAAACCCCTGCCTCGATCAGCTGCAGCAATGCTGCGCTTTCCTCACCGACAAATTTCGCCGAGGTCTACCAGGCGGCGGATCAACTGGTGCGCGGCACCCAAGCAGAAAACTCCAGCGAGTGTGAACTGATTTTTCAGTGCAGCCCCGGTACATACGTGATGAGCGCGGTCTGGATTATTCTCTCCAATACCAGGCACCCGGCAACACTCATCGAGGCATCCAAAGAAGCCGGGGTTGTCAAAATAAACGTGCCCTTTGAGTTCTCGGTCGACGTTTTGATCGAGCGCGCCGACCGGGCACGGCGCGAAGTCAGCACGGGGCCTCGGCTCGACACTCCAGAATTTAAAAACATCATTCACGACTGCCGGCCCATGCGCCGTGCTGTGGAGCGGGCGCTGCGAGTAGCCCCGCGCAGCATCCGGGTGCTGATCGAGGGCGAATCCGGCACCGGCAAGGAGCTCTTTGCCAGGTTCATCCACGCCCAGAGTTCGCGGCGCACCAGGCCGCTTCACACCGTGAACTGCGGGGCCATCCCGGAAAACCTGCTCGAGGTGGAGCTATTCGGCAGCGAGATAGAAGATCCTCTTGAAGGTGCCACCAAGAAGAACCGCGGGCGCTTCGAGCAGGCCGACCATTCGACGCTGTTCCTCGATGAGGTGAGTGAACTGCCCATGCACCTGCAGGTGAAACTGCTGCGCGCCATCGAAGACGGCGAGATCACGCGGGTCGGTGGTACCCGCCCGGTAAAACTCCACGTTCGCTATCTCTGTGCGAGTAACCGGCCCTTGAACGAGGAGGTAGCAAAGGGACACTTCCGGGCGGATCTTTTCTACCGCCTGGCAGAGGACGTGATCAGTCTGCCACCGCTGCGTGAGCGCGGTGATGACATCTCGCTCATCACCAATTACCTGATGGAAGCCCTCAGTGACAAACTCAAACTGGAGAAAAAAGACCAGGGCCCCTGGACATTAAGTGCCGGGGCCAGAAACGTGCTCAAACGCTATGCGTTCCCAGGCAACGTGCGCGAACTTGCCAATATTCTCACCCGGGCGATCGTCCACGCAGAGTCTTTGGAGATCAGCCGGGCCGAGATTCAAGATGCGCTCAACATCGCCCGGGTTCCAGAGGATGCGGGCAAAGTGCTTGAAAGACGCCTCGATGAGAATTTCGATCTTACGGACTTGCTCGATGAGATAACGCGCCACTACATCGCCCGCGCTGGAGAACAGACCGACAAAAACAGGAGCAAGGCGGCAGCACTGCTTGGCTTTAACCATTACCAGACCCTGTCAAAACGCATGCAGAAGCTCGGCATTAAGTGGTGAAAAAGCGCCTGTTCTATCGCCTGTCGGGCCAGGCCTATAAAACCCTCAAAGCCCTTGGACTGCCGATGCGAGCCAGGCCCTGGCGGCAGCCGACTGCGCGAGGCGAATGGGCCCAGGCGAAAACAGCACTGCTCGATGAGATAACGGCCAGCCGCCACCACAGTGGCGCCAGGCACTTCTGCCACCAGCTGCTAGAGCGCATCGAAGCGCTCGAGCATGTGCCCGCCACCGCCCTCACCACAGCCCTTTTCAAAGACGGGGTGGCCTTAAACGAACCCGCCGATACACCGATCGCGCCCGGTGCTGATGACAGCACCCTCACCGAAAGCCAGACGGCCGCCCTGGCAAAAGGCAGAGCCGGCCGGGTACTTTTTCTGCTGGGGGCGCCGGGTGCGGGCAAAACGCTCGTTACCTCGCGCCTGGCGGGCGAGTACGTCAGCGCCGGCGAGACGACCCTGCTCTGCTGCCAGACCCGCACGGCGCTCGATTACGCGGTCTCGCGCCTGGCTGAACATACCCGCCAGAACCCCTGCTTTACCGCCCGTACTTTTGCCGCGCTCATCAGCGAACAGGCCCGCGAACCCTTCGATAACGTCATAGTGGACGAGGCCGGCATGGCCCACCTGGCGCAGGTGCTGCATCTTTCTGCACTCGCCCGCCAGCGGATCATTTTTGTGGGTGACCCGATGCAGTTGCCGCCGGTGGCGTCGGCCGCTACCCCGGCCGCAAAGCGGTGGCTGCGGCGCAATATCTTCCAGCACCAGGCGGGCACTGACAATCTGTCCGGGCTCTTCTTCTGGCAGGAGCGCAACAGCGCTACCAGCGTGCTGCTGCGCGAGCAGTACGAGATTCCCGGGCGCCTCTTCGACCTCCTCAACCACTTCTGCTACGGCGGCAGGCTTGTGTGCCGCACTCCGGGACGGGGCATTGTTTCTTTCATCGACACCAGCAAGATCAACCCGCAGGTAACCGGCAGCCGGCGCTCGCCGGTTAATACCGATCACGGCGAAATCGCAGCGGCAACGCTGGCCGAGGTTCTGCAAAAAAAGAGCGTCCATCCTGAGAACGTTGCCGTACTCACGCCCTTCAGGGGCCAGGCCCGCTACCTTGCACACCTTGGCAAACTGCGGGCCCTGCCAGAGGCCATCGAGTACGCCACGGTGCACACCTTCCAGGGGCGCATGAAAACCTGTGTTGTGCTCGACTTAACGGCATCACAAGTGGCCTACACCTACCGTATTCTCGAAGATGACAACCAGGCGCTGGCGCTGATGAACACGGCACTCTCACGCTGTCGTACCCAGGCGGGCGTTGAAGGGCGGCTGGTGGTTATCACCAACCTGGAACACATCCGCGCGCGTTACCCCAATGGCGCAGTGACTGCTTTTCTTGAGCGGCTGCGCTCGGTTGCCGACAACCTCAGCGAACCGGCGGCAGTGCCGGACAGCCCCCAGGCGCCGTTTTCGGGCGATACCCTTCGTTATGGTGAAGTAACCGACAGGCTGCTGGGCGAGTTTGAGCGCGACTACGGGCAGATCAGCGCCGCGCTGGCAAGCCCCCGACTGCCCGATGAAGATGCTATCCGCACACTCATCTGGAAGGTGTGCGATCTCATTCCGCGCCTTCTCAACCTGTGCAACCGCCTGAGCACTCCTGGGCGCAACTACTTTCGCATCACACCAGACAAAGCCCAGCGGCTGGCAGAACTGCCGCTTTCCGCGCTTGAGCTCGCCAACCTGGCAGAACAAGAACAGTACGCGGGTGCCCAGGTGGACCATTTCTCGGCCGTCATCACGCACCTGTACGTACTCATATACGAATCAACCATGGCCACAGGTGAAAGTGCGGAGAACCGGCCACCGCCGCCACCGGTGTACGACCCGGATGCGTTTGACGGCAACTCCTACGGCCGCATCCGGCTATGGCTGAAAGACCTGCGAAACTACTACCAGCACCTGGAGCGCGCCCAGCAAACCCAAGTGCCGTTCAACAAAACAAAAATAGACCGCTTTTTCCACGCCGCTATTGCGAAACCTGCGCCGGAACCGCCGCGCGGTTATTCGCGTCTGGATTACCTTCGGGCGGAGTTGTTTGCTCTTAAAGACGTGGTTCGCTACCTCGAGACTGTGCGCAAAAAACTCAAAGCGACATAGCGCCATCTCGAGGCTCTTTGCCTCGCGGTCGTGGCGGGTATCGCTTTTTCTGCTCACGTTTTTTTGTCCAAAGAGGGCCTATGACTGATGGCGCCGGCCTTAGTTGATGCGGACGTCCCCGACCGACTCGAATTGACCAATTTGATCCAAGCGGAACGTCAGTTCTTGTCGCTTTTCATCTGGCCGAGCCCAATTCGTGAAGATCACGGCCTTCGCGGTGACTGGACCGAGTAATTTTCTTTGGCTCGCCTCAAAGTATCGAGCGCGGATTTTGTAATTCCCCGGAATCGGTTCTTTTAACAGGTACTCTTCTGGTCCGTATCCAAGGGTAAAGTCCCGCGAAAGGAGCCCGCCAATTATGGAGAGTGGTTCTTTATAGAAGACTTTGTTTCCAGTCGGCTCGGTGACCCAAAGGTCGATGTCGGTTAGATCGGAATCCCAACTGAGAACGATGCGCAGCCCAACGTCCAGTACGCCAATCAGGCTGGGGTCTAAGCCAGGCTGAAGAATTCTTTTCTGTTCTTCCGGCAGTAGCCGGTCGACTTTTGCAAGTAATCGATTAAGTTCCATCAATGCTGTAACTTGGATTTCTTGTAGACGGCGATCCCATTTCCCTAGCACGACTTGATGCAGAAGCGACATGGCGTAGGAGATATCGAAGTCAGCTTGCTGTTGGTGAGCCAATCGCCATGTCGCATCTTCCCAGCGAAGCGCCAGTACGTCCGCTAAGTCGCGGTAACTCTGTGGTTCCTCGGGACGCATTTCCAGCACGTCCTTGAACAATTGGATCGCGATGTCTAGATCGCCGACATCGATTAGGCGATAGCCGACAACTCGGAGCAGATCAGGCTGATCGAGCCCCAGTTCCAATATGCTCGTTAGAACTCGCCGCGCCAGTTGCGGCTGGTTTTGGTTCTGAAAAAACACAGCACAGTCGAGGAAGTAGGCTGGGCTGTTTCCAAATCCAGCTCGTTGATCAAGATAGACCTGGTACGCTCGACCTGATTTAACTGCCGACTTGAGGTTTGCCATGTACGGGATTTTTGGATCCCATGGCGTAAGAGTAATTGTTTCGGTATCTATGGTATTCGTGTCGGTGACACGAGGCACCTCAAAATTAACAGACTCTGTCCTTGCAACAGTACTGTCTTCAGAGATTATTCTAAGGCCCGTCGAAGGTGCCAAAGAATATTGTACGTTAAGCTCAGGGTCGAGGTTCCTTGATAGCCGCTGCCTTGATACTGCTCGCTCCTGTATTTCTGCCTCTTCGGTTCTTCTGAGTTGTTCCGATGATGTGTTACCGCTCCCGTTACCCAGGCTCAGCAGTCTGCGCAGAGCAGGAGAAAATTCTTCTAATTTCCACATGGATTGGTGCTTATGCCAGCGCGAGAAATCTGTTTGCCACCAATGTTTTCTTGCTTGCCACAAATCGAAGACAGTGCGAAATTGGCGAGCTGTCTGGCCGTTTTCTAATGTCTTTTGCCGTTTTGTCGATGCCAGCCAGCGTCTTTTCAGCTCAGGACGACTCTGGGGAGGTTCTATGCCGTATTCCAGGTATTGTTCTAGTGTTTCAAGCACCAGAAGTGAGGTTTCGGAAGTCACGATCCCATAACGATGCCCCAATACCAGCAGCTGATCACGATCAAAGTCTGGTGCCATCATCATTGCCGTCATCTTTTGTTGGGCCCAAAAACGCGGTACCAGGCCGGTATCCGAGGCATCGCTGCGCCGCAGTCTCACTTCTCGTCTCGATACTTCGGTGCTGCCGTAGCCATAACGAAGAACTACGGTGGCTTCTTCTGCAATCAATTTTCCGCTGCTGTGTACGCGCCCTGTCACCGGTCGCCTTGTTTCGGGGTAGAGTTCAGTCACCTCCTCTGGGTTGTAGTCCACCCCGAGGAGGGAGAAGGGCTCCAAACCCACCAGTTCAAGTGCCATCTCGTTTGTCATCACTCCGAGGTTCAGGTGGGCACCGCCACTCGTGTCGGCCAGGTGCTTGAGGAGCATATGGTCGGCAACACCTGAAGCCGTCAGCGTAAAGACAGGAATCTCGGGTGTGGCGGGTACTTTGCCGATGGTCCCAATTCCGTCGCTGACAAGAAGATGGAGATCGTATGTTTGCCTGCCAAGCGAACGGTCGAGCTTAATATCAGCAAGGTCGGTGCCACCATCATAGGAAAGTTCTTTCAAGAACAGTTCAACTGCCGACGTTTTACCTTCTTGAATATGAAAACTTCTCAGCTCTCCCGGTTGGTCTCGAAAAGCGGTGATGTCCAAGGTCAGGTTATGCCAATGAGCAAGTAGTTTGCGCAGGAATTCAAGTTCCGTTTTTATCTCCTCTTGGCCGTGGCTCATCGAAGCATCCCACCAGAGATGTACTCGTTTGGGTTGTACAATTCTGCGAGCCACTCTCTTCGAAGCGGCGGGTTGATGATGAATCGCAAAGACGATGTCCTCTGGCCCGTCGTGTTCCACCGAAACCACGAGGTCCGGGGTCTGGGGAAGGGCAATGCGCAGGTCACGAGTCAAAGCAGCATCGGTCATGGAGGTCTTGGCAACCCAGCGGTCCTCCCACTTCGAAAACTCGAAGTTACTGAGGTCACTGCTAACAGTTGGCCGGTGTGTGCCTCGAACCACCTCGGCTTTCAAGTCGAACCGACCCACGGGTTGGTCGAATCGAAGCGGCAGCAGGTAGACGGGTGCAGCCGATGAACCGATCAGTTCACTAACATAGCGGACCATGACCGTTCGCGTACCGCGAGCTGGAATCGGGTAAACCCGGGTGCGGAAACTGTTGCCCCGAGCGTGTTCGACCAGGCCGGGATCGATAACGGCTTCTTTCCGAACCTCTTTTTCGAACACGATCCGGGCCTGATGTTTCTCAACAACAACACCCTCGACCAGTTGCCCGCCAACGTCCAGTCCATAGCCGTTGACAGTAGCGCCGTGGGGTAAAGGAAATACCAGTTCACCTTCAAGAACCCGGTTGTGGGGGTTGCGAAAGACCATGGTCATCGTCGTTTCGGAAAGCAGTCCGCGAATGACAACGTTCACCTCGAGCGAATCGACCAGCATCGGAATCAACTGCCCGGCGTCTGTGACCACCAGCGAAGGGGGGCGAAGACCTTGATCTTGCAGCGCAGTCGCAGAGGGATTTTGTGGGACCTCCTGGGCGAGGGACAAAGGCACC
>Ga0207984_1001353_pt1 | contig 12428 bp, 3 predicted proteins | sample ETNtaG_30_FD_185760 | JGI IMG/M metagenome (GOLD analysis project Ga0207984, IMG submission 185760) | Marine microbial and viral communities from oxygen minimum zone, Eastern Pacific Ocean - ETNP201306PF43B (SPAdes) (version 2) | ecosystem: Environmental > Aquatic > Marine > Oceanic ...
GGCATTGGCGATGGACTCCTGATCAAAGGACTGATCGCTCACTCGAAAATGCGTCTGCTTGTCTTTGACAAGGATGAAGGAAGAGTCAGCGCGCTGCGCGACGAGCTGGTTGAAAAGGAGGTCTATGGAACCCGTTGCTCCGTCCATCGGCTTGAAGTTGCCGCCACCGGCCTGCCTCCTTACATCGCAAGTCTCATTGTCATCAACGATGGGGCTGCCAATCGCTTGAACAGAGGTCTATACGAGACACTCAGGCCTTACGGTGGGATTCTCTGCCTTCCTGAATCGCAGGCGCACCTGGCCAAGTCGCCTCCCATTGAGGGGACCGAAACAGCTCGAAATGGCCGGTTTGTGCTGGTCCATCGAAAGGGGGCACTACCGGGCGTTGATGACTGGTCGCACGAGCACGCCAATGCATCCAACACTCGCTTCAGCAGGGACGATCGCGTTCGGTCACCGTTTGGGGTGTTGTGGTTCGGCGGGCCGTCCAGTCGTCCTGGGTTTTACTATGAGAACCACCGCCTGCATGCGATGCCTCAGGTCGCTGGAGGAAGGATGTTCATCGAAGGCCCCAAGCTGATTAGCTGTTTCGATGTCTACACGGGTCGCATGCTCTGGGAATGGCGTCCTCCGGAAACTGACCAGGAGCTCTGGGACTTGGACAGTTACGTCGCGAACAGACAGTTCGTACAGTCCGCGTTCGAGCCCATGGCCGGCAGGTTCGTTTCCACAGCAGACGCGGTTCACATCATCAGCGACCGGACGCTCTACGCGCTCGATGCGGCAACCGGCAAAGAGCTCCAGGGATTCACATTCGATGAGAAGGACGACTGGGGCTCTCCCAAGGTCGAAGGTGACACTCTCTATCTTCCGTCGGCAAATCGCGTGGTGGCGTTGGACCGGCGCAGAGGAACTGTGCGCTGGCAACATGCCGATTCGGGCGGAACTCTGGCTATTGGGGATGGTAAGGTATTCTGTCTTGGTTATCCGAATCCTGATTGGCCCGACCGGTTTGAGAATCACCACACGGGCCCCGAAAGCAGGCACCTGAAGCGAATTGCCGAGGTGATGGACCTGGCCAAACTGAAACGGCGGGGAATGGAGGACAAAGTTTCAACGGCGAATCTTGTGGCTCTCGATATGGATTCCGGCAAGCCGGCGTGGAAGCAGAAATCAATTCTTGGCACTCGGCTGGTCTACACCGAAAGCCGAAGGATGGTCATCGCCGTTCCGCATCACGGAATGGCTCGGGGATACAGCGTCGGAGACGGAACTGAGACATGGAAGGCTCTGGCAAATCAGAACACTGTCTTTGGAAATGACATGGTCATCCGATCAGGCATTAAGAGCTTTGTGCTGCATCCGCTTGACAGGAAAGCGCGGTGGAAGGTTGCGCATCCGCTGCAGAATCGAGTGGTACCGCTGCAAAAGCCATATCTCCAACTCACCAAGACTGGAAACGGATGCGGCCCGGCGATCGCCTCACGCCACTTGATGACGTTTCGATCCGGTACTGGCGCCTACTTTGATTTTTCCGAAGACCCTGGTCTGCGCAGCGGGGTGGTCAATCTCGGGGGATTCCGATCTTCGTGTCATCCAAGCCTGATTCCGGCCAATGGACTCCTGGTTGCACCAAACGCAGTCGCGGGAGGCTGCCGCTGCCGCTATCCGCTATCGATGTCAGCGGCATTCATACATATGCCTGAAATGGAAAAGTGGGGATCCTATGGCGGCCTTCCCGAGGATCAGCCAATAACTCGAATCGGCATCAACTTCGGCGCACCCGGTGACCGGATGTCGCGAAGTGGCACGCTTTGGCTGGATTACCCGAGTGTGGGTGGGCCGTCCCCGACGGTGGAGGTCGTCACGGAATCTGCTCATCCCGAGTGGTTTCGATACCACGCTTCGCGAGTGATCCGAGGCCAGGGGATTCGTTGGGTGCAGGCGTCTGGTGCAAAGCGCCTGACTTCTATCACCATCAAACTCAATCGCGACGAAGCTGCTGAGTATCAGATCAGGATTTACTATGCGAGCTCCAATGAGGACGCGTCCCTGAGTCTGCGGGCCTCTGTCGAGGAGAGGACGATTAGCAGTACCAATGAGTTGAAAGTGACTTTTGCAGAGGACAGATTTGTCTGTGGAATCGAAGCCTTCGACAAAAGCCTGGCCCCAAAGGTTACTCCCATGAGTGAAATGAATATGAGACCGTGGCCGGATGGAAGCTCTGAGTGACACACAGAATGAATCCAAGCTTGCGTATCCTCATTTCAAAAGTCTTGGTACTTTCCATCGGTTGGCTTTCGATTGCTGAGCTGGCAGCAGAGGAAAAGCTCCGTCAGCACCCATTCCTTCTTTTCACCGCGCAGGAACTCCAGGAGCTTCGTGCCAAATCGAAGGATTACATTCCTGAGCCATTCGTTGCATCTCTCAAACGAAAAGCGAAGCGTAACCGGGACGATCCCGGATTCCTGGCCTTCTCAGGTCTATGGTTCCAGGATTCTGCTATTCGGGGCCGGGCAAAGGAAATCCTCCTCAAAAAGACTCCCGACTCCGGACTGAAGACCTACACTGTGCATACCGGCTCGCACATCCGCACGGTCGTTTACGCGTACGATTGGCTGCACGACCTCCTCAGCGAGAAGCAGCGCGATCAAGTTCTCAGACACATCGCCAGCAGTGTGCGAATCGGCATGAGTCAATGGGGCAACAGAACGCACCGTGGGGGTAACTGGGAGGCATCCATCTTCTCGAGCTTCGTGGTTGCCGGTGTCCTTCTCAAAGATAGCGAGGCAGATGCTCAGAAATGGATCGACACGGGTATCAAGGGAATTACTGAAGGCTATCTCACGAACTTTCTTGGCCCGGATGGTGCTGCGGAAGAACCCTACCTGAGATACACGCTGAACGTTGCCTTTTACTCGATGCTCCCTGCGATGGACGCGTATCGTCGCGCAACAGGTAAGGACGTCTTCAAGGAGGTCGCACCTCTCTTCGGAAAGCAGGTCGAGTTCTTTGCCTGCATGTTATTTCCCGATCGGAAGGGCCTGTGCAATTTCGGGAACAGCCGAACCGGGCTCTATCCTGTCTTCCCGTTCCTGCTGAAAATGTCCGCGGAATACAAAGACGGACTCGCCTCCTGGTACCTGAATCAACTCATGAAGGACGGCCTGACTCCAAACAACTGGGGAATGGTAGCCTACTTTCTCTGGGGGCATGCGGCGGCACAGACAAAACCAATTGACCCGGATACATCGCCGCGACTGCCTCGCTCCCGCGCTTATGCAGAGGTCCAGGACGGATACCCGAAGAGCCCCGGGCAGATCTTTATGCGCACAGGATACAGCAGGACAGACGATGTTCTGCTGGCCGTCCCCGGCAACATTGCATCCCACCATGGACATGCAGACAAAGGCAGCTACATCTTGCACGCCTTTGGCGAGCTCCTCATCGAAGACCCTTATCAGGAGTCGACAAAGAGTTATCGTGATGCGAGTTCGGCGTTCTTTCGCAGTGATGCCTGCCACAACTCGGTTTTGATCGATGGCGCCGGACAATCATTCATCCGAGGTGGAGGGTTACATGATCGCCACTACGGTCAACTCATCGCCAGAGTCGAGCAGTTCCGACAGGACAGGCACTTCGACTATGCGCGAATTGACCTGAAGCGCACCTATCAGATTCACCCCAAGAACAGAAGCGTTAAGAAGGCAACTCGGCACATCGTGTTTCTGAGGGACGCGCGTCCTCAAGTCTCGATTGTCATCATTGACGATTTTCACAAGGACGGCGGCAAGTACACATTCTCACATCACTTTCAGCCAGCCGACCAACTCGAGGTGGATTTGCAGGACAATTCGAGAATTCTCTTGAAAAGCAAGAGAGCGAAATGCCTGGTAGCCATCATGCATCCTGAACGAATCCATCTGGAAGAAGCAGAGCAGTTCAAATCAAAGTACATCCGCGCAGTCTGCAAAGACCCAACGGACAGACTCAGTCTGATCACCGTGCTGTATCCGAGTCGGGCAAACACGAAAGACGACGCGCCTGTTTCAAAAAAGACGGAAGGCGTGGAGATACTCGTCAGTGTTGGACAACAAAAGGTTGGATTCAATACCAGGACAGGCACGGTAACCGTGGACGGTAGTCCACTGACGCTCTTCCCAACACGCTGATTGGTATCCTCAAATTGCACATTACCAACCTTGTACTCCTCGCTCTTGTGGGCTTCTTCGCGGGTTCAGTAAAAGCAGAACCCGCGAAAGAAAAATCTGCGACCGACCGGCTTGTAGAAAAAATTCACGCCGCGCTGAAGAAGGCGAACCCGGATTACTCGGGCAAGGGAAAGTTCATGTTTCGCAACGGGAAGCTGCACACAGTGAGCCTGATGCGATGCAAAGGGCTGCACGACATTTCACCATTGAGCAAATTTCCGATCGAGTCTGTAACGAACGTGGTGCTTTACAATGCGGTCAACATCACAGGCCTGGTCGCATTCAAGAAATGCAGGCTTGTGTCTCTCAATACCGAGCGATGCGGCAAGCTTAGTGACCTTTCGCCGCTTGAAGGCATGCCGTTGCGCGGTTTCCGCATGTACGCCTGCAAGGGAATCAAAGACCTCTCTCCGCTCAAGGGAATGCCCTTGAAACATCTCGACATCGGCCTGAACCCTCTGGTCGACGATATTTCGCCACTTGCCGGGATGCCTCTCGTCGATCTGCGCATCGACAACTGTCCGAAACTCACGGACATCTCAGTCATCAAGGGCATGAAATTGAAATTCTTGAGCGTATTCGAGAACAAGGGCGTCAAGGACTTTTCGCCCATTCTAGGGCTTCCTCTGGAGACGCTTTTCTTCAGCCCGTCCCTCCTTTCAAATGAAGTCTTGAAGGGCGTCCGCGAGATGAAGACTCTGAAGATCATCGGCACCGGCTGGGCCGATTATGGCAAGAAGCAGACTCCCGAAAAGTTCTGGGAACGCTTCGACAAAGGAGAGCTCAAGTAGCCGAAACGGTGATGACCGTCCGCTCGCGTGACAGCGCCGCGATGACTTACTTTTCCCGAACAGCCTGAACGGCGCTCAACACAGGCAACTTAATCCTGGCAGTGGCGGCTGGCTTCAGAGTAATGACGAGATGGTCTTGCACCTTGATGCCAGCGAACTCCTTGACGATTGCCTTCCGCACTCCGCCGGATTCGCGCATGACATCGAAATCATTCAGGGCTGGTTTGTTCTGAAGGAGAACGGAGAAAACTCGTGCCCCTGCTTTGATGTCTTCCGGCTCGGCGAAGAAGAGACGCACGGTGAAACGGGCAGGTTGCCCGCCTTTGTCCACCAGACGGAATGTGAGCGGCTTTGTGAATTGGTAGCCGGACGTGTAGAGCCAGGGACTCTCGGTACCGGAGACGGTGGCCGTCAGCTCGTCCAGCTTATAGCACATGCTGTCCTGGTGTTGATAGACGGGCAGCCACTTACCAACGAGACCGGGGTTGGTACGAACGGGGTATGGCAGCCAGAGATCCCCGGACGCATCCTGTCGAAATCCGGGCGCCCCCAAGTTGATCGACATTTTCTTGACCGGGAATACGGTCACCTTCTCGATGCCGCCGACCAGCCCAATGCCCCATGGACGCTCCTGTGCCTTCGGATACAGAGCGATGGAAGTGTAAATGGGCGTAGAGCAGGTGCAGCCTGAACGGCCTTCCGGAGCGACAAAGACACCGTTGGCGGGCACTGCGTTGAGGCCACAGGACAATGCCATGTTTCCGAACGGAACGTATCCAGACAGGTCATCGAGATTGAAACAGGAAATGCCGTTCTTGTTAGTAAACAGCGCGGCTCCCGACCCCAGCAGATGGCTGCAACCCACGTAGCCGCGATGAAAGTCGAGCTTCTGCTCTTCTCCCGAGAGCGGATTCAAGATCATCTTCGGTTTGCCGGTTCTGAGATTCCATGCGAAGGGCTCTGCATAGATGGTGCCGTCAACCAGGACCGGGCGCTTGCGATATCCGAGGCGTCCGCCCCAAAGAAACTTGCCCGACTTGCTGTCGAGGGCGTACAGTGCTCTGCGTCGAAATTCGCCCTTTAGGAACTCCCGATGCGGATGCCCCAGACTGCCGGTCCCGTGAACGACAACAACGTTGTCCTGATACATGCATGCAACGCCTACACGATTCTTAGACAAGACAACGTCATCGAGCGTGATGTCTGTCGCGTTGAACGGCCACTGCCAGAGCTTCTCACCAGACGCTGCATCCAGCACGACCAGTTTCCTCAGGTCCGGCTCGATCAATTTGCCTCTGCGATCCAGAGGTTTTCGGTCCTCGACAGAACTGTCCTTGATGGTGTTCCTGATGGCCTGTTGATGCTCTGCCTCCGTTAATTGCCGCTGTACGACGAACAGGTTCCCGCCACCGATGGCGATACCGTCGTGATCGATCCCATCGCCGTCATATGACCAGGCCGTCCGGCCAGTCTCGACATCAATGGCAAAAACGCCTTCGCTCAAAGAGCGGTCGCCACGGCGTCGCCGGGAATCATACTTCGAACGACTTCCGTAGAGCAGTTTTCCCTGCCTCGCGACCCAACCCCACAGATTCGCCTCGCCTCCATCTCTGGCTGGCGCAGGAAAGGTGCGGAGCGTTTCACCGGTCGTGCGATGTAGCTGAACGCACTCGCGGTCATTAAGGACGACGAAAAGCCCATCCGCATCCACAGCCATGTTGGATGTCCCCAGAGGAAGTCCAAGCCGCGTGGCCCCCATCACGTGCTTCTCCCAGTATTTCACACCATTGTAGATGTCATAGGCCATCAGCAGGTCGTAGCCTTGTGTAAACATAATGCCGTCATGCACCAGGGGCATTGGCGGTGTGGCGTGGCGATCGATGCGTTCCCGCGGCCCGGGCTCACCATACCAGAGAATGCCGAACGGCCCCTTAACCTGCTCGTCTTTGCTGCTCGATGTGTTCGACGGGCTGCCATAGTTGTGAGACCAGTCATCCACACCCGGCAGCCTGCCCCTCTCAATTTTGTGCCACGCCCCCTGACTCTCGATGTTCCCGTTCTGTGCTATCAGTTCCTTAAGCAAATCAGATGAAAGCGCCGAAGTGTAACGCCTGCCCAATTGTTCCCCGCCGTGCGGCTGTCCGAAGTATGCCACCCCGCCAAAGGGGCGAGTGACGCGAAAGACTTCTGAAACCGGTGTCGGGGATGGCTCGCCAGCGAAAGAGCTTTGGTCAACGACCAGATTAAAAATGTACGGAGCGAACGGAAGCCGCTCCAGAGAACCCTGTTCCAGGCAGACCCTTCCGCCGTAAACGCCGGCAGCACTCAACAGCTCTCTGCCGCGCCTGACCGTTTCCGCATCCCGGTCAAGTGCATGGATCGTCAGATCACTTCGCTTCGCCAGTTCGAATGCGAGTTGGCCAATGCCTGCCCCGACAATGAGACAGTAGCCGTCCTTCACGTCTACTTCCCTTAGCAGCTTCTCTGCGACATCGGCGAACACAGAGGTGTGCTCGTTCTGATACGCGTCATTCGCTCTTTCGGGTAACACTTTGGCAACGCGGGGCGTCTTCTTTCGGGAGAAGCAATGAACGTTGCCATCGTTGGTGCTGACAAAAAGTCGACCGTTCGCAACGGCGAGACCTCGCACACGTGAGCCTACTTCAGCCTTCCAGATTTCTTTGCCGTTTCCAGCATCGAGTGCATGCACTGAAGACTCACCACCGAGGTAGAGGATGTTGCCCGAGAGGATCATGGATTCCGTCGCCACTACGGGGGCCAGCCATTCGCACTTGCTCGCAACTTTCTGAATGGCCGGATCTCTGGCCGCGAGCCACTTCTTCCAGAACGGCAGTCCCCACTTCAGTGGGCCGTTCTCAATGGATCGGACCTTTGGATGCTCTTCCCCGAGCGTCTGGCTCAGCGTCTCGTGCTTTTCCAACAGTTCCATGTGGCGGGCAGCACGGAAACCTTTGTAGATGTCGTCTTCAAATGCGCGGCATTCGTTCTTCGAGAGCTCACCCAACCGGTCTTGCCTGACCGCCGCTACATAAAAGTCGGTAGCGAGAAAAGCGAGGTCATTCTTGAACGCGGCCTGGCGTGCATTGAACCAGTTGAACAGCAGGGCGCCTTTGAGCGTCCGTCCGTACCGGTCCTTGTATTCCTGATCGGGGTCATACCCCAGAATACATGCCTTCCCGAACACGAGGTTTCGCCCGTTCCAGATTTGAGCGTAACTGCCACCATTAAGGAATCTGTATTCGTGAGCTCGTTTCACCTCGGGAAATGGAGTGGTGAATCCAATGTTCTTACCGTCCTTCTTACGCCATCTGGTCGGAGCCACACGGGACGTCAGATAGATGGAATCGTCGGTCGCCAGAACGTATCCCTGTGGAGAAGGGCTCTGGCCGACTCCACTGCTGTCCAGCCGGTGCTTCCAGATGAAGCTGCCGTTCTCCGCATTGATGGCGCACAGATAGATACCCTCCGATGGGAAGAGCCCGACGGTCGCATACACGATCCCATTCTCAACAATCCCCCCGGACCGAACCGGCCACTTCGAGCCGAAACGCCCTTGCCCCAACATGCGCTCTCGGTTGGGGGCTATGCTGACCTTCCAGTCCAGTGAACCATCCTTGACGTCCACGCAATAAAAGCATCCATCGTCTGCACCGAAGTAGAGCCTGTCCTTCCAATAGGTCGGCGCGAGACGGGGAGCCGCGTCAGTGAAGAAAGTCCACTTCAACTCACCTGTCGACGCATCAACGGCATAGACCTTGTTCTCACATGATGAACTGAAGCAGGCGTTATCACCGGCGACGATTACACGAAAGGCATCGTCGTAACTGACATTTGGTTTGTTCTTCCGCGCACCGTAATTATTCACCGGCAGGGCCCACCCCTTCGCCGGTGGAAAAGGTGAATCAAATTTCCACTGGAGTTGCAGCGGTGGGCGCAATTCCTCAGCCGTCACACCGGTACGTTGGTTGTCGTGCTGATACGTTGGCCAGTCATCCGCGAGAATGGAAGGTGCCAGGAGGAGCAGGAGGAAGACCGGCGCGAGATGATTTCTTACCTTCATACGGTCAAGTCTCAGGGCGAAAGTTCCCGGATAGCGTAACAGCCGTGCAGGCAACGGACCACATCACCTCAACCACATGTAGCCTGACTTACTCGCGCCGCCCGCCCATCGCAGCGTGCCGCGGACGAGCTTGCCATTGGCGCGATCAACATCGGTGTAGAGGAGGTCGAAGCGGACGAGAGAGCCAGTTGCTGGCGTGACATCCAGAACGGCCCACGGAATCGCGAGCTCGATACCGATGGTGGTCGGGCCGTTCACGGTGACTGAAGATTTTGGCTTCAAGACCGTGCGATCAAAGCCGGACATGAGACTCGCCATTCCTCCACCTTTCGTATCCGGAAAGATTCTGATGTGTGAATGCTTGCCTGATTCCGATTGAATGTTCACAACGACCTTCTCGCCATTGTCATTTTCAAGCACTGCCTGATCGTCTTGAAGCCGGATGGCGAGGTAGAGATTTGTTTTGTCATAGGAGGTCCAGAATGCGGCGCGGCCGTCGATGGTGTAAGGAGGGTATCCAAAATTCTCGCCGCCTTCGTCGAGCTGCATGAGGTGACGATTCATTCCCCAGCCGTAATCGTAGAATAGCCAGGCGGCAGAGCGGCTCTCCCACTCCTGCAACTTCCCGTCAATTGCAGGAGCGTTGGCCGAGGGGTAAGCGCCGTGGAGCCAGAGCCAGTCGTCCCGGGTGAATTCGCGTCCGTCCCCGGTGGTGGCGATGGCCTGCATGTATCCGTTTTCGCAGGGCAGGTCCCGGTTGTTGAGCACTGTTCGCAGCTTCACCTCTTTCTCTTCGCCCGCGCCCAGGTCTCCAATAGTGCCGACCTGATCCGCCAGCAACCATTCACCGGTGGCCTCCATATAGTGCTTTCGGGGGGGCGTACGAAAATCGACTTTCACTCCCTTGACGGCTGCCTTCGTGTGATTCTTTGCCTTGACGGCCAAGGCGAGTCCTCCTTCTCCCGGTACGAGTCCGAACGAGATTTCGACCGGCTGCGGCGGGATTTCTGCCCCTCGAATCCTCTTGATGAAATCGTCACGGGACATGTTCTTGTTAGCGATGAATACGGGCTCTTCATCCAGATCAAGAACCAGTTTGCCATCCTGCCAGCGCGGGCCTTGCTGCGGGTTGAAGTACATGTCGAGCACATCGGCGCTTCCTTCCGGCAAATCGAGTTTCACGCCTTCAAGTTTTCGGTGGCCGGGCTTCCAGTGGTAAACGTAGCTGCGCAGGAAAGTAGACCAGGTCACGGCAAATAATTTTTCGCCGATGGTAAAGATGATGGCGCGGCGGTCGGTGTTATTGCCGAACGGCACATCCACCACAGGCACAGCATCAGCGAGGAGCGTTCCCATGCATCCGAACGTTCCGCCCCACGGGAGTGGCGTGCCGTCGTAATCGCAGAGCGGTTTGTTATCCGGCATGTGGTCGCCCCGGCTGACCAGAATGGCGGCGTAATGGCCGGGAATCCAGTTGTCCTGAACGAGGAGATTCGTGACCATTCGTCTGGCCATCCAGGCGACCTTCCAGCGTGGGGCTTCAAAAGTATAAAGCGTGTGATACATCGATTTCATTGGCGGGCGGCCGCCGACCCCGGTGCACACCCAGCGCTTCTGATATTGATCCTGCATTCGCTTCACGTATTTGCTCTGCCAGTATTCGTCGTGAAAAGACGAGCTGCCCAGGAAATCGATCCGGTCGGGATCGACGTATCGAAAGACTTCCTCCTGAAAGGCGGGGACGCCGCTGTAACCCAGTTTGATCTTTTTGCCCTTGACTTTGGCGAGGCCGTCGAGCGTCGCATTGAGCAGGTGTGCGAAGAGCTGCGGATCCCATGACAGCTCTGCTTCGTCGTCGAGTTCCCAATACTGAATGTCGTCTTTGTAGTGCTCGGCGACCCGGCGAACGTAATCGCGCCAGACGTCGGGCTTCGGCATGAATGTGCGTTCGCCGCCGCGTGTGGTGCGGTATCGCCACGGATCGATGGGCTGTCGCATCCAGTCGAAGCTGCATGCGTGGCCGCACCAGAAAGCCGGGATGATGTTCATCTTCAGCTTCTTCAGCGGATCGAGAGTCTTGTCATACCATTTCCACAGATCGGGCCGGCCCTGAACGGGGTGCACGCCATCGCGAGGAGAGGCAAGATGCCGGGTCTTGCAGGTCAACGCCCATTTGAGCCCGAGGCGGTTGTGAACGGCGAGCACGAAGGGGTTCAGAGACATGTTCGCCCCAAGCTCATGGCGCGTGGTCCGATCCGACGGCTCGGGCATCATGACGTAAACAAGCTCGCCTTCAGGCAGGGCGCGTCCGGCCACGGCATAGGTCACCGAAAAAACGCCACGCAGCGATGGAAGCAGGGGCACTTCGACATTCACCGTCTCCGAGGGCTTAACCTGCACAGGAGCGGTTTCGCCCTTCGCAACGACTCGCTCCCACACGTCCGTGATTCTGTATTCGAGACTGGCGGATTTGCTCGCCACGCCGCTGTTGTGAAACCAGAGGCGAAGGTTCTTTACCGGCTCATAGAGAATGTTGGCCAGTTCCTCCGTAGAGAGCGCGCCCTCAAGTTCAGCCCGTGGCGCGTAGGCGGTCGCAGCCGCGTTCTTCTCCAATTGGATTGCGTCAATCCAGACTTCATCGGCGCTTCTCAGGCTAAGATAGTGCCAGCCTCTGCTGAGCTTTACGCTACCGGTCAGTCGCTGCCAGCCGGGGGTGGTCTTCGCTTTCAGATCGAGGGTGGTCGCAACCTTCACGTATTGGCCGTGGGGGTGCGGCCCCTTAGCGGCCTCCTCTGTCACATGCTTCAGGCTGACTCTCACCTCATTCCCCTTGCCCCGGACATACAGGGAAAACGTGGCGTCAAAAGCCTCGGCCGTGAAGTAAGGCCGGCCGAAAAACGAGGTGTTGCCGCCGGGAATGCGCAGGCAGTAGTTGCCATGTCTCGCGTTTTCTTTGACAAGATTCTCTTTCGTGAAAACGAAATCAGTGCCGCCCGCCCAGCCGTCATTCATGCCCAGCTCGAACGACGAATTTGGCCAGAGGTTTGTGCGATCGTCACGAGACGAAAACAGGACGGGATCGGCGATCGCCCTCGTGGCTGGCTGTGGTGTGCTGTAGTGCTCATCGGCCTTATAGAACGGACGCTCTCCCCACTTTGCCGGATCGACACCGGCCCGGATGGAACGCTCGGTGAGAAGAGCGGGCGGCTGCTGTTCTGTCAGGTCGCTGGTGATGTAAAGGGTGTCCGCCCAGATGGTGCGATGGATCCCCTCGTAGTATGCCTTAACCGCCCTGCCGCCGAACTGTGCCGCGGTAAAAGTCACCTTGTTGGCGGGAGCGGCGAG
>Ga0207984_1001372_pt1 | contig 12299 bp, 10 predicted proteins | sample ETNtaG_30_FD_185760 | JGI IMG/M metagenome (GOLD analysis project Ga0207984, IMG submission 185760) | Marine microbial and viral communities from oxygen minimum zone, Eastern Pacific Ocean - ETNP201306PF43B (SPAdes) (version 2) | ecosystem: Environmental > Aquatic > Marine > Oceanic ...
GCGTAGTAACCGAACTTCTTTTCGATGTGGTTACAGACAACATGGATCGCCCGATCATTGGCAAAGTCGTAACCGTTAATTTCCATCAGCCTGTGATTGGGGCTTCGCCACGAACCGACTGTCGGTCCGCGGGATCCGATGACGATCACGCTTTTGGCACCTGGCAATATATCTTGCGGCCGATAACCTTCGGGAACGAACTCGATCCAACGTTCGACCGGGGCGATGCCGACAACATCACCACCGGCCTTGAGGGCAAGATCCTTGATCTCCTGTGTGATTTCCGCCTCGCCCTGCAGGGGCGCTGTCTGTGCGGCCATCAGCTGTCCTCTATTTGATGGTGCCTCCGGAGAGGCTCGAACTCCCGATCACCTGGCTTGTAGCCAGGTACGCAAAAAGGCACTTGAGCCTATAGATAGGGGGAACAAGTGTACTACGGCTGTCCCGAATTATTCCGGGCTTGATAGGGTTTCCCAACTGGAACGGTGGATTTCGCTAATATTTTGGGGCAAGGGCGTTACAACGGTGGGCTTAGATCAATAGCCTCTAGCAGTGGTTGAGCTAGCGATACCACCTCACGACAGTCATAGTCCGTGATTGCTACACATCTTGTTCAGCCGAAGATGCGTTCGTTGGTTTTGGTAACCGAGCTTGGGCATATCGAAATACAGCGTTTGCAATTCCTGTGAATAGGAACAGGACCGCAGCAAATACAATGGGCCAATAAGCAATGCCGGTTGTATCAAATAGCCAGCCAGCAATCCCTGGTGCGGGCGTCGCAACAAGGAAGTAACTACTAAAGAAAACCCCAATTCCAAATGCTCGTCGATGAGGAGCTATCGCCTGAGTGGTCAACGCCATAATCACTCCTGCTGGAGCCATACCAATCAGCCCAAATAACAGGCTCAGCCCCATTGCGAACTGCGTCCACGGCAGTAAAAGTAGCGATGCGATACCCCCAGCTAGACACAAATAAAGAACGGTATCGGGTTTTCCAAGCCTGTCAGATATCTGTCCGCAAATAGCTCCTGAGAACAGCATCACCCAGCTGGCCAGGCTGATGACCGTTGCCGCTCCAGTTAGTCCGTAGCCCCCGTCAATCAAGACCCGTGCCCCGAAACTTAAAAAGACTATGTAGGCAGAATTGAATAATGCCCAGACGACCGAGGCGAGCAGTGTGAGCGTGAGTTCGTTACCAGGTAGGCCCCACTGAGGTGGGGTGGCAGGGTGAGTGGCATATTCTGGCATCCGATACATGGAAAATACGCCCAATGCACCCAGACCACAGTATATAGAGGCCGCAACAAATGCCATACGCCAATCAAACAGAGCAGCCAGCCAAGTGTGCCCTACCTGACCCATGGCAATCCCAAACGGCCAGCTCATCACAAGCACCGCCATCGCGGTAGCCAGCTCCTTTCCATCAAACCAATCCGCTACCATCTTCGTGAAATAGATGGTAGTGACGACAAAACCAATGCCACAGATGATTCGTGCAAAAGCAAACATACCGAAGCTGGTTGCAAGAATTGCAGATGCACCACCTAGTGCCAAAAACACTAATCCGATCGTGACCAGTAGCCGGTCACTGGTATAGCGTCCCGCAAATCCACAGGGTATCGCTAGCACCATTCCAGGCAGAAGAAATGCACCAATCAGCATTCCGACTTCGGCAAAGCTAAAACCGAAAATATCGACCAAGTGGTCGGATACGGAGCCGAGTGTCTGGAATTGGAAACCAAGTCCGGTACGGCTGACGAACAGCACCGCCAGAATTATCCATCGGTGAGATGGTTTGTTCACGTCAATGCGGTTTGGTCATAGCTCATATGGCCCGCCCGGGCAGATTCGAACTTCCGACCACCGGCTTCGAAGCCACATACTTTTCCGTCAAGCTCATTGAGGAACTATGTGGTTATTGAAAAATTGAGTTCCTAGGAAATTCGAAGATACGAAAAGATAAATCCCAGTAACACCAACCTACGCCTAATTGTTGTAGGAGCTTAATGGCAACACTTCTGTGGGCTTGTTTCTGTAGCACCACCGATTCGTAGTTGTCGATGTATGATCCAATCGCTCTGAGGCTGCCGATATCATCTTCAGGATTCTCATGGGTTACAGCGGTCTGGCCGGGGGCACCATACGGAAGCTGACACCTACTCTGTTTAAGCCATTCATATTAATAATGAGGTAGGTTAGGTCTACTAATTCTTGTTCAGAAAACATCTTGCGAGCCTCCAGGTAGTCTTCATCGGGTACTCCAGTCTCGGCACATAGTGTCACGGATTCTGCCCAGCCAAGGGCGACACGTTCACGATCGGTAAAAAAGGGTGATTCGTCCCATATGACAAGACTGTCCAGCCTCTGTTGTGACTCGCCAGCAGATCTTGCCTCCATGGAGTGCAGATCGACACAGTAAGCACAACCATTGATTTGCGATATACGAATATCAACTAGGGCTTTCAATTTTGGCTCTATGCCAATGTCCTTGACGAAAGAATTCAAGGTTAGAATGGCTCTGAGACCCTCTGGGGATATTGCTTCATAGTTAAGACGCTGTGACATCGTCATTTCCTCACTTGTGCTTCATAAATAAAAACTAGAGTCCCGAGTAATTCGTATTGGGGCTTCATTCTTTGCACGGCGCTTCTCTTGAGATCCTAATTTTTCAACTTTTGCGGTTATTTTGAACTTGCAATGTTGTGGAAGTCACCTAGGTCGCTGATTAATATGGCGCGCCTGCAGAGATTCGAACTCTCGGTCGCCTGGTTCGAAGCCAAGGACTCAAAAGCGTACTTGAGCCCATAAATACAAGAATAAGTGTACTACGACCGGCCCATTGAATTCAGAATTTCTGGTACTTTTACGAGTGCTTTGAGGAATCTCTTTTGTTTGAACGGTACAACGGAGCAACTAGGGTAGGTTTTAATCTTTGGTGCTCAACAGTAGTTAAAGGACCAGCATAACCTAGTCCCTCCGATGCGTTCTGCAAGCCATCATCAATCCCAACCCAAATTCTTGGCTGACCTTTGCGCTAGCTTCTAAGGCTGCTGATGATTTGTTCGATTTCAGCTCTTAACGATTCCCACCATCGTGTTTCTGGATAGTTTCTTACGTCAAATACCTCGCCGATTAATGGTGAGGCAACAGTTACATTTCGAATTGTTGCTTCACGTGTGAGACGGATAGCGGGCTCGTCCCAAGGGTGAAGCGCTAAGTCGAATTTGGACCAATGGATAGGGAAAAGTAATCTTGCCTTGAGGTCGATACTGGCCTGCACTGTTTCTTCCGGCATCAAATGAATCTGTGCCCAGTCAAGGTTGTAGGCTCCGTTTTCTAGAAACGCAATATCAAATGGGCCATATCTCTGGCCAATAGTCTTAAAAGTATCCGAGTAGCCACTATCGCCACTGAAGTACACGTTAAGTGAATCGGACGAGATTATCCATGAGCCCCAGAGAGTTGAATCGCGGTCCCATAATCCACGGCCACTAAAGTGGCGTGCTGGGGCTAATGTCAATCTAACACCGCGATAAACCTCGCTCTCGTACCAATCCAACTCAGTAATATTTCTCGAATCCACTCCCCATCGCTCTAGATGCGCTCTCACACCCAGTGGAACAAAGAAATGGTCGACACGTTTCGATAGAATTCGAATTGCCTGATGATCCAGATGATCATAATGATCGTGGGAAATGATCACAGCATCGACTGCTGGTAAGTCATTGATCGATATTGGATGCTGGACTGGAAATGGATTGCCTATTACAGGAACTGGTGAGGCACGGTGAAAAACCGGATCAGTCATCATTACGACAGAGTTGGTTTTCATAAGCAAAGTCGAGTGCCCTAACCAGGCGAATTTTCCTTCTGTCAACCTGGAGGAGTTAAAAAGTCTGGATGGTAATGGTTTGGTAGGGTTCTTATCGTCCTGTTGAAACACCCAATCCATTATTGATGATTTTCTATCTGGCGAACGAGTGCTCACCGATGTCGCCATTTGATTGGCAAACTTGCCTTCAACGAAGTTTCTTGAATTGTTGATCCGTTGCAGGCTCTCCATAGATTGGCTGCCACCAAATACTGGGGCATAGAGCACAAACAACACACTAACGACGACACAGAGAATTACTGTGTAGCCAAAGTATTTTAGGACCCTCATTGATGCATGCTATAGGTCTAGGAGTTGAATCTTTACTGGATGGAGAGTTTCTGCAGGCACTAAAGTTGGTATCTGTCGGCTCATATAAGGCTGACATTATCCATTCAATGGGGCACCCTACTTATTTGTAAGGTGACCTAACTCCTTGATCTAATGGCGCGCCCGGAGAGACTCGAACTCCCGACCACCTGGTTCGAAGCCAGGTACTCTATCCAACTGAGCTACGGGCGCGTGTTTGATTGACTGCTAAGGATCCCTATCCCCCTTGGATTCGAGGCAACAGAAAAATCTCTGCACCTTCCGGGATCTCTTCTGACCAGCTGTCACGAAAGATCTCGCCATTGATCGATACAGCGATGCCATCGTCGAGTTGATGCTGCATGTCCGGATACTGTGTAACCAGCTTGCGCAGCAGCTCCCGAATTGTCAATGCCTTGATCGAGACCGAAGCAGCACCATCTGCCGCCCCCTTGAGTGGGCCCGATAAGCAGACCTTCAGCATAGGCACATCGTTCAGGTCTGTTTTCCCCTGATGGCCTTTCGTATTCGCGGTGGTGACATCGGCGTATGGGTCATGCGGACACCGGCGACATTGGAGAGCGCGTTCCCGATCGCGGCCAGTGGCGGCACGATGGATGTTTCTCCAACACCACGAATTCCGTAAGGATGATTGGGGTTTGGGATCTCAAGAATCTGAGTGTCGATGAACGGCAGATCCGAGCAGACCGGCACCCGGTAATCCAGAAAGCCAGGGTTCTGTAGTCGGCCATTTTCATCGTAGACGTATTCCTCATTTAGCGCCCAGCCAATACCTTGCGCTGCCGCACCCTGAAACTGGCCTTCAACGTAGTCAGGATGAACCGCCTTTCCGGCATCCTGAATCACTGTATAACGTACGACTTTTGTGGCGCTGGTATCGGGATCCACCTCGATATCGCAGATGTGACTCGCAAATGAAACACCAGCGCCATCGGCGACGATCTGGCTGTGTCCGGCGATCGGCCCGCCACTGTTCGGTGATGCTGCTGCCAGCTCATTCAGGCTGAGAGGTTTAAGTTTTTTGTGTTTCTTGCCCTTTGCAATCGCTTGCCCGTCTTCCCAGGTGACGTCTTTTATCGGAATCGCCCAGGTATCCGCCGCACGCTGGCGCAGGATTTCAATAGCCTTACGCGCTGCGAAGATTGTCGACATCCCTGACGAGAAGGTGCCCCGACTGCCATCGGTCATATCGTTGTGTCCGAGAGAGCCGGTATCGGTGATATTGCACTTGACGCGCTCATACGGAATGCCGAGTTCTTCAGCTGCGATCAGCGATAGTGAAGCCCGGGCACCGCCTACATCGATCGTGCCGACCGTCAGCGTGACGGTACCATCGTTGCCAATGTTGAGATCAGTGCATGTCTCGCCCCCAAAATTAAACCAGAAGCCGCAAGCCATACCCCGGCCTTGGTTCTTTTTAAGCCGGGCGCGCATGTGTGGATGTTTCTTGGCCGCGGCCAGGGTTGGACCGATACCAATGGGGCCGTAAGTTGGGCCGTAGGATGACTGGGTGCCTTCCTTCGCGGCGTTCTTGATTCGGAAGTCGATCGGGTCCATGCCGATTTCAGTGGCCAATTCATCGACTGCGCTTTCTACTGCAAAAGCGGCCATCGGCGCCGAAGGAGCGCGATAGGCAGCGACTTTGGGTCGATTTACCAGAACATCGTAGCCCGTTGTTTTCACATTTTTCAGGTCGTAACAGGCGTATGAGGTCATCGCACCGAGCATCGCCCAGCTGCCTGGAAATGCACCATCCTGGTAGCGTAAGACCGCAGTTGCGGCGGTGATCCTACCGTCTTTTTTTGCACCGATTTTGATGTCTATGGAAGTCGAGGCTGTCGGACCGGTGCTCCGGAACACTTCGTCCCGGCTCATTTCCACTTTCACCGGACGATTGGCTTTGCGGGATAACGCCAGTGCAATCGGCTCCATCCAGATATGGGTCTTGCCACCAAATCCACCACCGATCTCCGATGAGGTCACCTTTAGTTTAGCGACCTCCATACCGAGTAGAGCCGCGCAAGTGTTGCGAAAAATGAAATGTCCCTGGGTGGTCACCCAGAGTTCGCCGTGGCCATCGGGCCCGACACTCGCAAGACATGCGTGTGGTTCGATGTAGCCTTGGTGAGTCTGCTCAGTTTTGTAGCTCCTCTCCACAATAAAATCAGCCGCTTTGAATCCAGCTTTGACATCACCGTGTCCAAACTCACTCACCTTTGCGACGTTTGAAGGAGATTTTGGTTTTGGTGACACACCGCTGGTGAATACGCGCGGTTGTACCAAGGGTGCGTCAGGCTTCATCGCTTCATCGACATCAGTTACGTGTGGCAGGATCTTATACGTCACGCTAATCAGTTTGAGTGCCTTCCTGGCTGTTGGGGCATCGATGGCCGCGACAGCGGCGACGGCATGGCCATCATAGAGCGCTCGACCGCGTGCCATGGAGTTCTCGAGAATATCGTACAGGTCACTGTCACCATCGGTCAGATCAGGTAAGTCTCGACTGGTGATAACGGCCTTGACACCTCTGAGTTTCTCGGCTTTCGACGTGTCGATGCGCTTGATCTGGGCGTGTGCGTGAGGGGAGCGCAGAATCAGGCCAACGAGTTGGCCCGGTGCAAAGGTGTCTGCACCATACTTGGCCCGACCGGTGACCTTGTCGAGCCCGTCCGGGCGCGGTGGCCGGGTACCAACAGCTTTGAATTTTCGGTTTCTGAACTTGGTGTCGTTAGCCATCTCAGGCATCTCCTGCAGATTCGAGTTGTTCTAGTCTGGGTGGTGTTTGTCGGTCTCAGGCACTCGGGTTATTTTTTCCTGAGCTCTTTTGCTGCCGCTTTTACAGCGCGGACAATCTTGTCGTAGCCCGTGCAGCGGCAGAGATTGCCGGCCAGAGCAAATCGGATCTCCTCATCGGTCGGGCTCGGATTTCGCTCGAGCAGCGCTTGACTTGCCATTAAAAACCCGGGTGTGCAAATACCGCACTGCAGCGCAGCATGATCAATGAAGTTTGACTGCAGTGGGTGAAGTACATCGCCATCTGCCAGACCCTCTACCGTGTTTACCTCACGGTCCTGGGCTTCGACGCCCAGCACGAGGCAGGAACAGACCAAACGGCCATCAAGGGTCACGCTGCACGCGCCGCAATCCCCGGTGCCGCAGCCTTCTTTAGAGCCTGTAAGCCCAAGCCTGTTACGCAACACTTCGAGCAGGGTCTCGTTCGGTTGACAGACAAACTCGGTCTGATCGCCATTGACGACCGTAGATACAAGTGTTCCTGACATCACTGCCCCCCTGCCCGCTGATAGGCGATTCTGGCGGCGCGTTGTGCAAGGACGCCCACCACTTCGGTTCTGAATTCAACAGTGCCCCGCATGTCGTCGATTGGATCGCAAGCGGCGCTGCAAGCATCTGTCAGTTTTGTCAGTGCAGCTTTGTTCAGTTGTGTGCCGACAATGGCTCTGGCCGCCGCCGGCACGAGCAAAGCTGTCGGTGCAACTGCCCCCAGGACGATCCGTGCGCTCTTGATCACCAGGTTCCTGTCCAGAGTCAAGCTGACTGCTGCTCCAACTACAGCGATGTCCATCTCCGAGCGCGGGACAAAACGAAGGTAGGCATCACCTGACTTTGACGGGCGTTTGGGCAGTGTAATGGCCTCGACGACCTCGCCCCTCGCCAGTGATGTGGTGCCGGGACCTGTCACAATCTTTTCAACCGCCACTGTTCTTCGGCGCTCGGGCCCAACGATGGAGACCTTCGCGCCCGCTGCAATCAGGGCTGGAACAGAATCAGCGGCGGGGGATGCATTGCAGAGGTTACCGACAATTGTGCATCGGTTCTGAATCTGATCAGAACCGATCAGGTTGGCAGCTTCCACGACTCCGGGCCAGGCCTTTTTCAAGGCTGCGTTTTCACCCATTTCGGCGGCGGAGACTGCTGCTCCAAGCCGAAAACCAGTTGTGGATTTTGTGATCGACTGCATTGTCGCAATGTGTTTGATGTCCACGACCAGATCGGGCTCGATCAGGTCACGTCTCATGCGGACCATAAGATCGGTTCCACCGGCGAGCAGAAAAGCATTACCCTTTCCACGCAGCATGAGCGCTGCAGCCTCTTTGGTCGTCTTAGGAGTTTGGTATTTCATCGAAAAATCTTCTCTATTTAAGAAAATAGTTGTAACGATTCAGAGCATCTGAATTCCCGGTTCGAAGACAGCCGTTCTTCCCGGCCCATCTGCCCGCGCCTGGGTAGCTAGTCTATACCCTGGCGGCTGGTTTGATAACGTCTGCTGGCTCCTGGGGTATATCCTTAAACCAGGCGTTGGGCACAGCTGAACGAGTGTTTATACCACCCCCACCGAGTTGGATGTTGAGAATTGGTTAGACTCGCCTCGTGAGTACCATGACAAGAGGCCTGTCGTGGGTCGCCGGTGCCGGTGTTCTGTTCGTGGTATTTATCGCCCTAGTGCGCTACGTTGGCAATGAGTTGCACCCCATTCAGGCTGCATTTATCCGTTATTTGTTCGGTCTGCTGGTGTTGCTGCCGCTGTTCCTGCGCAGCGGCATGGGCCTTTTTCGCTCACGGCACATCCGGATTCACGGTTTTCGCGGCTGTATTCACGCCGTCGCGGTGATGCTGTGGTTCTTCGCAGCCAGCCAGTTGCCGATTGCTGAGGTCACAGCGCTCAGTTTTATCGCTCCGATCTTTGTGGTGATTGGTGCTGCCGTATTCCTTGGTGAGCGCATGAGCCGCGCGAGGATCGTGGCGGTCATTCTGGGTTTGATCGGGGTCTTGACGATACTCCGGCCGGGCACTGCGGTGATTCAGTGGGGGGCTGTTGCGATGCTGTTTGCGGCGCCCCTTTTTGCCGCATCGAAAGTGTTGACCAAGTTTTTGGTTCGCGATGATTCGAGCGGCACCCTGGTAGCCTATCTCTCTATTTTCGCTACCCTCACTATGCTGCTGCCAGCACTGTGGGTCTGGCAGTCGCCATCGTCATCAGACCTGATGTTTCTCGCCGGAACGGCCGTTTTTGCGACCGGCAGTCACCTGTGTATGGCCCGCGGGCTGGCGCTGGTCGACGTGACGGTGTCACAGCCGGTTGATTTTCTCCAACTGGTGTGGTCCACACTGATCGGACTGGCTTTCTTCGGCGAGAAGCCGGAGATCTGGATCTGGGTCGGCGCCGGGATCGTGGTCTTCAGTGCGACCTACATTGCCCGGCTGGAAACAAAGTCTGCAGCAACCAAATAGGCCAGGCGGGCGCGGTGGCGAAAATACAAGGCAAGTGATGAATCCTCAAAGTCTGCCACGCTGGTTGCAGCCGCGACTGCCGTTTTTCTATGGCTGGATTGTGCTTGCCTGTGTCTGCTGTGCAGGATTTGCGCGACAGGGCCCGGCAGTGGCGACGCTCTCAATCTTTATCGAGCCCATGACCGCTGAGTTTGGCTGGTCACGGACGGCAATGTCGGTGGCTGTCTCCATCGGTGGCATTCTGGCTGCTTTGGTATCTCCAGTTCTGGGCCCCATTCAGGATCGTTATGGCGCCCGCAGGATGTTATGTGTCGCCGTGCTGGTGACCGGGGTGGCCGCTATGTTGTTGTCCCTGACCCAGTCATTGCTGGTTTTTGTGCTGCTGTTTTGTGTTGCGCGGATGACCTTTGCCGGTCCATTCGACCTTGGGATCTACGGCGCGGTCAACAGTTGGTTCAGACGCGATCGCGGCCTGGCCACCTCGATCACGACGTTTATGCAGATGGCAGGCCTCATGGCGATGCCGCTGATCGCACAATTGGCTATTGTTGGCAGTGGCTGGCGGGCCGGTTGGCTGGCCATCGGCGCGACCGTGCTGATCATCGGCTTCATTCCTGTGTGGGCCCTTGTTGTGCGGCAGCCCGAAGACATGGGTCTCACACCGGATGGCCCGCAGTCACCGTCGGTCGAAGGTCTACTCGACCAGGCGTCGACGGCGGCCGCTGTTGCTGCAGAACCCGCTTTTAGCCGGGCCGAAGCGCTGCGTACGCCAGCGTTTTGGCTGTTGTCGCTGTACACGTTGCTGGTCTACCCGGTGCAGGCCGGGGTCTCCCTTCACCAGGCACCGCACCTGATCGAACGTGGGCTGGACCCGACCATCGCCGCCACAGTTATCAGCACATTCTCCTTGGCGTCGGCTATCTCAGGGCTCATGTTTGGCGTGGCCGTGCGCCGGGTTGGTGTCCGCATGTCGCTGGCAGCTGCCGCGGTCACGCTGGGATTCAGCACCGTGACCATGATCTGGATCACGATGACGTGGCAGGGTTATCTGGCAGCGGCATTTTTCGGGATCAGCATCGGCGGTGTGCTGACGATTCTGCCGATTGCCTGGGCTGATTACTTTGGGCGGAAAAGTTTTGGTGCTATCCGCGGCGTCGCGCTGTCCATCCAGGTCGTGGCGCAGGCGACGGGGCCTTTGGTCTCTGGAATTTTTCGTGATCAGACGGGGGATTATGTCCTGTCACTGTGGACGTTCACTGGCCTGTCGCTGGCCGCGGTATTCGCTGCTTTATTGACCCGAGCACCGCGCCCTTCAGGCAACAGAACGTATACTGCTTTTTCTGACCCTTGAAAGCGAATCGATCGATGGAGGCATGGTTTGAATTCAGACAACACCAACCCATACGCTGTGCTTTTCGAGCCGGTAGAGATCGGCCCAGTGACTGCGCGTAACCGTTTCTACCAGGTGCCCCACTGTACGGGCGCCGGGCGGAACTATCCCACCGTTGGCGCACATATTCGGGCGGTCAATGCTGAAGGTGGTTGGGCGGTGGTGAGCACCGAGCAGTGCGACATCCATCACACCGCCGATATGCGTGCCCAGATCAGGCTGTGGGGCGAGGACGATGTTCCGTTTCATGCCCGGATGACCGAACTGGTACACCAGCACGGGGCACTGGCAGCCTGCGAGCTGGTTCACAACGGCAGCTACTCGCCCAACCACATCGGCCGGGAGATCCCGCTGGCGCCGATCAGCACACCGGTACAGGGACCTTACCCGGTACACGCCCGGGCGATGAACAAGGTCGATATTGCAAATTTCCGTCAGTGGCATCGGCGTGCGGCACGGCTGGCAAAGCAGGCTGGTTTCGATATCGTCTACGTCTATGCCGGGCATGACATCACTCTGCTTCTGGAGTTTCTGTCACCCAGGATCAACACCCGCAGTGATGAGTACGGCGGCAGCGTGGAGAACCGGGTGCGGCTGTTCCGCGAGTGTATCGAGGAGGTGCGCGACGAAGTCGGAGAGACCTGCGCGGTAGCTGTGCGGCTGGCAGTAGATGAACTACTGGGAGAGAAGGGCATCACCAGCAGCGGTGATGGTCGCGAGATCGTGGAAATACTGGCCGAATTGCCCGATCTGTGGGACGTCAATGTGAGTGACTGGAACAATGACTCGATGACCTCCCGTTTCGCAGAGGAAGGCTACCAGGAGCCCTACGTTGCCTTTGTCAAGTCGCTGACCAGTAAACCGGTGGTCGGTGTCGGGCGGTTTACTTCTCCGGACACGATGGTCTCGCAGGTCAAACGCGGGATACTGGATTTCATCGGTGCGGCGCGTCCCGCGATCGCTGACCCGTTTCTGCCAAATAAGATCGAGCAGGGTCGTCAGGAAGATATCCGCGAGTGTATCGGCTGCAACATCTGCGTGTCCGGCAACAACCTGTACACACCGATGCGCTGCACCCAGAACCCTACGCGCAGCGAGGAGTGGCGCCGCGGCTGGCATCCGGAACGGATACCGCCCAGGGAGACCGATGACCGTGTCCTGGTAGTGGGGGCTGGCCCGGCCGGGCTCGAGGCGGCCCGGGCCTTTGGTCAGCGGGGGTGCGAGGTGGTGCTTGCCGAGCGTTCCCGCGAGCTCGGTGGCCGTGTCTCGCGCGAGACTATGCTGCCGGGGCTTGCCACCTGGGCTCGTGTCCGGGACTGGCGGATCGGGCAGATCGACCGGATGAGCAACGTTACGCTATATCGCGATAGCGACATGACAGCAGAAGCAGTAATCGAGACAGGCTGCGGCATCGTGGCCCTGGCAACCGGGGCGACCTGGCGCCGCGATGGGTTCGGT
>Ga0207984_1001373_pt1 | contig 12298 bp, 9 predicted proteins | sample ETNtaG_30_FD_185760 | JGI IMG/M metagenome (GOLD analysis project Ga0207984, IMG submission 185760) | Marine microbial and viral communities from oxygen minimum zone, Eastern Pacific Ocean - ETNP201306PF43B (SPAdes) (version 2) | ecosystem: Environmental > Aquatic > Marine > Oceanic ...
CTTTTTGGCAGAAATTATTGACAGTTGAGCAGGTTCCGTTTTACCATCTTTCTGTCCAGTCAACTTCAAAGCCACATTTCTCATTCCAGATGTTAACAGGTCATCAATTTCGCCTCTATAGTCATAGGTCGCAGTCTTGATTATCTCTCTGGTTTCAACGCTCACAATTCTTGCTGACACAGAATAGGTTTTTCCTACCTTACTAATACTTCCTCCAACCATTTGTTCTACACCAAGATGTTTACCTACCTCGACTATACATTCATCTGATGTGCAACCAGACTGTTGATAACCAAGTTCTCCGAGTATTTCCTCCATCATTCCACGTTCTACAACTTTATAACCACCAATATTGAACAACTCTGTTCTTAGCCTATCTGTCAAGGCGCTTGCCTCAACATTAGTAACTCCTTTTCCCTCAAAATTAATTACGGCGATTGACGTCTGAGCAAAAGAGACTGATAGAACCACCACCATCAGTGCTGCAATGATTAGTAGTGTCTTTTTCATTTCATCCTATCCCTTTGGGTGGGGGTTACCCTTTCCGCCCAATTTCCAGCAAATCCGACAACAGCGCAAATCCTGTCGCTTCTTTGCCGGCTCCGGGTCCCACAACGGTCACATCACCCAGAAGGTCTGTAGTAAACGTGATGGCGTTGGTGGATCCGCTCACTTCTGCCAGCGGATGAGAAAAGTCTAACATCTGTGGCGCTACAGATGCTTCTATCCCGTCACCACTTTTCTTAACTGAGCTGATTAGCTTCCAACGTTTCCCTTCGGTTTGTGCTTTCTGGATGTCGTCCTGCGTCAGATGGGAGATACCCTGGCACGGGATGTCAGATGGCTTCACGTTTTCACCCATGACCACATTGGCAAGAATTGTCACCTTCGCCAGGGCGTCGTGCCCTTCCACGTCGGCGGTGGGGTCGGCCTCGGCGTAGCCTAACTCCTGAGCCTCTTTTAACACATCATCGTAGGATTGTCCCTCTTCCATTTTCGTCAGAATGAAGTTTGTGGTTCCGTTCAGAATACCCTGGATAGCGGAGATTTCACAGCCGGCCAGACTGTTCTTGGCGAAGTTCAGCACCGGCGTGCCGGACATGACCGTCCCTTCGATGAGGAACTGTACATTGTTTGCGGCAGCGAGATCGGACAGTTCACGGCAGGCGAGGGCGGCAGGGCCTTTATTACTGGTGGTGACGTGCTTGCCGGCAGCCAATGCTGTCCGGACATGCTCCAGCGCCGGTCCGCCAGTCTTGATGTCGGTGTAGGTCAGTTCGCAGATAACATCTGCATCGCTCTCTCGGATAGTGGTGAGGGCGTCCCAGCCGGCTTTACAACCGGGACAATCCTGGGCATAACTGCCCAACTCTTTACCTGCGGTGGCGAGGTCCAGCAATTTGTCCATATCCAATCCGTCCGGGCAGTAGATGGAGCCTTTCAGAAAATCCGATACTGCTACAATTTCAAATTCATAATCGTATTCTTTTTTCAACATCTTACGTTTGTCTCGCAGGATTTCCACCAATCCCTGTCCCACGGTTCCAAATCCGATAAGTGCTATAGTTTGTTTGCTCACGTGTTCACTCCCAAGTTGAGAATTTAGAGGGTTTCACTGAATTTCCCGAATTTACGTTTAATCAGGATTATTAACTTATACAATTGAAGATTTCCAGGTTAAGGGAAAAAATACTTACCATTTGGATTTAGATTGTCTGTCTCCTTTGATAGGATAAACTTCCCGCCGTGAAAATTGATGGACCACTGAATGATGCACTGTTTCTGGAGCGCCCCAATCGCTTCCTAACTGTTGTGGAAATGAGTGGCAACCCCATAAATAGCCATCTGCCTGATCCGGGACGACTGCAAGAACTCCTTCTCCCCGGAGCGTCACTGAAGATCAGGAAAGCGGAGAATACCAGCGGCAGAAAGACCGAATGGACTACCGTCATGGTAAAAAGCGGTAAGCAGTGGATTTCCCTGGACAGCACTTTGCCTAACCGTTTTGTGGAGGAGCTGCTTCGGGAAAAGGAACTCCCCATGTTCACTGATTGGGAGTTGAAGAGGAGGGAAGTCCCCCACGGCAGACACCGCTTCGATTTTCTGCTGAATAAGGGAAGCAGAGAGTTGTACCTAGAAGTTAAATCAGTTACACTTGTGGAAGACGGCGTCGCCATGTTCCCTGATGCAGTAACAGAGCGAGGTGCCCGGCACGTTGAGGCACTGGCGGAGATTGTCCATTCCGGAAAGCATGCTGCAGTCCTATTCGTCTGTCAGCGATCGGATGTAAAAATGTTTCGGCCTCAGTGGGAGCGGGATCCGAGATTTGCTCAGATGTTGCTGGAGGCGGAAACTGCGGGAGTAGAAGTACACGTCATTTCAGCTCATGTGACACCCCAGAAAATTATGTACAAAGAAGTAATTCCCCATAAACTGACTAAGCCGTAACTTCTAATCTATCGTTGTATTAATGAAAAAACTCTATCCACTTGCCATGCTTATCATACTTGGCTGCGCCGCGGTGGCTCCACCACCCGGTGGTCCTGTGGACGACATTCCGCCCACACTGACAGCCGTAGAGCCTCCTTCCGGAACAGTGAGAATTTCGTCGGGGTTTGCGGTTCAACTTACTTTTTCTGAGCGGTTGGATGAGAATACCGATGCGTCTCTGATTCGTGTCCTTCCTGCTCTATCAGAGCAGCCGGAGGTTAAACTGAAGAAAAACGTGCTGGAAGTGACATTCCCGGAAGAGCTTGGCGGGAATCAGACATACATCCTGACTCTTACAAGGGATATCAAGGATGAGCACGATGTCCGGCTGGATCAGACGTACCAGCTGGCGTTCAGCACGGGAGATGAGATTTCCGAAGGGAAGATTTCCGGACACGTGTATGGTGGAGAAGGATCTGCCACAGTTTATCTCTACAATCTCAGCCATGGAAATCACGATTCACTTTTTGCCGAATCACCAAAATATTATACAGAGACGGACGATTCCGGCGCCTATGCGTTCTCTTATCTCGATCCGGGAGATTACCGCCTTCTGGCGTTTCAGGGCGGCAGAGCCCCATCGCCGCTTATTCCCAGCCGTATGCCGTACGGAACGTTTTGGAAAGATCCTGTGACTCTCGTCGGCAGTCCTGATTCTTTGAGTCATGTCAACATCAGAATCGCCTCAGAGACGCCGCCTCTAAAATTGCTGGAAGCCAGAATGGAGACGGGTCATCGGGGCTATCTTAGATTTACCAATCCGGTAGAGCTTGCCGAGCAGGAACAGATGGAACTTGCGCTGAAAAAAGCAGATGGTGTGGAAATGGAGCGTACTCTTTTTCAATCGGAAGATGACATCCGCCGTATATCCTTTTATCTGGAGGATGCTGCTGCAGGTGACTCCCTCGAGATGCTGCTGTCAGGAGTTGTTGACAGCGTAGATCAACTTCTGGAGTTGACCGAGCGTATGTTTACTGTCCCTGTTGATACGGAACGTGTCATTCAGCTTTTGACGCCGCCGCCATCCAAGAGTGTTCAGGTAACTGCAGCGGAGCCTGTCATCCTGAACTTTTCAGACCCTGTTGAGCTGGAACCTCAGGATTCTGCTCTGGTGCTGTTCGATTCCACCGGTGCTGCAGAACTTGCTCGAATTGGTTTGGACGTACCGGCTCAGGTTTCTGTGCAACCGAGTTCAGGTTGGCGGCCAGGAGAAGCTTACGAACTGAAATTACGAGGCGAGTTTATCCGCAGTCCCGGCGGCGAAGCATTTAGCGACTCAGTGGTTACGATTTCCGTTCAAACCATTGAAATACCCGGGACAGGAACTATTTTCGGAACGGTATCCGAACCCTTCGCAGAAAACTCCATCGTGACTGCTCAATCTGTAGAAAACGCCTCACTTTCTGTCTCAGCGGATGTAAATTCCGACCGTGGTTTTACACTATTGGAACTTCCGGAAGGTAATTGGATTATGAACGTATTCCAGGACAAAGACGGTAATGGTCGCTACAGTTTTGGTAAGGCACTGCCGTTTCAAACTGCGGAACCGTTCGTTTTTGTGTCAGACACTATGGAAGTGAGAGCAAACTGGGACAGAGAAGGGGTAGAACTCCATTACCCTGAAAACTGAACTGATGTGAATCATCCAAGAAAGAAACGAAAGATTTACGCTGTCATCATGGCAGGCGGCAAGGGAACTCGTTTCTGGCCTCTGAGCCGAGAATCGAGACCGAAACAGCTGCTGAACATCCTTGGCGATACGTCCATGCTGCAGATGACTGTGGATCGCCTTCGTAAAATCACCTTTGTTGAGGACATTTATATTATTTGCGGCGCCGATCTTAAGCGGCAGATTAGCCGTAAGCTTGACGGGGTAGAGACACGGAATATCATCGTTGAACCGTCAGGAAAAAACACCATGCCGCCCATCGGACTCATGGCGGAACACATTAAGAGAAAAGACGAAGATGGAGTTATGGCTGTTTTTCCTTCAGATCATCTCATTATTGGACATCGAGCATTTTCTGATGTGTTGAAAACAGCCCACGATGTGTCACTTCAGGATGAAACATTAGTTACTATGGGAGTTGTTCCATCCTCGCCTCACACCGGTTACGGTTACATCCAGTTCAACAAGAAGAAGGAATTGGTAAACGGAAAAGCTTTTACAGTTAAGACATTCGCAGAAAAACCAAATCTGTCTGCCGCAAAACGGTTTTTGGCGAGTGGAGATTTTTTATGGAATAGTGGCATGTTTGTCTGGCGGGCATCTGTCTTCCTGCAGAACGTGATGGAGCACATGCCTGAAGATTATTTAGCTCTTGAAGCGATTGGCGATAAAATCAGTACTAGGCAATATAAATCGAGTCTTGAAGAAAACTGGGAGAAGCTGACATCTGAATCAGTGGATTACGCTATCTTGGAACGGTCGAAAAATATATCTGTTGTCAGGGCCAAATTCAAATGGAGTGACATCGGTTCATGGAATGCCTATTTCGATCTATTGACAAAAAACGGCAAAGGGAATGTGATTAAGGGTGACGGAATGATCATCGAAGGGAGTAACAACCTGGTGCATTCCAACGGTCGACTCACCGCAGTTGTAGGTGCTGATAACATGGTTGTCATTAACACAAAAGACGCTACACTTGTGGTACATCAAGATCGTGTCGAAGAAGTGAAACAGTTAGTTGAGAAACTACGGATAGAAGGGAGAACAAAGGTTTTATAATGACTGAACAGGAGACCTTTTCCCAATTTGAACAGTTAGCAGAACAGATGGGTATTTCATTTGTTGAAGGAAAAGGAGATTTCGCAGGTGGTTTCTGCACATTGAATGGTGACCGCTTTATTGTCTTGAATCGTTTAAAACCCATGAGTCAGCGGCTTAGAGTTCTCGCTCGCTCATTTAATGAGTTAGACCTTGATCAGCGCTTTGTAATTCCTTCACTTCGTGAGTTTATTTCAGAGCAAATATTAAAGGAAATTGATGCCTCTGCACCCTCGGAAATCACTTGATTTGCAGTGCCATTCTTTTTATACTCGTCAACTCTAAATCAATACAATAATGCACATCTAAATCCTCAAGTAATTAATGAGGGATATTTATGAAAGGATAAGTGATGACTACTGCAAATGACATTCGTAATTTTTCATTGGTTGGTCATGGAACGTCAGGTAAGACGGTTCTCTCTGATGCCATTCTTTACAATGGAGGTGAGACCAATCGTATTGGTAAGACTGAAAATGGAAACACTATCTCTGATTACCATCATGATGAAATATCCAGGGAAATTTCTTTAAGTGCCACACTGCTTCACTGCAATTGGCTCGAAAAGAAGCTGAATATAATTGATGTACCGGGATTTTTTGATTTCGTGGGTGAAGCAAAAAGCGCTCTCCGTGTCTCTGACTTTGCTGTGGCTGTGGTACATGGTGTAACCGGTCCTGAAGCTGGTACAGACATAGTTTGGGATTTTGCCACTGACTACGGTATACCTAAGATTCTGGTAGTAAACATGATGAATAAAGAACACACAAAATTTGACACAGTTTTATCGCAACTTCAGTCCCGCTATTCAAAACGGGTATTTCCTTTTACAATTCCTGTAAATCCCGGTCCCGGTTTTAATCAAGTTGCTGATGTCCTTCGTAAAGAGCTTCTTACCTATTCAACTGATAGCAGTGGGAAATTTCAAACGGAAGAACTATCCGGCGATTGGAAGGATCGTGTGGATCAGCTCCATGAAGAGTTAATCGAATACATAGCTGAATCGGATGATTCCCTGCTAGAGAAATTTTTTGAACAGGGAAATTTATCAGAAGAAGAACTTCGCGCTGGACTCCACGATGCTATTATTAACGGAAGTGTAATTCCTTTGGTTTGTACCGCAGCTGATGCAAATGTGGGCGTTACAAGACTCATGGATATAATAGCAAAGTACTGTCCTTCCCCGGATGATTTTTCTACCACTAAGGCTTTCAAAGCGGGCTCAGAGGAAGAAATAGAAGTCAAAGCTTCTGATCCTGAAAGTTTGTTTGTGTTCAAGACAGTCAGCGAAGCACATGTAGGGGAGTTATCGTTTTTCCGAGTCTACTCAGGTGAGGTAAAGCACGGTATGGATCTGAAAAATAGTTCTCGTCATTCATCCGAGCGGCTCGGGCAGCTGTTCATCATGAATGGTAAGAACAGGAAGGAAGTGGGTGTTCTTGGAGCAGGAGATATGGGTGCAGTTGTAAAGCTTAAGAATACACATACCGGTGACACCTTATGCAGCTCCAAACTTGCTATTGAGTTACCCAGAATCGATTTTCCACTTCCCAATATTAACGAGGCTGTAATTACTAAGTCCAAGGGCGATGAGGAAAAGATTGCTACGGGTCTTGCTACGCTTCATGAAGAGGATCCGACTTTTCTGTTCCGTGTAGATCCAGAATTGAAACAAACAATTGTTTCCGGTCAGGGAGAGTTGCAGATCGAAGTAGTAGTTTCCCGGCTCAAAAGAAAATTTAACGTTGAAGTTGATTTGGTCGAACCTAAGGTACCTTATCGGGAAACGATCAAAGGAAGCGGCACCGCAAAATATCGGCATAAAAAACAGTCTGGTGGTGCAGGACAATTCGCAGAAGTTTGGATGCGTGTAGCACCTAAAAGTCGCGGAGAGGGAGTTGAATTCTCAGATTCATTGGTCGGTCAGAATGTTGACCGAGTTTTCGTCCCATCCGTTGAGAAAGGTGTAAAAGCAGCGTGTGAAGAAGGTATTTTGGCCGGCTACCGTGTAGTGGATATGAAGGTTGATTTCTATGATGGGAAACAGCATCCAGTCGACTCGAAAGATATCGCTTTCCAGATTGCTGGGAAGGGGGCGTTCAAGGATGCTTTCATGGCCGCGAAACCCGGCATGCTGGAGCCCATATTTGAGATCGAAGTAAAAGTCCCGGAAGATCACATGGGTGACGTCATGGGCGACATCTCCGGTCGAAGAGGAAAGATTCTCGGCATGGACAACGAAGGTGATTATCAAGTTGTGAAGGCACTTGTACCGCAAGCTAACTTATATCGCTATTCTACAGTTCTTCGATCTGTAACCGGGGGTCGAGGGATGCATCGAGAGAAATTCAGCCATTATGAAGATCTCCCAAGAGAAATGGAATCTCGGGTAATTTCTGCATCGAATACAGAAAAAGATGAATAAGATTTGGGCACCGTGGCGGATCGATTACATCCGCCAGCCAAAGGACGAGGGTTGTATTTTTTGCGATAAACCTCAGGGTGGTGATGATCGAGAAATGCTTATTCTGGAACGTGGTGAGTTTAGTTTTGTACTTATGAATCTCTATCCCTATAACAATGGTCACCTCATGATAGCGCCTTACGAACACGTTGATGATCCGCTCCAAATTTCACAAGAGACAAAATCGGAGATCATGGCATTTTCGGATAAATCCATGACCATTCTCAAGAAATTGATAAATCCGGATGGATTCAATTTTGGAGCGAATTTTGGAGCTTTTGCAGGTGCCGGCATTGAAGAGCACATTCACTATCACCTGGTTCCGAGATGGCAGGGAGATACCAATTTCATGCCGGTTTTGGGACACACGAAAGTATTGGTGCAGGGATTACAAGAATCGTATGACGAATTGAAGCCGGAGTTTGATAATTTCTGACATGTTAGATTTTTCCAGGGTTTGGCTCCCTTTTATTTATCTTTATGGATTAGGAGGAATCCTTTTTATTGCCGGAATTGTCATAACTATAAAAGCCGGTTCGTTCGATTTAGGGCGGTTAAAACATAAAAAATGGATGTGGATATTGCTCTTTGGGTTCGTATGGTATCTGATGATGCATGCATTAATGACCTGGGCTGCCTTAGGGACGATCTCTGTTTATACAGTGCCGGCCATTTTGCTCTTTATGGTCGCAATATTTATTGGTATCACAGTTGCACTTAGAAGGAAATCAAAGACCTAGTGCAGACTTTTCATAATATTGGCACCTCGACCGACTGGATCGTCATGGTGGTATACTTTTTAGTTATAATGCTTTTTGGAAGTTATTTCGGGCGATATACAAAAACCACTTCAGACTTTTTCTTTGGCGGACGCAGATTTTCGTGGTGGTTGATCACCATGTCCATTGTCGCCACCGGTGTGGGAAGTCACAGTTTTGTTAAATATTCTGCCAAAGGATTCGAACACGGAATATCTTCCTCTATGACCTATCTGAATGATTGGTTCTTCATTGCTTTTTTTATGTTCGGATGGCTTCCGATTATTGTTTACTCCAAAATACGATCTATTCCTGAGTACTTTGAAAAACGGTTCAGCCCATCGGCACGATTCCTCGCCACAATTTTATTACTTCTGTACATGATCGGATACATCGGCATTGGTTTCCTTACGCTTGGTAAGGCAGTCATTCCTATGCTGCCGGAATCCTTCACTGTCTTCGGAGCGACATTACCCATTACGCTAATGGGCGCCATTATTGTCATTGCAGTCATCACGGGGATCTATATCACATTTGGAGGTCAAACCGCTGTTATTTTCACAGATCTTTTACAGGGATTTATCCTCTTGTTTGCAGGTATGCTTCTCTTCTTTTTCGGTATTACTTACCTGGGTGGATTTGATATTTTCTGGAATCTCCTGCCGACAGAATGGAAGCTTCCGCTTGCGGATTTTAATAAGCCATCGGATTTTAATTTTGTAGGCATATTCTGGCAGGATGCCATTGCTGGTTCCATAGGATTCCTGTTTATGAATCAGGGTCTTATCATGCGCTTTATGGCATGTAAAAACGTAAATGAAGGACGCAAGGCTGCCGCAATTAATATATTGTTTGTTCTCCCTATTTCGGCGATTGTTGTGGGGAATGCCGGCTGGATTGGGAAGGCAATTTCCGTTGCGAGTCCCGATGTAGTAAGTCCTGCCGTTTCACCCGACGAGATTTTTGTTGTGGTTGCGAACATTATTGCCAGTCCAGGGATGTTCGGTTTCATTATGGCAGCGCTTACAGCTGCGTTAATGAGTACCGTGGATACACTTATCAATGCAACAGCTGCAATTTTTATTAATGATGTGTATAGACCTGTCCAACAGTTTCTAAAAAGGACAGCGAAATCTGAGGTTGAAAAAGATCGCAGAGAGTTGGGTGCTGCACGTTATGCCTCTATTGGTGTGACAATTTTAGGTGTTTTAGCAGTGCTGGCTTTCAAAAACTTTCCGACGGTATATGAGGCACATGGATATTTCCACTCAACACTGACTCCGCCGTTGGTAGTTGGAATTTTCCTTGGAGTGTTCTGGAAACGCTTTACGCCTGCAGCTGTGATTACGACATTTATTGGCGGTGTGGCGCTCATGATTCTTGGTGCAAGATACCCCGGGATCTTAATTGCTCCATTTGATCACGGTATTGAAATGAATCAAGCACATCCGTATTCTTATATTCGTGCGCTGTATAATACTCTGGTTTGTTCCGGTGTTGCTGTATTGGTTACTTTTACAACCCACTGGCAGGTTAATTTGATTTCAAAAATTAGACGTACAGTAAATGACAAGACCATCATAAATGGAATGGTTGTCTTAGCTGTTCTACTCTTCATGTCCATACTATTTAGCGTATCTGAGATTTCTTTTCAAGTCGTTGCAACAATCGGCGTGATTATTTTAGTCCCTCTGGCAGTTACATACTTTGTTCATTATGATGAAGTAAAACAAACTACTGGCTTGACTGCTTCATCAATAAATGTTGCCAGGAAATTTTTCAAAGGCGGGGATCCGAACGATGAAGCAGGTGAAAAGGTATTTGTTCATTTGAAGAAGGTTGAGGGTGATAATTCCATGGTCCATTTTTCAAAGGATGATATGTCAGCCATGAAAGCAAATTCCGGAGATCTTGTATATCTATCTGATAAACGCAAATGGCTGGGAGGATTGAAATCCATTCACTCGGTATTTGGTGAACCTCATGATGAGTCTGGCGTTGTATTTGTCACAGGGGAACAGATTGTTCATGGGCTTTTTGTAGAAGGTAGAATTCTAGAGGCAGAAAAAGAGATGTAAGGTCTTTGTCAGGTCAGTTAATCCTGATTAAATTCCAGCGCTTATTGATAGATAATTTTTCCGGAGTAGCTCAGTTGGTAGAGCAGGTGACTGTTAATCACTTTGTCGGGGGTTCAAGTCCCTCCTCCGGAGCCGACGAGAAACCCCTTTTTCCGTGAGGGGGTTTCTTTGTTTCTATAACTCCCCTACCTATCCAAATATATTCATTCATATTCAAATATATATACATTTCGGGAACACATTTTTCGAGAACACTTTGAAATTTGCCACATACCTTTTTTTCCCTCAAAATCCTTAATATATTAATACCATGAAACTGCTGAAAATTTTACTGATTTTATCCTTTGCTACAGCTACTGATACTGATGTAGATGGTAATAGAACATTAGCATTCCCAGGCGCAGAAGGGTTTGGTGCATATTCTAAAGGTGGCAGGGGTGGAGATATTTTATTTGTTACAAATCTTAATGATTACAACCCTGAAAATGAAGAACCAATTGCAGGAAGTTTAAGATGGGCATGTGATACCTATGGACCTCGAACAGTCATTTTTAAAGTTTCAGGTTTAATTGAACTCAAAACTTGGCTTACAATTATTAATCCTTATATAACAATTGCTGGTCAAAGCAGTCCTGGTGATGGTATTTGCTTGAAAAACTATGGATTGAGCATCAGAACACATGATGTTATTTTACGTTATCTAAGGTGTAGGCCAGGCGATGAAATGGGAGTTAATATAGAAGGTGGTTTTGAAACTGATGCCATTTCTATTAGCGAATTTAGTCAAAATGTTATTATTGACCATTGTTCAGCTAGCTGGTCAATTGATGAAACTCTATCCATTCATAGTAGACAACCAAAAAATCCGCCTTTAAGTGTTACAGTTCAATGGTGTATCATATCTGAATCATTAAATGATAGTTATCATCCTAAAGGGCCACATGGATATGGTTCATTAATTCGATTTACTGGAAATGCGTCTTTTCATCACAACCTATATGCTCACCATTCTTCAAGAAATCCACATGTAGACACTTATTTAGGTAACATGACTTTAGATTTTAGAAATAATGTGATTTATAATTATGGCCAACCTGGTAATACGATGTTTCACCCGATTAACATGAATTATATTGGGAATTATTTAAAACCAGGTCCAAATACTACCTATTCTGGAACAGCGTTCTATTTACATGCGGAATCTAGTACAGGGGTTTCGTTATTTCAATACATCACCTCTTTTGGAAATAACGTAAGAAAAATTTATCCTGAAGGTAATATTTTAATAGGTAAGGATTATGAATCCCAATGGGATATGTTTTATAAAGTTTATGATAGAAATAAGATGAGTGAGCCATTCGAGGTTGAGATTGTATACACACATCCAGCAGATGAAGCCTACAATCTTGTATTGGAAAATGCAGGAGCTATATTGCCTAAGAGAGATGATATAGATTTAAGAATTGTTAATGATGTTAAAAATGGAACTGGTAAAATTATAGATACACAATCTCAAGTTGGTGGTTGGCCTAATTATAAATCAGCAATAGCTCCAATAGATGATGACAATGATGGATTACCTGATGTGTGGGAAATTAAACATGGGTTGGACTCTGCAAATAATCTCGATAACAATTTAGATAATGATAAAGATGGGTATACAAATATAGAAGAATGGCTAAATGGAACCATTCCTTAGTTACTCAATTCCCAATGTCATCGTCACCCATGCCCTACT
>Ga0207984_1001380_pt1 | contig 12262 bp, 6 predicted proteins | sample ETNtaG_30_FD_185760 | JGI IMG/M metagenome (GOLD analysis project Ga0207984, IMG submission 185760) | Marine microbial and viral communities from oxygen minimum zone, Eastern Pacific Ocean - ETNP201306PF43B (SPAdes) (version 2) | ecosystem: Environmental > Aquatic > Marine > Oceanic ...
GTCTGGGTGTCGAAGGACCATTCCTTGTTGGGAATGGTGCCGCCACCGAAGTTGTCGATGATTGCGATGGGAATGGGAGAGGTGTAGGTTTCCAGTCCTCCGGTGAGGCGGAGATAGCTTCTGGTCTGGGGTTTCGAAGCGCTTCCGGCCCGTAGTACGGCAGCACGTAACTGGGTGGAGGAGTCGATCGTGACCGGACCAGTGTAGGGAATCCCGTTGTCAGAGGTGGGGATTGATCCATCCGTGGTGTAAATGATCACTCCCTGGTCCTCGCTCGTGATGGTGACTTCGAAGGGATCCACGAAAGTGCCCTCTTCCGGAAGGATGCCTGGTTGGGAAGGTGCAGTCGGGAGGCAGTCGTAGGCGCCCATGAGATTGACGGGCACAATGGGGCGGGCCGGATCATTGGTGGCCAGTTCCAGGGTGACGAGGTGACACCCCGGGACCGGCTCCAGGTCGATGGTGAGTGGGCGGGAGGCACCGGGTGGAATTTCAAGCGGTCCGCCGCTGATCAGGAAGGGAGGAACCGGTGCAAGGGGGGCGATGGTCAGCGGCTGGCTTCCCACGTTTTCGATGGCGAGGGTCCGGGCCGGGATCGGTTCGTCGGGGGAAGTGCTCCCGAAGTCGACGAGGGGACGGAGTGAAACAGACGGGTCGGGGCCGGCGGGCGGCTGTCCGATGAATTTGATTTCGCCCAGTCCGACGCGCTCCCCGCCGATGCCTCGGAAAACATAGTAGTTGTCGGTGACGGTGAGCCGCACCGCGTTGGCCTGGAATCTGCGATCCAGCGGGATAGTATCGCTTTCCTCGGCGGTTTTCCTGTGGGTGACATCGGCCTGGTCCGTCCAGGTCCGCCCGCCGTTGGTCGAAAACTCCAGGGTGAATTTTCTGGCTTCGGAGTTATTGGGCGAAGTGTAGTAGAACCCCCAGACCACGAGGTGGGTAATCTGATAGAGGTCGGGGAGGGTGAAGGTGAGGGCGGGGTCCGGTTGGCCGCTGGCAAAGTAGTCACTGCCCCAGGCGGCGGTGGCCCAGGCCCGGGAGGGACTGGCCGAGCCATGCTGCGTGTTCTGGTAGTTCGTCAGGGTGGGTAGCGGGCTGAGTCCGCTGTTGTCGATGAGATTGGAAGCGGCAAAGAAATCGGTTGCCGAGGAGGACGAGGTGACCGCGGTGGGCGTGACGAGGAATTGTTCGCCGCCCGGGGAAGGAAGAGACGGGATCAGCAGCGCGGAGAGCAGGGCGGCGCAAAGGATGGACCCATTTCCTCTGTGCGGCAGGCACTCCGGAATCCTGATCTCGGCAAGCCGGTGCAGAGTTTTGGCGGTCGGTCGAGGGAAGAGCACGGGGGGGCTCTGAATTTAGTCCGCCCGGAGTCCCGGGCAAGCGGGAAACCGTCCGGGTTTTCCGGATCAGGCCTGCCGAAAGGGATCAAGGGCAGGGACTGGAAGACCCAAAGGGGGTAGGCACCGAATCAGTTGTCCTGGAACTTGGGATTCTTCTCCGTGGGAACGGGTGCCTTGGTGGCTTTGCGCCAGGACTTGAGGAGATCGTGGAGTTCCTCCCGGCGCTTCGCTTCCCTTTCCGCGAGGTTGTTCTTCTCGGAGGGGTCGCGCTGGAGGTTGTAGAGTTCCAGGGCGCCGTCCTCGAAGTACTCGATCAACTTCCAATCCCCCTGCCGGACCACCCCGCAGGGCGTGGTGCGGAAGTGCTGGAAGGGCGAGCCGAGGTCCTTGCCGTAGCCCTGGAGGTAGGCAGGGAAATGCCAGAAGAGAGGGCGGGCGGGCAGGGAGTCCCCGCGGAAGAGAGGACTGAGATCCACGCCGTCCTGCAGTTCAGGAGCCTCGGTCCCGGCCACGGCGGCGAAGGTGGGGAGCAGGTCGACCTGGTGGATGGCTGTATCCAGTCGCGAGGAGGCCCTGATCCTGCCCGGCCAACGCACGAGGAAGGGCTCGCGGATGCCCCCTTCGTAGAACATCCCCTTCGATCCACGCAGGGGTCTGGCGTTGGAGACCCCTCCGTGCGGGCCGTTGTCGGAGGTGAAGATCACGAGGGTGTCCTTCGCCAGTTCGAGTTCATCCAGCAGGTCGAGAATCTGTCCCACCGCGAGGTCCATGGCCTCGATCATGGCGGCGTATTTCGCGTTGCTGTGATGGGTGCCCGACTTGCCCGCGTAGCTGGCGGTGAGATCCGCGCGGGCCTGGATCGGTGTGTGGACGGAGTAGAAAGGGAAGTAGACGAAGAAGGGATTGTTCTTTTTCTGCGTCGAACGAATCCAATTGCAGAGTTCGGTGGCGAGGCGGGCAGGAAGGTGCTCGCCCTTGGGACCGTCCTTCAGCTTGGGATTCCTGTAGGGAGAGAAGTAGGATTTCGGAGAGCCCCACTTCAGGCCGCCGAAGTTGGCCTCAAAACCATAGGCGGTGGGATCATCGGAGAGATGCCACTTGCCCGCCACCGCTGTGCGGTAGCCAGCGCCCTTGAGAACCTGGGCCATGGTGGGCAGTTGCCTGGTGAGTTCGGTCTTGTTGGAGATGGGAACGAGGCGGCGGTGGGCGGCCTTCCCGCGGCCCGAATTTCCCACCGTGAAGACGCCGTGGCGCGGGGTGTAGAGCCCCGTCATGAGAGAGGCCCGCGAGGGAGCGCAATTGGCGGCCGCCGCATAAGCATTGGTGAAGGTCATCCCCTCCTTCGCGAGGCGGTCGATGTTGGGCGTGCGGTAGTAATCCGATCCCTGGCAGGAAAGATCGGTGTAGCCCAGGTCATCGGCGTAGAGGAGGATGATGTTGGGCTTTGCCTTCTGTCCGGATACAGCTGTCACGGAGAGGATCAGAAGAGCGGAGAGGAGGGTGGGCAGGGTGAGATGTGGCATGGGGAACGGTGTTGAGTCCTGATGGTTCTTGCTGCGAGAGGGGCTGCTCCGGCAATGGTCACTCGATGCGGATGACATGAGAGGCGTCGTAAGTGCGGCCATACATGTCCTCGGTCTGGACCCAGAGACGATGGACGCCTGTGAGGTCTTTGACGGGCAGGGTGGCCTTCCAGAGATGGTGGGAGGGAACCGCTCCCGGGAGGGTGCTGCCCTCCAGTTTATCACCGCGGCTTTCCTCACGCTTCTTGAGGGCGAGGAAATCGGGATCGGGCTCCACGGTCTTTTGCAGGGTGATCCATTGGCCGTCCTCTCCCAGTCGCATGCGCACCTTGGAATGCCGGGAACCATTGAAGACGTTGGCGTGGACCGTCACCTCCTCTGTCCCGGGTTTCACCACGGAGGGCGCTTCGATGCGAAGTTGATAATCAGCCGGTCGCCGACTGGCCTTGAAGTCGACTACCGCCCGGGTTCCGTCGAAGGTAATGGTCGAGTAACCGCGCGGGGCACCGTCTCTTCCCAGGGAGTGCGGGATGCCGAGTTCATCCGGTTCGCCCTTCCACCAGCTTCCGCAGACAGTGACATTCACGACGTGGTGATGTGGCTTCTCGCCCTTCCATCCATCCTTTCCGTCGAGATACATGTGCGCGTGCCAGTGGGTATGGCCCGAGATGGACATGGTGTAGGGGCGCTTCTCGATCAGGCGGAAGAGGCGGTTGTGTCCGGAACTGGGCTTCCGGGGTTGCTCCGAGTCCTTGAGCGGAATGTGCATCATCAGCATGAGCAGTTCGTTCTCCGGAAGGTGCGGCAGGAGGTTCTCAAGGAAGGTCAGTTGCCCAGTGCCCAGGTTGCCGGTGTAACTGCCCGTGCCACCCGATTCCCTGGAGCCGCCCCACATGACATTGTCCAGGACCACGAAGTTCACGGGGCCCCATTGGAAGGCGTGGTAGGCGGGGCCGTAGACGCGCTCGAAGGTTTCATCAGAGGTTCTGTCGTCAGGGGCATCGAAGTTGAGGTCGTGATTGCCAATCACGTTCCACCACGGCACACCCATCAGGGCCACGATGCTGTTGTGTGTTTCAAAGAGGGAGAGGTCATCGAAGAGGATGTCACCCAGGGTCACTCCGAACCTGGCATCGGTGCCGATCAGTTCCTGGATGGTGTCACGCGCCATGTAGCCGAGTTCCTTTGCGTCGCGGGACTGGGTATCGCCGAAGAAATGTGCCTTGAACTTGTCGGGTTCTTCCTGGCGCGTGAGAGCGAAGTCGATGGAGGCAGGTAGAGGGCCAGTGGGTTTCAAGCCGGGAAAGCGGCTCTCAGGAGAGCCCTTGGGTTTGTGCACGTAGTAGAAGCGGGGGAGCTGCTGGTCGCTCACGGGAGGCATCCAACCGCGCGGCTTGACCACGAAGAAGATGCAGTCGTCGCGGACCGGAAGAGACCATGAGCCGTCCGGCGCAGTGGGGACGACTTCCCGCTGGTTTGAGACCAGGACCCCGGGGAGGCCCGGTTCGCCCGTATCGCGTTTACCGTTCCGATTGCGGTCGTCGAACACGAATCCGCGGGCCTCTGGGTTCTCCTGGGCCGTGGCATGCAGGGAGAGGAGAGAAAGGAAGAGGATGGACTTGCTGTGCTTCATTTGCGGATGCTGGTTGATATTCAAGGGTGCAGGAGAGAACAGGCCGGGGAGCAGTCTGCACGGAAGGTGAATCAGTTTCAGTGCCGGCCACAGGGAAAAGTTTGTCGTTAAGAAAAGAATCTTCGCCGGAGTGGACTCATGCCTTCCTGAATTGCGGCAGTTCTCCTGATCGGAACGCCTGTGGTTGTGGGGTCCGGTCTTGCTCCTCTTCCGATCCCTGAAAGGATTGCATCCATGCAGCAGAGGCGATTGGGGACGAGCGGAATCGTGGTGAGCGAGATCTGCATGGGGACCATGACCTTCGGAACGCAGGCTGAGAAGGAGATGTCCTTCCGGATCATGGATCGGGCTTTTGAGGCAGGGATCGACTTCTATGACAGCGCGGAACTTTATCCGGTTCCGCCCACTGCCGAACTGGTGGGCCGGACCGAGGATTGGGTGGGGGAGTGGCTGGCGACCAAGCCTCGCGATGGGGTCATTATCGCAACCAAGGTGGCGGGCGCCGCTCATGGCTGGTTCAACCCGCCGGTGCGCAACGATAAGGCGGCCCTGGATCGCAATCACATCCGCAAGGCCGTGGAGGGCAGCTTGCAGCGTCTTCGGACGGACTACATTGACCTTTATCAGGTTCATTGGCCCGACCATGGAATGCGTCCGGAGGACACCCTGGGGGCTCTCGATGAACTTGTGCAGGAGGGCAAGGTGCGTGCGATCGGGGTGAGCAACGAGGACAGTTACGGCATGATGAAGGCGCTTTGGACGAGCGATGCACACGGTCTGGCGCGCTACGACACGATCCAGAACAACTTTTCGCTGAATAACCGTCGTTTCGAGGATGAACTGGCAGAGGCCAGCCGGCGTGAGCAGGTGAGCCTGCTTTCCTACAGCCCGCTCGCGGGGGGTGTCCTCAGTGGCAAGTACAATGACGGGAAACGGCCCGAGGGAGCCCGCTTCACGCATTACATGAATGCCACTGCGCCACGGCAGCGTGCGATGGCGGAGCGTTTCGCCAACGGGCGTTGCCTGGAATCGACTGCTCGTTTCATGGGGATTGCGGCAGAGGCGGGTCTGCATCCGGTCACCATGGCGATCGCCTGGAGCAAGCAGCACGATTTTGTGGCCTCCACCATCGTGGGGGCCACCCATGAAGATCAACTCGACGTGATTTTCGATGCGGCCGGACTTGAACTTGAGTCCGTGGTTCTGGAGCGGATCGACGAAGTGAGTCGCGAGATTCGCTATCCGATGGGATGAGTGTGACAGGGGAACGTCTGCTTTTGCTTCTTGCGCGTTCCAAGGTGGAGGTCTTTTCTGTGAGCATCACTGACTGATGAGCGACGAAGCCCAGGCCGCGGAGTCTCCCAAAGACCCCCTTCTTAGTCTCAACTCTCTCGATCTTGGTCCAGCATGGGCCCGGGGCGAGACGGAGAAGAAGAAAAGTGGAGAAGCCAAGGGCAGGCGTCGTCGTGATGACGACCGGGAACGTGATCGCGGACGGGGCGAAGGGAAACGGCAGGACGGACGAGATCGTGACCGGAACCGGGGCCGGAGGGATGATGGACGGGGTCCCCGTGACGGCCGGCGTGAAGGCCGGGGCGACCGGGGAAAGAGGTTTCAGAAAGGTGGGCGGGGTCGCCACGACGACGACCGGCACGGTTCGCGGGAGCGCGAAGAGGTCGCGCCACCGGAGGGTTTTACGGCAGCAGTCATGCCGGTAGAAGAAGGACTGGACGGGTTGGCCAAGGAGATCCTTGCGGGCGGGCGCACCTACTCGGTTTTTGATCTCGCCAAGCTGGTTCTTGGTGCGCGTGAACGTTTCAACGTGACCTTCCGCAGTGGCAAGGAGACCGGGGGACTCGTGCGCTGCAAGAAAGATGGTTCGCTCTGGTTGAGCCGGAAGGAGGCACTTCAGCATTTCTGGCGGGCGGACTGGCGGGGCGACTACTACGAGGAAGTGGTTTCGGAAACAGACCCCCCGCGGGGAAACTTCCAGACCGTGGCCCGGTGTGGCATCAGCGGCGAGTGGCTGGGGCCGCCCAACTACCACGACTATCAACCGGCGCTGATGCGACTTCACCGGGAGCGTTTCGGAAACATGTCGCTCGATGCCTACAAGAGGAAGATCAAGATGGAGCGAGGCGAGGAGGCCGTGGCCGCCTGGTTGGAGAAAATGTCCAGGCGGGTGACCTATCGTCCTACTGGGGGGGTGGTTCCAGAAGTGGAAGAGGAAACCGAGGATGAGAGTGCGGTAGTCGAGGAGAGCATGGAGCGGACCGGAGAATCGGCGGCGCCGGGGGACGAGACCGAGGGGTCGGACGAGACCGGCGAGCCAGAGGAGACGAGTGAACCCGGGGAGACGAGTGAACCCGGGGAGGAGACTGAATCCGGGGAGGAGACTGAACCCGGGGAGGCGACTGAATCCGGGGAGGCGACTGAATCCGGGGAGGCGAGTGGACCTGGGGAGTCACTTCCTGTCGAGGTGGCCGGTCCTGAGCTGGTGGATTTCCGGGAAGTGGAGCGCCACTTCGCCGAGCATCATTTTGAGGACGCCTTCCAGGAGACCGACCGGGCCTGGGCAGGTGGCAATATTCGTGGCAATCTTCTGTCTCCGGGATTGCTGACTCTCTTGCGGCACACCGTGGCGGAAGAACGGCGTTACCCGGGCAAATTGACTCCCCTTCTGTGTCGGCAGCTATCGGGGCGTCATGTGGCAGTCTTCAAGTGGCGCCGCAAGTTGAAGGCTGGTCCCTCCCGGCCCCATCCGGTGCCGGATAAGATCGTGATTGCAGACCGCCTGATGTCCCTGCTGAGCTGGATCACGGAGAATTCCGGCAGGAAGCTGGAGCATCTCTGGGAGGATCTCCTCCCCAATGAGATCGGCGATGAGGAGAAGACGGGTTGGTACCACGACCTGCACTGGTTGCTCAATCAGGGTTACGTCCTGCTGATGGCGGACAGCACGATTCACCGGTCCAAGAGGCCGGGTGGTGACGAGTCGAAGCGTCCCGCCAGAAAGGTGGCACGTGGGAAGGGCAAGGAGCCTCCGGCAAAGGGCAAGAAGAAAGCGCGAACCAAGGCCGCTCCCGCGCCCGCGGCGCCGGTCGAGAAGCAGCCCCGATCGGGGACGGACGGACACACGCCGGGGCTTTATGCCCTGGGTGGCCGGAAGCTCGGTGGATCGCAGCATGAGGCCGCCGCCCTCCATGCCCGGGGTTTACGGCCACGTTGCAACCGGTCCGGCGAAGACGAGCCGGAGAGTGAGGGTGACCGGGAGTTGCCCATTTGACAGGACAGAAACTGCTCACCTGTCCGCCTCGCCCGCTTCGCAATTGACTAAGACTGACTGAATAGTCCACCTTTCTGGTGCATAGCGTGAGTAACCCGCTTTCACATCCCGATGGCTGGTTCGGTCCGAACAGGAGCAAGCCTGCCGATCTCAACCTTGTGCAGGGATCTTCCACCGTCCCGTGCGAGGCGCGTCCCTTTCCCTTCTGGCTTTCATCGGTCATAGCCGCGATCACCCTCGCACTGGTGGCAATCGGTCTGCGTATCTGGATCCTGCCGGCCATCCTGGCAGATCCGGAGTTTGATGCACCGGTTATTGGCCTCACTCATGCGGAGTCGGAGCGGAGCAGGCCTGAGGCGACACCGTTCGTGCGCCCTCCCATCAAGAGGGCGCCTCCGGTTGCTCCTCGCGCGATGGCAGCCCTGCCAGTGCCCGCGGTGCAGGCGCAGATCGTGCAGGCACCTCCCGTGTCTCCGACGGTCGAACCCTACGATCCGACTGAGATGCTGGAGGAGTCCGAAGTGCCTTTCCCGGTTCCGAAGTCTGAACCGGAGAAGAAAGTGGCCCGTTCGACCCCCAAGCCCGCTTCACCGCAGAAGGCCCGGTCGAGCGATAAGCCCAGGTCCGCTCCCAAGGCGACCGGATCCAAGGGCCCCTCGCACCCTGCGCGCGTCCTGCGGCGCTACGAGCCGGGTTATCCCGAAACGGCCCGCCGGAACAAGGTGGAAGGCCGGGTGATGCTGGATGTCCAGATCAACAGCAACGGCCGGGTGGGCTCGGTCCGCGTGTTCAGTTCCTCCGGAAGCCGGGTTCTTGATTCCACCGCCATTTCAGCAGTCAAGCGCTGGTCGTTCTCTCCCGCCCGGAAAGGTGGCAAGCCGGTCAGTTCACAGGTGCGCGTTCCCTTCCGCTTCTCCATCAGGTAGAGGCGCTATAGCTGTGCAGCCTCAAGTTTGGAGCGCATGGTTTCGACTTCGTTGGAGAGTTCCGACCAGTCGCTGTAGGCTTTCTCGAGTTGATCGCTTACCGACTGGAAGGCGATGCTGGTCTTGCGCAGTTCCTCCGCGTCGCCGGCCACTTCCGGCCTGGACATGTGTTCGGTGAGGGTTTTCCTGGCGGACTCGAACTCTGCGATGCTGGTCTCCAGTTTTTCAAGGCGCTCTTCGAGTGGCTTGAGGACCCGGTTGCGTTGCTGCCGGGCCTCGGCCTCGCGGCGTCGTTGCTCCCTGCGGTTGACTGATCCGTCGCCTGATGTATCCGAGCGGCTGGCCGGGGTGAGCCCAGTGTTCTGCCGGGTCTCCCGCCGTTCCTCCTCGGCCACCTTGTCGAGGTAGTAGCTGAGGTTGCCGTAGTAGAGCCTGGGCGGCTGCTCCTGGCGGAATTCCAGGGTGCGCTCCACCACCGGATCGAGAAAGGATCGGTTGTGAGAGACGATGATAATTGTCCCGGGATAGTGGTTGAGGGCGTTTTGCAGGACTTCCTGCGACTGCATGTCGAGGTGGTTGGTGGGTTCGTCGAGGATGAGGAAGTTGGCGGGGCGCACCAGCATGCGGACCAGGGCGACACGCGAGCGCTCGCCGCCGGAGAGGACGCCCACCTCCTTGAAGACGTCGTCACCACGGAAGAGGAAGCAACCGAGGAGATTGCGTACGTGAGCCATGTTCTCCCGGCTGGCGACCTCCTCCACCGTCCGTAGAACGGTGTGCCTTGGTTCCAGTTCATCGGCGTGGGTCTGCGAAAAGAAGGAAGGGAAGACCTTGGAGCCTAGTTCGAGGATTCCGTCGGCCGGCGCCTCCTCACCCGTGATGAGCCGGCAGAAGGTCGACTTACCCGCTCCGTTGGGTCCCACCACCGCGATCTTCTGTCCTCGCGTGATTTCGAAGTCGAAGTCTTCAAAGACGGTGAGCTCACCGTAGCGTTGGGCGCTTCCTTCGAGCTTGGCCACGCAGTGGGCACTGGGCGGGGGAGGAGGAAAGGTGAAGTTCATGGCCGCCTCTTCCTCCTTCAGTTCGATGCGCTCCATCTTCTCGAGTTGCTTGATGCGGCTCTGTACCTGGGAGGCCTTGGTGTTCTTGGCGCGGAAGCGGTTGATCCAGCGTTCAGTCTTTTCGATCTCGCGTTGCTGTGCCCGGTACTGTTTCTCGAGGATCTCCCTGCGCAGGGCGGATTCCCTGACAAAGAAGGAATAATTGCCGGCGTACTCGGCAGCTTGTCCGTGTTCAAAGGCAATGGTGCGGGTGGTAAGCTCGTCGAGAAGGGAGCGGTCGTGCGAAATGATTGCGATAGCGCCCCTGTAATCGCACAGGAAACTCTCCACCCAGCGCTGGGCATCGACATCGAGGTGGTTGGTGGGCTCATCCAGCAGAAGGACGTCGGGCTCCTGCAGGAAGAGCCTGGCCATCGCGATCCGCATCTGCCAGCCGCCGGAAAACTCACCGCAGTCGCGCAGGAAGTCGTCCCGTTGAAAACCCAATCCCTCCAGGACGGACTCTATTCGCGGCTTGATGCGGGTGGGATCAAAATGCTCAAGTTTCAATTCCAGTTCTCCGATCTCCTGAAGAAGATCGGAGTAGGGCGCGGATCGTGGATCGAGGCTCTCAAGCTCGTGGGAAAGCTTGTCGATCTCCCGTTGCAGCCCCTTGGCTTCGGCGAAGGCGGACTCCGCTTCTTCCCAGAGCGAGTGTCCGGTCAGGTGAATGCCGTCCTGGGGCAGGTAGCCGATCCGGCACCCCTTGGGTTTGGTGATCCGGCCCGCGTTCGGCTCGAGCACACCCGCGATGCACTTCATGAGGGTTGATTTGCCCGCTCCGTTCGGACCTGCGAAGGAGATGCGGTCCTCCCTGGTCAGCACGAAGGAGAGCCCGTCGAACAGGACGCGGGCTCCGACCTCGACGCGGAGTTGCTGAATGGCCAGCACGGCGCGGAGGTTGCGGAAATGTCGGCGCTGAGCAAGGATTTTGCGTGAAGCCGGGCTGAGGGACATCAGCAACTGATTCAGGGGGTGGGGATCCGTCCCCCGGCTCGGAGTCGTTGCTCGTCAATTCTCCGAAATTCAGTAACTTCCCAGTAAATTCGTCCCAACCCCGGTTGACGGCAGGGAGAAATGGAAATCTATTATCAACAGCACCTGCCGCCCCGAGCGCTTAGAAAGAGCGGAGGCCTGTCGTGGCAGCCTGGAAGAATCACCATCCCAACCATGAAGAATTACTTGAAACCCCTGCTAGCTATTTCGATTTCGGGCCTGCTTCTGGCCGGTCTTGGAGCCCCGTCCGCTGCCCGGGAAATAAAGGATGCCCCGTTGGTGGACGGACTGGGAGACCTGCGGAAGTTGAACGAGAAGCTGGTCACCCTTTCCAAGCCGAGTGCGGTAGCCACGGTCTCCCTGGTTTCCATCGGGGCCGGGGGAGCGGGCAGCGGGGTAATCGTGAGCCAGGAGGGCTTGATTCTGACCGCGGCCCATGTGGTGGCATCCCTCTCTGATGAGATCATCGTGATTTTCCCGGATGGCAAGCGGGCCAGGGCAGAGAAACTCGGTGGTGACTACGACCGCGATGCGGCCATGATAAGGATAACGGAAGAGGGAGACTATCCCTTCGTGAAGGTGGGTGAGAGCGAGAACCTGTTACGCAACGAATGGTGTGTGGCCCTGGGGCATCCAGGTGGATTTGATCCCATGCGGACACCGCCGGTGCGACTGGGCCGGGTCTTGAGAAACGGTCAATTCGTCACCACTGACTGCGCGGTGGTGGGGGGAGACTCGGGGGGGCCGCTCTTCGATATGAACGGGGAAGTGATCGGGATCCACTCCAACATCGGGACCACCCTGACCGAGAACCGGCATGTGCCCATCGGCGTGTTCCTGAAGAGCTGGGATGACATGGTGGCGGGCAAGCGTACTGGTGCCCGCTTTGCAGGAAGAGAGGAGCGCATCGATCCCGATCGTCCCGTGCTCGGGATCAATCTGGCCGGGTCAGCCGAGAACGGGGGCGTGACCCTGGAGGGAGTGATGGAGAATTCTCCGGCGCAGAAAGCAGGTCTGCAGGCGGGTGATGTGGTTACCGAGATCAATGGTGATGCGGTCAATACCCCGCAGGAGCTGGTGCGGTTGGTCGGTGAATTCAAGGCTGGTGAGAAATTGACGATCTCCTACCAGCGCGGGGACGGGGAGGAAGAGGTCGAGATCAAGCTGGCCCGTCTCGGAGATCTCCTGGAAGCTCCTCCGGAGCAACCGGGTCGCGAACGCCGGGGACGACGGAACCGGGAGCGCCCCCGCGAAGGCGGGGAAGCGGAACCGAAGAACGATTCCGGGGAGGAAGAGCCGAAGGCGGAAGAGAAGCCCGGCGAGGACGGGGAAAAGGCCGGGCAGGCTCGCAAGGAAGTGGAGGAACTCCTGAGGGAATCGCTGCGCAAGGGCAACCTGGATCTGAACGAAAAGCAGTTGGAAAAACTGGGGGGGATGGCTGAACTCGCACGAGTG
>Ga0207984_1001388_pt1 | contig 12206 bp, 9 predicted proteins | sample ETNtaG_30_FD_185760 | JGI IMG/M metagenome (GOLD analysis project Ga0207984, IMG submission 185760) | Marine microbial and viral communities from oxygen minimum zone, Eastern Pacific Ocean - ETNP201306PF43B (SPAdes) (version 2) | ecosystem: Environmental > Aquatic > Marine > Oceanic ...
ACGGTGCCATTGAACCCGAGAAGTGGATTCATGTCTGTCAAACCGTTGATGGTAAGGAAGCTATAGGTTATGTCACCCACGAAGGTGGAAAGACTGAAATTCCTGCTAGTGGACAGCAAAATCCCCACGCGGCACCAGAACCTTACAATCTGTTTCCGGATGTCCCACTGGAATTCGGTTGTGGTCGTGGAGTTGGTGGGAATGTTGGGAATGATACTTTTCTGGACGGTATAATTGATGATGTGATTATTTGGGATCGAGCTCTTTCAGCAGATGAAGTCGAGGACCTCGGAAAGGGAAAGCGTCCCGATAGGGCATTAAGTGTTAAAGCACATGGCAAACTTTCAACCACTTGGGGCAAGGTTAAGTCTTATAATACCATGCTATAACGTAAAGTTAGCTCGTTAACAAAAAAGCCACCTTAAGCGAGTTAAGGTGGCTTTTTTTGTTTGTTAGGGTTCGTTCTAATCAATTATAATTTAAATATATTATTACCAACTCTGTTGGAATACCCCGGTTAATTTGCTAATTTAGGTTAGCTCGGCAGGTTTGGTTTGCTTGAGAAATCGTTTTTGGTTATAATGGTCCCTCGATTTAAGTGAGTTAACAAAATTTGCTTAGGAGATAGTAAATGAAGAAGCATGTAATGTTCTTACTGATTTGTTTTGCGGTCGTTTTGGCTGTAGCGTCAATAGGCTTGGCCCAGAAGAAGATAACCGGACCTTGGTTATGGATGATTGCGCCAGCAGGACCTGTTGGTGGTGCGGCAGTGACGGATGTTGATACTTTAAAAAAAACCAGTGGCGGTTCAGTCACCCAAGAAAGTGTAGCCAAAAATGGCGTCAAAGCTGGCAGTGCATGTGGGAAACTGAATTGGACTTGGGGAGAAATTTCGGCTACTGGTAGTGACAATGTTAATGATGTAGTGACTAAAATTGGTTTTGGTAAAGGTGATGTCGATCGCCATGATTCTTGGGCTTATCTCGAATTGGACGCCGCTGCGAAAAAAGGCGTAACGGTTAAGGTTGGCAGTGACGATTCCATCAAAGTCTGGCTCAACGGCACGGTTGTCCACAAGAATGCCATTGATCGCGGTGCTTCAGATTTTCAGGATACCTTCAAGGTTGACTTGATAGACGGTATAAATCGTCTGTTGGTCAAAGTTGGCGAAAAAACCGGCGGTTGGAGCATGTTCGTTGGAGTCGACGCCAATTACAATGTCGTGGCTGTGGAATCGGCAGGAAAGTTGTCAACCAAATGGGCCAGTATTAAAAACCGATAGATTCAATTTCGACGAAAACTTAGTCTGGGATCCATGAAGCTCAGGTTGCTCCTCGTTGCTAGAGGGGGCTAGGGCTTTTCTTGTATATGTATGTCGTACTATACCATTGTGTGTTAATTGTGTTGTAGCCCCGTTAAAATAGGGGGGGAATACTTGATATTTCTGCTCGGTTTAGGGCCGTTTTTAGGGTTGACGACACTTGTTTGTTGTGTTACAATGGCATTTCAGTAATGCTACTATATCTGTACGATGGTTGGATGACGGTTGTTTTAAACCTTAATATTAAGGAGTAAGCTCGAAATGAAAAGAAGCATTTTGCTCTTCAGTTTATGCTTCATAACTGTATTTATGTTTATGGTAACAAACGCTGCGGATGCTCAGGATCCCAAACCACCAGAAAAGATTACCAAGGGATGGTTGTGGATGTCGGTTCCTACTTCCTCTCCGGGAGGTGCGGATGCACTGAAGTCCAAGGTGGATTGGTTGAAAGAAGCCTCTGGTAAGCTTGACGGCGGAAAAGTCACCGAAGCTAAGGTCGCTGCAAATGGCGTCAAAGCGGGTGATAAGGTTGGTGACCTTCAGTGGGCCAAAAGCGATATCGCGGCTGTTGGCGATGACAACGTCAATGATGTGATGGTCAAGCTTGGTTTTGGTAAAGTTAAAGGCAAATTACAAAGTGATATCGATGATGCTGTCTCTTATGGTGTTATCACGATTGATTCGCCAAAAGAGCAAAAGGCTGCACTGCATACTGGTAGTGATGACGCCATTCAGGTCTGGCTCGACGGCAAATCGATCCAAAGAGTAGAAAAGAATCGCGGTGCTGGTAACTATCAGGAGAAAAAAGAGATTACCCTTAAGGAGGGTAAAAGTGTCCTGATGGTCGCTGTCTACGAAAAAGGCGGTGGTTGGTCCCAGTTTGTTGGCATCGACGCCGACTTTACCACTTCTGGCGGTCAAACGTTTTCAGGTAGTGGCCCGGCTCCACCGGTTCCAGGGCCTAAGATCCAGGATTGGCTGTGGATGGCTGTGCCGAGCACGAAGTGTGGTAAGGACGCTACTACTACCGACTGGTTGGCTGAAGCTAGTGGCGGTGAGGTAACTGAAAAGAGTGTAGCTGCTGGCAGGGCTCGTGCCGGTCAGACTGTTGGTAAACTGAAGTGGACCGCAGGCAAAATTGCTGCTGGTGGTGACAACGTTAATGATCTGATGGTCAAGCTTAATCTGGCGCCTGCTGCTTCCAATAATATAGTTTCCTATGCAGCGACCCATATCTATACTCCGGGTGGCAAGACCAATTTGCATACCGGTAGTGATGATGCTATCAAGGTCTGGATCAATGGCGTAGTTGTTCAGGAAGTTAAAAAGAACCGTGGTGCTAGTAACTATCAGGAGAAAAAAGAGATCACTTTGAAATCTGGTCATAATCTTCTCCTTGTTGCCGTCTATGAATGTACCGGCGGTTGGTCCCAGTTTGTTGGGTTTGATGAAGGTATTACCTATGAAGCTATTGCTCCGGTTGAACCTAGGGATAAACTCGTTACGACTTGGGGAAAACTTAAAAGCTTGTAGTCTTAAAAGCTAAAAAAATTCTGAATCAAAAAGGTGGGTTCGCAAGAACCTGCCTTTTTTGTTGTCTAATAAAAATTTGGGAATACAAGGGAGGATATGGGTGAAAAATAAGGTGATGATTGTCTTCGCCATTTTTATAGCTTTGTTGTCTGCTTCAGTCCAGCTTGGAATAGCGCAGGACAAGATTGTAGGTCCATGGCTGTGGATATGTGTCAAAGTTGATGGGCAAGGAGGTGCGAATGCTACCGAACAGGATACGCTTAAGCTGAGAAGTGATGGGCAGGTTACGGAAGATAAGGTGGCTAAAAACGGCGTCAAAGTGGGTGATAAAGTTGGTGAATTGGTTTGGAGTTCGGCTAAAATCGCTGCGGTCGGAGGGAATAACGTTAATCCTGTTGCCAACATCCTTGATTTTTGTGATGGTGATTGTGATGACATTACTTCCTACGCCTTTATCGGGATTGAAGCGACCGACGCGGGGAACCGGACTATGAGAGTTGGCAGTGACGATTCCATCAAGGTCTGGTTCAATGGTAAGGTGGTGCATAAGAATGCGGTTAATCGCGGTGCTTCAGATTTTCAGGATAATTTTAAAGTTGCAGTTAAAAGAGGCAAGAACTTGCTTTTGGTCAAAGTCAGTGAACGGAGTGGCGGTTGGAGTATGTTCGTGGGTATGGAAGGCGAATTTACGGCCGCAGGTAAAGAGTACCCAAGAGAGGGTGGTGATGATGGTGGTGGTCCGGTTCGTGACGGCGTAGCGGGGGATAAGATTACTGGACCTTGGCTATGGATGATGGCAGCGGCTAAACAGGGGCAAGGCGGTGCTGCTTCTACTGATTTTGATTCCCTGGATGAAGCCAGCAAAGGCAAAGTTACCGAGAAGAAGATTGCTAGGGAAGGTGCCAAAGCCGGTCAAAGAGTAGGTAAACTGAAATGGACTTTAGGTGAGATCAGTCCCGTTGGCAGCAACAACGTCAATGATCTCATAGTCAAGCTTAAGCTGGGAAAAGGGGATATCGATCATCATTCTTCCTATGCTTACGTTAATGTTGTTTCCCCTGACAATCGTCAAGGTGTGGGTTTTGCTGGTAGTGATGACTCAATCAAGATTTGGCTGAATGGCAAGGTCGTACACCAAAAGGCTGTTGACCGAGGTGCTGGCAACTTTCAAGATAAGTTCAGTGTTTCGCTGAAGAAAGGAGATAATCCCTTCCTGGTCAAGGTTAGTGAAAGAAGCGGTGGTTGGAGTATGTTTGTTGGCTTCGATACCAAGACGGAAAGAGGGTTGAAATTCAATGTTAAGAAAGCAAAGATGGCAGTTGATTTGGCTGATAAGCTGGTAACGGTTTGGGGTAAGCTTAAGAAATCGTCATAGTCTTTTACTAATTTGTGAGGTCGATTTAGATAATTTCCAAATAATCTTTGTCGGGTAAGTCTGGAAACGACGAAGTAGGTAAGGATTGATACCAGTAACCCACTGAAGCAATATCGTCTTGTCGTGAAAGATAACGACCGTTGTTCCGCCAGCCGAGTGCCTGAATCGTTAATTGTAGATCGTCCTGAAATCGGATAGGATCTTGGATATGCCAGCGGTACATCGCAAACCGTTGTTGTGAGCGGTAAATACCATCAGGACGGATGATTTGAGGAACTCCTGAGTAAGGTGTGGAGTATTGACGATATTGGTCGTCGACAACCCATCCATAGGAACCTCCAAAATAATCTTCAACACCAGTTCCACAGATGGTCGGGAATTGGTCGTCACCATCAATAAAAAATTTGATTTCCCCTTCACTGAACCAGCCGTTGTTGTTCGTACCCCAGGCCATAGCTGTTCCGACATATTGTCCCTGTCCCCGGATATCGTTGACGATTGTGTATGCTTCTCCGTAGGCTAGAGGGTTAGTGCGGCGGAATTGCGCATGAAAATAAGCCAGATCGTCAGGGACCTCACTCAGCGTGTAGTTTATTTGGTAAAAGCAATTAATCTGCTCTTGTCTCAGGTTTTGTATAGTTATTCGACATTTATGGCGAAATGGCATGGGCCAAAAACAGTTAAAGCTGGTATTGGGATTGACGGCTACTGGAATTGAATCGATCTGTGCGTATCCCCAACCTGAGGCGAAAAAATCACCTAGAGGACATTCAACGGATGGTTGATCCTGATCTTCCCAGTAGATGCGGAGGATGGTTGTGCGATGGTGGTCGCGCGCTCCGGTACCACCGTACCACATACTTTGGATTGCGCCGGGGCCTTCGATCTCAGCCAGAATGACAGTTTCTCCTGCTTGAATGTCGATGCAGGGTGAAACCTTCCATCCCTGTTTCAGATCACGAGCCGCGTATTTTCCCCGACCTTCGATCGCCATTCCACCTTTACCTTTTTTACCGGTGAAGTTTTCGGCACTAATGGATCGAGTTTTGGCTTGTGAAAGCCGCGTCAGTTTCCCTAGATTGGCATCCAGGTTGGATGGTAACATGGTTTTATCTCCCTAAAAAAGGTCGATGTCAACCTTAAATACAGGCAGTAAAAAGTATAGAAACAAGTTAGATTAAACTATTCAGTGTCCAATTGAACTTGAATACCATCTAATTTGGTAGATAACGGGGCTTGAAAACTGATAGAATTTTACCAGTAAATGAAAACTTGTCAACTTTGGATTGCACCGGTGGGTGGTAGAAACTCTTCTTCGATCAGAAGGAAGCCTAGGCGATGTTCGTGAAGTTTCAGAATTTGCTGAACCTATGCTAATGACTGTTAGTGCAGTTAGCGACTTACTTTCTTCCTCGTATTTGGTATGTTGCGGTTTCTTTTCGAAACAAGCGTAAGTAGCGTGCGCTATTTAGTTGGTCTGAGCCGAGAGATGCCTATTACACGGAAAAAGCGTTGAAAGTTTTAGCAATGAACTTCCCTAATATGGATTTTGTCCTTTAAAATGTGGATAAAAGTGTAAGCATGGTGGGCATTCTGGATTGTTCTTACTGAGTGGAAAGCCAAGGCCGAATCTACAAAGAATAACATTTTCTCGCTTGACTCGAGTTGGTTGGTTAAAAACTTGATGAATCGAAAAATCATCTTTTTTCTTGCTAGCATTTATTATGATAATGGTGTTGAATACTTTGTTAAGCTGAAAATCCTGTGGCTTGAATGAGAATAATAATCGGCCCAAGTTTCTTATGGATATTCAGCTTAATTGGGGGTCGAATTGAAGGCTTTGTCTTTGTTGGTCACGTAGGTCTGTGTTACAATTTTTCTGGTCTATCTAACGTTCATCAATGAGTGTGTTAACTTAGTTTTAAATGGGATTAAGGCTAGCGCTAGCTACTGAGATCTAATTATCAAACAAGAGGAGATGATAATGAAAATCGCCCTTCATATGTCCCCGGAATTGGGAATCACGTCGACGCTGATGAAGCAATGTGGTGTCACGCACGCTGTCGCTGGCATCAGCCTGCAGCCAATATCTGGTGCTAGCGAAGAGGAACAGCCGTGGAGTTATCCTTCCCTAATGGAAGTCAAGGAAACCTATGAGCAGAATGGATTCGAAATGGCTGTGATAGAATCGCGCCCGCCTATGGAGAAGATCAAGTTGGGGTTACCTGGCCGGGATGAAGAAATCGAAATTGTGTGCGCGTTACTACGCAACATGGGAAAGGCGGGTATACCTGTTTGGTGCAGTATGTGGATGCCCATCCTCGGTGTGCTGAGGACATCACATGTCATCCCTTCGCGCGGTGGTGCTCAGGTAACCGGCTACGACCACGACCAATTGCGCGACCAGCCCTTAACTGAATACGGGGTTGTCACTGAGGAAAATCAGTGGGAGAACCTGAAATACTTTCTGGAGTGTGTGGTACCGGTTGCCGAAGCTGCTGATGTCAAAATGGCTATGCATCCGGACGATCCTCCCTTGTCGCCCATCCGTGGAGTGGCGCGTATCATGAGTAGCCTTGAAAACTACCAGAGAATGATCGACCTGGTTCCCAGCCCTGTCAATGGTATTGGGCTTTGTCAAGGAAACTTCTCCTTAATGACCGACGATCTGCCGGCTGCCATCCGCCATTTCGGAGAGCAGAAGAAGATTTTCTTTGTACACTTGCGTGACGTGCGCGGCACACCTGAGAAGTTCGCTGAAACGTTTCATGATGATGGTCAGACCGATCTGGCGGAATGCTTGCGTGCGTATCGCGATGTTGGCTACGAAGGGGTCTGCCGCCCAGATCACTACCCAAAGATGGGTGATGCTGACTTCGATAACTCACACCACATGGCACAGCTATTTGCCGTGGGTTACCTCAAGGGGTTGCGTGAAGCGGTGTACTCTGAGTGCTAGTGAGGTAGGAGCTTTAAATAAGGAAGTTGTTCATCAGGATTAACGGGAGCATCTGCGAGGTTCACAAGAAGACAGTAGCACAAAAATAAGATACGTAATAGTTTTTGTTGAAAGTGAGGTGCCTTTTTGAAGGAATATTGGAACGCCGGATCTCTTGGTTTAACGATTGTGCCGGTTGGAAAGATTAGAGGAACCTGTCTATGTTTGTCCACTGGGATTGCCAAATTATTGAATCTGTATCAGGTTAATTATTGCAGAAGAAATCTAGGACCAATTGGAATCCAAACCTTTCTCTATAAGTTAGTGTTTAATGTTGGCATTGCCGGGGCTGTATGCTTACTAGTGTTGTTGGGATACTTCGTTGTCCCTGTCCATGCTGAGGAAGGGGGTTATGATTGGAAGACCGCTAGGGAACTGTACCCGGGAATTCGGTATGTACACGCTGAACCATCTGTTCCTCAGAAGATGGTCATCAACTGTCTGCAAATCGATTCGCACACACCGTGGCTGATGTTCTACACAACCCCACGTTGTGCAGAATGGACGGAAGGCAAGGCAGAGACGACTCGTCAGACGACGCGTAACTTCATTCGTCAGTCTCGTCAGAAATTCCCAAAGCTAGTGATTGCAATCAACGCAAATGCTTTTTCACCTTGGCCTGCTCCCTTTCAGCAGGAAGATCCAACGGATGTCTTGGGCCTTGCGGTTTCCATGGGAACCTTAGTTTCTCGCAGCAACGCAATGCCATTTCTGCTAGTCAGCAAGACAGGGAAACTTCAGATTGCTACCACCTTTACTGACGAAGATCTCTTGGATGTCGAAACCGCGGTGAGTGGGTTCGGATTGTGTTTGGTGGAAGGTGAAGTGCCCGCAACTGGTGATGATCTGCATCCGCGAACCGGGCTGGGGTTGTCGCAAGACGGACGATATCTCTTTTTCCTAACGATCGATGGTCGGCAACCTTCCTCTCTTGGTGCGACGGTTCAGGACGTTGGCGATCTGCTGAAGAAGTTTGGAGCATATACTGGCATTAATATGGATGGGGGAGGTTCGACAACAATGGCGTGGTGGGATATCAACGTGGAAGGGGAGGACAAGTGCCAACTGTTAAATAGCCCCGTTGGCGATGGTGATTCCTACGACTCAACAGGGGATGCTCCCTTTGCTCCGACGGAACGAGCTACAGGAAATAACTTGGGCGTATACTTTCTCGAAGCGAGTACAAAGTAGATTTCCTATTTGTCTGCTATATTCAGATTGAGCAAATTCTTTAGGTGTCTTTAAGCATGGGGCTAATAAATTTGGATTTCCAATTGTTATTTGGTCTCAGCGGTAAAACGAATTAAAGCAGATAAAAACGGCGAAAATGTGGTCCAACACAATTTAGTCAACACAAGTTGGATTAACCCAGAACGTTCGGCTTACAATCTTGATCTATAATTCAATGCGTAATCAATCGTATTGAAAATATCGAATTGGGGTTGGTAGTCAATTCGCTCTTTGCTCTTGCTGAGATCAAACTGATAAAAGGTTGGAGTTTGTTCCAGAAGACGCAGATCAATGTATTCCATCCCCAATGCTTGAGCTAAATAAGGGATTGTCGTTTCCCAAACGAATGGTGTCGGAGCAGCTAATTGGAAAACCTCTCCTATTGATTGTGTTTTACCAATTGCGACTTGAAAAGCCTGAACGAGATCCCGAACATCAAGGATGTGTTTCTGGTAGGATCTACCGTTTTCGTCTCTGGCGATGACTAGTTTTTCCTCTTGATGGACGCAAAGTTGTTTTTGAGTTTCAGCCGCGGCACCTGTGGTTCGTTTTTCATAGAGGTTTTGCCAGTGGCTAAGGTAAAACTGTCGAAAGTTCAATATCTCGTCCGTTGCGACCACCAGCGCGAAACGAAAAATAGTAATTGGTACACGTTGACTGAGAAAATAGCTCATGCACATTTCTTCCCCCAAGATTTTTGACAAGGCGTACCAACCGCTCGGGATTTTTGGTGTCAGGTCTTCACGAATTGGTTCGGTCAATCCTCTAGCTGGATATTTGCTGTAGACAGCATCGGTACTAGCAAAGAAAAAGTGTTGCACCTGCTGTTCTGCAGCCGCCTCCAACATATTGAAAGTTCCACCCACATTGATCTGAAAATAGTCGTCGTGAGTGAAGGGACCACCCGCTTGGAATGCTGCCCCCAGATGACATACAATCTCAATTCCTTTCATGGCTCGACGCACATCTCCAGTTTCTGTTAGACTTCCTTCTACCAAATCGACTGGCAACCCATCCAATCTTGCTGTGCTAGGATCGGCACTCCAAACCAATCCACGCACTTGATGTCCATCAGAAATGAGGGTTTGAGCCAAGTGCACACCGACGCGGCCTGTGATTCCTGTAATTAGAACTTGCATAGTGGTATTCCTTTAAGGATAATTTTTCTCCTTGTACTTTAGACAGCTATTAATAAATTGAACAAGACAAAGGTAATTCAGAAAATTCTTTGTTTTTCAATCTATCTGCTCATTTTAAGAAATTTATCGAGCGGTATGAATCAGGTAGATATTGAATTATTAAGCCAAAATTTCAAAGGTTCATGGTTCATTAAGCATACGAAAGTCAACTTCAATTAAGCAAAACATAAGGGCGGACTAATGTTTAAAAGCTAACAGAGTCAAATCGATCTACAGTCCTAGAACAAATTCTGCTATTTGTAAATACGCAAGATCAACCTATTATTCTTTGTTGATTGGACACTCTACAAACCTCTTAAGCCTCAATCAATTTTCTAGGAATGATTAAGTGGTATATTCTATGCTTTTGTTACTTTATAGTGGTTCTTTGTAGTCTATTCTTGTCCTATTTTTGATGGTATTATATAATGATTGGAGTAACATTATTTATATTTCTATAGAGGAATTTATACATCAGAGACTATTCATAATTGTTATTTCCTTTCTGAACTACAACTACTGCTCCCGACAAGATCACTAAAGACTGGTTGTGGATGATTGTACCGACTGGAATTTGGTCAGGGAGCTTCAGGTTCTCCTGTAACTCCACACAATGCTTCTTATGACGATAATGGTTGAATTCTGGTACCTCCGGCTCGTTGTTACAGCAATCACCACCAATATAGGTCTCATAATTTCAAGGAGTGCGTCAACGCCCTCATCAGTGCTACAATCTCAATAGGCAACAGGCTGGAGTATCTCAGCATGGCTATAGCTCAAGTCACTGATAATCCCGCTATAGCTGATGGATCTTCCATTCATCAGGAGGCTAAACAGCAACTGCATCAATATCTCCGTACCTATATCCAACCTCTACTGCGAGCAGGTAAACCACTGGATTTGAACGGTATTCTCCATCGTGTTACTATCCGGAAACCTAAGCTGGTTCAACAAATTGGCAAGCAACAAGCACAGCATATGGTTCAGCTATTTCTCGATCAATGACTCTGTTGGAGGGCAACTGATTATCAAACGAGATAGAATAAGACATTTACTTGCCATTACCATTAAATTCTAATTACTGACAAAACTAATAATAGAAATCGGAAAAATTACTTTGTTAATACTAATTCGAAGCCTCCTCGTCTTTTTTTTCTCCTTTGTTGCAGTTTCTTCTATACAAGCGCAAGATCTCGATTGTGTCTGTAAGGAAATAAAGAGAAACGGAGAAGAGATTATACTGGGATGTGTTTGCAAGCCGAAAGATAACCCTAACCCGAGAGACCAGGCTGACCCTAACCCGAGAGACCAGGCTGACTCTAACATTAACAAAGGAGTTGTCGCGGCCTGGACCTTTGATGATGGTAGGGTTAGTGACGCCATCGGTAGAAATCACGGCAAGCTGTTTGCAGGTGCAGTGGTTAAAAACGGTGGTAGATTTGGAAAAGCGCTTGATGTTAATGGCAATAAAGAGTGTCGCGCCGATATCAAGGTTAGCAAAGATATTGAAAAGGTTCTGGAAAAAGCCTTCACCGTATCTTACTGGCTGTATGTGCGACAAGCTGGAAACCATTCCGGTGTATGGAAAGGAGAAAAGGTTGGGTGGGGACCTAATTTTACTTTCCGCATGGTGCCGACGACTAACACCGACTTCACTTGGGGAGTGACCACAGAAGGGTCGGAAGACTGGTTTGAAACTGATGGGGTCATTGCACCCAGTAAATGGATCCACGTTTGCCAGACCGTCGATGGTAAGCAGGCAACAGCATATGTTACCCACGAAGGTGAAAAGACCACTATTCCTCCAAGTAGTCGGGGAAATCCCCATGCTGCATCAGCACCTTACAATTTATTTGAGGATAGGCCGATAGAACTCGGCGCTGGCCGTCAAATTGGTGGGGTTAGGGGCAAAGATACGTTTCTGGACGGTATGATTGATGAGTTGATCATCTGGAATCGGGCCTTGGCTGAAGACGAAGTTAAATCACTGGGCAAAGGCAAACGGCCACGTCTCGCGCGATCAGTCAAGACGAACGGAAAACTCTCAACGGTTTGGGGACAAGTCAAGTCCTACAACACGATGCGATAAGCATTCTAATCAATTTAAGGAGAAAATTTAGTGAAAACAAGATTGACAGTTATACTCTCGATCATTTTGTAATGGACCAGCGCCCTGTCTTTCAGCTTTTTAAGTCTATTTTAGTGCTATGAAAGTGCTTTTGATAATATCCGTCAGAGTCCAGAATTCCAGCAGTTGATCAACTCTCAATAGAAATGAATATCTCCGCACCTATATCCAACCTCTGATGCGGGCAGGAAAACCGCTGGATTTGAACGATATTCTGCATCATGTTACTATCAGGAAACCTAAGCTGGTTCAACAAATTGGCAAGCAACGGGTACAACACATGGCTCGAATACTTTTTGATCAATAACTCTGTTGGGAGGTAACAACTGATATGGCTGATGTCTTCATCTCCTATTCACGCACAGATATTGAGTTCGCTCAACGCATCCACCATGAATTGGAAGCCAGAGACCGGGAACCTTGGGTCGACTGGCAGGATATCC
>Ga0207984_1001389_pt1 | contig 12189 bp, 5 predicted proteins | sample ETNtaG_30_FD_185760 | JGI IMG/M metagenome (GOLD analysis project Ga0207984, IMG submission 185760) | Marine microbial and viral communities from oxygen minimum zone, Eastern Pacific Ocean - ETNP201306PF43B (SPAdes) (version 2) | ecosystem: Environmental > Aquatic > Marine > Oceanic ...
GAGGTTGCCGCCCGCGGCGGCCATACCATCCCAGACCGGCGCGCTGGGCAGAGACATCTCGGCAAGCACCCGCCCGTCGCTGGGCGACACGGCCAGTAACGCGCCGCCTGCCTTGCCCTCGAGTGCAGCCTGAGAGGTCACCGAACTGCCACGAGGGCCGGCAACGAACAAGACATCCTCAGTCTTCACCATGGCCCACGCCTGGATGGGGATCCGTTTCCACCAGCGGAAACGGACGGACTGCTTGCCGCTCCGCGCCAGCTTGAGGTATTCCCTCGCGGACAGGCCCGGAGGCGCGCCACTCTTCTTGTCCGCGGCAAACAGCGCCCACTTCCCTCCGGGATCGGGCCGCAAACGATCATAGTGGTTCTGCCCGAACCCGTAGATGGTGTCTTCGTCCTCGACCAGTATCCGGCCGGAAGGGAAGAGCGTGCGGCTGAGGCGCAGGTCGTAAAACGCGCCTTGGTGCGGCGACGTGAACATGGGGGCGTAAGTCCACACAAGGCGCGACGTGGTGTCCGAGCTGAGGTATCCGTCGGGGCTGTGCAGATGAGTCACTCGTCCAGGTTTCGCCTTGCCGGCAAGGTCCAGGATCTGGTGCCGCATGAAGATCCTCTCCCCGTCGCTGGACAGGATGTCGTTCATAAAGCCGTCGACGCTTTGTTCGTCCAGCAGCTCAGAACCGTCCGGTTGGCGCGTCCAGAGGACCGTGTCGACGAGTTTCCGGCCAGTGTGGGGCTCCAAGCCGTAAAGCCGAATGCCGCCATCCAGATAGGATGACTTCCCGGCTGCGAAGTAAACGGTGTTGTTGACGACAAGCACGCTGCCGCTCACCGGCCAGATGGACTCGAGCTGGCCCCGGGAGACAATCAGCCGCTCTTCGGGGCTGGCGAGAAAACGCCAGACCAGCTCTCCATCTGTGGCGCGCAGCGCCTGCACCGAGCCGTCCCGGCATCCGCACAGGACCAATCCCTCGTGCACGGTGGGTGGTGAATCGATGCGGCCGTCAAAGGTATGCTGCCAGAGGACCTTCCCCGTGGTGGCATCGAGTGCGTGCAACCGGTGGTCGTCCGTCGAAGCCAGGTACATCCGGTTGCCGGCAATCACTGGACTGGTGAGCGTTGCTCCCAACTTCGCGGTCCAGCCAAGCAGGAGCTCGGAGCCCACCCTGGTCGTTGCCTTGCCGGAACGAGCCGTATCGTGCCGATAGGTTGGCCAGTCCCCTGCTCGCCCTTCAACTGAATCTGCCACGGTCTTACCATAAGCAGGGCCGCGATGGAGTCGCTGCTCGTCCGGGGTTTTGGCAGAGCGCGGGCGCGGCGCGGCGCTCAACGCCATGAACCCGGTCAGCTTGGCGCGGACGTAGCAGGCGCAGTTGTGGGGTGGCACGTACAGAAGACCATTCGCCGGCAGAACGCCGAAGTGGCAGCTCCCGCGCACCCAGTGGTGGGCCGCCACCTTGCCCGTGTTCGTATCCAGGAACTCGATGCCGGCCCTGCCCGCGATCACCCTGTTGCCGACGACCTTCATCTGATGGCAGCGGTGATGCTGGAAGCGGTACCCGTATTTCCCCTTGACGCTCATCTTGACCTCGCCGGTAAGCGGATCATACGCGTTGACGTCGAGATTATCGGCGGTGGGGCGCCACATATTCATCCCCGCGTCCGGCCCCCAGAGATGTTTCTTGAAGCCGAAGAGATCGACGGGGGCTGAGTAGTTAGAGGGAGCGTAATCCGATTTCCAAAGCTCGCGGCCATCGGCCGCGGAGACCACATTGAGCTGTCGTCCCCCTGCGAACGCGACCACGTCCTCGTAAATGATCAGAGTAGGTGCGAACTGGGGCGCCAGCACAATCGTCGACTTCTCCGCTCCAGGCCTGTCCGCATTAGCCCGGTCCCTTACAACGACCTTTTGCCCTGTGGGAGGCGAGGCCCAGCGCGGTGAGCCGGTCTTAAGATCGACGCTCTGGATGACTTTGCCGTCATGGTAGACAACCTGTTTTCCGTCGGCCGCGAGGGTCAGTGGCAGGATCATATCCGCGGCATGCGACCAGAGGAGCTTCCCGGTGTCTGGGGAGACTGCCACGAGGCGCATGCTCTGGCCTTGGCCGCGCCGGAGACCAACAGGCGTATTGGGGTTCACCAGCGCCACCAGGACCCCGTCGGACAAGATGAATTCCTCGGCCCTCCCGGTGCCCTCGAGTGCGCGGATCAGCTCCCCGGTCGCCGCATTCAGCACGCTGACCGGGGCAGATCCCCCGAGCGTGACGTACACCCGGTCGCCAGCCGCGACCAGCAGGCGGTGGGCCTGGGCCGGGCCGACCTTCTTGCCGCCTTTAGCCCCTGCCCATTCTGCCAGCGCGTGCCGCCAGAGCTCAATGCCGTTATGTGCATCGCGCGCGATCAACCACCACGTCCGGGAACTGGAGGAGAAGTGCGAGTCGTTAAGAATGAAGAAGATGCGTCCCCGTGCCGAGACCAGGCTGCTGGTCTTCGTCCCCCGATTCCACCGTGGCGACGCCTCCCATTGAAGGAACCTCGGCGGGCCAACCCGCTGGTCTTTGCTGACAGCGTTGCCTGTGGCGTCGTACCGTGAATGAGACCATTCATCGACGTCAGCCGGTCGCGCCTTTCGATGCGACGTCAGCCGGTCCCCGCGCTGAATCATGGCCACCCCCAGAGGTGCCAGGACGCGGTCGATTTCGTCCTGCGCAAGCTCGACGCGCTCATCCAGCACGAGGAGCAGGTTCACCATACCGTCGGTGTAGGGCAAAGTTTGGCCGCGCCATGACCTCGCGGACACCCGGCCGTACAAACCCGCGTCACGAATCCGCTGGCGCGCCTTCCTGAGTGTATCCCTGTCCGGGACGAGCCCGTGCACCAGCACATTTGTCGCTTTGGCCAGGGACAGGGCAAGACCCGTGTCCTGGAGTCCGGCCTGCACGATCAGGCCGCCATGAAAGCCGCTCTCGGCAAGTATCCGTTCGCGGATCCCCGCGGCCTCATCCGTCTGCGGCGCGGTACCGTCCTGCGGCCAAGCCATGGAGTACGCCAGGAAGATCGCAGCAACCGCAAGCACAACACGCCGACCAGTTGCGTGACCAGGCTTCTCGACGGGTGGGACGGGCAATGGGCATGACCTGTTGGAAAATGCCTGATCGTGCGGGCAACGGACGGTTGCGTGTCTGAATCCAGCCATCGAATGAAATACCTTGATGTTTCTTGACCTGTCAGAACCGGAGATTATCAAATCGCCCAACGGACGAACAGCTCTGACACCGTCCGGGAAGCCAGGAGGCTATCTGAGATAGCGAAGCTTCGCCTCAAGCTGTCGAGTTCCGGTCGAGACGTTTTTGGTTATCCTGGCATAGCTGAGTGTGTAGATCAGAGACCAAATACCGAGGACCAAGGGCGGACGACTGTGCCTACTGCTCGCACGCCTTCCATGTCCTCTTACCCCAGACGACTTGTCGTCGCCTTAATCCCTGCTCCGAATCTTGATTCTCAATGTTCGCGTAAGAGTAATAAGACGATGATACAAGAACAGCCGTTCCGGAATCGCGTGGCACAACTGCAAGAACCTTCTGCGAAGTTAGGAGACCTGTAACCATGACATCACGTGAACGCTTCCTGGCTTGCATGAATTACCAGCCTGTCGACCGGGTGCCTCTTCGTCCGACTTTTGGAGCCTGGCCGGAGACTCTCGAACGGTGGGCCAACGAAGGCAGCAACGAGCCGAATGCTCCCACCTTTCAGACCGACCAATGGGATTGGTTCGGCGGCTGGTTCTTTCCGAATCCGCCGTTCGAGCGCGAAGTGGTGGAGGAAGACGCCGAGACGATTCTCTACATCAACAAGGAAGGCATCCTGATGCGGGAATTGAAGAATCACCCGCACTCGTCGATGCCGCAGTTTGTCCGCTTTCCCGTGCAGACTCGCGACGACTTTCGCCGTTTCTGGAAAGAGAGAATGAACCCGGATATCGCGGCGAGAGTCGGCGCGGACTGGAAAGAAAAGCTCTCGGCCTATCGGGAGCGGGACGTTCCTCTCATCATCATTGCGGATCGATGGGGCGGCTTCTTCGGGCCTATTCGGAATATGACCGGTGTCGAGCACCTCTGCACGCTTTTCTATGACGAACCAGCCCTTGTCGAAGAAATGATGGACGCCACTGCCGATTTCATCATCGCCATGATGGATCAGATTCTCGATGTCACTGACATCGATGTTTTCGGCTTCTGGGAGGACATGGCCTATAAGACAGCGTCGCTGCTGAGTCCGGAGATGGCGAGGAAGTACATGCTGCCGCGTTACCGCCGGGTCGTTGACTTCGTCCGATCGCGAGGCGTCGAGCTCATCAGTCTTGACAGCGACGGAGATGTTTCTGATCTCATTCCCGTCTGGCTGGATGCGGGCATCAATGTGCTCTACCCGTTTGAGGCGCAGGCCGGCATGGACGTGCTCGAGGTGCGTAAGGAATACGGTCGTGACCTGCGAATGTGGTACGGCGTGGACAAGCGGGTCCTCGCCAGCGGGAAAGAAGCCATTGACGCAGAGCTGGAGCGCATCCGCCCCCTCGTCGAAGACGGCGGGTACGTGCCCGGAACTGACCATAGCCTCCCGCCGGATGTTTCGTATGAGAATTACTGCTATTACATGGAACGGTTTCTGGATATCTACGGAAGCTGACCTCGCAGCATTACTCCAGGACCGCTGTGCATCACGAAGGAGAACATCACCGTGGATCAACGTGAGATCGGCAGGCAGCGTGGTCGAGAGGCAGCGGAGGCCAAGTTGGAGACACTCCAAAGGGAAATGGAGGGAGCCTTCCGCTGGGCGAATGTGCTCTTTCCGTCACTGGAAGGCACAGATTTGTCGCAAGCTATCCGGGATTACGATGCCGAACGCCTGGCCGATGAGCCGGACTATTCCAGGTTCCCCGAAATGCGTGGTCTCATTGACCGGCATGTGGGAGAGCGAGAAGGCTTTCGAGACGCGGGTGGTGATGATGCCACGACTGCATTTCACTTCTCATGGCCCTGGTTCCTCTGGCGGAGAATCAATGCTCACCATGTACCCTATTGGGAGAGAGTGGGCCCGAACTCCCAATGCACGAATGTGTTCTTTCCTGAAGGAGCGGAGGGCATCACTGTCAGCGATAACCGGGACGATCTGCTCCGTCCGAACTACTACGAGAGTATTCCGAAATTCCGTCCTCCAGAGCTCTCAGTGAATAAAGAGGTCCGCTGGGTTCAGGGCGCGGCATCGAGCGGGGTGGTGATGGACGAAGAGCCGGAATGTCATTTTCCGTGCGATCCTTCCGAACTGCGGCCGCCGGAGTGCAACGACGACCTCAACGCCATGATTGAATTCATGACACGCTATCGGGAATTCTGGGGGCCTGGCAATCAGATTTGGGTCGACACGAAACTGAATGCCGTGGCCGTAGAAAAAACAAACTGCCGGGTAGCTTTCCACTTTCCTCAGGTGTCAGGCGCGGTGTGTATCACCGCGTGCAGTTACCTGGACCCGGAGCTCCACGCGTTCAAACAGGAGCGCCAGCGGAAAGTGATGGAAGCCAAGGGAGAAACCGAGGAAAACAATCTGGACTGGCATTTTGATCTCGGCGCACGGGAGCGGTACCAAAGGCTGTGGGAACTTACGAACGCCGAAGCCGCCCGCCCCGGTGGAGCTACATTATGGGGTGCATTGGCCGTGGTCGCGGACGAAGTCGTTCCCTTTCCTGCCCGAATCTGCCTGGCCGGACAGAAGACCTTTGCTGACCAGCCCGAACGAGAAGTCGGAGCGTGTTGGACTATAACTCAGCACGCAGGTGTCATTACCGGTCCCAATCGCCGGTGGCTCTATCGCTCTGTCCAGGATCTGCAGAAGCCGTTGCCAGTGACAAGTTACACACCCAGGCTCATGCTTGGCGAAGGCGTCGATATGCTTCACGAATGGCAGGAGGACGTTGATGCCGGGCGATGCATTCTGCCTGACAACGCAAATGACGGAGACGAAACGTAGAAACAGTTTTATGTTTGGGGCAATCATGGTCCCGAAAGAAATCGTGTGAGCCGGGAGGAGAATTGCGATGAACGACTCGATGAATCTGGTTCTGAAAAATGTGTGGAGCACAGCCGCTCTTTCGTTTGCCTTTGGAGTCTGGATTCCGGGTGTTCGCGGCGAAACTGAAGAGAGCCCAAACGAATACGAAATGCCTGCGACCGGGCACGTGGACAGCCCTCCCCGGGCCATCGTGGTTGATGTGCCTCGGCGTGATCGGAATCTCTGGACAAACGCTCCCGCGAGAACTATTCAGGACGTGAAGTGTTACCGCTTCGAGGAACCGAGGCAGCAGATCAGACACACATTCAACCTGCCCCAGGCGCGGATTTGCCGCTTCTGGGTCCGGAAGCTGGCCAGGCATCAGTGGGACGACACGTTTTACTGGCGAATCGATGAAGACAAACAGATTCGACACACATCACACCAGCGCGGACGCAAGGACTGGCTGAGAGGGATTATCGACGTGTGGTACTGGTCCCGGCTTGGAGAGCAATTTTTAAAGGCAGGAAAGCACACCCTCGAAATCTCGTCCGACGGAAAGAAGCACATGGCTTTCGACCAGCTCGTCATCACGTTTTCAGACGATCTGGCGAAGGAGACCTGGCTGGGCAAGGACCTGGGCGAGGTGTTGAAGAAGCGCACAGTCCGCGCACTCAAGCCGACTGACAAATCAATGATTCTCGAGAGCGAGGCGTTCGACAAGATCAGTGGACAAGTGATCGACTGCGGCGCGTCCGGAGGGAAGGCGGTCGAACACATCAGGAGCTACGAGCGCGACCTGGTCGTGATCAACGTCCAGCAGGATACAGAGGTCGAACCGTGGATGAGGGTGTGGATGGACTCGAAGAATCTCTGCCAGGGCCTCGCCATCGAGGAGTTCTGGCATGGGGCATACCTGGAAATTGACGGACAGATTCACGGCGCGGTCTACGCGGTGAACGAGAAGCGATGGCAGTGGTTCCGCTGTCAGAAAAAGCTCCTCAAAGCCGGCCGTCACGTGTTCGGCCTGACTATGAAAGGCAAGCCGGTCCGCTTCGACCGCATCGTTCTCTACACAGGAAGCAAGCCCCAGGAGGAGGCGTGGTTCAACGAACGATTCCCGGAGGCAATCCCGTTCGGCTATCCGAACGAGACTGCCGCGTCCCGAGCGGTCAAGGTCTCTGACTGGTATGTGCTCGGCGAGCTCGCTCCGCAGGCGAAGCTGTCGTGGACGAAAACCGATACTGCGGGAGCAGCGTTCGCCAATGTCGTCGAGATTCCGAGAAGCACGCCGACAGGCAAAGCTCTCGTGCTCGCCCACCAGATCGGGATCGGCCTGAAGGAAGGCCAGGTCGATAGTCTTCGGCGTCGAGCACAGCAGTTCGGGATGTTCGTCAAAGGTGACGCTTCAGGCGCAGCGATCCTTGGAATCGTCGCCGACGCGTCCGGCGAGGTTTACGAGATTCCGTTTGCCGACAAGGTGGACTGGAAGGGATGGCGCCGCACGGGTCTGGACCTCATCGCTGCGGCAAAGGTCCGAAGCGAAGGCGGCGACGGGAACGGGATTCTGGATTTTCCCGTGACGCTGAAATACCTGGTCGTTGTGAAGAAGAACGCCGGGACAATCAAGCTCGCGTTCGAGGAGCCGTCGTATCAGAGACCGCTGCTCCCGCGCGTGAAAGTCGAGAGCGTTGATTCGCCACAGAAGAACGTTCCGGTACAGCTTTCCCTCGTGAACTCGAACCCCTTCGACTGTTCGGCGCACCTGGCCTACGAAGTAGTTACCGTCGGCCATGAAGAAACAACGGTCGCTGCAGGCGTGAGCGAGAAACTGGCGGTCAAAGCTGGCGGGTCAGCCATGTTCGCTCCCACGATTAAGGTCGCCGGGCCTGGCATCTATCGCATTCATGCGTCCGTCAATCATGGCTTCCCGGTGAAGCGCTGCTTTGCCGTCGGTGATGCGAAAGCGCTCGAGTTTGCCGAGTTCGAAAGGAATCTTGAAAAGAAATGCGGCGCTCACCGATTCTCCCCGGACGGGAAAGACAAGCCGATGGTGGCTCAGGGAAAACCGATATCGCCTGAACAGATCACCGATCTTTACGGAAAGTCGTTCCAGGTTTTATCGCAAGGCGTGGATGTAACATCCTGGAAGTACTGCGGGATGATGGGCTACGGTGACGACCGCATCCGGCCCCGTGCCTTTGACCTCTCGGACGAAGCGGGATGGCCGGAGATTTATGTCCCATTCGGCACGCTTGCCATCGACCCGAAGCTCGGCCGGTTCAAGTTTTCCCAAGGAGACAACGACGAAGTTTCCATGGTGGGCGTCTTTGGTCGCGGGTTTGGAGTCCACGGCCGCGGGTTCATTATTCACGGCGATTTCGTCTACGTGTCCTCCGGCGAGGGAACGAACACGATCATCGACATCACCGATCCGGCCAGGCCGGTCACCGCCTCGGCCATCTCGAATTACTACTTCCACGCGGTCGTCTTCCCATACAAGCAATACGGTTTCATTAATACCAGCCACCGGGGCGTAGTCTGCGTGGATAACCTGGCGAATCCGTATCGGCCCGGTCCCGTTCGTGGGCTCAGCATGGACCTGGGGGAGCAGGGCCGGCTGACAAAGGTCTTCGAGGAGAAGGACATGGCCTACATGTCCAACGGCAAAATCATCGACATCACCGATCCTGTGGACGTGAAGGTGGTCAAGACGAGCGATGAGCTGGCAAAGTTCACAGCCAACTGTTTCTTCCCGGAGGGCACGCAGTTGGCCTACGCAGGCTTCGAGCGGGGCCATCTCGCGGATCGCTTTGGAACGATGGGCATCTATGACGTATCGGACCCGCTCAGCCCGAGACAAGTCGGGTCGTTTTCCTTTCCTCAGTCTGTTGGCCGCAACCGGTCGGGCAAAACGACCGCGTCGCCCGGCGCCATCCACGTGGTCAGCGAAGGCAAAATGATCGTTCAGAGCGGCCAGACGTTTCACGTTTACCAAGTCAAGGATCCCCTGAAACCCAAGCGCCTGTCCGCCATCGAGTTCGCCAATGAGCCGCGACGTAAGAACGAAAAACTCCCTGAGCCGCCCGACCAGGTGACGACCATCTTCGCACAGCCATATCGCGTCTCGACCCGCGGCGCCACCTTGCATGGCAAGTTCATGTACGTGACCGACGGCCGGAACGTCCACGGCGATTCCCCACCGCGTTACAACTGGCAGCCGGCCCGGATCTACGTCGTGGACATATCCGGCAACAAGCCGAAAGTGGTCTACGTACACCAGGAAGAGCTTCCCAGTGAGTTCAAACAGATCGAGTACGCCAAAGGACATCTTTTCATCGACGACTTCTGCTTCGGCCTGTGGATTTTCAGTCTGAAGGATCCCGCGAAGCCCGTGAAGGTGGCCAGCGTCCTGACCGCGGGCGAAGGCCGGCAGGCCGGTTACGTCAGTGACAAGAACATCGCTGTCTTCTCCCACACCTTCGACGGCACTATTCAGCTCGCCGATTTCACCGACCCCGAAAACCCGAAAGAGCTATGATGTTTGTGGGAAGGCTGTGTCCAGGCTTACTGGACCCGCTACCAGGGAAAAGGCGACTGCATCTACGCCAACAAAGGCTACCAGATTCAGATCATAGACATCGCCGATCCCATGAAGCCGACTAAGGCCGGAGCGTTCAGAACTCCGGACGACAAGAGCGACATCACCGGCCAGATCGCAGCCAAGGGAGACATCGCTGTCATCATGAGCAACGTGAAACGCAAGCCGCACCTGTTCACCTATGACATCAGCGACGAGCGCAGGCCAAAGTTCCTGGCCCAAATCGAATGCCCCGGCAGCTATCCTTACATCGACGGCGACCATGCCTACGCCATCACTCCTCGCGGTACGGTCATGGCAAAGATAGACATCAGCGATCCAAAGCAGCCCAGGCTCGCGGCCACGTTCGACCTGAAGGACATCCTCGGCGCCGACGCCAGGCTCGGCTGGGGATTCGCCGTTGGAAAGGGCCACGCCTTCAGTCCCAGCCCGACGGCCATTCACAAGCGAGATTTCTTCCACGTGCTGGACGTGCGCGATCAAGACCGCATCGTATACGCGGCTCGCCCTCACGTACCGGAAGATGCTTCTCCCTACTACTGGGCCGATTTCTGGGGAGACGCCGCCATCGCCGGCAACACGCTCTCCCTCGGCAACTACGGTTACGTCACCGTGCTTGACGTAGCAGATCCGCTCCATCCGAAACTTCTCGCGAAAAAGAACTTCGGCTGTCAGTGGTCCACCGGCACCATCCGCGGCGGCATGCTCTACGTCGTCAACCTGAAGGGTCTCTACGCCATCGACATCCCCAACAGCTCACAAGTCCCCACCGGCAGCGTCACCTCCAGAGTCCAACGGAAGGATTAGCCGTTAACTAACGCTGCCTGACGGACAGAGACTCCAACTGCACCTCGACTCACTGATTGCGTACATCCACCATGCCACGTGTGAGCTCGAACTGCAGGGGATCGCCCCTGAAGAATCGTTCGAACTCGTCCAGCATCATGTCGAAATAACGAGGGAAGGCCTGAGGAGCATACCAGGCGATATGCGGTGAAATGATTGCGTTCGGAAACGTTCGAATCGGGCTGTCTTTCGGAAGCGGCTCGGGATCGAAAACGTCGAGCCCGGCGATGATCTCTTTCTTCTCGAGCCTCTCAATCAGGGCATCGGTATCGATCACCGGACCGCGACAGCAACTGATTATGATGCCCCCCTGCCGGAGCAGGCTCAGCTTGTGCCTGTCGATCATTCCCTCGGTCGTCGGTGTGTGAGGCACCTGCGCGACGAGGATTTCTGCGTGCTGGATCACCTCGTCAAGTTCTCCTCGCTGGATACCAAGCTCCTTGACAAGCTCTTCCGCCAGGAACGGATCGTAAACTTTCAGATTCACCCGGAACGGCTGAAGAAGTTCGATGAGCCGGCGACCCACGTGGCCGCAGCCGACGAGACCTACGCACTTTTCGGTGAGCTCGCCGTTGACAAAGTCGTCGTTTAACGCAACCGACCACTTCTCCGTGCCGGCGATCATCTTCCGGTAGACTTCGCCGATATTTCGCAGGCACGCCAGCATCAGGGCCAGCACCCATTCGGCGACCGGCTGACAAGAAGCGATATTGGATACATCGACGATTCTGATGCCCAATTCTTGCGCCGCGTCGAAATCCAGTTCTTTTCCGAAACGGTCACCCCAGAGGCCAATGATCTTGAGGTCTTTCGCCTGTTCGAGGATTGGCCGGGACAGAGTGGGAACAAGGCCGCCCCACTTCATGATGCCGGAGACGCCATCGAGGACATCCACGATTTCGTCCTCCGAATACGCATCGGACCGATCTCGGCCGACCGGTTTTGCGAAGGACTCGAACTGAGCCCAGCTTTCCTTCGTGGCACATCGATCATAGACAAAGGAGCTGAGATCCAGAAGCACTTTCGGATGCATGATGAATATCCTGTCCCAGTTATTTTAAGGCTCCTGTATCCTCGATACAGGCAACCTGAAGTTATCCAGGTGTCGAGGAGATGCCAGCGATGTGAGGCTGGTCTGGCGCCGGTGCGCAGAGCGAGGTCCCCTGGGCACGCCGCCGTCTCGGCGGCAAAGTGACCTCCGGTCGCTTCCGAGAGCCAGGGAGACGCTGGCTTGCCCGGGGCTACGTTGTTCAACGCCTTCGGCGTAAAGACACTGAAAGTGCCCTTGTTCTGGGAACTAATACTCAAGAACGGCCCGGTTGTTAAACCGATTGAGGTCGTCGATTTCCTTCTTGGGATCGATCTCGACAATGATGCTGCCGTAGGTGACGCAGTTGACGTTGTGGTACTCGACGACCGCGGTTTTGGGCTTGAAATCGAGGGGCGCTTCGATACGGCGGACCCGTTCGTCGCTGATGACCTTGCCGCTTTTGCCGTCAATGATCCGCACCAACAGATTCTCCACTGGCTTGGACCCGATATTGTGCACCGTAACCTGGAGGTGCTCGCCGTAGTCCATCGACAGGGTCCTGGCGGAGATGGCAGGGTCAGGCTTATCGAAAGTGGGCGCCGCGTTCTTGACCGCGGAGAGCGTCAGAACCGAGCACTGTCTGGGCGGCAGCGCCAGCTTGAGGA
>Ga0207984_1001390_pt1 | contig 12183 bp, 12 predicted proteins | sample ETNtaG_30_FD_185760 | JGI IMG/M metagenome (GOLD analysis project Ga0207984, IMG submission 185760) | Marine microbial and viral communities from oxygen minimum zone, Eastern Pacific Ocean - ETNP201306PF43B (SPAdes) (version 2) | ecosystem: Environmental > Aquatic > Marine > Oceanic ...
TTCATTTAACGATTAAACAATCTTGCCCAAAACCCTCTATTACTAACAGCTTCTAAATCCGATTTCGTAGATAATAATTCCTGCTCTAATGCAGAAATTTTCGTATTTAAAGTCTGCTTAGATTCTGACAACTCCAGTTTTTGTTCCGTAATAGCATTTGTCATTCCGAGAACTATAGCATCGTGCCTTTGATTTTGTTCCTTTAAATCCTCAGCCAGCTTATTGTTCTGCTCTTGTAAATATTTGATCTGCTCACTTAAAATTTCTATTGTATTATCTGTGTGTGAATTGTTTATTTCAATATACGCACTTTTAGAAGTTTTGATTTCTTCAATAACATCGTCATCTATCCATATATACCGATATTTACCTTCCTTTTTAGTCTGCAATTTCTTCCTGCTGATATAATCATATAAAGTCCTCCGAGAGACTTCTAATAATTCAAGTGCAGAATTTACAGATTGCCAATGATCGCCATTTTCCGATATGTCTATCTGTTCCATGTTGCTTGTATAGCCTCTCAAACGCCTCACAATTGCGCTTATGCGACTGTTTAACTACCGTGAATACGATTCCATATACAGTATACGAAATAACCCTTAAAACAGTTTCTAAGCAAAAAAGAGCAGATATTGAATATCTGCCCAAAAAGAGACAATACAATCTTGTTTTGCTAAATTTTCTACTAATAGTGCTTGTTTAAGAATTCAACAAGTAGCGATCCTTCATCATGCATTATAAAATTTCAGAATCAAACTTCAAAGTAACCGATTGGACTCTTAAACATAACTACTTAACTAAACCTCTAACTACCGCGATGGAATTGAGTGGCTGCAACAACTTAAGAAGCCTAAAAGTAGTTATGTAGTTTTATTTTAAGTTTAGAGATGGAGGGAAAATTTATTTAGTAGGGACAAATAAAACTATTCCGTATAAGAGCAGATCGTCGTTTTAAACTACTTAACTACTTAACTACTTAACTACTTAACTACTCTCTACCCGATAAAACCTTTGATACGACTGAATTTCTATCAAGTTGTTTGAAGTCATTAGCTCTGATTACACTAGCTTTGTAAAGGCCAGAAAAAGTATATATTTCGGTTGTCCTTTTTTGTTAATTCTATCCTATAAAAATTCTGTAAGTTGCTTCTGATGTTGGCTAGCGATCGCCCAAAAGATCGTGTCGTTTGATGGCGAAAACCGTAAGACTTTTTTTCTTCTATTATCTTGAAGGCACCAAATAACTCGAATGCTGCTACAGCCCGTCCGTGATTATTTTCATCTTGCATCCAGATTTTCAAACAGCGATAGATAGGAAGGCCAAGCAATTTTGACTGGTTAGAAATATTAGGTCTGTAACCTATTTAATATCGTAAAAAATACAACCTGTAAGTTAGACTACCTCTGTTGAAAATAATTAGCCATTTTCAATACTGACGGCACTGGGAGTTAATCGTCCTAGTGTCGTTTTTTTTATTCCTGCCACATAATTGATTCTATTTTGATTTGTCGTCTTAGTTGACAGCTAGAACCTATTTTAGGTTTAAAAGGATAATTAAGAATCGAGTATATGAAAAACCCAAATTGGACTGTGGACGAACTTTTATTGGTAATTAATCTTTACTTTGAATTTGGTTGGTTAAGTAAGACCGATCCTAAAGTCATAGAAATGAGTCAGATTTTGAATCTTCTACCAGTCCATAATAAGGAAAATCGACAGAGGGACTTTCGGAACCCAAATGGAGTCTCAATGAAACTGGGTAATTTGATGAGACTCGACCCAGATTATAAAGGAGAAGGATTGGAATCTGGAGGATGGTTAGAGGAATATTTGTGGCATCAATACTACAATAATAGATCCGAACTGACTTCGGTAGTTGAGTCAATCCTACAAACTTTAGAAGATCATAATTTGACTCAAACTCTTGAATCCTTGGGAAATTTAGATCAGGAGTCTCAACTTGACAGAACCGAGTCAAAAGAAGGAAGAGTTCTACAACGATTCCATAAATACAGAAAACGAGATTCCAGTTTAGTCAAAAAGAAGAAGAAAAATATCCTAGAGCAGGAAGATCGATTGGACTGTGAGGTTTGTGGTTTTAACTTTCAAGAAAAATATGGAGATTTAGGTGAAGGTTTTATTGAGTGTCATCATTTAACCTCAATTTCCCAATTGAAACCAGACACCATTTCCACATTAAAAGACCTGATTATAGCCTATTCTAATTATCATCGGATGATTTGGGGTCATATGCTGTAGAGGAAATCCAGTTAGCATCAGCTTTTAGAGAAACTAACGGTTGACTAAATATCTACTACGGTGAATGTAATGACAAAAAAAGAAGGTGAGTCAGAGGAGTTGACCCACCTTACAGAAGGAAGTTTTGAAAATACTATGATTATCGTTAGGTTTGATTGCGACTTTAATTCCAATATCGAATTCTAGTGCGCCTGGCCAGTCGTAAAGGTCGCACCTTACCAGAGATTCCCTGCCTTATCTTCCAGCATCTGTTTGACATTAGCTTCGATGCTATCTACCCACTCCCATTGTTCATCATCAAACTTCCACAGATTTCTGCTACCGCCCATACCATATGAAGCTCCCCAGAGTGTACCGTCAGCAACCTCTAGCATAGTGTAGAACCACTCTCGCCGCATCTGAATAAAAGATTGTTGTTTCATATTCGTATCATATCGGTACAGTCTCGGCCTCGTTGGAACCCAGATACTGCCGTCAGAAGATTCCATCAAAAATCGGACTCCATACTGAGAGATTTGGAAAGTTTGATTGATAATTCCGCCATTAATACGGCTAATGGCGTGCGGCATCCCAACCCATATATTTCCCTCTCGATCATTAATCATGGTGAAAAAGGTATCACTGGGTAAACCGCCGGCTTTGGTAAACTGGCGCCAGGTTTGGGCTTGGAGGCTAAAAGCAAAAAACAAAAGAACTAAACAGATCAGAGCCAAGAGCTTACTTTTCATGCGGAAGCTATATTTGGGGTGGGGAGATTAAGAACAATCTAATTTTGTTGTCTCATAATGGAGCCAGGATGTCAACAAACGGTAGGCCTTCATTATCAGTCTAAAAATGGCTAGCCCTGGGTTTGCAGCGGTTAAAAGCACGTCGGCTGGCATATTTCTGTTGATTTTGCCAGTGTAGAGGCAGGAAGTCAAATGTGTTAGCCCAAGCACGCTTGAAGTATTGATCGAAAGCAGAGAGGAGAAACCAGCCGGGGCGACCGACAGGGCGGTTGTTGCCACCGGTTTTAGGCATAATTTTGATACATGATTGCAGGAGGTTCAAAGCCTGTGTAGGAGTGACATTAGGGCTTAATCGCATAGCCTCAGCGACGAAAGCATCGATACCGAGCTGATGATCTCGGCGCATAATCTGATAGCAATCGCCAGCAGTGGGGGGCAGGTTGCTTAATTTTTGTTGCTGGTTGCACCACAATTGGAGGGTTTTCAGCTTAAGTTCGTCATAATCGTCTGCATCAGAAGAAGAAGAATGGAATTCTAACTGAGCTGAAGCATTTTGGTTATTAGAAGAAGAAGTTTCTATAAGGTTAGCTTCTATAATAAAGGGATCTGCAACCGGTTGGGTATCTGGGCTCTCGACTCGTTGGGGCTCTACTGCTTGGGCCTCAGTTTCAACCGCGGGTTCAATCGCGGGTTCAATCGCAATCTCAGTTACCGCTGGAGCCTCTTCCACCTCTCTTAATTTGGGCGCATCCACCTCGATGACTTCGTCTTTCTCCCGTCGTAACAGACGTAGTTTATTGTTTTTCAAGGCCGCTTGCTGAATCTCATACTCCCTTTGCACAGCATTAGTCTCGTATTCAGCTATTTTATCCGTTTGGTGAAAAGCCATGATGGTGAAGGTATAGATATTACCTCGGCCAGCTTTCTTCTCTATCAATCTAGCTTCGGTCAGTTCCCTGACGTAGCCACCAATAGTATTGGCTGATTTTCCCCCGCCCCAACACTCTTGAGCGATAGTTTCATACTTCTTGGGGAAAGTTCGGCCCATCAGGTACTCTCTATTATCTCTGGTTTTCTGCTTGATACGCAGGTCAAGGTGACGACAGAGGTAGGTGTAGAGGACTCGGGCCCCATCAGATAGATAACAGTATTGGTCAGAGTCAATCACAGGCCAGGCTACAGGTGCGTAGTTGAAGGGCAGTTTGGAGTGGACTTTGGGGATGTAGTCAACAGTGGCACGCAGACGGTGGGAGTCGTTGGATTCAGCTTGGTAGGCCGGGCTCGTGGCTGGGAATTGGTCCAAATTTTGGGCGATAGCAGATGCCATGAAAATCTCCTCATAAAAAAGGGTTCTTGCGAAGAGATCATTTGGTCTGATACAATTGCGGGTGTAAGCCTAGCAACTGTAGAGATCAACCAATCTCTCACGAGCTCTGCCCCTGCCCTAACGGTAGGGGCTTTTTTTATTGTCTATATTTTTAGTTAATTCTGCTCTGGTTCTCCAGTCTTCTATCACCGGACGAATACCAGTGCTCACATTATACACGCATGGCACTAATTACGCAAAGCAAAACTTTTAAGACGAACTAGCTGAATCCTCGCTATCCACTAAGCGTAACGTATAACCGTTAGGATAGTATTTATTGGCCGAACAGTGAGCAAAACGATGACCAGGTTCTGGACTATGAACATGCTTAGATCCGCAAAGACAGTCATCAACAAAAACATAGCCCCCGATATCTCCCTTGTGTAGTGGTATCTTTCGCGTTGGTTTCCCCTTTTGATCAGCGTAGTAGTGGTAGCAAAGTCTTATTGGATAATTAAGGCCGCTTAGACCATCAGACATTTATTCCTCCTTGTGAACCTGAACTGCCTCTCTATCCATCCCTGACCCAACTCACATATGTTAGAGGATTAAAGCGTCAGTAATAAGATGAAACGGCTTCCGAATGATTCCGTATGGTTCGGAACAGGAGGTGGAATGGCCTTTGTGCTTTTCCGAACAATTCGGAACATGAATCAAAACAAAACCTATCTTACCACAAAAGAGGCTGCTGAATATCTAGGGGTAGACCCGAGGACTATACTCAAGCGGATTGAACGTGGTGAACTCAAAGCTGAAAAAACAGGCAAATCATGGCGTGTTCAGGCAAGCAGTTTATTTAATGAGACGGAAACCGTTCCGAACGACTCCGAACGCATGACAAGAGTTTCGGAAACCATTCCGAACAATTCCGAACTGACAAACCAGCTAAAAGATGAAATAAATCGGTTGACTGAACAGCTAGAAACCAAAGATCAACAAATTGAAAAACTTCAACAAGCACTAGATCAAGAACAGCAACTAAATGCTATCAGTCAAAGAAACGTGGAAAACCTGTCCAACAAAATTGAATCCCAACGGTTGCAACTAGACGAATATCAGCGACCTAAACCGTTAATAGCAAGGCTAAAAGCTGTCTTTGTGGCTGAATGATAGATCTACTGAGACCAAGTTTCACTGCGACTCCCCTCCGTTATTAAGCCACGATGGACTTAGGGTGGGACCCATCCCTGCCTCGACTACTGGAGCCATTGGCGACAGTACTATTTTACTCAACTGACAATACAAAAGGCCTTACTCCATATGGTTCAATATTGATCGGATGAGAATCACACTAGTTGCCGTAATCTTCTTCAATCCATTCGTTAACCTCGACTGTCAGATGAACTAAGCCAAGGTTAGAGGGAATCAATTCTTTGTAGTACTCTGGTGACTGTGGGTCACACGCCAATACCGAGATAATAACACTATATATCTTCGGGCCTATCGACCACAAGTGAAAATCTACAACTCTATTATCATCGTCCTCAATACATTGTATAATTTTCGCTTCCAGTTGGGCTGGTCCCTGGTTGTCAAGTAAGACCGCACTGGTTGTATGCAACAACCCCAGAGACCATCGTGAAACCAAGATGGCTCCCACAATCCCCATCAGTGGATCCATCCAGACTAGACCAATGAATTTGGCCACGAACAGGGCAACTATAGCTAATAATGAAGTCAGGGCATCTGCTAAGACGTGAAGATATGCAGCCCGAAGGTTATGATCATGATGATGGTGGTGCCCATGATGGTCGTGGTCATGATCCTCATCGTGACCCAAGATGAATACCGATGTGCCATTGATAATCAAACCAAGGACTGCCACCATAATAGCTTGATTGTATGCAATCTCAATAGGATATATGAGTCGTTCTATACTTCCCCAGACCATCACCATCGCAAAAATGGCTAGCAATACCGCTCCTGCAAACCCAGCTAGTGCATTGACTTTTCCCGTGCCGAAACTGTATCTAATATCATGAGCGTGGCGACGAGCGTAAATGTAGGCGAAGGCATTGATTGCTAGAGCTATAGCATGTGAGGCCATATGTAACCCATCAGCTAGCAAAGCCATTGAGCCGAAAATAAGACCTGTTGTGATTTCGACTATCATCATGGAGGTGGTGATAACAATAACGATGATCGTGCGAAGTTCACCCCTCCGTTTCTGATCTTGCCCGAAGGCATGCTCATGCTGCCAATGTTGTAAATTGGAATTGGGTTCTATTGGCATCTAAATTTATTTTCTCTCTCTATTATTCACACAAAACCTACCTTCAAAAACGTAAATCACTAAGCAATTCCTCCAAGGCACTGACCAAAAATAGGAATATCACTAACCGATTCATCCATACGCTCCTATATAAAACTCTACCACTCAACTGACAATAGGGCTACATAGTGATGTCCTTAGGGGAACACCTCCTGTTTTTTTCTCTAAACACAGCTTAAACTCAACATCAGCACAGACTCCCCGGCCTAAGTCAATAGCTAGAAAAATGTCCACTTTGCCGAAAGCTTGGTAGGCTTCTGCGACTAGGGCATCCACCAGCTCCAGCAAAACTTGCGGTGCCTTTGACTAGGGTATCTTGTCTTGTGGAGCCAAGTGAGCAGCAAGTCAAAAACCCAAAATTCTATCGGTCATGATTAGAAGAAGGGGCTTTAGATGTCGCTTCAGCTTAAGCAAGGCGATGCATCAAGGTCTTCCCAGATACACCTAATAATAAAGTGAAGCAATATGCTGACAAAACAAATTCTTCCAATCGGACTTTACAAGTTACCACCAAATCGCTGGATGAAGGTCTGGGTGGTAATTTGGCGGCCAGAATTGGTCAGCCGTAAAACCTCGTTCTCAATTTGCACCAGGCCTTGTTTTTGCACCTGATTTACAATTTTGTAGGTGAAATCAATATCCCAACACAGGTAATGGTGGAGTTGGTGCAAATGGCATTGATCCGATTTACCTAGTGGAAATATGGGATTTATGCCTCGGCTCTTCGCCGTTGAGATTTTCATATGTTTTGCATCTTCCTCTTCGTTAGACGGGATGCCTTCGTGATTAACCAGATGGGTCAGCAATACCTGTTGGGCAAATAGAAATTTCTGTCTAAAGCGTCGATAGAAAATGGCCAGCAGGCCACGTTGTGGAGCCAGCAGAAATGTTAATAGGAAACAGGTGCCGGTCATCATAGCCATGGCTCCGGCGATTGAGGCATCGAATTTGATAGCTACTCCATAACCGCTCACCGCGCTAACAATCCCAACCAAGAAACTGATGATCAGCATGAAAAACAATTGATCGGTTAAGAGGTAAGCAGTTGCGGGCGGAACGATCATTAGGGCCACGACTAGGATCGCCCCGACAGCGTCAAATGCCCCAACGGCGATGATAGAAGTCAGCGACATTAAGCCGTAATGAAGCAGACCAGGCGAAAACCCCAGAGCGGCCGCCAACCCGGGGTCGAAAGTTGAGATTTTCAACTCCTTATAGAAAATGACAATGACCGATAGGGTTATGGTCAAAATCGTCCCCATGACCACTAAGCTGTAGGGCAAGCTTAGACCAAAGAGCGTAACCCGGTCAAAAGGAGCCAGCGCAATCTCGCCGAGCAAGACCACATCTTGGTCAAGATGCACATTGCCGGCATATCTGGTAATAAGAATAACGGCTAAACTAAACAAAGCTGGAAAAACAATACCAATCGCTGCATCTTCTTTGACCAACTGTGTTCGGTGCAATAATTCCACCAAACTGACGGTCAACACACCTGTTCCTGCCGCTAGGATCAACAGCAAGGGCGAATCTAGACGGCCAGTGATAAAAAAGCCGATCACAATCCCCAGGAGAACAGAATGGCTAATGGCATCACTCATTAGCGACATTTGCCGTAAAACCAGGAAAACACCGGGCAAGGCGCAGGCCGCAGCAACGACAACGGCAATCAACAGGACTTCAGTTTGCGGTGCCACTACACTATAATCTCAAGAACAAGCGATACCCCCACACACCTGCTGTCTGCAGCTCAACGATACACCTACGCCCATATCATCATAGGCAGGTTAATCCGGCCTTCCCTCTATACCAGCGCCAGATTATTCCCCGTTTGGGGGCAAAAACTAGCGACAGAACAACGATGATACTAACACATATCACGATCATAGGGCCTGTTGGAATACCACTGGTCGTACTACTTATAACGGCGCCAGTGACACCGGCCATCGCACCGAAGATGGCTGCTAACCCTATCATTACCGATAGGTGATCGGTCCATTGACGCGCCGCTGTGGCCGGTGCTACAACCATCGCACTCATCAATACCACCCCAACTGCCTGCAACCCGACGACAACAGCCAGAACAATCAGCGTCATCATCAGCAAATCGATGATTTTCATCGGAAATCCCAGCGTTTCTCCAAAGGCCGGATCAAAACAGAGCAATTTAAACTCCTTCCAAAACAGTAACATCACTCCAATAGTAATGCCGCTAATCGCAGCGATGGTTTGAATATCTCGTTTCAATAGCGCCGCCGCTTGACCAAAAAGGAACTTATCCAGACCACTTTGATTGGCATTAGGCATTTTTTGGATCAAAGTCAGCATAAAGACACCAAGTCCAAAAAAAACTGCCAGCACAATGCCCAGTGCCGCGTCGTCTTTTAAGCGGGTGTTTCGGACGATTGTAGTCACGATTATCGTTCCCAACCAGCCAGCCATCGAGGCTCCGACGATTAGTACCAGTGGAGTTTTGCTGTTGGTAAGCAAAAACGCCAGGCAGATACCGGGCAAGGCCGCGTGAGAAATTGTATCGCCCAATAGGCTCTGCTTGCGAAGAACAGCGTAACTACCTAACGCACCACTGACCATCCCCAGGGTCGCCGTGCCGATCGCCACGGTGCGCAGCGTATAATCAAAAAAAAGGTTATAAATAACTGAGCTCATAGCAAGCCTAGTCCCTCTTATGAATACAATGCTTATTGTGTCGTGCTTTCAGGAGAGAAGTACCATCCTTTCGGCTATTTAAATCACCTTTCTCCCAACTGAGATTGACCAAATAAGAACTGAGTAGCTGACCGAGGTCAGCTATATTCATTTGCCAATACTTGGCTCGGCGGAACATCAGCAGAGGAAGACAATATCCCAACATGACCGCCATAAGTTCGATGCAAGTTATCCTCGTTGAAAACCGTTTCTATTGGACCGCTATCGATTCGGTGAACATTAAGCAGCATGACCCAATCGAAATAGGACGTCACCGTTTGCAAGTCGTGGTGAACCACGATCACGGTTTTCCCTTGCTGCCGCAGAGACTGTAGTAAGGTCACAATCGCTCGTTCGGTAGTAGCATCAACTCCTTGGAATGGCTCATCCATCAAATAAAGTTGCGCATCCTGGATCAGAGCGCGGGCCAGAAAAACCCGCTGTTGTTGCCCTCCGGACAGTTGGTTGATCTGTCGATTTTTCAATTCGAGAATACCGACTTTACTCATTGCTTCTTGCGCCAACTGTTTTTCACGACGTCCGGGCCGTCGGATCCAGCCCAACTGGCCATACAGACCCATCATAACTACGTCCTGAACGGTGGTGGGAAAATCCCAATCCACTTCTCCTCGTTGGGGAACGTAACTGACTAGGTGTCGTTGTTGGCTGTAGGGTTTACCGTAAATCTGAGCCTGCCCCGAAGCTGAGGGAATCAATTTCAGGATGGCTTTAATCAGGGTAGTTTTACCCGCTCCATTTGGCCCCACAATGGCCATGAGAACACCGGCAGGAACAGTCAAATCAATATCCCACAAGACAGGTGTTTCTTGATAGGCCACCGTTAGATTAGTAACTTCAACAGCCAGTGTATTTGAAGTTACCATTATGAACTTCCTCCAGCTAACCCTTGAAGAATAGTGTCGATATTATGTCGAACCATACCGACATAGGTACCTTCGTCGGTTTCCGGATTTCCCATGGCGTCTGAAAACAGTTCCCCTCCAATTTTCACCTCAAATCCACGCGCTTTAACCGCGGCCTGCACGGCTTCGATACTTTGGGTAGGAACGGAAGACTCAACAAAAATAGCGGGGATCCGTCGCTCGGCGATGAATTGCGCCAATTGTCGCACATCGGCCGTTCCAGCTTCAGCCACCGTGCTGATACCCTGAAGCCCTTTAACTTCAAAGCCGTAGGCACGACCGAAATAACCAAAAGCGTCGTGAGCGGTAACCAGCACTCGCCGATTTTCTGGGATCAGACTAGCTTTCTCTTTGACATAGACGTCAAGTTCTGTTAACCGGTGCAGGTACTGTTCAGCTTTCTGTTGGAAAATCCTTTCTTCCGATGGTCGACGTTGAATCAACGCGTCGCGAATGCTTTCAGCCACTGACATCCAGAGAGTCACATCAAACCAGACATGCGGATCGTAGGCCCCCGCAAATTCGGGCGGTGCCGTCAGTTTGGACCGTTCGACCAGGTCAGTGACGCAGATAACGCGTTGAGGGTGTTGATCAGACAGGCGTTCTAATACCCCGGCCATGCCCGCTTCCAGGTGCAAACCGTTATAAAGAATCAGGTTGGCGCTTGACAACCGGTTGATGTCTCCAGCGCGCGCTTTATAGAGATGAGGATCGACGCCAACTCCCATCAAGGCCTTGACCTCCACCTGATCTCCCCCGATGTTTTTAGCTAGGTCAGCAATCATGCCTGTAGTGGCCACTACTCGCAACGGTTTAACCTCCCCTTGTATCTCTGTCGAGAGGGAGTCTTGGTGATGGTTTACATTGGCAGATTCAGGATCACTACAACCGAAAAAAAAGAACGGGAAAGAAAACAGGATAGCGAACAAAGTCGAAATGATAAGGCTATTAAACAGTATAGGAAAAACGACACGGCTTCCACCCAATCTAATCCTCTGATTCTTCATTTTAACCCCTTTTAGTCATTTTTATAACGCCTATATCCAACGAAACAAGCGCTCATTTGCAGACGAATCCATGTGATACTGTAGGACGACTTCTGCCCTATACGGTCATATTTTAAGCGGTCGGTCTTTCGTCCAACGGTGAAAGTGAGACAAGAATCCGAGTGGTGATTTTCTGTCCAAGCACCAACTCACTGGAGATATCATTATCCAAATCAATGCATATAGTCATCAATTCGTCGAAGGGTGAAACCGAGGCGACCTGCACCCCAGTCTGCGGATAGAGGTTCAACTTCCCCAGATACCGGAGCATCTCCGCGTTTTCATCGCAGACTTCAATGATAACCGCCTTATCCCCTACCGACAATTTCGAAAGTGTGCAGACATCACGATCAGAAATTGTTCCGTTCCGGTCGGGTATCGGAGCACCGTGAGGGTCGGACGTCGGATAACCTAAAAACTCGTCGATTCGGTCTTCCAAGTCTTCGGATAAAATATGTTCCCACTTTTCGGCTTCATCATGTACTTTATCCCAAGGCACCCCCAAGGCTTCGGACAAATACAACTCGACCAGTCGATGGTGACGGATAACTTCAAGCGCAATTTTTTCACCGTGATCAGTAAGTTCTACTCCTTGATAAGGGTGGTGCCGTACTAAGTTGGAGGCGGACAATTTTTTCATCATTCCGGTTGCCGCAGGTGGGCTCACCTGTAGATAGCTTGCTAAGACTGAAGTTAGTACAGTGGAATCCCGAACCTGTAATTTGTAAATGGCTTTCAAGTAATCCTCGATGGCTTGAGAGTTCAATTTATTTCCTGCAAAAAAATAATTTCACTAAGGTTGAGCGTGGGATTTAACTGCGGTTAAACTTTACATTAGGCGCACGACATTGTCAAGCCTCTTTGCGATTTGACATAAAAAGG
>Ga0207984_1001393_pt1 | contig 12149 bp, 8 predicted proteins | sample ETNtaG_30_FD_185760 | JGI IMG/M metagenome (GOLD analysis project Ga0207984, IMG submission 185760) | Marine microbial and viral communities from oxygen minimum zone, Eastern Pacific Ocean - ETNP201306PF43B (SPAdes) (version 2) | ecosystem: Environmental > Aquatic > Marine > Oceanic ...
CTTCGAGCTGGAAGAGCTTCACCTGGCCGTGGAGCGGGCCGTTGAGGCCAGGAGCCTGCGGGAAAAGGTCCGGCATCTGGAGCACGAACGGGAAAGCCGCCAGCGGGTGACAGAGATTCTCGGAGAGAGCCCGGCCGTGGAGAAAGTACGAGACCAGATCCGCAGAGTGGCCATAGCAGATACACCGGTCCTGATCACCGGTACCACCGGGACGGGCAAAGAGCTTGTCGCGGATTGCATTCATCGCCTTTCCTCTCGTTCGGAAGGGGCCCTGGTCAAGGTGAATTGCAGCTCGTTTTCGGAGCAGTTGCTGGAAAGCGAACTGTTCGGCCACGAGAGGGGGGCCTTCACGGACGCCAGACAGCCGAGGGCCGGTCTCTTTGAGATGGCAGATGGCGGCACCCTGGTTCTGGATGAGATTTCGGAAATGAGGCCCGAGCTTCAGGCCAAGTTGCTGCGGGTGGTGGAGGGGCATCCTTTCCGGCGCCTCGGCGGTGAGCGGGAAATCAAAACGGATGTCCGGATCCTGGCATCAACGAATCGAGACCTTCAAGGCAGGATACGTTCAGGGCTGTTCAGAGAAGACCTTTTCTTCCGTCTGAATGTCTTCCGCATCGAAGTGCCCTTACTGCGTGAGCGCGGCGCAGACATCATCCTCTTGGCACGCTTTGGGCTCCACAGGTCATCCGTGGCTCTGCGCAAAGGCCCACTCGAGCTGAGCAAAGCCGCCGAAGAGATGCTCATGAGCTACGATTGGCCCGGCAATGTGAGAGAGCTATTGAACGTCGTCGAGCGAGCGGTCATCGTTTGCGATGGCGATGAAGTAGGAATCGAACACTTGCCAACCGAGCTGCAGGCATCTGCCTTTGTACGGCAGCACGCATCCGCGGCCGTGGAAAAGATACCAACCCTCGCCGATATCGAATACCGCTATGTAAATCATGTCCTTGAAACCGCGGACGGGAATCTCACTCAGGCGGCAAGGATCCTGGGAGTAGCCAGAAACACGCTGAAGGCGCGCCTCCGCTCCACTGACGCCGAGTGAGTTGTCTAAAGTCGGTAGCCGGGCATATATTGACCATTACCACATAACTGACTGCAAAGCCATACTTTACAGTCGGCAACAAGGCCAGAGGCACCGGATGGGATGGGAGGCTGACCATTCAGCATGGCGACTCAGGCTTCCGAATCTTCCCTGGCCAGCTTTCGATAGAGGGTCCGTTCGCTGACACCCAGGGACCGCGCGGCCCTCAACTTGTCGCCACCGAGATGATTCAGTGTCTTTTCGTAAGCGATTCTCTCGATTTCGGGCATCTTCAGCCCGAAGGGAATCAACATATGATCGCTCGTTGAGCCATCGCCCTGGGACGCCGACCTCACCTCCTTGAGTACTGAAACAGGAAGCACGTGGATTTCGACCACCCCGCCTGCCCCCGCAACGCCATCTACAAGCGGCCGGAGGACGGGACAGTGCTTATCGATCCCCAAGATCCCTTCAGACTTGTTGGCGTTGTCCTGCCTTCTGGAAGATCATGTTTTCGCACATCGTAGTGCGCGTTTTAGGAGTGCAGATCGGACAGAGCCCGCGTCCGTTGCACCAAAGAAATATTCGGCTTTAGAACCAAGTTCCTGGTATGGCGAAAGGAGAACACATGAACCGCTGCCCCGATCAATCCTCTCGACCCTTTTTGATCATCGTTCTGGTCATCGCTAATGCCACGCATTCGCTGGCTCCATTATCCGCGCAATACATGATGCCGGACCTGGTTAACATCCCGGTTGATCGGTTGGTGAAGAACCTGGAGAAGCAGGTTAAGGCCAACGCCAAAGATCACCGGGCCCTCTTCGCCCTGGCACGTGTCCACGGGATGGCCTATGCCCTGAAGTCGGATAAATGCAAGGTGCAGCGCGGGAGAGAGAATTTGGGAGCGTGGTTTGGCCACCAGCCCAGACATGTACCATTCCGAAACCAACCCGCCACTGATCCGAAGAAACTTGAGGCCGCAAAGGCTCATCTCGCGAAGGCCATTCAGCGCTTTGACGAATGTCTGAAGCTCCAACCAAAGAACCTGACTGCACAACTGGGGAGGGCCTGGTGCATCGAGCAGACCGGTGATAAGGAGAAGGCCATTGCCGCTTACCGCAAGGTGATCGAGAACGCATGGAAGAAGGAAGGTGCGTCCAGCCTCGGCGGCCTGGGGAGCTTCGTCACGATAGAAACCGCGGGCTACCTGACCCCGTTGCTGGACGCGAAGAAGGATCGAGCCGAGATTGCTGAGCTCAACAAGCGGAAGAAGCGTCTGGCCTCCCTGCCGCGACCCATCACGCCGATCGTCGTTCCCCTGCGAGAGGGGCTCAGTGTTAAGGAACTGATGGCGCCGGACGCGAGGGTAGAGTTCGACCTCGACGGGACAGGTAAGAAGACCTGGAACTGGATTTCTCCTGAGGCCGGGTGGCTGGTCTTCGATCGCCGGGGAAACGGCAGGATCACGTCCGGCCTTCAGATGTTCGGCACAGTGAGCTTCTGGTTGTATTGGGAAAACGGCTACCAGGCCCTGAAAGCCCTGGACGACGACCAGGACGGCAACCTCAGCGGTTCCGAACTGACCGGCCTGGCGATCTGGCGCGACGCCAACTCGAACGCAGTCAGTGATGAGGGCGAGGTCCGTTCACTGTCCCATTACGGCATCGCCAGCCTGGGATTCGACGCGGAAGTGCGGAGCGGGAATAGTGAGATCGTCGCTCACTGCCCCCGTGGAGTCACCTTCGCTGATGGAACGGTCCTTCCCACCTACGATTTCATTCTGAGAAGCTACACCGTGGACTCAGACCCCGAGGACTAGCGTACGATCTCATGCTTGGCGGGGTCGCCCTTGACGTCGAGTACGCAGACGCCGCTGATCGTCTTGAACCGCTTGTAGTCGAAGAGTTCACCGACGACCTTCTTGTCCTTCGTCACTTCGAAGATCTGAGGCTGCTTGCCAACGTGTCCATGCCCTCCCCAGTTGCACACCAGCGTGTTGCCGTTGGGGAGTCTTTGCAGACCCGCCACGAACCTCAGCGGGTTACCTGGAAGCTCGTTCTCCTTTATCTGCCAGACAACCTTATCGTTAGCGTCGATTTCCTTGATCGTGTGGGCATCGCCTGTCGAGAGCAGCAGGTTGCCGTTCGGCAGGCGGGACGCGCCAAACGCGTTCTTCTGTTTGTATTCCCTGATAATCTTGCCGTCACCGTCGTATTCACGGACAACGGCTTCCGCATACTGGCCGACGATGTAGGTGCCGTTCTTCGTCTTGCGGGCCTTGCGCATCCGGGCGTGCGGGTTCTTGACCTTCGTCTGCAGCTTGACCTGCTTGACGATCTTCATGTCACGATCCACTTCGACGATCTGCATGGGGCCCGATTCGGCGACCATGACGATGCCATTTTCCAGGGGCTGGCAGGCATGGACCTCGTTACGGCCTTCTGTCTTAAACTCCCAGACCACTGTCTTGTCCGCGACCTTCACCTCCTTGACGCCCAGCCTGTGGGTGAACATGACATTCCCGTTTGCCAGCATCCACACGTCCTGGGGCCTGGCAGCCTTCACTTGCCAACTGACGGTGCCGTCCTTCTCCATGATGCAGATCTTGTTACCGCCATAGTCCGCGATAAGGCAACGCCGGTTAAGCGTGTGAACAGGCTGCCTGTCCTCTGCCGAGCCGATACGGACGCCCGCCAGAAACAGCGATGCGAGGACGATTGTGACTTTAACCATGCTGTCTCTCCCCTTCTGTTTGCTTGAATCCTGGAGCTTGGGCTCCGCCCGTCAGACATGCTCGTCGAACATAGGCGGCGTTTGGGGAAGCGCAACCTTCTATCCAGTGAAGTTTCAGGTAGCTCATACCAGCATATCGAACGCACGGATCAGGGAAGCGGCCGGTCGTCTGCCTGCAGGCATTGCCCCCGAAATCCTCACTCCGCCGTCGTCGACCGAACCGACATAAAGGCAGAAGCATTGCTCCTTGAAAGCCAGGAGAAGAGAAGGCTATGCTTTCAGTCTCACGAGCGGATCAAGGCATTCAAGGTCAGCCGGTGGCAGACCAAAATCCGGGACAGAAAGCGATTCGCCCTCGCGTTTGGAGGATTCATGGGCCACGGCACCTCCCACGCTGTATCGGGCCCCGATCCAGACGTGGTTTGGTGGCAGTTTTCCGGTATCGATGGCTTCCATGAAATCCTGGACCAGGAACTGGTGCGATCCACAGTGACCATTCGGCAGGCCAACGAACTCTCTGGGCAAGCGCTCGACTTCATGAACGCATGAGACCCCATGGTGACGTTTACCCAGATAGTCGCGGGGCAAGTCTCCAAGGTTTTCTTCGGTGATTTCGACTCCGTCCAGACGGTGAATGTAGGTCATGTCCTTTCTGCTTCTCTTGAGCAGCCTGTTGGCGCTTTCATGATCGAAGCTCCCGTCCGGATGCTTCGGTTCGCGCTCCCACTCGTGGTCCGTCCACACTGCCTGGCTCTGAGCTGATTCCTTAACGTCGCCTTCCGTTCCGTCCATCTGCTGCTGGACGCTAATCGTTCCGGCCATCGGATTCACCTGCTCCACATACGCGCCATGGGTGCCGATGATTGACTGACGGCACTCGCCGGCCGCGGTGCGTCTGAATTCGTTGATGCGCGCCATTCCGCCATCGGCCGAGCGGAAGAGCGCAGTCTGATTACTGAAAGCGTTATCAAACGCGCTGAGCTCTTCGTTGAATATACCGTCCTCTTCAAAGTGGTCGTCCTGCCATCCGAAGCAACTCACCTTGGCAAACCTGGAGAACGTCACGCTGAGTACATGAGAGGCCGAGTGGGTGATGTACCACATGGGCGGGACGCTCGCGACCCGCTGCCAGTCGGGTCCGTTCGCATTGTAGAAGGGCGCGTAAAAGCCATGCGCCATGTTGTGGTGGTACTGCCCTTCTCCGTAGACGAAGCTTCCGAAAGCGTCTTCCGCAAACCTTCGCCTGCACCAGATCGTCTGCGGACGATAGAAACTGGTCTCGCCCAGTGCATAGGTCAGCCCGGTCTCTTCGACGGTCTTCACCAGTTCATCCAATTCATCGACGGTCACTCCGGCAGGCACCGCCGAGTAGACATGTTTTCCCGCCTTCAGGGCCTGGATAGCAAGAGGCGCGTGCGTCCACCTCTGTGTGAAGATTGCGACCGCGTCGACATCTGAGCGCAGCAGTTCTTCGTAGGAGGCAAAGGTGCGGGCAATCTGATTCTCGCGGGCCTGCGCGTTCAGGACATCCGATCGAAGTTCGCACAATACGACCTCACGGCAGAGAGGGTGTGCTTTGAAGAGTTCGATGAAGCGTTGTCCGAACCTACCGAGCCCGCAGATGCCGAGTTTGATGGCCATGGTGATTTACTCGTCGGTGTCTCGTTCGGTCTCGTCCCCGATTCCATTGCTGTTCTTGTCCGTTACGTCTGAAAGCGGATTGTTGATGACAGCCTGCCACGCGATTTTTCGGAAGACTGCATCCAACTCGTCATTAACGAATTTCTGCCTGGGCTTTTTCCTGATCATTTCGGGCGACTTCTTGTAGAGCGTCGCATAGAAGACGTAACCCTCGAGCCAAGCCATCCCCGCGCCAAGGTGTCCGCCGTCGCTCCAGATGGATGGGCTTTTGCCGTCGACCTTGCGATTGAGCCCCTTCACGCCCGGCAGCTTCCCTTCGAAGTAGAGTTCTAATGCCCCCAGCATTGCTTCATTGGTAGGCAGGATATGGACTTTGCCGGGGAAGCGTCTGTCGATTTCAGCCATCAGCTTTGTGACCGACCTGGCTGTTTTCCTGGCCTGGGCACGATAGTTCTCGATCTTCGGCTCTTTGTCGCCCTTGCCAAATCCGTGCGCCCACTGGGGCCAGCCGTTGAAACGGTAGAACTCCATTTTGGGGTTGTACTTCAGACAGAAGTCGATCCAGGCGAAGTAGTACTCGGGCCGGTCGTTGGTGTAGGAACCCCACATCATGGCATCCCATCGACCGGTGGTGATGGCAGCCATGCATACGGGATTGGCCCTGCGGGATGAAAGGACTCCGTTCTCGAATTCCCACATCATGCGTGCCGCGCCCATTTCGCCGCCGCGGCTGTTGACACGCAGTTGCTGCTGGAGCCCGGCCGCCTGGGCGATCTGCGGAAGCGTGCTAAAGCCGGGACGCATCCAACTGTGCCCCGTGGCAACGATCCGAAGTCCACTTCCTTTGGGATAGCTAAGCTTCCTGGCACCACTTCCCCCCTTGAGGGGCATAGCGCGGATCTCCTCGGCCGTCTTCAGGTAGGTTGCCCCGCGAATTGCCGGATGATCATCATGCCCATATCCAAGCCAGGGCGTTGGCACAGGCTTGCTGTTTCGGTGTTTGGCTATCGGCCGCCTGAAGTCAGATTGCCGTGCAGGTTCTGGTTTGCGAGTGTCTTGGGCATGCAGTTCAGAACCAGCAAACAGTGCCGCAGGCAGCAAGATGGCGATGACTTTCTTCATTAGGAGCGTTATCTCTTGGGGAAGTTCAGTAAGCTGCGTTGTCCCGGTAGACATCCACCATGTACTGGTAGTCGCGGTAGGCCACGTTGGTGGAGATGGAGTGATCGGTACTGAAGATATAGGGCACACGGTTCTGGCGCATGAACCCGAGGAGCTCCGTTACTCCATGGCGGATGGCTTTCCGGTCACCGGACTCGAGGATGCGTTTGTCGAACCCACCAATGAGCACCAGGTTCCCGTCGGCCCGCTCTGCGAATTCCCTTGGGTCACAGCCCGCGGCCCGTTCCATGGGGTCCAACGCGTCGAAGCCGGCTTCGAGGATCATCGGCAGGGCTTCCGTGACGCAGCCGCAACTGTGCAGGAGCACGGGCACGTTGTAGGAGTGAAAGAAATCAACCAGTTTCCGGTAGCACGGAAAGACGAACTCCTCGAGGCACTTGGGGGACACCAGCAGCCTCTCTTTGTACCCCAGATCCTCGCAGATGCGTATGCCGTCCGGCCGTCCGGCCTCCTCGAGCGTCACTCTAGCGTGGGCGATGTAGAAGTCGGTGACCACGTTGCAGTAATCCCGGATCCATTCGGGATCGGCGAGGAAACTCTCGTACATGCAGAAGTCCCCCAGGCTCTGCCGCATGTGTTCGAAGATGAACATGCTCCCGAAGATGGCCCACTTGCCCTGCTCCCGGCGCAAGGCCAGGCCCCGGCGGGCAGCTTCGAGTCGGAGTCGGTCGCGATCCAGCTCCAGCAGGTATGGTCGATACTCCTCCTCCCAGACCTGGCGCGAGCTCATGTGAAAACGGATGTGCTCGGGCGTCCCGGCCCGATGCTTCCAGTGCCTGAGCTCCGCGCCGCTGCCGTTACGAACGATCTGCCACTGGTCCGTCTCCTCCACCACCTCGCGATACCCCCTGAGTGGCCACAGATCGAACCCGCCGCCGACCCCGGCCCAATCGTGATCGAAGTGCACGCACGGATCCACGGGCTTCCCTTCGGAGTCGGTCGGGTAGCCCTCGCCAACCCATTTAGCGAGAGTCTGGCCCCAGATATTCTCCCGAAGCCCCATGCGTGGGGCAGAACGATTGCGGATCAGGTCCTCGATAACCGCCCATGATGTCGCCGGGCTGTTTTGCCTTTGCATGTGCATTCACTCCTATCAGGTTGCCGATGATCGGCCTCGATGGCTTTGCGATCTTTGTTCCAGACCACCTCACCCTCGAGCGTCATTTTGGTGAAGGGCATGGATGAATCGTTTGGTGAAAGACAAAGAAACTCGCTGCCGCCTTCCCTCCGGATTCTCCATGGATCAGTTCGCTTGCTTTTTCCAGAACGGGGACATGGCTCTCAATTGTTCGACGACCGGCGGTAGCTGTTGAAGGAGTTGATCGACATCCGCTTCGGTGTTGTCGCGTGAAAAGGAGAAACGAATGGCACCGTGGGCCAGGCTGTCAGGCTGGCCCATGGCGCGAAGGACGTACGACGGTTCTACCATACCAGTGCTGCATGCAGATCCCGAGGACACGCAGATGCCGGCCTTCGATAGCGAGAGCAGAATGGCCTCGCCATCGATGTAGGCGAAGCTAATGTTCGAGGTGTTCGCGACCCGTTCCGATTGCGTGCCATGGATGACACATTCGGGCACGCTACTGAGTAGCTCACATTCAAATCGATCACGCAGCGATTTGATTCTCTCTGCATCCTGGTCTCGTCTGCCGTTCAGAATCTCCATGGCTTTACCCAGGCCGGCGATGGCCGCGGTGTTTTCCGTACCCGGACGGCGTGCTCTTTCCTGCGTTCCTCCGTGGAAAAGCGGTGAGAGGCGGACACCTTTCCTCAGATACAGAATCCCGCTGCCTTTTGGACCGTGAAATTTGTGTCCCGAGATCGAGACGGCATCGGCATGCCACTCGGCCGGGTTTACTTTCATCCATCCCATGGCAATCGCTGCATCCACATGAAGGCGTGCCGATGTTGAGGTAACAATCTCACCGATCTCCTTCATGGGCCAGACGACGCCCGTTTCATGATTCGCGGCCAGCAGGCTGATAAGAGCGGTGTCCTCCCGGATCGAAGATGAAAGCTCATCCAGATTGAGCGCACCGTTTTCATTGACACCAAGGCGGGTGACTTCGTAATCCTCTTCCTGGAGCTTTTCGCACAGGCTTTTTACTGAGAGATGTTCGACCGCGCTGGTGACGATGTGCCGCTTGTCCGGATTGGCGTTCAGGATGCCGAGTATTCCGAGATGGCAGCTTTCCGTACCGCCGCTGGTAAAGATGATCTCGCGAGGCGGGACCGAAAGGCAGGCGGCTGCCTGTTCGCGGGCATCTTCGATCAGTTTGCGTGCGATGCGTCCCGGATAGTGCAGGCTCGACGGGTTGGCGAACGCCTGCTGTTGGACATCACTCATCAGGTCGGCCACTTCCGCGCCGGCCTGCGTGGTCGCGTTATTGTCGACGTATATGAAGTCCATCATTCCTCTTCGCCGGCTTCGGCCATCTTTTTGGTGATGGCTTGGAAATTCGCCATAGCTTCCACCCCGCCCATGGCCCGGTTGTAGATGGCAAATCCGATGAAGCGGCCGCCCCATTCTCTGGGTTCTTTGAACTCATCGCCGAGGATGAAATGGTATTCACCCCAAGTGCTGAAATCCCCCTGAAATCTCCTGGTTTCCAATTTCGTTACCCCATTCAGCCAGCACACCAGTCTGTTCTGGCTGTAGGACACGATGATGTGGCAGAACTTGTGTGGCGGTATGGGGCAGAGGGTCATTTCAGTGCCGTTCCCTTTCGACCCACTTTTCGAAGCACGCAGACGGAGTATCAGGTTTGCACTGCTCTGGCCAAGTGTGAAGTTTCTTGTACTGCCATCTAACGAGAAAGAGATGATTCGGGCCGGTCCGGTCTGTTTCAGGTCGTTCGGCATAAAGATGCCTTCGATAGTCAGGGCTCCCGTCTTGGCGCAGGCCTCGAGGAGCAGTTCGTTCACCTGCGGGGCTGTGAAAGCTCCGTTGGTTACTTGAAGAAGCCCGTCCTCCTGAATGATCGCTTCGCCCCTTGCGGTGAGTTCTGTGAACCAGACCTTTTCTGTCTGTCCGCCGCTCTGATGTGGTTTCGCCAGCCAGCCAGTGACCAGGCCGGCATCGGATTTCGGCCAGCGCGTGAATGACTCGAGTATCTTCTCGATCTGTTCCTTCCTGGCCTGGACGTAATAGGTCTTGCCATAGTTCTTTAGGAGCGACTCGAACTCAGACTCGGCCGAAGCGCGGCCCCTCTGCAAGTTTCTGCTGGCCCACAAATAGAAACTCCTTGCCTTGCGTTCATTCTCCGCTCTTTCTCTTCGAGTCAGGAGGTCTTCCAGGTGCGTAACCTCGCCCCCCTTCCGAAGGGCGGCGGCGATGTGTTTGCGAGTGGTGGTATTACGGGATTTTTCGCTGTAAAAGCTCAGAAGTGCACGGACTATGTCTGCTTGAGGCTTTGTCTTGTCCAGGGTCCGCTGCGCAAGCCTGAGCTTCTCAGTATCGCTCAACCGGTCCAGGCTTTTAGGAAGCACGATCCCTTCCTTGGACTTGATCAGAACTTTGCCGTTCTCGACTCCTTCGAATGTTCCCTTCAGGTTTCCCAGAATGATGAATTTTCCCTTCTTGTAGGTAAGCAGGCCTTCCTCCACTTTGCTGAAAAGGCCAAGCAGGAGATTGATGTCGTCCTCCTCTTTCTGAAATTCGGCGAGCGTCTCTTCAGTTTTATATCCGAGTTTTGCGCGGGCGTGGAGGGCAAGGGCCTTCTGGTACTCCCTTTTTGTGATAAAGGAGGCCAGTCCCATCCAGTGTCTCAGATATGTGCCGCGCTCAGCGAGAACAGCGGCTGCAGACTGGCGTTCGGCCAGGGCTTCTTTGAGCGTGGCTATGGATTCGTCTGCCCTGGCTTTGATTTCGGCCACGCCGTACGCGGCTGCCTTGGTGTAAAGATCGATCGCTGCCTGAAGTTCGCCCTTGTCCGCGGCATCCATGGCCTGGACTTCCAGTTTTTCGAATGCCTTGTTAGCCGCACCTGCGACCTGGGCATTCAGCTCCTCGACCTGTTTATCCCACTTTGCATTTCGCAGAGCCGTGGGGAACTTTTTCAGTTCGGTCAGGGCCAGGGCGAATTCGGCCCCGTCGAGTGCCTTGTCTACCTGCTCCACAATTTGGGCCAGGACTTTTGAAGCTTCCGCATCCCACCGTTTCTCGATTTCGGCAATGGACTGCCTGGCAAGCTCCGCGGGTGGCTTTCCTTCAAACAGAGTCAGCACAGCCTGGAATCGTTCGAGTTGTCCTTCGAGGTCGTCTGGATTCTCCTTCTGAAATTCGAGGGCAGCCTTGACTGGCTCTGGGGTCGATGACGGTTCGGGTCCGACCTCTGGGGCCGGTTCAGGCGCATCCGCGTTTGCAGCACTGTCTGCATTTGTGCCTGGGTCTCCGCTGGCAACTTCGGGCACAGTTACGGGAACTGTCGTGTCCACGGGGGGAGGCACTGGAGTTGGTTCCGGTCTGTTCTGGTACATGTAGTAGCCACCGCCGGCCAGGGCAAGCACCGCAATCAAACCGAAGACAGCGGCAGGGCTCTTTTTCTTCTTCTCTGCCCTTGTCGCCCTCCGCAGCTCGACCGCTTCCCTGAGGCCGGTATATGACTTCGAGGCGCGGGGCTGCTCGCCCTTCATGACCAGCTCCAGATCTGCGATGAGCTCGGTTGGTGACTCGTATCGTTTGTCGGGCTCTTTCTCCATCATCTTTTCGATGACTTTGGATGTCTCAGGTGAGACGGCATCGTTGGCCTCGTCCGCCGGGACGGCCTCTTCACTGATCTGTTGTTGGAGGATGAGGCCGGCCGTCTCGCCTTCGAATGGCTGCTTTCCAACCACCGCGTGATAAAGCGTGGCGCCGAGCGAGTAGATATCGGAGCGGATATCAAGGGTCGCGCCTTGCGCCTGCTCAGGGCTGATGTAGTCGGGCGTGCCGATAATCGTGCCTGCCTGGGTGACAGTCGTATCATCGGGTGCTTTGGCCAGGCCAAAGTCTGCAAGCTTTGGGATGCCGTCGTTGTTGAGGAGGATGTTGTCCGGCTTGATGTCGCGATGGATGAGCCCGTTCTTGTGGGCGTGTTCCAGCCCGTGCGCGATGTAATAGATAATCTCGAGGGCGCGCCTTTCATCGAGGAAGCCCTGCCGCTTGATTGCGGCCTTCATGGTCTCGCCTTCGACCAGCTCCATTGCGAAATAGAAGTATCCCTCGGCCTGGCCCACGTCGATCGCGGAGACGATATTGGCGTGATTGAGCTTACCCGCGGATTGCGCCTCGCGGAGAAACCGTTTTGTAAAAATCTGATTCTTGGAAAGCTTTGGAGACAGGACCTTCAGCGCGACCCAGCGATCTGTTGAGATCTGCTTTGCTTTGAACACAAGACCCATCCCGCCTTTTCCGATTCTATCGTCAAGCTGGTATCCGCCGATCTTCTTGACTCTGTTATCAGGCTTCGGCACTTGAGGGCTCGTGGGCAACGGGTGGGATGTTTTAGATCCTCAGGATTATATTCGCCAATACAGCAAAGCTAACCTTCCGCATCCAGGCCACTGTTACTAAGGGCAAGCGGATTCG
>Ga0207984_1001398_pt1 | contig 12125 bp, 15 predicted proteins | sample ETNtaG_30_FD_185760 | JGI IMG/M metagenome (GOLD analysis project Ga0207984, IMG submission 185760) | Marine microbial and viral communities from oxygen minimum zone, Eastern Pacific Ocean - ETNP201306PF43B (SPAdes) (version 2) | ecosystem: Environmental > Aquatic > Marine > Oceanic ...
AGACGATGACCAGGCGGTTATAAAACGCTCATGGGTTGAGGCTGCAATTGATGCTCATATTAAACTAGATATTGATATGACCGGACAAAATAATGTCGGTTATGATGTTGCCGACAGCGGTAACGATAAAAACGCTATAGCTCAATTTAACGGGGCTATTTGTGAATATATAGAGGAATGGAAAGCGCCAGAAGATGAGCTTGATAAATCAGCGTTAAGGGCGTGGTCATTTGTTGGTGAAGGCTTATTGATTTATGATTCAATTGGTGTTGGTGCCCATGTAGGCGCAACACTAAAAAATAAAGGGCACATAAATCACAGTAAATTTAATGCTGGTGACGCAGTTTACAAGCCTGATAAAGAATACTCGCCAAAGATTACTAATAGACAAAAGTTTGAAAACTTAAAGGCGCAGGCTTGGCAGGATGTTGCTGACAGGTTGAGAAATACTTTTAACGCTGTCAATAAGGGCATGGAGTTTGATCCAAGTGATATGATAAGTATCAGTAGTGAGATAAAAGAGCTAGAAGCGCTTAAAACTGAGCTATGCTCACCTCACAAGGATTACTCTAAACGTGGGCTTGATATGGTGGAAAGTAAAAAGGATATGTCTAAGCGTGGGATTAAATCACCTAACAAAGCCGATGCTTTTATCATGGGCGCTTGCCCTCACTTAGTAAGAGCAAGGCGCACAGGATTTAGGCTATATTAGCTGTTATTTCAAATTTAATATGTTAATGCTATAATGATTAAAAATTAACTAGGCTGTTAGATGATGGAAACAAAAAGCGTTTTATGCACACCAGATTGCGAGTATGAAGAACAACGGCTCAAGCGCCAAGAAGTACGCGCCTGTTTAGGCGGTAAAATGGACGTGCTAAAAATAGTTACTTGTTTACCTGCCCCGCAATATCAAACATATAACCTTAGCGGCTTAACTGGTTACGCATTAGAGCAAGCAAGGGCTTGTAATCAGGTAAATGACCAGCGTAAAAAAGCTTATTGGGCTAGAGGCCGCTTTTTTAACGCAACAGCAAGAACATATGAAAGTCTAGGTGGTATGGTGTGGAGTAAAGAGCCAGAAGAGAATCTCAGCAACTCATTATCATATCTAACAGATAACGCTGACGGCTCAAACTCAGGGTTGCGAGAAGTAACTCAAGAAATAACTGACAACCTTATAGCTTATGGCCGTTATGGTGTTTTAGTTGATATGGCACCAAATACAAAAGGCTTAACTCGTGCGCAGATGAAAGAGCCGAGTAAGGCACCTAGACTAATTCAATACGATGCTAATCAGATTATTTATTATAGATTGGATGGTAATAGCCTAGCAGAGGTTAGACTTTTAGAAGTTGTTAGCGTTCAAAAAAATGAATTCGAGTGGGAAGATAAAACGCAGGTTAGGCGTTTAGTTATGCTTGATGGTGTTTATGTTAATCAGCTTTACAATGATAAAGATGAGTTTATCAATGAAGTAACGCCAATTGCTAACGGTTCAACACTTGGTTTTATACCTTTTCAATTCTTCGGTGCTGATGCAAACACGGCTCGCTATAGCAAAGTTCCGCTGTATGATTTAGCCAATACTAATTTAGGTCATTTTGTTTTAGATTGTGATAACAGAGATAACTTACATTATCACGGCCAAGGAATGACGAATGTCTATACTGATATGGACGGCGGCGAGTTTGCAGATGTTAACCCGAACGGAATCAGTGTTTCAGGTAGTGGTCGCAATCTGTTTAGACGAGGTGACAAAGTAGAAATATTACAAATAGATGCCACCGGCGCTTTACCTGCTGAACAAGCTAGAGATGAACAACGCATGGTTATGCAAGGCGCACAGTTGGTAACTGATAACTCAACCAACCAAACGCTAGGCGCAAAAGAAATAGAAACAAACGCAAGCACCAGCGCATTAAAGCGTATCGTTAGAAACACAAACGCAGGTATTAAAAACTGCCTTAAATGGTGTAGTATGTTCTTAGGTGTTACAGAAGAATCAACTTACATTGTTAATACTGATTTTATTGCCGATACAATGTCGCCTGAAATGATTGCTAAGCATATCGAATTGGTTCAGCTTGGTGTATTACCTAAAGCTACATTAAACGAAACAGCTCGTAATGTCGGCTTTACTACGTTAGAAGATGACGAGATACAAGACCAAGCAGAGCAAGACGCAGCCGAAATGATAGGCATGACACAAGAGGCGGCACAAGCGCAAATCAATAACGAGGCTGAATAGTGCAATCTGAGATACTAACAACAGTATATTCAGTCCATACCGTTTACCTGCAAAGGCTAGGCGCTACGCAAGGCAATGCTATTATTCCTTACTTATCTAAAATAGAGGAAGGAATCCAAAAAGTATTTAATCGTTATAGGGACAGACCAAAGACAGCAGCTAACCAAGCAGCTATACAAAAAGCCATTGACGAAATATCTAGAGAGCAATTACAGCTTTATATCGTTGAGCTAAAAAAATCTAACCGTGAAATAGGTGTTGAAGAGGCTCAGCTTGCTAGTGCTACTATGCGAAACGTTATAGAGAATGATGATTTTGAAACTGTCATTCCAACAGCGGCGCAGGTTAACGCCATCGCTATAGCAACGCCAATACATTTAGGTGGTAACTCTTACACTACTTATAAAACAATGACCAAGAATTACTGGCAGAAGTGGACTAACGAGATTGATTCTATAGTGCAAGCTGGCTTTGTTTCTGGTCAAACTATTAATGAAATTGCTGATAATGTTTTTAATCAAATGCGATTACAAAAAAGCACTACCAGCAAGAACGTGCTTAACCGGGCGTTAAGGTCTGCCAAGTCAATAGCTATTACTGGCACTAATCATTACGCTAACACTGCCCGCATAGAGTTTGTTAACCAGAATGACGACATGATAAAAGGTTATAGATTAATAGCTGTTGTTGATTCGCGCACAAGTAAGCAATGCAGGAGTTTAGACCAGAAGTTTATACCTAAAGACTCGCCAAAGCTGTCAGCATTCACGCCACCTTTACATATTAACTGCCGAACAGCGTTAGTATATGAGGTTGCAGATAGGTTCAAACTTGACGATAAAGATACAAAAAGGGCTTCTAGCTTTGAGGTTGACGGTAAACGCGACCCAAAACAAGTTAGCAGTGAGGGTATATACTACGATCAAATGAAGAAGCTAAAAGCCAGTGACCAAGATGTTATATTAGGACCAACATTAGGTAAAGCATTTAGAAAACTTGATGACCCAAAAGCTTTCGCAGATGCTACAATAGATAGTCTTGGCAATCCTTTAACCATTAAAGAGCTAAAGCAAAAAAATAATGAATTAGGCGCAATCCTGCGCAAACAAAACGGCGGTTAGTGACTGCCACAAACGTACTAGGGGTACATTATGGACTTAAGTAAATTTGATTTATCAGAAGAAGTAACGGCAGCTATTCAAGCTGAGTTTACAAAAGAGACAGAGGGGTTGCGTAATAAAAATGAGCAGTTACTCGGTGAAAAGAAAACGATACAAAGCACAATTGCAGAGCAGGCGAAGATTGCAGAAGATGCACGACAAGCAGCCGTTAAAGCAGAAGAGGCCAGACTTAAGGCCGCTAATGATATGGATGGCCTAGAGTCACACTACGAAGCAAAACTGGCAGAGCAAACAGCAGCAGCAAACGAGCAAGCAAAGGCAGCACGAGAAGCCTTGTTATCACGCGATAAAGGCAGCGTATTAAACCAGGTTAAAAGCTTGATTCATGATGACTATAGAGACTTAGCGAGTGATAAGTTGTCAAATATGCTAAAAGTTGGTTATAATGACCAACAGCAACCAGTTACCACATTCGAACATGAAGGTAAAGTGGTAGCTAGTAATATTGAAGAGTTCAAAGGCTGGGCCAGTGAACAACCTCAATTTGCAAAGATATTAAAAGGTGTTGACTCTAGTGGAGCAGGCACACAACGAAGCCATAGTGATAGTGTTGCTAGTGGTGAAGACGCAGCGTATAAGGCACGTTTACGCGCTGCCGGTTTAACTTAATTATTAACATAAACTAAAGAGAGGAAAATTATGGCTTTATCAAATATGGAAGTGTACAACGAGCAAATCCGCTTACGTACAATCGAATTAATCGCTCAGGATTTGCAGAAATTTAATGATGTTTCTGGCAATACAATCATCTTATCAAGTGAAGGTTTTCAGGGTGACTTTTCCCGTGAATCATTCGCAACCACTCTTGCTGGTGCGCAACGTCGCGTAAATCGTTATGGCGCAAACAGCTCAGTAAGTGCTACCGCTTATGGTGAAGATGAGATGGTAGGCGTTAAAGTTGCTGGCGGCTTTGGCCCGGTTCTTTTTGAACCGTCACAACTTACTTATTTGCAGTCTAACCCACAAGAAGCAATCAACAATATCGCACAAGGTTTTGCTGATGCTTTACTAGCTGATCAGCTTAACACTGGTGTTGGTTGTGCTGTTGCTGCTATTGAAAACCAATCAGACTTAGTTAACGACGTTTCTGCTGAAACTGCTGGCGCTGGTGCGTTAACTCAATCAGTATTAAATGGCTCACATGCTAAGTTTGGCGATATGTCTCAGCTTTTACGCGCTGACGTGATGAGTGGTGCAGCTTATCACAAGTTAGTTGAAAAAGGTCTTCAGAATGGCGAGCGTTTATTTACCTCGACTAACGTTACCGTTCAATCTGTCCTTGGTAAAATCTTTGTTGTTTCAGATATTCCTGCTTTATATGAAGCTGGCACGCCTAACAAAACCAAAGTTTTATCATTAGTTGACCGTGGTATTATCATTGATAACACTAGCGACATCATCACTAACTTAGAGACAACTAACGGTAAAGGTCGTATTGAAACAACTTGGCAAGCTGATTACACTTTCGGCGCTAAGCTTAAAGGTTATGCTTGGGATGTTGCTAACGGTGGTAAGTCTCCAGATGATGCTACTTTGTTTACTGGTACTAACTGGGATGTTGCAATGACTAGCCTTAAGCATACCGCTGGTACATTAGCGATTGCTGATTTAGATCAATAAGGTGATTGAGCATGGATAAAGTAAAATATTTACCGCATCCTTGCTCTACTGCTGATAAAGCGAAGTGGAATAAAAAAGGCTATAAAGTAGTTGATATAAAATTCCAACCAGCAGAAGAGCAAGGAAAAGCCAAAACCAAAGCGCAAAAATAAGGCGAAAGCCAAAGAATAACGCTAATTAACTAAGCCTCGTTTATCGGGGCTTTTTTATATCTAAAACAATGCTATAATGTTTGTGTCAGTTGAGGGACTGATAAGGCTAGCTAGCCGCTATACTCCCTCAAAAGCTCCCTCGCTTTATATAACTCCCTCACAACAAATGGGGGTAGTTATGCGCTCAATGAATCAAATACTTGCCGATATCGTTATTGCTAACGGTGGTACAGTCTCAGATATAAACAACAGAAATCAACTTTTAAAAGATTGGCTTGACGCCTTATAGCATCCCTCTATAAATAAACTTCCCTCTAATGCTCAGGAGAAATGGTATGAGTATAAGAAACGAACTTCTAGAACAAATATTAGCTGCTAGTGGTGGTGGTGGCGGTAGTGGCGGTAATGGCATTGCTGACTATAACGACACGTCAACAAGTGCTTCACCAATAGCGCTCACGGCAAATACATGGGCTACCATACCTAACGACGGGTTAGGTAGTTTTACTAATTTAGCTTACTTGCCAGACGGTGTAACTACTTTGATGAATACATCAACAGGGGCTTTTGATTTTAGCCAGTTAAGTCTTGGCGATAACTGCTTTATCCGTAATGACTTTACTATAAACCCTAACATAAATAACTCTTTGCTTAGTCTGCGCTACGAACTTGGCTCTGGTGGCTCCATTTATACGCTAGAAACTATAATAGGTAGACTAGACAGCGGTAGCAATCAAGATTATAGATTTAGTCTAACGCCTCAGATGATATACATGGGGGATACAAACACAAAAGATAACCCTATTAAACTACAAGTTAAGCTGTCAACAAACGGTACTCTTGTAAATGCTGGTACATCTATTGGTGTAGTAAGGAAGTAAACATGATTAAATTATTTAGAGATGATGAAGCGAAAAGTATTTTTATTGAAGACAACGTGGGCGCACAGTTCCCTAACTCATTACAGGCAATAAAAAACACTGATAACACTATTTCTGTAATCGACTTAGCTAGATCTATAGAAATAATATCCAACGAGCTATTCAATGAGCTTGTTGATGAGAATAATATACAGTACGGGCAAGACCCAGACGAAACAGTTAACGCATTAAATACCGAGTTTGCAGCGAACGGAACGCCATCGGATGAATTACCGGTAATTACCAGTCCGCTAAGCATAGCATTGACCGAGGGCGAAACGGTAAACTATGAGTTAACGGCTGATTATGGTGTTGCTTATGAGTGGGATTTGTCGAATGTACCCGGTATAACCACTGTAGATGGTAATATCAGAAAGATAATAGGTGGTTCAAGCTTGGCGACTGGTGAGTATGCTATTCCTGCAAAAGCTATTAACTATAACGGCGAAGATTCTCAAATTATAGAGCTAAGTATAGGAACTCCACCATTTGCTAATACTAAAAGCGTGCAGTTTAATAATAATGATTGGCTAGGCGCTAACGCTGGCATTCTAGGCCCAACACTAGGTCGAACAGGTAACGGCTCAGGTTCCGCAGATGCTTGGTCTATGGCTTTTTGGTTTAAACCCGGTACAGCAAGCAATGCAAGCCAAACGGTTGCTTACTTTGGTTCTCAAGACATAGCAAACCAAGGCCACATACAAATAAAATACAATGGCAGCTTAAACCGTTTTGAAATGCGCTACGGAACGAATAACAACAGGCTGAATTTTACCACACAAAGCAACTCGTTAACTGTTGGTCAGTGGCATCATTTTATTGTTACTTATGATGGTGGCACAACTGGTTCTTCTAGTGCTTCTCTTAGTGATTATTATGGTCGGTTTAAATTCTTTTTAGATGGCGTTAATGTCACTAGCTCTATGGTTAGATCCCACAGCAACTTCGGCTACACTGGCTCTGTAATTGGTCAAAATTGGCGGATAGGTAGATATAACAACGGACAATCTATGCGCAATAACTGTAAGGTTGACGAGTTAGCTGTATTTAATGATGATGTAAGCGCTCTTGCTTCTGATATATACAACTCAGGAGTGCCGTTTGACTTAATGACATTAGCAACGAAGCCCGAGCATTGGTGGCGCATGGGTGATGGTGATTCATTCCCGTATCTGTTCGATGTAGGTTTTCAAGCTAACTGTATATTTGTAATGAACAGTATGACTGCGGCCGATATTGTCAGCGATACACCTTAACTAGTATAAAAGTAAAAAGCCTTGCTATTATGCAGGGCTTTTTTATTTGCCTTAATAATTAACAGTGGTGCAATGTATTTGTTGTTTGGTGTAGGAGCCATTAACAAACAAGGTTTAGTAAGTGCTTCTGAGGTTATTAAGTTAACCTACTCCTACCAGATGCACTCACTAAGCCTTTTTTATTGCCATGGCACCTACCAATTCAGCCGAATTTTATCGGTTATCGTAAAAAACCTTAATCAAGCTAACGATTATAATTAGCAAGCATAGAATACTTAGTATAAATCGACCTTTAGACACGGGGATAAACAGCGTTGTCTGCATGGTATATGGTTTGAGCGACCAAAATGGATTTGAATAGCTAGCTGATACTGATTTGTACTACTTGATATAAACCAAGCGCACTTACCCATCCATGCAGTAACGTGTCTAATGATACTTATTATCTAAATTTAACAAAACTAATTATCATGTTATACTAAATAAAATTATAGAGGTTTTTATCATGGCGTTAACAGTAGAAGATGGAACGGTTGTTCCTAATGCAGATTCATTTTTAAGTTTGGCCGATGCTAGGTCATTGGCTAGTAACTATGGTATTACTTTACCTGTTGATGATACAGAAGCAGAGATTACCTTGCGCAATGGTTATCTATTTCTCTTAACAGAAGAAAGAAATCTACAAGGCTCAAGGGTTAGCGCAGATCAGACAGGCATATTCCCACGTAAAGACGTATTACAGAACTGTTTTGATTTGCCTAGTGATATTATACCGCAAGAAGTAAAAATGGCTCAGTTATACGCTGCTGACGCAATAAACAACGGCGCATCGACTAACAACATTGATGATGGTCAAAGGCTTAAAAGCTTTAACGTTGACGGCGTTTACTCTGAAACATATCAAGACGGATCAAGCGAATCAACAAACGCAAATATTCAAGGTGTAGAAAACTCTTTATTTCCATTTACTAAAGCTGGTTTATCTGCTGCTAATTGTGGCGGTATTGGTGGCTTTGGTCAACTTAACGCAAATAACTTCGGGTTTTTAGGTTAATGACTAGCGCATATATACAAGGAAGAATAAAGCGAGGTTTAGCCAAGGCTATTAATAAAACTGGATCACCTAGTATTGAGAAAGTTTACCTAATGCAAAAAACCGTTGTAGGTGGTGACACTCCACTTGATACACCAACGGTAACGGTAACACCTGTTTTATTAGTTGACGCGATATTTAAAAGCTATGACAAAGAATTGATAGGCGGTAATATTGTTGCTGGTGATAGAGAGCTTGTTAGTAACAATGATGTTGAAATACAAACAGGCAATATTATCAAGCAAGGTAATGATGAGTTCATTGTAATAGACGTTGACGTCAAAGCGCCAACAAGCGACGTTTTATGCTATATCGCACAGGTGAGGCAGCAATAATGCCATTAAATGGTTTAAAGGGTGTTAAATTAGCCATTGAGCAATTACCAAAAAACGCTAACAATGATATACGCGGTGTTTACCTTGCTGGCCTTAAAAACATAGTGCAAGAAACACCAGCCGACACAGGTAGAGCAAGAAACAACTGGTTTTTATCAGTTGGCACACCATCAAATAAAACAACAACGAGTGAAAGTGTTGGTGGCGGTGCTTCTTTAAGCCAGGCAAGTAAGTTACCTAAAAATGTATTAGGAAAGAAAATATACTTTACTAATAACCTGCCTTATATTGGCGTACTTGAATATGGTGGATTCCCTAAGCCTGTTAAGAAAGGTAGCAGGATAAACGGAAGGTATCAAAAGCTATCAAGAAACGGTTTTAGCTTACAAGCACCAAAAGGCTGGGTTAGAATAAACCTAAAACGTATGCAAAGTAAGATTAAGAAACTATGAGCCAATTAAACACAAAACAAGCTTTTATAAGTCACTTAATAAACAACCTGCCGACAGGTGTAACTGTTGATGATGTTGCTTTTGAGAATAAAAAATTTAAACCTAAAAATAAAGGCTTGTGGTTAGCTGCTTATTACATACCGGCAACAAGTGACATGATGGGCAAGTCTGCAACTGATAGAGACGAAGAACGCGGATTGTATCAAGTTAGCGTTTTTGTACCTCTAAATAGCGAGAACTATGACAACGTACAACTGCAGGCTATAGATGAACTCAAAAGCGCATTTAGCTATAATACAGAATTGGTGTATAATGACCAAACAGTCAGCGTTTTAGATAGCGAAACTAACGCAGGCGTAGAAAGCGAGTCATGGTTTCAGCGTGACCTAACAATTAATTTTTTAACATTTACAAATCGAGGGTAACAACATGGCTGGTGAAATTAACGGCACTAACATACTAATTCAAAAAGGCGCTTCTCCGACTGAGATTTTTGGTCAGATGGAAGCAACATTAACAATGAACGGCACACCGATTGATATTAGCAATAAAAGCTTAGGCGATTTTGTAACAATGCTTGACGAAGAAATCTCAAGTCAGCAAATTGTTATTACTGGTACAATGGTTTACAACGTTTCAGCTAACTACGAAGCAATCAAAGCAGAGGCTTTTATCGGTAAGCAAGACGATTATTCTATTACCTTTACTGGTGGCGAATCTTACACAGGTAAATTTGTTCCAAGTGGTATTAGTGACGCTATTCCACATGGTGACAAAGTATCGACGAGCTTTACATTATCAAGCTCTGGCGAAGTAACTCGTACGGCTCAAACTGTATAATGGAGTTCAAGCTAGCTTATAAAAGCTATAAATGCGGTTGGTCACTCGCAGTCTTTAAGCGTTTTTATGATGCAACAGGCTTAGATTTATCAACCGTATTGCAAGACTATATACAAGCTTTTGCGTCAACAACTGAGCAATCAAAAGTGTCTCAGCACGTCACACTAAGCAAACTATATAGTCGTGATATTGCGTCGAATATTTTTTATTGTATAACTGATGAATCTTTAAACGTACCGCTTGATGAGTTTGATGATGCAACGTTTAGGACTTCATGGTTTCAAACTGAAAGCATTGATGGGTTTAGCGAAGAATATCCGGCGGTTTTGCTAAAGATAGCTTTAGATTTTAACGAGTATATACAAGCTAACATTCATGTAAAAAAAAAGGATATAGAGGCTTAATACATAGAGCTTTTAAGTCTGAGCCTTTCAATTATTGGGGCTGGTATAAGCACGCAGTAAACACGTTAAAGGTTCAGCCGTCAGAAGTTTGGCGACTTGATTTTGTTGAGTTAATGTACTTATCAGACCAAGAAAACAAACAAGAAGTTGATTTATCTGTAATGCTTAATGCTGAAAGAATGATTAACGGGGCTAGTCAAGAGTGGCTAAAAGGTGTAGATAATGGCTAGTGAAAAATTAACAATTGAGCTTGAAGCTAAAACAGCTAAATTGAACGCAGATTTAAAAAAGGTTGATGGCGAACTCAACGACCTTGGCGAATCTGTTGACGGTGTTGACGGAAAATTTAAAAAGTTTGGCGGCGCAACCAAAATAGCTGGTAACGTTTTACTCGGTTTAGGTGCAGCAGCAGCAACAGCAATAACCACTATAACGGCGCTATCAAAAACAGTCGCCGCATACTCAAGAGAGATACGTATAGCTTCTGACCTCTCAGGTGTTGCAGCAGAAGAACTTCAAATAATGGCGCACGCTACATCTACTGTCGGCATAGATATGGAAAAGCTAGGCGACATATCAAAAGATACCCGTGAAAAAATAGGTGACTTTCTAAACACTGGCGGCGGCGGCTTCATGGATTTTGTTGACGCCATGAAGCTAACAGAAAAAGAAGCGACCAAACTAGCAAAAGAATTCTCTACACTTACAGGGCCAGAAATACTTCAACGAATGGTCACAATGATGGAAGATGCCGGAGTATCTGCCGTTCAAATGTCACACGCTCTTGAGGGTATGGCGTCAGATGCTACTCGATTAATACCACTAATGGCTGACGGCGGCAAAAAGGCTAAAGATTTAGCTGATAGCTTTTCAAGTGTGGTTATACCTCTTAGCGAATCTGACATTGATATGTTTATCCGTATGGGTGAAAGCGCAGATTTAGCCGGAGCATCACTAAAAAGTTTGGGTGAGCAGATACTTGTTGACTTGGGTGATGCATTCATTAAAGCAGCAAACAAAGTTGCTTTTTTCTATGCGTCACTAAACGAAGGTACAGAGGCTCAAAAAACAAAAAGACTAGCTGAAATAAAAGAAGAAATAGAGCAGACAGAAGAAACGTATAAACGCATGGATAATTGGTTTAATAAAGCCATTAGAAGCGAGGAGTCTTTTCTTGCGCAGCAAGAGGAAGGCTTACAAAAAATAAAGAAGCTAGAAGAAGAAAGGGCGCAAATACACAAAGAATTAGCTAAAAGCAGGTTTGGTATAGGAGAGGATCCTGAAAAGCCTAAAATCGAAGAGGATGGAGATAGTGTTTCTAGCCTTAAAGACAAAGAAGAAGAAAAACTTAATGAGTGGCTAACAAGAAAAGAAGAGCTACAAAAAGAAGCAGCAGAAAGACAAAGACAAAGAGAAATAGAGGCCATCGAAAGCAGATGGATGACAGAAGAGGAAAAGCTGCATGAGAAGTACGAAAAAGAACTTGAGATAATAGGCGAGCATAACGAAAACAAGCTAGCTCTTGAAGATGAATATATTCAGAATTTAATGGATCTGGATGCCAAGAAAGAAGCAGAGAAAAATAAAGCCAACAAGGATTCGTTAAAAAACACTGAAAAGC
>Ga0207984_1001400_pt1 | contig 12118 bp, 9 predicted proteins | sample ETNtaG_30_FD_185760 | JGI IMG/M metagenome (GOLD analysis project Ga0207984, IMG submission 185760) | Marine microbial and viral communities from oxygen minimum zone, Eastern Pacific Ocean - ETNP201306PF43B (SPAdes) (version 2) | ecosystem: Environmental > Aquatic > Marine > Oceanic ...
GGATCTCATCTATGTTTGCCATCACGTAATGAATCTTCTCGATATTGGCGTAGCACAGGGCCTCTGGCAGCCCAGTCGTTCCAGAGAGCTGCTTCACGTAGTCCTCAGGTGATTGCTCAGTATCTCCCAGAGATAAATCGCTCTTCAGAAAATGCTCGGCCGCCTCCTTCGTCATGCGAATGAGGTCGCACATCGGGATCTGCTGCAGCCTGCGGAATGCCGTAGTCGAAGAGTAGAGATCGCGGGAAATCAGTCCGGCGTTTGCCTGTCCGACCACAGCGATTGGCTCGTGCGTTCGATGATGGCGAATCTCGACTGTGTCAAGGCTGTAGTAAGGCTTACCAGCACGCAGGATTGGAATGTGCAGCATGGCTCGTTTCTATATCGACGGACTGGGCAACAGGCTGCCGCAGACTAATAAACCCCCTCGACTACTTCTCCACCAAATCCCGTGAAGGGCCTGATATTCGCCACCCCGTCCCACGGGTAATCGTCAATCGGCTCGACGCGCTCGGCCTCGTCTCGTTCAAGCATGTTCGGCAGGAAGAATTCCTTCGTCAGTGTCGTTAGCCTGACCCGGCCAGTGCCATTGTAATCGACCACTTGAAAAGGGTCTTCGGGCTCGACCACCTGAAGAACGGCCCGTGGAACTGGCGGGTAGTAGATGATCCAGAAGTTGTCGGCAGGATCGTAAGGCTTGTGCACCGCGAGCCCCATGAGTGTGTTGCCGTACGTGGCGGCGAAGTAAGCGCCCTCCAGCAACTCCTCTCTGGCAAAACGATGAAACTGCGGAGTCATCTCAGTACCGCCAATGAAGACCCCGGTGATGCCGACCTTCTTGAGTGAGATCTTGTTGCAGAGCGCTTCGAGCAGTTTGGGCGTAGTGAACAGACACTTGATGTCGTGGGCTCTCAGGATGGTGAGCGCCTGATCGATGCAGTGATCTTTGTAGCGATTGATCATGTCCATCTCGCCCCACTGCACGAGTTTCTTTACCCAGCGAGGGTCGAGGTCTATTTGAAAACAGATTCCGCCACGAATCTGGGCAAGGTATTCCACAGCGAGCCGAAGACGCCTTGGCCCGGTAGGCCCGAGACTGAGCCAGTCTCCGCCCTGCGGGAAGAATTCGTCCGGCAGTGTCTCGCTGAACATCGAGTAATCCGTGCGAAAGTCATCAATACTGATTCGGCTCTTCGGCAGGCCCGTGCTGCCTCCGGTTTCGAAAACGCTGATGTGTTTGTCAGAGAGGGCTTTCGGAACCCAGCGGCGGATCGGGCCGCCTTTGAGTTGCTCGTCATCGAAAAGGCCAAATTTCTTGAGATCGTCGAAGCACTCGACGCATTCGCGTGGATCCCAATCGAGCTTGCTCGCATAATCGAGCCAGAAGGGGCAGCCGGTTTCGGGATTAAAATGCCACTGGACGACTTCGCGTGTCCACGCATCGAGGTTGTCTGCAATTGCCTGGGTTCTGGTCTGGAGGTCGGACATGGTTGTGAATCTAAGGCTGTATTCCTACTCCTACTTCGCCACAATCGCATACAGCTTATTCCTGTTCGCGATATACAGCGTGTTGTTCACATACACTGGCGTCGAGTAAACCGCACTGAGCATATTCGTCTCGAAAAGCACTTTCTTCGTCTTCTTGGCTTCGAGGATTTCCAGGTCGCCGTCTTCGTCACCGATGATGACTTTGCCATCGACGACGAGCGGGGAACCCCAGACCGCGGCCAGCAGATCGTGTCGCCAGTTCTGCTTGCCGGTCTTGGCGTCGAGGCAGTAGAGGAAGCCGCTGAGGTCGGTAATGAAAAGGAGTCCGCCTTCGGTAATGGAACAGGTGGACATGGTGCGATTGAACTTCTCGTCACCGAAGTGCCAGACTCTGGCAGTCTTTGTAACGTCACCGGTTTTGGTGCCGTCGATACAGAAGAGGTGGCCCGGTCCTTCACCGTGTTCGGGGTCCTGGCCGACGCCGATGTAGACGCGGTCCTTGTGGATGACCGGAGTGGCGATGATGTTGTTGCGGGTGCCGCGGCCGCCAAGAATCCACTTCGAGTCCTTGGGGTTGCAGTCAAACTTCCAGATCTGCTTTCCGGTTTTCGGCTCGTAGGAATATATGATTCCGTTGCCACCTGCGAAGATGACCTGCGGTTTGCCGCCCATGACGCCGTATGCCGGGTTCGACCACTCTCCGTGAAGGATGCCCTCGCTGACCGGGTTGTTTTCCCAGACGACCTTACCGGTCTTCTTATTGACGCAAATAAAATCCGGCGCGCGAGGGGAAGGCACGACGAGGTGCGCTTCGTCCACGCCGTTGCTGGTGACCGCGAACAGCAGGTCGCCGCCATCATCGGCGAGCGAGCAAGTGGCGAGGTTGTGCGGGAACACGGCGAGTTCGTCCATCATGTCGAGTTCCCAGACGATATCGACGTCGATCTTTGAGGTGCCCTTCTCCGATTTGTAGGGCCCGTCGTTTTCGTTGTCGAGAAATCCGTTCACGTCCGCGCAGACGACGCGTGCCTGGTTGCTGACGTAAAAGATCCTGTCGCCATCGATGAGCGGGATGGAGCAAATGCCCTGGTTCGGCCAGTCATTCACGCGGCCGGTGGGGAGCTTCGGATGCGCGGCCTGCCAGAGGAGTTTTCCATTGGCTTCGTTGAGACACATGATGACGCCGCGGTCGCCGACAATCTTGGGATTCTTTTCGGCCTCATTGTTGGTGCCGATGAATAATTTGCCTCCGGCAACGGATACATTGTTATAGGTCTGCGATCCGAGCTCGACGACCCACTTGATGTTTTTGCCGGTTTCGACGTCCCAACTCGTTGGCACATTCTTGCCGGGCGCGACGAGGTTGCGGCCGCCGGTACGTCCCCACATGGGCCAATCGCCAGCCCGTAGCGTTGGGAGGAAAAGAGCGATGAGCATTGATGAAGAAATAAGGGCTCTCATGGACAGTTAACTCCTGTTTCAAATCGTTGGGGAAACCAACGGGGGATAATTAAGAGGCGAATGAATGGATTAATTATTCGGCGCGACGCTCAGGTTATCGTAATAAATGTCAACGTTTGAATACCCGTGGATGCCGGGCGCGCCTTCATTGTTACCACACGCGTCGGTGGCCTCCAGGGTCCAGGCGGCGGGTTCCTGTTCTCCTTTCTTCCAGACCTTTCCGAAGAGCCTGGCGGGGTCGCCTTCCTTCGCAGGGAGCTCGGCGCGGAACTTGATCTTATACCAGACATCCGGATCCCATCGGAAACGTCTATCCACCTGGAATCGCGGCGGGGAACTGCCCGGCCAGGTGCGGAACTGAACCTTCTGATGGTTGCCCATGAGGTCGAAAACGTAACGCCCGTTGATAACCCCCGCGTCCGGCATGCGGCGTTTGTATTCTTTGGCCATGACCTCCAGCTCGACGGTGTAATTCTTCATGCCCGGATCGCCCACATAGGCAAAGGAACGCTTGAGCCCGGGGGCCTTGGGCGATTTGAACAGCAGCGTATTGTTGCCCTGCTTCACCGTTTTGAATTTGCCGGCGCCTATGAAATAAGACGGCGCTTTGCCCGGAGGCGACGCGGTGAAATCTTCTTTGACAGAGCCTGCAGGGACGACTCTCACCCGTGCCATCCCAGTGAGATTGCCGAGCTTGGCGACGAGCATGCCGGCCTGGGGTTTCGAAGGGGTGAACGCACCGTCCGCCAGTTTTCCGGCGAGTCGGCCCGCGACCCAGGTTGGCTTGACCTCACCGATCAGGTTGCCTTTGGCATCGAATGCTCGCGCACTGAATTGCTTTGTCTGGCCGGCAATGATGCGGGCCTCGCCGGGCACGATCTGCAGAAAGGCCGGCGCGCCGCTTCCGATCGTCCGTGCACCCTTCTTCGGACTGAAAGCGGTTGAAATGATGCCCGAGCCCTTCTTGCCGATGCAGTAGACTTTGTCTTCAGTTGTGATGAAAATCCGGCCGTTGGAGATGGCCGGGCTGCCGTAGATTTCTGTCGCCCGCTTGTTGCCGTCAGCGGTGAGCATGAGTTGGACTTCGCTGTGATTCTTTACCCCGCCAGGGCCGTATTCGATGATATGCACTCGGCCATTGACTTCGGTTGCGATGATTTTTCCATCCACCCAGACCGGAGAGCTTTTACCGACCGTGCCCAGACGCTGTGACCACTTCTCTTTGCCGGTAGCCGCATCGAGGCACACGAGCTCACCGTCGTTTTCAATCACGAACAGTTCATTGCCCACGATACATGGGGAAGCGTAACCGACCTCGTGGCCGACGGATTTCCAGACGAGCTTGCCGGTCACGGCATCGAAACAGCCAACCGCTCCCATGCGGGTCTCGCCGTCAAGATTCTCACGGCCGTGGCAGGCGTAGACCTTCCCCTCCGAATAAACGACGGAAGCCTGAAGATCTTTTTCCGTGAAAGGCGTCCCCCAGAGCTTTTCACCCGTGTTGGCTTTGATGGCGTACACGCTGCCGTCTGAGTTGCCGTCGAAAAGCACGCGCATGCCGTTAACGGTGCCGACGACGGGGGTAGAGTAAGTCGAGTTCTTGAACTTCTTCGCGGGCGATGAAATGTAGATGAGCTCGCCGGTGAGTTTGTCGAAGCACCAGTAACGGTGGCTCGGCATGTTGTATGGGCCCCAGCTCGAGCAGGTGAAACCCATCAGGATCGTGTCGCCCTCGACGATGGGCGAATTAGTCCGGCCGCCGTAACCGGAGAGCCTGCCGAATTCTTCGGTCAGCGAATGGGACCAGAGGATCTTGCCGGCCCGGCTGTAGCAGCGGAAGACCCCACCGACGCCATGCGCGTACACGTTGCCCGTTTCGGGATCGACGCAGGCATTCGACCAGCCCACGCGGGATTGCTGGATGTTGGTCAAATAAACATTGAAACGGTCCTGCCAGACAACGCGGCCTGTGTTTGCATCCAGGCAGGTAACGGCTTCCTGGGTGCGAACGCCTTCACCCACACGACCGATAAAGTAGACACGGCCACGATAGACGACAGGGGTCGAACGGCAGGTGTGATTGGCGGCCCAGACCAGGTTTTCCCCTTCGGGAGACCATGTATTGACGATGCCCTTTTCGGGGGAGGCACCAGTCTGTGAAGGTCCGCGCCATGCGGGCCAGTCGAGTCCGGTAGAGGGCATTGCGGTCGAGCTGGTCTTCTGCCCGGTTTGGCAGCCTGTGATGATGAGGAAGGAGAGAGAGAGAGCAGCAAGAGGAATAGACTTCATTTGCATGTTTTTCTTCCAATAAGAGACAAGACAATTCAGTCGCGCCCGCCATCCCCGGGGGCCAGCGTTTCGCCGGCTAAAGGTGAGACCTTCGATTGCAGTGCCGGCGAGACGCCGGAGAACCAGAAGGCGCCTTGAAGCTTTACAAGGCATAAAGCATTACTTTACCAATCGGCGTGCCTTTAATTCAAACCGGGGAAGTGAACCATGCGCCACTAATTCGATTTCCGGGCGGAAATTAAACTGCCCTTTCACTGCATTCATGACCTCCGCAGCCAGCGAATTGGGGTCGTCCACCGACGGTGCCGGCTCAATATCGAGTTTCAGTGAATTCAGACTGCCGTCGCTCACCTGTTGCATCCTGAATTCGGCAACTCCAGAGAAACGCCTTACCACCGCTTCAATCGCTGAAGGGTAAATGTTATTGCCCCGGATAAACATCATGTCGTCTTGCCTTCCCAGGATCCCGCCGAGCATGCGCGGGAAACTGCGGCCGCACTTACATCTCTCATATGTAAGGCGAACGAGATCGCCCGTTCGATAACGGATCAACGGGCTGCCCCATCGACCGAGCACTGTGATCACCAGCTCACCCGATTCACCATCGGGCACGGGCTCACTGGAATCGGGATCAATCACTTCGGGGATGCACTCTGACGCGATTAGATGCGTGTTCCCCTTGCCCTCGACGCATTCGATGCCCAGCGATCCGATCTCGGTCATGCCCGTATGATCAAAACACCGTGCTCCCCATGCGTTTTCGATGCGCTGCTTCATTTCAGGAATGTTGCCGCCCGGCTCGCCCGCGACAATGACCGCTCTGACTTTGCTGGCGGCTATATCCACGCCTTCTTCTTCGGCGACCTCGGCCAATCGCAGCGCATAGGTCGGAGTGCATCCGATCACCGTTGCTTCGTTTTCGATCATGAAATTCAGTCTGGCCGCGCTCGTCATCCCGCCGCCCGGCTGCACCATGTTGCCCAGTCTGGCCGCGCCTTCGAATGCCGCCCAGAAACCGAGAAACGGCCCGAAAGAAAACGGAAGGAAAACGCGGTCGTCATCCTCGAGGCCAATGGCGCGATAGATGATTCCCCAGCACTTCATCACCCATTCCCAGCTCTCCGGCGTATCGAGCCACCGCATCACTCTGCCTCCAGAGGTGCCGGAGGTGCCGTGCAGTCGACAGTATCTATCTATGGGGTACGTCAGATTCGAACCATACGGCGGGTGGTTTTCCTGATCGTCGACCAGCTCGTCTTTGGTCGTGAAGGGCAGATTCCGAAGAGCATCGAGACTGTTGATCGATGCCGGCTTTATGCCCCCGAGTTTTGCCTGATAGAAGGAGTTGGATTTGAGGATTTCACCGAGCAACCGCCGAAGCTTGCTGAGCTGTAACTCCTCGAGTTCGTTCTTCCCGAGTGTTTCTTCATGCTCGTTGAAATACTGAGTCATTGCGTATGCAGTGAAGAGGGTACTCAGATCCTTCTTTATGCCGAAGGCATTGCGCCTTGCAGCCCAGGGTTCGCGAGCCTCATCGAGCAAACCTGGGTTCCGAGGCGGAGCATCTTCTACCCCGAAGGCCGAAGGGGTTGCGCCCATATGATCTGTGAAGGCAGACAGACTGCACGGCCCGTTTTCTTTAAACGAAAGAGGGACAGCCGTCCCACCTGTACATGACTGCCGGGACGGCTGTCCCACGATTCGTTGTCTTTACACCCGTCTGTATTTACCAGGCGTTACCCGAGTAAGGCATCAGCGCGATGAATCTTGCTCGTTTGATTGCCGCCTTTGCCATCCGTTGGCACTTGGCGCAGTTGCCGGAGCGGTTGCGAGAGAAGAGCTTGCCCTGGCGGGTGGTCAGTTTCTGCAGTGACTCGATATCCTTGTAGTCGATATGAGTGATCTTCTCCTTGCAGAAACGGCATGCGCGAAGACGCAGCTCGGGATGCCCTCTACGGCGGCGTTGTTTCTTGACTGCCATGTGTGAGACCTGAAAGATGAAAACTCGTAAACCCAATTCCTAATTGAAGATAGTGCCTGAATTGGGAGCGGGATTTATAGCGAATGCGCTGTGGCACGCAACCGGTGGAGGGATGATGGTCGAGCAGTATCAACCATTCACCAGTGCGGCATCCACCCAGCTCTCTTTTGTACCGATACGCTCGTAGCTCTTTCGATTGAGAAAATTCACCACCCGTTCGTTGGTGCTGGCCATTAACTCGTCCATCGAACCCATTGCGATGATACGCCCCCGGTCAAGCATGACGGCCCGTTGCGCAATGGTGAAAATGCTCTGCAGCTCATGGGTGACGACGACGATGGTCATCCCGAGCAGGTCATTGAGATTCAACAGCAGTTTATCCAGCTCGAGGGACGTGATCGGATCGAGCCCGGCGGAAGGCTCATCGCAAAAGAGGATGGAAGGGTCTAGAGCAATCGCGCGGGCCAGGGCCGCGCGTTTTCTCATACCCCCGCTCAGCTCGGCCGGAAAAAGTTCCGCAGCATGCTGCATCTGAACCAGCGAGAGCTTTATCTGCGCGATCCGCTTGGCCAGTTTGAGCTCCATACCGAGGTGCTCCACCAGCGGCATGGCAACATTCTCTTCAACCGTCATCGAGCCAAACAGTGCACCACCTTGAAAAAGGACCCCGATATCCTGCCGCGATTCCTCCAGTTGCACTTCATCGAGCTCAGACAGGTCCATACCATTCAGAATCACCTTGCCTTTGGTCGGCTTCAGCAAGCCGATCATATGCTTGAGGAGCGTGGTCTTTCCACAGCCGCTGGGTCCAAGAATGGTCAGAATCTCCCCCCGCTCAATGGACATGTTGATGCCTTTGAGAATGACCTGGTTGGCATACTGGGCAGTCAGGTCTTGAACTTGGATCGCGGGAGAGGACATCTGATCAGGATGGATGGTAAGGCCGCCAGGCAAAGACGATATTAAGGTGGCCTCTTTCACGCCGGACTCGCCATGGCCCCATCTCAAGGATCACCGAAAGCGCCAAAACAAAGCTGCCGAATTGCATCTGCTGTGGCAACAAAGAGCGGATGCAGACAGCGCCAATCGTGCAAATGACAATCGACATGGCTTCTGTCTTTTCGAGTCGGCTCATGCACAGATCCTACAGCTCACGGCAGAAATGAACAGGCCAATCCAATCGCTCCACCAAACACACCTCCCCATACGACGAGCCAACCGAGGTGTTCGCGAATCATTTCCTGGATGATCTCTTTGACTTTCTGCGGGGTGAGCTCGTCGAGGCGTTGTGTCACGATGCTCTCTATTTTCTGCATGATGTCCTCGGCCATTTCATCGGGATGTATGCTTGCATCGATCGCTGATGTGACAACGTCTGACTCGAGGATCTCGGCCACGGTAACCCTCATCTTTTCCTCGACTGGCTCTTGCAGAGGCTCGAGCGCTCTTTGACCGCCGATCATCCGGAGCATACCTCCGTACTTTGATTCCAGGATCACTTCTACGATTCGATCAAAAACCTGGTCGTAATCGATGTTGTCAACAATCTGTTCGGTATTGATTGCCGGCTGGCTCTGGAATTCTTCTTCCAGCATGCGCTCGATATTCTCCCGGGTGAAGAACTGCCCCATGATGAGATCGCGAATGCCCGATTTGAAACTTTCGAATCGGTTGGGGATCACACCTGAACCGTAAAGTCCAGGCACTTTTTCAAACAGCATATGCACCGCCAGCCAGTTGGTGATCGCACCGGAAGTGGCGAAAAGCCCGATGGACAGTAGCTGCTCCCTAATGGGCGTATCGATGAAACCGAGCGGTATGAATGCCGCGGAAATGAGAGTCGTTATTAAAGACTTATTCATGCTCGCTGAATGCGTTCGCCACTTTGTTGATGGCCGCGGCGATATCGCGGATGTCGTCTTCCTGCATGTGCTCGTGCAGAGAGGTGGTGATGACGGTGCCGAGCCCTTGAACCGCGTCCGGGACCAGCTCGGGGCCGTAGTGGTACTCGCGGCTGACGTATGACGAATCGAAGGGAAATCCGCTGCCGCCGTATGTGCGTTTGTCGGTGAGGAAGTTTCCCCGCATGTAGATCGGGTCTTTTATGTAGTGCGCGCCCGCGCCGACTCCTTCCTCTCGGAGGGCTTCGCAGAACTTATCGGGGTCGTAGCCGGTGGCGTGGAAGATGTAATTCCACCAGGAGACTTCACGGTCGGCCGGCAGTGTGACAGCGGTGATGCCGGGCGCGTCATCGATGAGCCCGGTCAGCAGGCGCCCAAGCTCCACCCGGCGCTCGACGACTGACCGCAGTTTTTCGAGCTGTGCAACGCCGACCGCGCCCTGCATTTCTGTCATGCGGTAGTTGGGAGCGAGGAAGGCGTGGTCACGGTCGCCCATATATTTGTAATCCCAACCTTTGTCAGAGAAGAGTTTGAGCCGGATGTAAGTGGATTCGTCATTCGTAATGATCATGCCACCGTCACCGGTGGTCATGTGCTTTGATTGCTGGAAGCTGAAGCAGCCCATGTGCCCGAACGTACCGGCATACTTCCCCTTGTACCTGGTGGCGTGGGTCTGGCAGCAGTCTTCGATCAGGGTGACGTTGTGCTTTTCCGAGATGGCGAGGACCTCTTCGATGTTGCATGGATGACCGAACAGATGAACCAGAATGATGGCCCTGGTGCGGTCAGTGATGTTGGCCTCGATCGATTCGGGCGTCATGTTCAGCGTTATGGGGTCGACATCCGCGAACACCGGCACGGCATTCTGAATCAGAATGGGCATGACGCTGCCGGGATCGGTAATGGGCGCCGTAATGATTTCGTCGCCCGGCTCGGGATCGACCACGCCGACAGCGGTATGTATGGCCGCTGTTCCGCTGGTAGATGCCTGGGCGTATCCGATGCCGTAGAAGGCGGCGAATTCCTCCTCCAACTGTTTCACAAAAGTCCCACTCTTGCCGAACAGGGTCTGGCTGCGGACGGCTTCAATGAGTAACTCTTCTTCTTTCTGTCCGAAAGGTCTTCGAGAAGGAAACGGTTCAGTGCGGGTTTTAGGTCCGCCGTTGATGGCCAGGTTTTGCATGGTAGTGGTGTTTGAGAGTGTGAAAGTTGTGATGTGTGGGAATCCTGAGCATGTTGTTTCGTTGTGACCCGCCGGGGTGCATTGCATTCATGCCGGCAGAAGCCGGATGGGTGTAAGAAATTCTGGCAGATTGGACAACCGAATGGGGACAGGTGAAGATCACGCACAGCGAAAAGCGCCCGGACAATTCGGGAGTCGTGAAAATGCTGATGAGCGGAATTCTGATTGTCGATCATATCATCTTTGGTGTGCTCCTGGGCCCATTCAATGTCTGCAGCGCCGAATGGGATATGCCCCTGCAGGGCGGTCAGATTCATGATGTTGCATCAAAGGACGAGACGGCGTACGTGGCGTGGGGCAGGTCCGGCCTGGCTGCCATGCAGTTTCACGGTGGGAAACTCACCATCCGATCGATGGTTCTGACACCCGGGGCAGCTATCCGAGCCTTCCCATCGGGAAAATTCGTCTGGGTGTTTACCGGCCGCAGGATTCTTCAGCCTTATCGCATTGGGAATCAGGGCCTCACCCCTAAAGCTCCCATTTTTTTGGGGGCCTGGGACCTGGTCGACCTGGCCGTGAGCGGCGGCCGACTGTTTTACCTGAGGAAGGAGATTCTCAAGAAGACGATCCGGGATCGAGAGACCACACTCGAACTGTTTTTCATCGGGAGTGGGAGACTCACCAGTCAAGGCATGCGCATCGAAGGAGAGGCAAAGCTCGGTGCCATCCGCCCTCATCAGCTCCTGCCAATCCGAAGTGGTCGCTGGGCAGTCGTCACCCTTGGGACCTCCGGCCTGGCGGTCGTTGATTTCGAGATGCCGTCCCAGCCACGTGTCACCGACTTTGTCAGCAAGGTGGGGGACGTCCGTACTCTTTCATTCGTATCGGACCGAGTCGTCGCCGCGGGCGGTCCGAACCAGGTGGTGACTCTGGATTGGGACACCTACCTGGAAGACAAAGCCAACCCTTCCGAAAAGGGCCTGCCCGATATCGATTTTGAAAAGAAGGAAGAGGATGATGATTTGGATGGAGTTGGAGCAGAAGCCGCCAATCCACTTCGGGCACACCCGGTTAAAGGGATGCCTGTTTCTTTTTACGGAACAGAGGAACGATTCTACGCAGCCCTGGACACTGGCGTCATCGTTTCATTTGTTGTGCCCGAGCTGGGAAGCGATGTAAGCAAGGAAGGAGAAGTCCTGAAGCTCAACTTATCGCGGACAGCCGGGAGCAAGGGAGAGCCCAACTTGTCGCGGAGCGCCAGGACCACCAGGAGGGCGATGCGTCAACTGCCCCGTCTGGCATCTGTTGGAAAGCAACTCCTGACGGCCGGGAGTGATGGTTTCATCCGTCTCTTTAAGCTGGAAGCCGAGCCGAAAGAACTTGCTGCCTATGAATCCGGCCCGGCACCGGAGCAGATGACCGCGGGTGATGGCAAGACCTGCTTTTTCATATCGGGCACGACTCTTTTGCAGGCCAAGGGGGCCACGGTGCAGGTAGTGAAACGCTTCACTGCTCCTCCTCGGATCAGGTTTTCGAAGAACCGCCTCTTCTGTCTGGGCGAGAGGCCCTCGATCTTCGACCCTGCGACGAAGTCGTGGAAATCCGAGGAACATCCTGCCCCGCAGGCAGACATAAAAATGTTGCTGCGCGAGTTTGCCGGCGCGCAGGGAAAAGCGCTCGAAACGCTCGGCCCCGGACGACTGGTCGACTTCGATTGGCAGGAGGGCCGGCTGTTCCTGCTTCAGGAGGATGTTTTTGAAGAGCCTGGGCGCAGACCTGTGACGCGGAGCTCTTTGAGCGTACTGGAACAGAAGG
>Ga0207984_1001410_pt1 | contig 12072 bp, 13 predicted proteins | sample ETNtaG_30_FD_185760 | JGI IMG/M metagenome (GOLD analysis project Ga0207984, IMG submission 185760) | Marine microbial and viral communities from oxygen minimum zone, Eastern Pacific Ocean - ETNP201306PF43B (SPAdes) (version 2) | ecosystem: Environmental > Aquatic > Marine > Oceanic ...
TATTGGAGATTCAGCTTATGAATTTGGATATTTTAACAATGGATTAATGCTTTTTCCACCCTCTTCACTGATTTTAGTGGCCATATATATTTGGGTTCAAAAAGCAAGAAATCCTAAACTAGTAGAAACTCATTAATAATTAAGAGATGGATTTACTTAAATTATTTATCAGAAGTGCTTTTGTAGATAACATGATCTTTGCTTTTTTCTTTGGCATGTGTTCTTATTTGGCAGTTTCCAAAACAGTAAAAACTGCCTTTGGATTAGGGATGGCAGTTATTTTTGTATTATCAGTAACTATTCCTGTAAACTGGCTATTGGAAGAATATGTGCTTAAAGAAGGAGCATTAAGCTGGCTGGGTCCTCAGTATGCAGAATATGACCTTAGCTTTTTAAGCTTTATAATGTTCATAGCAGTAATTGCTTCTATTGTACAATTAGTTGAGATGATAGTTGAAAAGTTTTCTCCTGCACTTTATGCGTCGCTTGGTATATTCCTACCCCTTATTGCTGTTAACTGTGCTATATTGGGAGGATCGTTATTTATGCAAGAGAGAGATTACCAAAGCCTAGCACAGGCTACTTCTTTCGGCCTTGGATCAGGTGTGGGTTGGTTTATAGCTATTGTAGGAATTGCTGCGATAAGGGAAAAAATAAGATATTCAAATGTGCCACCTGCTCTACGTGGTCTTGGAATTACTTTCATCATCACTGGATTAATGGGTATAGCTTTTATGAGCTTTTTAGGTATTAAATTATAGTAAAAGAATTAAACAATATATAAGATGACTTTACTGCAAGTTGGAATTGGTGTAGTTATTGGCGCAAGTATCGCTATATTTTTAATAGTAACATTATTACTCGTTTGGTTACTACTGTTTGCCAGAAAAAAGTTAATGCCTCAAGGCATGGTAAAAATAACTATCAATGACGAGAAAGTGATTGAGACTGATCCCGGTTCAACTTTGTTGACGACACTATCTACAAGTAAGATATATATTCCATCTGCTTGTGGTGGAGGTGGAACTTGTGGCATGTGTCATGTACAAGTAAATTCTGGTGGAGGCTCAATATTACCTACTGAAAAAGGATTCTTTACACGAAAAGAACAGATGAACAACTGGCGTTTAGGTTGCCAGGTAAAGGTTCGTGAAGATATGAGCATTAATGTTGCACCGGAAATATTTGGCATTAAGAAATGGGAATGCGAAGTTGTTTCAAATAACAATGTTGCTTCATTTATCAAAGAATTTGTTGTTAAGTTACCTGAGGGTGAAACACTTGATTTCCGTTCCGGAGGATATATCCAAATTGATGTTCCGAAGATAAAAGTCGAGTTTAAGGATATGGATATTGAAAAAGAATATCATGATGAGTGGGATAAATTCAATATGTGGGATTTGAAAATGAAAAACACTGAGTTAGTTACTCGGGCATATTCAATGGCGAACCACCCTGCCGAAGGTAATATTGTTATGCTGGATATCCGAATTGCTACTCCACCTTGGGATAGGAAAAAAGGTGGATTTATGAATGTTAATCCCGGTATATGTTCCTCATATGTATTTTCACGTAAGCCCGGCGACAAAGTAACAATCTCAGGGCCTTATGGTGAATTCTTTATCAAAGAAACCAAAAATGAAATGATGTTTATTGGTGGGGGTGCAGGAATGGCTCCAATGCGTTCACATATTTTCGACCTATTTGACACAAAAAAAACAGACCGAAAAGCAACGTTCTGGTATGGTGGCCGATCTAAACGCGAACTGTTTTACCAAGATCATTTTGAGAAAATTGAAAATGAAAATCCAAATTTCAAATTTGAAGTAGCTCTATCTGAACCCCTCGAAGAAGATAATTGGAAAGGATATACCGGATTTATCCATCAAGTTATATATGATAATTATCTAAAGAATCATCCAGAGCCAGAAGATATTGAATATTATCTCTGTGGACCGCCAATGATGAATGATGCAGTGTTGAAGATGCTTGACGAACTTGGCGTGCCTGAAGAGATGATTATGTTCGACGACTTCGGCAGCTAATAAGAAACTAAAAAGGTGATTAATTAAGATCCCCTCTTTAGTTTTTAGAGATACTATAGATAATTAGTGTCCGTTATAATTAATATTAATTAACCCAAAGTTAATATTATGAAGATAATTGTATTTTTTTTACTAATTGCTTCACTCCTCACCATACAACTAGAAGCTCAAGATATTATAACCCTAAAAAATAGCTCCACAATTGACGCTAAAAACATTGTAATTACAAATACGGAAGTTAGGTATCAGAATTTTAACGATAATAGCGAAGAAATGCTGGTACTCCAAAAAGTTAATGTTGTTTCTATATTATACAATAATGGATCAAAGGTTAAGATTTATAAAGCATTAAAAAAATCAAACAATGCAATTTTTGGAGACAACCTAATTACTTTCCATTTTCTCGATTTTGTGATAAATAGCTTCACTTTCTCTTATGAGAGAATTATTGGCAACGGTAAGTATGGCATAGTAATACCTTTTTCTTTTGGCTATTCTGACAAAACTACTACTATCCCTTCACCGCTTCTATTGGATTCTGATTATACTAATAATTTTGTTAATCAATTCTATACGGGGATCACATTTAATATTTACCCTACAGGACAGGGAAAAGTTAAGTATTTTCTAGGTCCATCCATTCGGTTCGGAAATGGACATTTACACGAAGATTTTAATAGCTATGGGCAATATAACCCTCCTCCAATTAAAACAGGATATTTAAAGTTTCTTATAAACAATGGAATAGTTGCTACTTTTGCTTCAACTTTTAGTGTTTCAGTTATTGGTTCAATAGGTATTCAACATATGTACAAAATAGCTACGAGCCCAACACAAACAACAGGTGCGTTATCATTAAACTTATCACTTCGTTTTTAAAAATCTAAACCAATGAAAAGAATAATACTTATAACAACAGCATTATTTTTTGTAATGATTAGTATTACGGCTCAAGATTTTATTTATTTAAGAAATCATGGGGACAGAATAGAGGCAACTAATGTACAAGTGCAACATAATAAGACAACTTATTCCATTTTTGGTAATGACCCGAAGCAAATATTTTCAATCGAAAACGATAATATTAGCTTGATTGCTTTTGAGAATGGCGATTTAAAATTTTTTGAAATTGAAAGGAACGTTTCCCGTAAGCGCAATTTCAAGAAGAATCTTATCAACTATCATTTATTTGATCTGGTTGTTAACAATTTCAAATTGTCGTATGAGAGAATAATTGCTAATGGTAAAGTTGGCATCCAGATTCCAATTGCAATTGGTTATGCAGACCAGGATAGAATTTCTGGATTTGACAATGCGCATAATAAATTTTATACTGGTTTGTCATTGAACTTCTATCCTACCGGACAGGGAGGAGTTAGATATTTTACGGGTCCTGGAATCCAAGTTGGAAATGGATATTTTACATCGTATTATGAAAGTACCGGTGTGCATGTTGATAGTAACTTAGATACTTTTATTTTTCGATTTTTGGTTAATAATGGTGTTATGTTTACTCCTAATGAAGCATTTAGCATATCATTAGTTGGATCTTTAGGGATCAGGTATACTGAAAAAACTAGAGATCATAATGACAATAATATAATAACTGTTGGTGCATTCTCAGCTAACCTTTCATATAGATTTTAACAATTATAAAATGTGGCGCCTTTATATAGTAATCATTCTATATCTCAGTTCCTGTGTTGGGGATAAATCAGATCAACAAATAAACTTAATCGGGGAAGCACAAGGAACTTACTACAATATTATTTATTTCGACAATCTGAATAGAGATCTTCAATTTGAAATAGATTCCCTCCTAGATGATTTTGACCAATCGGTATCACTTTGGGTGCCTGGTTCCATTTTATCAAAAGTAAATAATAATGATACTGCTGTTCGACTCGACAAGTATTTCACAGATAACTTTTATTTATCTAAAAAAGTAGCAGAGGAAACAGCCGGCGCTTTTGACTTTACAATTGGTCCAATAGTTAAGGCTTGGGGGTTTGGCTATGACGGAAATAAGCAAGTTGATTCAATTATTATAGATAGTTTACTTGGGGTTGTAGGATTTGATAAAGTAGACATTGTGGACAACCGTATTGTTAAGCCACACAAAAACACTACATTAGATTTTAACGCAATAGCACAAGGATACTCTGTTGACATGATCGGGAATTTCCTGGAAAGCAAACAAATAAATAATTTTCTTATAGACATTGGTGGTGAAGTAATGGGGAGAGGAAAAAAAGTTGATGACAGCTCATGGAAAGTGGGCATCGAGAGACCAGCTACTGATCCTGATGATCCACGAAACCTAACTGCAATAATCACTTTAGAAAATAAGTCAGTTGCCACATCTGGAAACTATCGCAAATTTATTGAAAAGGATGGCATTAGATATTCTCATATGATTAATCCTGCAACAGGCTATCCTGCTCATCATAACTTGTTAAGCGTATCAGTAATAACAAATAATACAGCTCTAGCTGATGCATATGCAACAGCATGTATGATTATGGGACTTGAAAAGTCGATTGCATTTATTGAAGACAGATCTGATCTTGAGGCATTTTTTATTTATTCAACTGATGCTGGTGACTATGATGTTTATACAACAGATGGATTTAGCAGGCTAATAATCAATGAATATTACAAATAATCCGATATTATTTAATTGGTCATTACAGGTACTTTATTTATCTATATGATTCAATTGATCTAGTAAATTATATTTCGCTTGTCTGGTTTTCCATCTCTCCCGGGCATACTCTCGCATGTCGGTTATAGTATCTTTTTCATCAATAATTTCAAGTCCAAGCAAAGTTTCAATTATATCTTCCATCGTTACAATCCCATCCATTCCTCCATATTCATCAACTACCAGGGCCATATGCTCCCTCTTCTCTAATAGTACTTCCCACACACTAAATAGCACATTCGCTGATGGAACTATAGTTATTTCCCGCTTAATATCTTTCAATCTTAATTCATGTTGGTCTTCGGCAAGTTTTTCAAAGACTGTTTGCCTGAACACATAACCGGTTATGTTTTCATCATTACCTAAGAATACAGGAATGCGCGAAAATCTCAAATAATTTTTACTATTTAAAAAATCCTTAAGGAATAGATTTTCATCAGCTATGGCAACAACAACTCTCGGAGTCATAATATCGGTAACTTTTACATTTCTAAGCCTAAGTAAATTTTGAATGATTTTATATTCTTTTTTATTAAATATTCCTTCATTAGCACCAATACTTGCCAAAGCTGATATTTCTTCCCTACTTGTAGATTGTTTATTTTCACTTTTGGTGAAGACACGAGTAATAACAGACGACATCATTACTAATGGATAAGTAATAATGATCATACCTCTGATAAAATATGATGAAATCCTGGCTAAGGACCTCCAGTATTGTGCACCAATTGTTTTTGGAATTATTTCAGATATTACAAGTATCAATAAGGTAAGAATCGCTGATACTATTCCAAAATACACTTCACCAAACAGATAAACAGCTTGGGCGCCAACTCCTGCTGCCCCTACTGTATGAGCAACAGTATTCAGAGACAAGATTGCAGATAATGGTTTATCGATGCTGCTTTTTAATTCGATAAATATTTTTGCCCATGCATTACCTTCTTCTTGTTTTACAATCAGGAAAGATTGTGGCGTGGAAAGCAAAACTGCTTCCGTGATTGAACATAGAAAGGACACAAATAAAGCAATAGACAAGTAGAAAAACAGTAATGCCATGTTTCTTCTATAAAAGTTAAAACTATAATTAACAGTGTTTATTAAAAGCGTAATATCAACTAATTAAATTTACCGCAAAGAACGCAATGAAAATCGCAATGTGCGCAATGTGCTAAATATCATACATATTGACAATAGCGTGCTTTGCTTAATACTCCTGCCTGTTGGATAACCTATCATAGGCATTGCAATTATGTTTCCAATATTTCGGTTAGTTTATGTAATTAGATAATCATCAATATTTAAATTTTTCGATAATACACTGATTAGTTACTAAAATAATAAATTTTCCAATATTAAATCCGAAAGTGAAACCATTCCTATATATTCACCATTAACCTCAACCGGAGCCATCCTTAATCCGACCTTTATTAGTAGGTTTGCTACATATCTCACATCCATATCCGCTGGTACACTTATAGCAGGCTTTGTCATGATTTCAAACACATTAACCTCTTCAGAATTTTTATCCTGAATAATGACGCCTTTAATAAAATCACGGACAATAACAATACCATATGCGTCCTGTGGGTTGCGTTTTTTAACGATCAGAGCTTCAACCATTTCACTTCGCATAATTTCTACTGCTTCTTTAGCGGTTGCCATACCATCAACGAAAACTATTTTTTTTGTCATTACATCCCTTACACTTTGAAAACTTCTTTTAGTAGTCATGTCAATTTTTTTAAAATTTTATTCCATTAAATAAACTCAGTAAATATTATTTGTACACCATTCCAATTTTCATATTTATAAAATATGATTAACCATTCTTGATTCTTTAAAAATACTTTTTACGGGCCTGATCCTTGAATTTTTTCATTTGACTTTCCAGACCGGCAACATGTTCTATTGGTAACACAAAAGCAATGCCTGTTCCTGGTTCATGAAATTTGCCAGCCAATTGTATAACATTCATAAGGTTTTCAACTACGTGTTCTTCTACAAGAAACACAACGATATCAGTTTGGTTCTCAATACTAAGGCCAAAAAAGGACTTTGCTTCATGCATTCCGGTACCTCTGGCAGGAATTATGGTAGCCCCCGTGGCTCCTGCTTTCTTCATAGCATCAACTACTTGATCAGTGATACTGGGCTTGACAAAAGTCATAATTAATTTAAATTGCATTTTTTTATGTTTTTATTTTTAAAAATCGAGTTTTCAAGTCCATAAATTGAGCATATCCCAATACTGCAATAATTGGGAATAGACTAGCAAATGCTATGAGTCCAAATCCATCTATTGCCTGGTTTCTTCCCGGTACAGCATTTGACAATCCTAATCCAAGTGCTGCAACTATTGGTACAGTAACTGTAGAAGTAGTTACACCGCCTGAATCGTAAGCTAATGCAATAAATTTCTGTGGAGCAAAAATGGTCTGAATGATTACAATAATATAACCTACCAATATGTAGATATATAAAGGGGTTCCTGTTACAATCCTAAATGTACCCACAGTTAAACCAAATGCTACTCCAATCGCTACAGTAATTCGAAGACCCCATTGACTAATTGTACCTACGGAAACTTCACCAACTTTTATAGCAACTGCTATAAGAGAGGGTTCAGCGATAGTAGTAGAGAAACCAATCATTGCAGCAAAAATATATATCCAGTAATAAGCCAACCAGTTTGACTCACCACTTTCGGAAACTCCTATAAAGGACGGATCAGATAATTGATTTGCCATAATTTTCCCCAATGGAAATAGAGCTCTTTCTAATCCCATAAGAAATAATGCAAGTCCGAGAACAACATAAATTCCTCCCAGCAACACTCTCTTCAAATGTGGTATCGGCTGCTTTAAAATTACCAATTGAAAAAAAATGATCAATATTAAGATCGGTAATACGTCTCTCAGTGTATAAAACAAAACCCAAACAAAATCTATAAAATAATTAACCATTACTATATTGTTTCATCAAAACCAAAATAAGCCAAATGCCATAACAAATATTATAGGAAGAAGTGAAGCAAAGGCAATCAGGCCAAAACCGTCAGTTAAAGGACTTCTTCCTTTAATTGCGGTAGCAAGCCCAACACCTAATGCTGCTACCAAAGGAACAGTGATAGTTGAAGTAGTAACTCCACCGATGTCATATGCCAGACCCATAATCTCCTTGGGAGCTACAATCGTCATTAAAATGACCAACATATATCCACCAATGATTAAATAATATAAAGGCCACCCCATGAGAATACGTAATACTCCAATAACAATTGCAAGTCCAACAGATAAAGCTACAGTCAACCGTAAGCCCATCGTATATATATCCATGGTTTCTTGATTATTTTCAATTAAACCTGCGCCTGAAGATATTATCGAAGCCTCCTTTGCCACAGCAATTAAGGCTGGCTCGGCAATGGTAGTAGTAAAGCCGAGCGTGAAGGAAAAAATCATTAACCACAGCACGCTTCCCTTTTTTGCCAATGCGTATATCATCGCGTCTCCAATTGGAAACAACCCCATCTCTATACCTTCCACGAAAAGCATCAGCCCCACTATTACTAACAAAATACCGAATATAACTTCTCCTATTTGAGGAAATGATTGCCGGATAACAACGATTTGAAAGAAAACAACCACCACTATTATCGGGATCAGATCAGTTAATGCGGCATATAATTTTTTAAGTATGCCTATGAAATATTTTTTATATCTCACTAATTTTTGCTTTATATAATGCAATGCGAATATACAAGAAACGCCAAAACTTCTGAATATATCCAACCATGTTTCTTATTCCCATTGTTGAGGTAAATATTTTATTACTCACTAATTTTAACACAGAATCCGATTTTTTCATTACTTTGTCGAAAAAATTCAGTGACAATAAGTATCTTATAGATAGTTACAGCTGAATTATTAATTTACTGGAAAAACATGGTAACTATTTCTGTTTTACTTTCCGATATTGGCTCGCTTATTCTTGTAGGTATAGGGCTACTGATTGTTGCGCTTGCAGCAGACCGTATAGCACTAGTTTTTCAAAAAGTTAAACTACCTCTTATTACCGGATTCATTATAACAGGAATCATTGCAGGCTCCTCAATGCTAAATATTATTACAAAGGAATCGCTCGACAAGCTTGATTTTATGATAGATATTTCTCTTGCAATTATTGCATTTTCAGCTGGCGCAGAGCTCTATTTAAATGAATTGCGGAGCCGTATAAACAGTATAAAGTGGATGACTATTGGTCAGCTAATTATTACCTTTATTCTTAGTAGTGTTGTCATTTACTTTATTGCTGGTTATATTCCTTTTATGAAAGAAATGAGTGTTAATTCTAAAGTTGCTGTTGCCATATTATTCGGGACAATCTTTGTTGCTAGATCACCATCTTCAGCCATAGCTGTTATAAATGAAATGCGCGCAAATGGACCGTTTACAAAAACTGTTATGGGAGTTACAGTTCTCATTGATGTACTGGTAATAATTCTCTTTGCTGCATGTTTCTCAATAGCTAAAGCGTTTATTCATGGTGAAGAAATTAGTATCCTCTTTATTATAATATTGCTATTTGAGTTGGTACTATCACTTGGAATTGGAATAGTTGCTGGAAATCTACTTAAGCTTATTTTTTCACTTTCTATAAATAAAAGTATTAAGTCGGCATTGATAATCCTAATAGGATATTCTATCTACCTTCTTGCATCTATTATTCAGTACTCCTCTTCACAATTTTTTACTCATGCAATATTTGTCGAGCCTTTGTTAATCTGTATAATTGCAAGTTTTGTAATCACAAATTATTCAAAACACAGAATCGAGTTCTCCACACAACTTAAAAAAGTAGCACCTGTTATATATATCATCTTTTTTACTTTGACCGGTGCATCATTATCAATTCAAACTCTGATGAGTGTCTTTGGTATTGCTGTTGCCTTATTTTTTCTAAGACTTTTAACTATGTTTCTTGGAGGTATTACTGGTGTAATAACCGCCAAAGACCCCAGAGAATATACTTTTATTGCCTGGATGCCATATATTACACAAGCTGGTGTTGCTCTGGGTCTTGCAACTATTGTCGCTCACGAATTTCCACTCTGGGGTCATGCATTTGAGACTATCATTATTGCAATTATTGTTATTAACCAACTAATCGGTCCTCCCCTTTTCAAGTGGACACTAAATTTTGTTAAAGAAAGTCATCTGCGTGCTCATGCAAGCCTACATCAAAATAAACAAGATGCCTTAATTATTGGAGTTGAGAGTCAGTCGATTGCGTTAGCTAATCAACTAGTCAAACATAACTGGAGACCCAGATTAGTTTCAGTAGATGATTACAAGGTAGATGATATAACGGATTTTGAAGTATTACACATGGATGAATTTACTATTGAGAATTTAAAGAAGCTGGATTGTGAAAAGGTAGAAGCAGTAGTACTTATGATGAGTGACAACAAAAATTATGAATTAGCAGAGCTTATTTATGAGCATGTTGGGACAAAGGAGGTTATTGTAAGATTAAACAAACGCGAAAATTTTAACAAATTTCATGACCTCGGGGCACTTATAATAGAGCCAGCTACTGCAATAGTGAGTTTGCTAGATCATTTTGTAAGATCTCCTAATGCGGCTACATTACTACTGGGAATGGATGAAGGTCAAGATTCAATTGATGTTGAAGTCACTAACAAAGATATTCATGGAATGAGGTTACGTGAACTCCGTTTACCTACAGATATTATAATACTCTCCGTTAAACGTAAAGGACATATTATAATCTCACACGGGTATACACGACTTCGACTTGGAGATGTGATAACTCTCGTTGGTGCAGAGAAAAGTTTAGAAGAAGTAATGTTTAAATTTGAAGCATAAAAAAAGGGAATAACACTGCAGTTATCCCCTTTCTTATCAAAATTAGGTTGTTAAAACGTCAATACTTTTAACGATTACAATCCCAGTTTTTTACTTAACTTTTTTGGAACAGCATCTTTGTGTATTGCTATTCCAATTGTTTGTAATTTAAGATAAGCTACAGAAGCGTAAAAATAGCCATCGTAAATATGACCATCGGTTCCCCATGAATTCTTTATTTTATAGAATTTGTTTCCGTCCTGATCAACCGCAGTACCCACAATCAGCATTCCATGATCATCAGTAACGAGATAATTATCATAGTGCTCTTGTCTCAACTCAGGTGTTATAACCTTTTCGGGTACAGGTCCTTCAAATGCAAACATTGCTTTTTGTTTTTCTTTTTTGGTTAATGCCTCCCACTTTTCTTTTTCTGTACCACTTAAATCTGTTTTATCCTCAGCCGGTATAATTGCCACACCTTTTTTCCATGCGAACCCTTTGTTACTAACATCAGCTCCCCATGCAATTGTATAACCATTTTCCAATGCGTTGTCAATTGTATTCATCATCTCATCAAGCTTTACATTGTAGATTGAAGCCCAAAGCCAATTATCAGGTATTTCCATAATAAATTCCTTATAATAAGGGCGATGGCTATAGGATGTGATTTCCACATAGTCATCTGCGTTAAAACCTGTTGCGTCGGCAAAACTTATTGGTGTATATTCCTTACCTTCATAATTAAACTTACGAGGTAGTTCTCCAAGATATGTATTTAGGACTTTATCAAAAGCATCATGCCAAATAGGAGTAAGTTTTCTGTTTTTGTTTTTTATAATCGCATCTACAAAATTCTTAAGTACTAAATCCAGCTCACCATGAGTATGCATTGGTTCACCATATTCCAAACCTGAACAAGCCGTATCCGGTACCATGCCATAAAGTTTGATAACTCTAAGTACATCAGTAACTTCGGCGCCAGCGCTAAAATTTAATTTACCATGCAATCTTACATACTTTCTCGCTTTATCAGAATAAGTATGACTAACAACAAACATTTCCGAAAGATCGTATTCTTTACCAGTCATTCTTAGTAGCTCAGCCTCCACAAATCCAACGCCAGAAAAACTCCAACAAGTTCCTGAGCGATATTGATTTTTAACTGATGTGTTTTCGATATCGATTATATCGGTAAATTCAAACGCCTTTTTTTCTTCTGTCTTTTCTTCTTCCTGAGCGGTTATCTGAATGTTAAGAAATAATGCAATAGATAATACTGTGATAAAAATTGATTTCATAGTGAATTAGATTTATAAATTTTAAATAAGCGCCAAATGTAACAATTTATGATGTATTTTTTTTATTGTTGCTGAACAGTGATTACAAATTTTAAATATCTGCTTAGCTTTGCAAACTCAATAACTATTTTCCTTATGTTTTAAAGCCCTCTTCT
>Ga0207984_1001412_pt1 | contig 12062 bp, 9 predicted proteins | sample ETNtaG_30_FD_185760 | JGI IMG/M metagenome (GOLD analysis project Ga0207984, IMG submission 185760) | Marine microbial and viral communities from oxygen minimum zone, Eastern Pacific Ocean - ETNP201306PF43B (SPAdes) (version 2) | ecosystem: Environmental > Aquatic > Marine > Oceanic ...
TATACCAACCACGGACTGGCAGGTCGTATTTGGTTTTGAGACTTGAAAGGACCGTGTTGCTCGTCAGGAGACAAGAATATCGATGAGCGACACGAGCCACTCTTCAAGGTGTTCAACGAGTTAGAAGATCGCTTGGCGTTCGATAAAGTTGAGGGGCTCGTCCGATACACAAACTGGTTCGTAATCTGTCCCGGCACTGGGTTTCAATCATGGAGAACAACAGCGAGCGTAATCAGAACCTGCAGAACATGATCGGCTCGCTTGCGCATGAGATTCGCAACCCTCTCAACTCTGCGAATCTTCACCTTACATTACTCGAACGCCGGTTGGCCAAAGCGGGCGCGAGCGAGGCCGGAGCGCAGCAGATAGCTGTCCTGCGTGAAGAGATTGGGCGGCTCGATTGTCTGCTCTCGGACTTCCTGGCGTTCGCGCGGCCGATGAAACTTTCGGTGAGCGTGAACGACGTGAATCGACTGCTCACACAAGTGGCAGAAGAGTTCCGACCTGATGTGGCAGGGAAAGACATTTCCATCGAACTGAACCTTGACGACCGCTTGTCCTCTTGCCCCTTCGATTGGGAACACATTCATCAGGTGCTCGTGAATCTATTGAGCAACGCTGTCTGCGAAATCGATGGCGGCGGGACGGTTACTCTTTCGAGTGCACTTTCAGATTCTTTGATCCGCCTTCAGGTTTCTGACACAGGCCCGGGCATCCCGCCAGACAATAATATCTTCGAGCCTTTCGTCACAACCAAGAGCAAAGGGACTGGGCTTGGCCTCTCCATCGCCAGACGCATCGTGGAGGCCCACAGCGGCACAATCTCCGCCAGGAACACGGATGTCGGATCGGCCTTCCTCATAGAGTTGCCTTCGAAGCTCGAAGCCTGATGCTGTCAGACTTTTTCGAGGACCGCCTCGAAGCCTCCCGTTTCGTACGCACGCATGGCTGTGGTGCGGACGTTTCCCTGCTGGCTGAGGTAAACCATAAGAGCAGTGGCCGTGTCTTCGTCAGGAGCTGAAAAGATGGCGACGCCGTCGTAAGGGCCGACCGTCCAATAGATGTCAAGCACTCTCCGCCCTTTTCATCGACGATATTGCGAAAGGATTCGGCACGTGACGGGGATTTGTCGATGGACTTGAGGCCCTGTTCGGTGAACTGGATCAGTGCGATGTATGTGGTCCTGGGCCAGACCTCCTGAACTGCGGTGAGAAGAGAAGAATCTGGGGTCAACGGTAATTGGAGCAGAGGTAACTAACGCCGACCATGGCTACCTCTTCCCAGATTTGAGCGACATTGTCATTATGTTCAGGGTCGCATTCAGCAACGGTGGCCAGCAGGCTGTCGAGCCAGAGGTCGTAAAGCCCCGCGCCGACATCCAGATGCTCGGCATCGTGCACGATGGCCAAATCTTTCAGGTATTTTTCGGGTCCGTTCTCTTCATCTTCAGCCGCCAGCATGATCAGGTAGAAGGAAGCACGCAGGGCCCGCTTCTGTGTCCTGAAATCAGTGTTCTTGAATTTCTCTCTCACTTCCTCCGAGGACGAGAGGAACTTCTCGTAAAAGAGATCAAGGAAACGCGGATTGGTGTGGCAGCGGGAAAGGCTGTCATCGAATTGATTGAGAGTCTCAGGTGACATGTGGAAACGTGTGGAAGTATGGTGGTCTGGACCTATGGCGGGAGTGATGCTGCGAGAGTTTGAGCTTACGGGCTTGCACGAGCCCCGCCCGATGGAAGATCAGGACATTGATGGCTGATGAACTGCAATGGCTCAAGTTCGGCAACGCTGAAGCCGCGCCACTACGAATCTGACAGATTATACGCCAGGGTCACGGATTGGACTATAGGGAGATTCGCCGGGTCTTTCAGTGTCTTGGTGGTGATCGGCCACTCTTCACCGGTATCCTTGTCTTTGGCAATTTGGCCTTGCCAATCGGAAATGTCGGCCATGAGTTCTGCGCCAAAGTTGACCGCAGCGTTCTCCGCCTCTGATTCGTCTTGATTGGATGCCTCGACCACCTCGAAGCCGAGGGATTCCCAGAAGGAGCGGGAGGCCTTTTCATGCCAGACTTCAGGGCGGAGCGCATCGTTGTAGACGGGACCTACCTGAATGCGCCTGTAACCGGCTATCCTGGCCCACTGGATAGTGTCACGCACAAGAGCTTTGCCGATCCCTTTGCGAAGGTACTTTTCATAGTGCGTGCCGCGCACCTGGATGCAGGTGATCCAGAGCTCGTCTGTCTCGACCTTTCGCATGTCGTTAATGATGCGCGAAAATTCTTCATCGTCCTCCTGGTGGCAGATGCAGTCGGTGAACGGATCGAGGTCGAACGCCCCTTTCGGGCGAAATCCGACCCATCCCACAAGGAGGTCATCGTGCCACGCCTGGAACATGCACAAGCCGTACAACTCTTCGAGCAGTTCATAAACCTGGCCGGTGAATGGTTGTTTCTTATCCAGGCAGACGCCGGTGGGATAGGGGCCCTGGCCCGGGCGGATCATGATGTTGAATTCTTCAGTGCGGAGGATGCTCATGGGTTAATGAGTGATGCGTAATACGTGATTCGTAATGAGTGAGTGTTGCCTGGTGTCCGTTCTTGTTCGACGGCGGATGGGATGTGGGGTTCTGCCGTGGAAGGACGGAATGTTGGAAGGATGTCCCGATTTCCGCGTATCGCCATCGTATTACTCATTACCCACTCAGAATCCCCTCAGCATGATGAGCCTTGAGGAATCGCAGCCAGCGGCCCCACTGCGTGTCTGACCAATTGAGGCCGATGTCTTTTTTGTTGGATGCTTTGCCTTTGCAGGGGCTGTCTTTCTTCAATCTGAGATCGTCAAATTCGGCGGCCTGGAACATGGGGCTGAGGGCGATGACTTTGGACTCCGGCGCTACGCCACCAAAATCGGCGCCGTTTTGCCACATGAGGACGTTCTTGAGCTGGTATGCACCGCCCGCCTTTTGCAGAAGAACTGCACTTTCGCTGACCCTAGTGAAGATGCTGTCGATGATCAGTACGTTCGTTCCCTTCTCAAGATCGAGCGCGGTCGAGCAGCCGATGAATGTGCATTGCCTGAACTCGATCCGTTTCGGGTTCGGGACCGTTGACTGGATGCCGCCCAGAATCATACAGTTATCGAAGACGACCTCTGCACCCGGCTCCAGCGAAGTGAGCTTGACCGAACCGAAGACACTGTTCGAAGCAAAGAGACGATCGGTCTGGATACTGACAGGGGTGGTGATGATGCTGTCCTTTACCATGACCTGGGTGCTTTCGAGGTCCATCGCGCCCTGCTGCCACGTGGTGACGCGCTGCAGCGTCAGGGTTCGTGTGCCATTTTTGACCTTAACGGCCGCGGCCGGCTGTTCGAAGGCGACGTCACGTATCAGCAGGTGCGGTGTGCTGTCCACGCTAAAGGTGCAGCCGCCGGTCAGGACGGGCACACGGATCGTAGGTTGCTCTTCGCCAGGGTAGGGCACGATCAGACAGCGCTTTGCTTTCTGATCGATGAAGTAGCTGCCGGGCTCCGAGGGTGCCGATCTGGTTGCTTTCAGTGGCTGCCGGCCTTGCATGAGAGCGGCCCGCGGCGGCCTGTCCATCCAGGGAATCCAGACCGTGCCCGCGTCTTTGCCGGGGCGGGATTTCACATCCTTGAGGCTGGAGAGAATGGTCTTGCCGCCCGGCACGCCGATGATAGCGAAGGGGTTTTCCGCTGTGCCCCTTTTACCTTTGATGCCTGCCTGCTCCAAGAACTCGCCCTTACCGATGACCACGATTCCCGAGGCCCGCTTGCCGATAGCGTCGCCGATGGCCTTGTCCCCTTTACCGGCGGCGACGGTGAGCACCCGCGGCGGATTGTGGCCAGGGACGGACTGCTCGAGAGCGGCGTCCGCTCTTTTGGCAAAACCGATGCTGAGGCCGATCTCGGCCGCGACTTTATGCTCCTCGAGCTGGTCGCCTTTGAGCTCCATGATCTGTGACTTGCCGTGGCGCTTTTCGAATGTCTTTGCCATGGCAAGAAGTTCCTTCCACTGTTCCTTCTTCACCGCGCCTTCGATTTTCTTCCAGAGCTTCTCGTCGGCGCCGTCTGCTGTGGGGGTTGGCTTGAGGGCAGGCGTGGGAAGTTGATCGATGGCTTGTTGCAGGACGTCCGCTTCCGATGTCCCTGCCCACCGCTCCATCTCTTTACGGAGCATCTGAGCTGCGCCGCTGGTATTGCCTTCCCTGGCCTTGGCCTTTGCCGAAGCGATCAATGCCTTCAGCGACGCCCCCCGGCTCGCCTTCAGCATCTGCTGGGCAAGGCCAGCGGGATCGTTGATGTCGCTGAGCGCTTTGCTCGCCGTTTCGTTACTTCCGGCCGAAGCTTTGAAAATCTGTGCTGCCTCATCGAATTGCAGGTCGAGTGTCAACAGAATGCCGCGGGTGAGATCCGAGGTTGACTCGATCCGGTTGGCCAGGCTCAACGCGTCGTCCAGGAGGAGTTCCCGCACCCCGCAGGTGTATTCCATGCCGGCGGCCGTTATCGAAAGAAGGGCCTCGTCGTTAACGCCTTCGATTTTCCCTTCCATCTGGATGGTACCTGCGCCCGCCTTAACGGTAAGAGAAAACTCCGCGCCCGCGGCTTTGCGCGCCCCCCGTGCAGTCTTCTCCCAGAACTGGACGCCTTCTTCGACGTACGATCTCCACCGCCGGGCGGATTCGTTAAGGGCCCCGCTGCCAGCGGCCTTGTCGAGGATCTCGAGTGCTGGTTCGTACTTGCGGGTAGCCAGGAGCTTAGCCAGTCGCGCAGCATGTGGCCGCCAGGTCGCCTTCACCTCGACGGGTTGCGTCACGGGAACTGAAGGATCGGGGACGTCGGCCACCGCAACGACCTCTGTTTCCTCTTCGTCATCCAGTGGATCCGTGGGTGCTATTTCTGGATCATCCTCGACAGCCGGCTCTGGATCTTCTTTCTCTCCTTCGGCCTGCTCGGGCTCTTCACCGCCCGCAACTACTTCTTCGACGTTCTCCTCGCCCTCGGCCTCTTCGTTATCCTCGCCGTCAGGCTTTTCGACCTCCTCGCCCTCAGTCTCTTCGGTATCGTCGGCAACCTCTTTCGACGAGGAGTCGCTGGCTGGCTCCTCGGCCCCTGGCTGATCATCGACGGGTGCAGGCTGCTCCTTCACTGCGACAGTGTCGACTTTCTTTGGCGGGGTCACCGCTCGCTTGCTGAACACCAGCCCATACACCAGGAGGATCACACTCGAAGCAGTTGCAGCGATGGCGATGCGCTTGAACCACACCCCGATCTGGCTGTGCTTTTCCCGTACGGTCGTTTCAGGCTGGCTGTGCTTTTCCCGTACGGTCGTTTCAGGTTTGGCTTTCTCTGCGGTTGTCTTTTTTGGCACCGGAGTCTCAATGGGCGGCAGCTTAGCCCCGGGGATGACATCCATCGTCTTCAGGTCCTGCTCCGGATCGGATTGTCTGAGGGGCTTCGTATCGTGGTCATCGGATTTCTTGTCCGCAATGTTGGACTTCTTATCAGGGACGTTCGCATCGAGAGAAGCCGACTCTATCGCGGCGGATTCCTCCCCAAAAAAATCGAGAGAGCGCAGGAGGTCGGCCGGATTCTCGATAGTCGGATTCTTGCCAGCGAGCTGCGAGAGTAGGGGCCGAAACTCTGTCGGCACTTTTCCGACTTTCTCGTCACTGAGTGCAACCTTGTGCTTGGCGTCGTCGAGCAATCTGCCAGACAGCATCTCGTAGAACATCACGCCGAGAGAGAGCATGTCGTCCTTTGATTTAAGATTGCCAGGGCTGAAATCGTCTTCGAGCAGCGTTTTGCCCTCTCCGTCCTGCGGTAACTCCTGATGTGTCTCCTCAGCGTTGTGAACGGGTTGGCCGCCGGCGGAGCCGAAGTCTGTCAGCTTGAGCGTGCCGTCGTTGGTGATCAGCGCGTTGCCGGGCGTCAGGTGACCATGGGCCACGTTGCGTGCATTTGCGTAATCCAACGCTTTGGCGGCCTGCCTCAACAGCGATAGCGCGGCATCGGGCGACAGCCGGCCCATGACGGTGATGTAGTCGCGCAGATTCCGGCCCTGCACATAGTCCATGGTGTAGTAATATCGGCCCTTGTATTGGCCAATCTCATGGACAGGGACGATGTGCGGATGCGAAAGGTCAGCCGCGGCCGCGGCGTTTTCCTCGAAGGATTCTATGCTGGCCCGCTCTTTTGCCAGGCCACGGGAGAGCACCTTGATGGCCAGCCGTTCATCTTTGTCACTTGACGCCTTGTAGACCTTGCCCTGCGTGCCGGTGCCGAGAACGCGGTGAATCTGATACTCACCAATGTGGTTGATCGCTTTGATGCGCTTACTGTCCGCATCTGCCCGTGGATCGGACATGTCTTCGCTCCTCGCTCAGGGTAGGTCGGGGCAGCGCCGAAGAAAGCACGTTGGATGCCGCCCAGATTTCATGCGGGGCGTTTGCAGACCTGTTTGGCGTTTTTATTGCGCAAACCGCTGTTCTGAAGAGGTATGCCTGCCCCAATGGCGCTAAGTAGTGCACAGGCGCTGTCTGCAGTTCATTTCCGCCGTTTCCGCTAGCTGAAATTCTTGCAGCCGCAATCTCTTTGAACCCTGGATGTCTGAAATAAATTCGCACCATGCGGCAGTATCCCGAAGATCTTTTCACTGCCCCCATGCTGGGCAAACTTGGTGTCGAAGAGGGCCGATTCTCCCGCCGTGAAGTAAAGCGCAGCCGCCGATCACAGATAGTGCAGGCGATGAACCGCAAGCGCATTCACCTGGGACAGATCATGGTCGACGCCGGTGTGATCTCAGATTCCGAACTGGATGATCTGCTTGAAACCCAGCGTGGCATGAGCCTGTTTGACCTGCCGACATTCGAGGAATTTGAAATCGTCGAACGTGTCGGAGTAGGCGCTAACGCGCAGGTGTTCCGCGCAGTCCAGCGGAAGGTGGACCGTGAGGTAGCTCTGAAGATTCACACGGACAAAGATGACGACATATTTCTGCGCAGGTTCTTGCGCGAGGCCGCTTCTGTCGCGGAGCTGAACCATCCCAACATCGTCGAGGCGATCGACTCCGGAGAATTTGAGGGCACCCATTATTTTGCCATGGAGATGGTAAACGGCCCCACGCTGCAGGACATACTGACCGTGTACCCGCGCCTGCCCGAACGAAGAGCCATGGACTACGCCAAGCAGCTCGCCTCCGCGCTGCAACACATCGACGCACACCAGATGGTGCATCGCGACCTGAAGCCAACGAACGTGATCATGGACGGCGAACGAGCCAAGCTCTGCGATCTCGGCCTCGCCCGGCACATCGAAATGGACGCAGAGGCGCTCATGCTCACTCAGCAGGGAGTGGTGGTCGGCACGCCGCACTACCTGTCGCCCGAACAGGCCCGTGGCGAGGCCGACGTTGACATCCGCACCGACCTCTATGCCCTCGGTGCTGTGATTTACAGAATGGTGACCGGGCGCTTGTTGTTTGACGAAGATAGCCTGCCAGCACTCTTGCACAGCCAGGTGCACGACGATCCCGAGGATGTCCGAAAGCTCTGCCCGAAGCTTTCGTCCCACACCTATCGTCTGGTCAAGGATCTGTTATCGAAAGACCGTGAACAGCGTCCCGGGTCAGAGGAGACCTGCGAACGAATCGAAGAGTGCCTTTCCGATCTCGCTCCCGAAACCACAATGGTCGAGGCCGTATCTCACGATGAAAAGACCGCGCAGATGGCTCCGCCCGCCGCGCTTATCACCAGGGACGGTGACCGCCGCCGCACGATACCACTCTTCGGGAAGGAGATTATTCTGGGACGCGAATCCGGTTGTCACATCGTCATGCGCGACCCGTGGATCTCGCGAAAGCATTTCGTCATCCGCAAGACAGGCGAGCGCTGGGTGCTCGAAGATCTGCACTCAAGCAACGGAACACAGGTAAACGGGGTGAACATACGGCGGCGGGTTCTGGTGCCCGGCGACGTCATCCAGGTAAAGGATACGCTGTTGGAGTTTCAGACGGATGTCGGGAAAGACTGAATATTGCCTCGTAACAAGGCATGTCACTTAATCCACAACAATCCCCTGCCCCTCTGCCACCAGGCCGATCCTGGCGGCCGCGTGACCGGTTTCTTTCAGCTCTGCCAGCGCGTCTTCTGCCTTTTCCTCTGGGAGTGCGATGAGCAGGCCGCCCGATGTCTCTGCTTCCAGCATGATCCGGTGATAGGCATCGCTGACATCACGGAACTCAACAAAGTCCCCGAGGTTCTCCACGTTCGAGCTGTAGACCATGGTCTCGACCTTTCGTACAGCCAGGGGATGAGTTTCCGGCAACAGGGGCAGAGCTTCTGAATGGAGCTGCAGCTTAACGCCGCTTCCCCGGGCCATTTCGCTTGCGTGCCCCAGTAGACCGAAGCCGGTAATGTCCGTCACTGAGGATGCGGAATGACGGAGGGCGATTTCGCTGGCTGTCTTGTTTAAGCGGGACATCGATTCGATTGCCGGCGGCAAAACATCCGGCTTCGCTTTCTTCAACTTGACTGCCGTGGTCAGAATACCAGTGCCGAGAGCCTTGCTCAGAAGGATGGCACTGCCAGGCTGGGCCCCGCTGTTCGTCAGAACCCTTTCCGGATGGACGATCCCGGTTACGGCCAGACCGAACTTAATCTCCGGGTCATCCACGGAATGCCCGCCGACCGGCAGCGCACCGGCCTCCCTTACTTTCGTGAGGCTGCCCTCCATGATCCGGCCGAGAACTTCAAAGGGAAGTTTGCCCGCGGGGAAGCAGACGATGTTCATGGCGGTAAGCGCACTGCCCCCCATGGCGTAAACATCACTGAGCGCGTTGGCCGCGGCGATTTGGCCAAACTCAAAAGGGTCGTCCACGATAGGGGTAAAGAAATCTATCGTATTTACGATGGCTGTGGTGTCGTTGAGCCGGTACACGCCGGCATCGTCAAAGTGATCGAAGCCGACGAGCAGGTTCGGATCGTCAAAGGTGGGTAACTCGCGCAGTACCTGCGCAAGCGCACTGGGGCTGAGTTTGGATGCTCAACCCGCGCACCGCACGTTGGCGGTCAGCTTGATTTCTTTCTTAATTCCGAAGATAGCCATGAGAAATTTCCGGTGGGATGTGATGAAACTGGGTTTACAGATGTTCTTTATCGTAACCCGGCCTCTCGTCGCAACCCATAATTCTTAAGGCTGCCTTTGGCCGCAACCGCACCTACGATAGAAATACCACGGATGGCAAGGCCATCCCACGGATGAAAAACTTTTTATACTGTCTTCATCCGTGGGATGGCTTTGCCATCCGTGGTAATTATCTCCACACCCACAGACTTCATTCGTCCAATACTCTCTTCGGAACAGGTCCGCCCCGCTTCCATATGCGACCACTCACAACTCGGCCGCGGTCAGCCACGCTTCAGTCTCTGCGGCCCTTGGAAACAGGATGACTGTCTCCTTATGGATGTGTTCGTAAAGATCACACTCCATCTCTGCCAGCCCTTCAAGCAGTGCGCTCCACGCGTTGGACGCGCCGTCCGGCGGAGTATAGTTGTCGGTGAGTGCGCTCAGCCTGGTCAGCGCTCGGCAGTCGTCTTCATGGCTGTGATTCAGATCATTAATTGAGGTGTTCACGCTCAGCCCCTGAAGCGAACGCAAACTGTAGGATTTGTCGATATCCCGGACCACGGGAAACAGAACCTGTTCCTCGTGCATCACGTGCTCCCCCAGATCGGCCTGAAGCTCGGAAAAGACCTCTTCGAGCTCGACCAGCTCGGGACAATCGTCATGACGCTGGCACACCTCCGCGATGAGCTCGCCGAGTCGTGGCAGCTCTGTTCGCAGATAATCGTGGTGCGTCCTCTCAATGTGATCGGCAAGCCCGGTAAGGCTCATCTCAGAACAGTCGACGCGCAGGTGCCTGGGCCGACTCTCGGAGACCGCCTGCAGCACACGAGCGACGCTGTGCGCGTCGAGACCCTTTTCCGCGCAGGCTCTTGCCAGTGTCAGCTCCCCGTCATAGCTGTATTCGATATCAAGCAAATCGAAGACGCGAGACAGCGATGAGCATTCAGTGACAATCTGGCTGATCGAATCTTCAGGTCCCACCACAGCTCTCCGAAATTGAGTAGAAGTGCAGAAGCGTCGTCAACGCTTCACCGGTAATGCAGCTTCTGCGTGTATGCGTCCTCAAGAGTGAAGAAGTTCAAAATGCAAGTGAGATGCCGGGGGCACACATAGCACATCCCTTTCATTTGCCCATGGTTCGACCGCTCATACCCCGGACACGAATCAACGCAAAATCTGCACAAGCCTTCAACATCATCCTGAAGCCCCGGCACAAATTGCAGGCATAAGACGTTGCTCCCCAAAACCTTAAAGAATTGCTTTAGCTTTGGGGGCAGCTTCGAGAATGGACATAACTCCTCCAACTACAGACTATTCTCATGGCAATCGGAAATCTGCTGGACGTCACCCAGGCATATCTTGACCTCAATCGCGCCTTCACAAACGCACTGCAAAGCCCCTCCGAACCGCCTCCTCAAAGCGATGCGGCGCCTGCAGATGAAGTCAGTCTGAGCGAACGGGCTCAGAACCTCCTGGGCTCTCTCCAGTCCATTGTTCCACCTTCGATCGCATTGACGTTTCCGCTGAGTGTGGACTTTTCAGCGCCGGCCATCGGACTGCGGCTACCGAACTTAGTTCCCATCGATCTGCCAGTGCTGCGCATCGGCGGCGGACAGACCGATGCTCACCCTGACGAACAGGCGCTCGAAGACGCCGTCATTGCGGAACTGGTTGCGGTGCAGCAGGGCGAATTACCCGCCTCAGCCAACGTGGCCATCGCTGCGTCGCAAGGCGAAACAGAGGGCGTCGAAATCGGATTTGAGATCCCCACTAAAGAGGAGCAGGAGGAGCTCATTACCGAAGAAGCTCAACTGCCTGACCTGATCCCCTGGATGCATTACTCGAAGAACGCAAGAGTCAGAGTGGACCGGCAAACAGGCGAGAGGATCCTCAACTTTGCCGGTACGACCTCCAACCTTGGTGACGGCCCCCTGCGTATGGGCATCGGCGGCACGCCCGAAGAGGATTACCGGCCCGCGCATCAGATCATTGAGAACGCGGATGGCTCGACGAGCGACCCGTTGGTCGGCTCTTTTTACTGGCACGCTGCCCCCGGTCACAACCACTATCACTTTGATGATTTTGTTGAATATCGCCTGCGCGAAATCAGCGAAGACGGATCGCCGGGCGACATCGTCGGCACGAGCCATAAGGCCGGGTTCTGTCTGATGGATTCACTGGTGCGCGATTCCGACCACCCCAACGCACCACTTACACCAAGATTCCGTGGCCTCAACTGCTACAAAGGCATCGAGCAAGGCATCTCACCAGGATGGGCCGACCATTACCCAGCGCGTCAGGGGCTCGAAACCCTTGACGGCCAATCCATCAACATCGAAGGCCTGCCCTCCGGAGAATACTTTCTCGAAATCGCGGCAGACCCCAACGACGTGATACACGAATCCGACGAGACGAATAATGTCGGAAGAGTAAAGGTGACGATCTGATGCAGTGGAATGTCTACGGGATCTCGGCGCCACGCGAAGACTCCAGGCGCATGTTCTTTCATTCCCATCTACTTCAGCTTCGACAGAACCTGTGCGGCTTCGGCTGCCACCTGTCGGACGTTTGAATCGCCATCGGATTGGGAGAGTTTCCGGAGTGGCTGGGCGAGTTCCTTGATGCCGGCGAACTGCGCGGCACGACATGCAGAGGCACGGACCAGGGCCTCCGTGTCCGTGAGGCCCTTCTCGATTTCTTTGCGTAAATCTGATTTGGCCACGCGGGCCAGTGTCTCGATTGCCCGGCTTCGCAGTACGGAGTTGTCTCCGTTCCAGACGGCTTTTAATGACTTCACCGTTGGTGTCCCGATTTGGATCAGAGCATCTGCTGCAACTGTTCGAACGGCATAATGGCTGTCACCAAGTGCACCGATCAGCGCGTCGGTCGCCTTGTCGTCCTTGAGTCGGCCCAAGGC